>Ga0209641_10005097_pt1 | contig 10782 bp, 10 predicted proteins | sample RifCSP16_1_FD_184022 | JGI IMG/M metagenome (GOLD analysis project Ga0209641, IMG submission 184022) | Soil microbial communities from Rifle, Colorado - Rifle CSP2_sed 16_1 (SPAdes) (version 2) | ecosystem: Environmental > Terrestrial > Deep subsurface > Rock core/Sediment | place: Rifle...
CGTGCCCGACCCCTCCAGGGCCCCGGTCGTGCTCTGGATCTCTACCACGGCCGCGCGGTGCTTGTACTTCGCCCCGCCGGCAAGGTAGGCCTTCAACTGCTCTGCGGCGTCGGGCGTCGCCGCCCCGCCGAGAATGAAGAACACCGCGGGCGGCATGCCACCCGAGTCGAAGAACTCCAGGTTGTACTCCTCGGCCTTCCTCGAACCCAGGACGCTCGGGAGTTGGTTGATCCACCGTGGCACCCCGTAGCTGGTCGTAGGGTCGCGCTCCATGGTCAACCAGATGACCTCGCTCGCGCGCTGATCCAGCGGGAGCTTCGTCCCCTTCGGAGCCCACTCTCCGCTCTTCCGGTCGAGATCGCGGGAGGCTCCGAATTCCTTGAAGTACAGCAGGGTCGTCCCCGCCTTCTGGACGAAGCGGCGCTCCCGCATCATCACCTCGGCCTTGAATTCCTTGCCGCCACGCTCGACCGACTTCTCCACCGGCACCGGGTCGTCCAGACGGGCCAGCCTCATGGTCGTCCCGTCGAGCCACCGGGTCATCACCACCTCCTCCCCAGTGCCGTCCCGGAGGATCTCCAGATAGCCGTTGCCAATGGTCTCCAGGTCCACCTGAAGCAGACGGTGTTGGATGGTGAAGCTCTGACCTGGGAAGGGTTCGTTGAAGAACTGCTCCAGCGCGATCTTCTCGGGGTCGGTGTTCAGCTTCTCCTCGGCCGTCACCTCGGTACTCGGGGCCTCCGGGGGCTGTTCCTTGGCCCGAGGGGGTGGGGGCATATTCCCGTTCTCGTCGGGCTTGGCCTTGTCGGCCTCACCACTCACCCGCTCCCGTTCAGCGAAATCCACGGTGGCCTTGTCGAACTTGGCCTTGTCGGCCTTGGCCTTGTCGGCAGCCGCGGCCTCCTCCGCCTTCTCCTGAGTGGGAACGATCTCGTACCCAGTGCCGGCGATGTTGACCTCCATCGCGCTGATGCACTGAAGTAGGGTGTTGTTCCGCGCCGCCATCGCGTAGAGGGTGCGCGGCGGGAACGGCGGCTCCAGCACCACGCACTTGGAGTTCTTGTCCGACCAGTACAGGTCCTTGAACTCGTCCTCGGTGGTGAGGATGTCGTTCACCACCATCTTGGTGTCGGCGGCGAGCTTGCGGGGGACCATGGTGATCTTGCCACCCTTGGTCTTCAGGAACGTGACGGCCATCTAGCCTCCTCGTGAATTTCGCCCATATTGGCCCTACGGCGGGCATTTTGCAAGCCCAAATACCCAATTTGAGGCGTTTTCTACCCAATTCGGGTAGTGGGGCTTGCTCTCTTGAGAGGGCTTAGTCGGGCTTGACCACCCACACCCCGTCGGTATTCTGGTAGGCCTCCATGCTCCCGAGGTCGGCCCCGATCTCCAGATCGGTGGTGAACGTCAACTGAGGCTTCCATCCCACGATCTCGAACGGCAGGTTCTCCATCACCTCTTGGCTGCGGGTCGCGTGGATCTGCCAGTCGTCCTCGGGCACGTACCACAGATTTTGGTCGTGGATCATCGCGATCAGAGGGGCATCGGCATCCCACCCTCTGGCGTGCATTATCCCCGCGCTCCAGAGGCTCATGTCGGACAGGGCCCCCTGCACGGGTGAGTTCACCGCCTGCCGGCCGGCCTTGCTGGACACCTCACGGTTCGGGGAATGGATCAGTGGCAGGTGGCGGATTCGCCCCAGGGGGTTCCGCACCATACCCTCCCGCCGGGCCCAGTTCTTGTACTCTTCGTGCCAATAGGGCAACCGGTTGTAGAGGGTGAAGAACGCATCCCGGTCGTCGGTTGCCTTGCCGAGGCTCATCTCCACCCCGTAGTTGAACCTCGCGTAGTCGCGATAGCCCTCGGCACCCATCCCGTAGATGAGTCCGAAGTTCGCCGCCTTGGCGTTCTGGCGTAGCTGCTTGAATTCCTTAGGGTCGGCTTTCTTGAGGGCCTGGAACTCCTCCCAGGTGTAGCCACCGATGGTGGCCCCCGTGATCTGGTGAAGATCCTTCCCATCCTTGTAGGCCTGGAGCATCGCCGGCTCGTGGGCAAGGCAGGCGGTGATCTTCAACTCGCCCTGGGAGTAGTCCCTGGACATGATCAGCATGCCCGGAGGTGCTACAAAGCAAGCCCTCAACCGCATCGCCCACCCTCGGTGCTTCGGCAGAGTCTGGATCGCGGGATCGCGAGCGCTCAGCCGGCCGGTGTTCGTCCCCCCGTCATCGTCATCTCCGTTGAACATGAAGAACGTAGGGTGGAATCTCCCGTCCGCCCGCACGTGCGAGAGGAAGCCCGTGACGATCTTCCCCGTGTCGTCCCTCCGGCAAACGTACGTGTGTAGGGTCTTGACCGCAGAGGCCCACTCCATGTAGGCCTCGATGAAAGGCTTGGCCTCGGGGTGGTCGAGGAAGCACTCCAAGTGGTCACCGCTCGTGGACGGCAGCTTCTCCCCCTTGCCGTCCTTGCCCCCGGCCGTCAACATCTCAGGCTTCAGCCCCAACCCACGCTTGCTGAAAAGGAACTCCCGGATTAGGGCCGGACGGCCTAGGTTCAGGTCGTCCGAAAACTTGTACTTCAGCCACATGGGGAGGATGCTCAGGGCGGTCGCCTCCAGCCGCCTGATCTCCCCCTTGATCTCCGCCTCCAAGGCTAGGTACCGCGGAAGGTCGATGCAGATCCCCGTCTGCTCCACCCGCTCATAGGCGCGCGCCGCCGGGTGGAGGATGTTCACGTAGAACTTGGTCAGGGCCTCATCGCGAAGAAGCTCATGCTTCAGATGCTTGCTGACGCGGAACGTCGCATCCGCGTCCCCGCCCCCGTAGGGCAGCAGATCCTCGTCGGGAATGAGGTCCATCCGGGCCTTGTCGTACTTGGCGTTGAAGGCGTCATCGTAGCCCCCCAACTCCGGGATGTACCACTTGCAGTGCAGGTTCAGGGAGTTCCCGCGGTTCTCGTCGCAGAGGCTGCCAACTAGCATGGTGTCGAGCTTGAAGTTCTCGCTGGTGATGCCGACTTTCCATGCTATCCAGTTCAGGTCGTACTTCCCGTTCGCGGCCCGCATGCTCAACCGCTTGTCGGTCAGGAGCCATTGAAGCTGGTCCCGCAGGGGCATTCCCGGAAGGGTCCTCTTGTCGAAGTCCTCCGCGGAGGTGAACTTGATGCAGTCGGCCTCGCCCGGCCGGTAGCTGACCTGGAGCATGATGATGTAGCGCGCGGGGTCCACGTAGTCGAGGCCCAGCGTCTCGCTGTCCAGCGCATATTCTTGGATGAGCCCGGTGCTCTCGGCGCGCGCCTTGAGGAAGTGGCAGGCCTCGGTGAAGTCGGTCACCCACTTGTACTTCCCGTACGTGGGCTTCCATGTCCCGGTCCGCACCCGGCGAATCGCTAGGTTGAGGTCGAGCATCACGCTCACCCACCGGTCGTATTCCTTGTCCTTGATGCCGCTGGCGAACGTCAGGGCAAGCTCGGCGGTCCCGCCCGCGGCGGGTATGCAGTGCAGTGCTGGGTAGCGCTGACTCGTGAGGGAGGCGTTCTTCGGGCACAGCCCCGAGGACTTCACCACGTCAAGGGCAGCCGTGCCAAGGCCAAGAACTACGTCCCCGGGCTGGACCCTTGGGAGGCCCCCGGTGATGTTCTCGACCCTGAACTCTACGCCGACTAGCTGCTTACCGAGCCGCTGCTCGATCTTGCGCGTGTCGTCCGTTGTCCAAAGGATCAGCAATGGTCGGTCGGTTGATGTAGACGGTGGTCCAGGTATCGGCGTACTGCGTCTTGCTGAAACACGCGACGAACGCTCCGTCGCCAGCAAGTTCCTTCAATACGGTGTCGAATGGTAGCCCGTTCATGGTCTTGGAGTCAACCCGCTTGACCTTCTCCCGGTTGACGACGAACAGGTCCAGGGTGTTCGTCCGCCTGTGGTAGCGGACGAAGAAGAACATTTTCCCCCGCGCTCGTAGGTACACCCAAGCCTCGTCGGGAGTGGCCCCTCCGGCCTGGACCTTCATCTCCAGGCGGTAACCCAGGTCGTCCGTAACAGAGATCAGGCGTTCTCTCCCGGGGAGGCTGGTCAGCCGAGGAGGTTCCGTCATGTGGAGGGCCAACCCAAGCTGAAGGGCGTCCGCCAGCGGGTAAACACACCCCACGAGTTCAGCGCTGGGCTGTGCCATCGTGCATCTCCAGCTTGCCACCCTTTTCCCTGATCTCGACAGTACCGCACGAGATTCCGAGAAACCCCACGTCGAAAACCCACGTCCGCTTGCCCGCGTGCTTCAGAATCTCCACGCACCGCCACGTCGTAGGCTCGCCAGTGAGCCCTGCGAGTAGGGGTGCCCCGGGGGCCGTCTCCCCGATCTTGATGGCCTCAAGGCGCTGCAGGTCCATCACATGTCGCCCGCGGAGAAATTCTTGATGGCGGTAATGCTCGGCATCGGAGTCTCGAACTCCAGGCCCGTTCCGGCTAGGACCGCCCCGATCAGGCGCTCCGGGGTAGACTGCGCGCAGTCGAAGTGTCCGCTCAGGTACGCCCCGCCCTTGCCCTCTTTGAGCCCTCCGAGCCCGACCTTGCTGAGGGCTGTCTTTACCTCATTGGTCAGGTTGCCCTCGGCACGGATGCTCACTGAATTCCCCTCGATCTTGCAGGCGAGACGCACGTCCGCGTGGAGTGCGACCACGAAATACTTGGCGTCATGGCTGGTCCCGTACACCGGCTGATAGAGCCGGTCGGCGTCCCTCAGCCTGACCTTGGTACCGCTCATCACCTTCATCTTGGCGTCTCCCGTTGGGGCCTTCCAGGCCTTGACCGTAGACTTGGCCTTGGCTACGGACTCTTTGACCTTAGCGGTGACCTCCGCGGCAGGGGTTTTTCCCAAGCCGGAGTACGCCGCGATGAACTCCTTCCCCCCCGCGTGTAGGGGCTTCGGGTTCCCGTTCGTTGACTTGATGCTCGCCGCCTTGTTGACGGCTACTTTGAGGGCTTCTATCACCTGCGACTTCATCCCCTCCATGATCGTCACCGGGACGTTGCCCTTCATCACGTCGTTCGTGCTCTTGCTGAACTTGCATGAGATCAGGGGGTTGTCCGCGTGGTCCACGAAATGCACGTCCGTCCAGCCGATCAGGACCTTGACGCCCTGACCCTCCATGGAGGCGATCATATCCCCGGGAACGCCGAGCGTCTCCAGAAACTTCGTGTTCTGCACTTTGAGCATTACCGTCATGTGGAAAGTCTAGCCCTTGTCCCCGCGTTCGTCAACCGTGCGGTGCCAAATAGTGCCCCGCGTACGCATCGGCTTGACCTCGACGACTTCCACCGTAACCTCGGGGAGGTATGCCTTGAGGCCTGACCCTCCTAGTTTCTTGTCGAGCCCCGCCATGTACCGCTGCCAGTCGAGGGCGCTCATACCGGTGCCGGCCTCGGTCGGACCTCCACTGCTTCCGGTCGCCCGGTAAACATGAGCGTTTGGCGTCGGCACGTAGTAATCGGGGTCTGTGGACGGATCGGGGTAGTAGCCCTTGCGGTTGAAAAACTTCTCCCGGTCTTCCTCCACCGTAGTCGTCTTCGGCTCCGCCTTGGCATAGGTCTTGAACTTCGCCCCCTGGGCCTTGGTGATCCCGAAGTGCTTGACCAGGAAGTCCACCTGCTCGGGCGACTCCACGGCCTTGGCGCAGTAGTGGTCCCGCACGTGCTTGATGGCGTCCTTCTCTCCCGTCATGTGGGCGTACAGGGCTGCGAGGAACATCCCGGTGCGTCCGTGCCCACCGATGCAACCCGCATGCACGCGCTTCCCCTCGATCAACTGGCAGGCCACCCAATCCACGAGCTTCCGGTATTCCTTCGGCGACTTCGGCCCCATGCTGTCCTGGACGGTCACCAGCACCTGCTCGACCCTCTTGGGGTCCCACGGGTACTGCTTCCCGAGGCGTCGCATCCCGCTGTCGAAACCGACCTCCACATCGAACCTCCCCCACTCCGGGTTCGGTCGAAGACATGACCCACCCCAAATCTGGTAGCTCTTCCCGCTCGCCACGTGCTTGATCTCCAGAGGCGGGTGAGTATCGCAGCACCGCACCGTGCTCCCACCGATCTTCACGTGGTCGGGGTCGTTCGTCGCGGTGGTGGGCCCGCGCCCACTTATGGGCCCGGTGAAAGGCACCACGGCCCCTCCCTCACCCCTCAACGGCTGGTAGCCGTAGTTCTCGTCCTCAAACCAGGGCTTGCTCATGCGGCTTTCCTCAGTTCAATGGTTGCGTACTCTCCGGGACCAATGTGGAACATCTTGGCCTCCAGGGCCTGCTTCTCCACCAGAGCCGCGGCGTCCTTCTTCGCCTTCATCGCCTCAGCCTTCAGCACCTTCTCCGACTTCCCGTACGCGGCCACCTGAGCCTTCTTCTCGTTCGGGTAGGAGTGGACGGCCCCCAGGGCCTCCACGAGAAACCAATCCACGTAGCCGGGAGTGTACAGATCCGGCAGAGCCACCTTAGCCACCTGAATAAGGGGCTTCAGATCATCAGCGATCTCGCCATCCGCCCCCTGGGCGATGAACTGCGGCATTTGTCCGCTGCGTTGCACGTCCAGGATCTTGTATAGGGCGTTCCCGTACGTCTCATACAGCATGCCCTTGTTGAACATCGGGCCCCCGTTGTGGGCGAGAGTCCACGCCACGTCCACCATCATTTCCGCGGTGATCTCACCGAAAATGTAGGCCCGGAGGCAGTTGGCGATGTTGCCCCACTTGGGCCCCCCGTAGCCCCCACTGTAGGAGCACTTGTTGAAGAGGTCCACCGTGCCCTTCACGTACTGGCCGAGGGTCATCACCGGGGGCGTCTGGCGCAGCCGGTTGACGGCCCCGCTCTCGCTGCTCCCCATGCCACCCTGGATGAAGGCCTTGAACTGTGGCCCGTACTCTTCGAGCACGTCCTGTAGCATCCCACCCGCGTGAACGTGCCGGGCCTCCCGGGTGCAGATCAAGAGCATGTAGTAGAAAAGGCGCTGAGCGTGCAGGCTTGCGGTCCTCGTGTAGGCGTCCGCCAACTCGGCCCCGGCCGGGCTCAATGGCAGGTTCGGGTCGTTCTTCAGCAGTTCGCTGAACACGTGGTTGAGGAAGTAGAAGCTGACGGCCCCGTGCTCCACGTTCGCCTGACCGGAGTGCTTCTCGAAGGCCAGCATGTTGGCGACCGTCACGGCGAGAGGCACGTCCTTGGCGTCGTGCTTCGTCATCAGGGGCCGCGCCCGCTGAAACGCCAGGGTGTCTTTCCGCAGGTGATACATGCGCTCTCCGTAGGTTGATGCTGAATTCTAAACCCGGCCGTCTCCGTTCGTCAAGTCCTGAAGAACGCCTCCAGGGTGCGCGCGTCGTAAGACTTCGCGGCCTTCGTGAGCCACGACACGTCCAGGTCGTGGACGTACAACTGCTGCATGTCCGTCTCCACCGCGTGCGCGAGGTAGTGGGCACGAACGAACCGCACCGGGTCGGCGATCCCGCTGATCTTGGCGAGGCACGCGAGGAAGAGGCCGGTCCGGCCGATCCCACCCATGCACCCCACGTACACCGGCTTGTCGGCGATCAGGGCGCGATACGCGGCCAGAAGGCCGTGCTGCATGATCTGTACGGTCGGCGTGCTGTAGTCCTTCGTCGGCACGTCCACGTCACACGGGAGGTCGATCTCCGCCGCCATCTTCACGCCGAAAAATCCGGCGGGCTTGTCTTTGTAGGGACCGCCACAGACGGCGCGCATAACCAACTGCTTCCGGCCCCACAGGACCGGCATGTAGTAGGCACCCTTCACGTTCGGCACTCCTCAAGTTGGTTGAGTCCCGCCAAGTGTGCCCGCGGGTGTGGTGTTTGTCAAGGGAACTATTGCCGGTCGCATGCAGGGCAAGCCACAAACGAGCGCCGAAGGCCGTTGTCGCACTCCTCGCACCCTTGCCCGTGGCAGGGCTCGTGCTCGTCGAAGACGACGATCTTCCCGGAGTCTCGGCAGGCTTGGCAGCGGAATCCATGGGCGTCGTCCTTCGTGTAGTTCAACACCACCCCACCCTGGACTAGGAAGACCCACTCCCCGCAACGGCGGTTCCCCCGTGCGTGCGTGGCGCGCGTGCTGTGATCGACCAGCCGTTGAAGCTCAAGCCTGGGCAGGCCCTCGGCTTCCGCCTGGATGGCGATCTCCTCGGGGATGGCGAATCTGCTCATAGAGGTTCCCTCGTAGGATCTTGACCTCGCGCGGGGCCTCGATCAGTAGCTTCACCCACTCAGGACGCAGAACCGTAGTCCCCTGGGGAACGCCCACGCTGACAAACACCCCCGGAAGTACCTCGGTGGCCTCGTGGGCGGTGACGAGGAAGTCCGCGCTCGGACCGGATAGTACCGCCCTCTCCCCGGCCTTCAACTCCCTGACAGAGAACCGCACGTCCCCCACGTAGAACTTGAACCCGGCCTTGAGGTCGATGGCAAGCGCCACGTCACGCCCCCAGAAGGGCGCTCGCGCGGGCCGTGATCTTCCACGTGCTACCGCCGGGCAAGCCCTTGCGATGGTCCAGCGCCTCGATCAGGCCCTTGTGCTTGAGCACCGTCAACTGGCTGCTGACCTCGCTCACCGTCTGCCGGTCGCGCCGGCTGAGGTTCGTCATTTCCGTAACGTGGTCTGAGTTCGCTGGCCCGTAGGCCAGAACCACCTGAAGGGCATCCCACAGTTTCGTCCCCGGCTTCGGTAGGGTCACCACCACTCCGCTGTCCACGTTCTCGATGATCATGGTCTTGAGCTTCGTGCTCATGAGCTTGTTCAGACCGCACAGACACCGGAGCCACAGGTCGGGCCCCTCCACCTTGAGGTAGGCCCCCTCGCTCCCGCACTTCGGGCACTCGGTGATCACCGCCGCTTCTCCGGGACACGCACACGCATCCCAGGGAGAGTAGCCCAGGTTCAGCATCGGAGTCAAGCAGCCCTCAGCAGGCTCTGGAGGACCTGGAGGGCTGACATGGCCACCGTCCCCTTGGAAAACTCGTCGATGGTCGCCCGGTCGGTGATCTTCAGGGGCTCCAACTTCTCCCCGAGCGCGGCCTTCATCTTCCGCACCTTGATCACCACTTCGCCGTCCACTAGCCCACTGCCCCAGGTCGGAGCCATGAGGCACAGGCCATCCGCCATTATCAGACCCTCCAGGCTGTTCACCGTGTGAATTGGGTTGACCCCGGCTTTGACGAGGGAGGCGATATGCGCTCCGGTCAGGTAATTGTTGCCGATGTACTTGAGCTTCCCGGGGGCGCTCACGGCCTTGCAGACGACGTGTACCATCGCCGAAGTGAAGGCCGTGGCGGGGGCCGGGGCCAACTGCCCGGTACAGCCCAGGAGCGCTACATCCTCTGCAGCGAAAAGGTCAGCGGGGGTGCGGAGGTCTATGATGCCCCGCTCCAGTTGAGAAACGGCCTTGGCCAATTCCTCGGGGGAGAAGTGGTAGCCCAGGATCAGCGTCCCCTTCGGGCGTACCTCCGCGGGGGTGGTCGCCACCTGGAGGAAGTCCACGAGTGAGAGAGCGAGGGCCTCGAAGGTCTTGACCTCCTCGCTGTTAGACCCGTCCACCACCGGGACGGCGGTCAACCACACCCGTCCGGTCACCCCACAGAGGGAGATCCAATCCCCCTCCTTGATGATCTTCTTCACGTTCCCCTGCTCGACTGCCCACCCCTTGCCGGCCTTGACCAAGGCCTCGCATCCGACGACGCACACCTTGTCCATGCCGCGGGCGACAACCGCTGCGTGGCACGTGGCCCCTCCGAGCTTCGTGAGGATGCCCTTCGCCGCGTTCATCCCCTCGATGTCATCGGGATTCGTCTCCTCAGCGAGGAGGATCACCGGACCCTCGGCCGCGGCTGACACCGCTTCCTTGGAGGAGAACACCACCCGCCCAACGGCGATCCCCATGCTCGCGGGAAGTCCCTTCGCATCCGGCTCGACGCTGAATTCCGGGTTGATGACCGGACGGCGCGCGGCGAAGAACTGGCTCAGGGTCACCCGCTCCAGCACAGCCTCCGCAACGCTCAGAGTCCCCTCGGCATTCATGTCGAGGGCAATCCTGATCGCAGCCTGCGCGGTCCGCTTGCCCGCCCGCACCTGGAGCACCCACAGCTTGCCGCTCTGGACGGTGAACTCGATGTCCACCATGTCCCTCCACTCGGCCTCCAACTTGGTTGTGGTCGCCACCAATTCCGCGTGAACCTCCGGGTTCCAGGTGTGCAGGTCGGCCACAGGGAGCTTGACCGCCCCGCCGCCGTTCACCACATCCTCTCCCTGGCCGTTGATCACGTACTCGCCCATGATGGCCTTGGCACCCGTGCTTCCGTCTCGGGAGAACAGAACCCCCGTGCAGGATTGGGCGTCCATGTTGCCGAACACCATCGCCTGGACGACGCACGCTGTACCCAACTCCTCGCTGATCCCGTTCATCCGGCGGTAGGACTTGGCCCGCTCGTTCCCCCACGACTTGAACACCGCCTCGATGGCCTCCAGCAGTTGACCATCGGCATCGGGGAACTTGTGGCCCATCGCCTTGGCGTAGAGCGCGCACTGCGCTTTGTCGGTCTTGCCCTGGAGATCACCCTTCTCGACGCCCGCCACGACGTTCGTGAAGGACTCGACAAGGCGAGTCCAGCAGTCCCGCGCACAGTGCTTGCCGAGACGGGCAATCCACTCTTTCCACGTCGGGGTATCGAGCCCGACGTTGAGGATGGTGTCCATCATGCCGGGCATGCTGTCTCGCGCACCGCTCCTGACAGAAACCAG
>Ga0209641_10005101_pt1 | contig 10777 bp, 9 predicted proteins | sample RifCSP16_1_FD_184022 | JGI IMG/M metagenome (GOLD analysis project Ga0209641, IMG submission 184022) | Soil microbial communities from Rifle, Colorado - Rifle CSP2_sed 16_1 (SPAdes) (version 2) | ecosystem: Environmental > Terrestrial > Deep subsurface > Rock core/Sediment | place: Rifle...
GGCTGTTTTTATTTAGCCTGGAAGGTTTATTCCTTCCTTAAAAAAGGGGAGCTGGCCTTCCCCTGGCAGATGTTAGGTTTTTCCTTCTTTCTGTTAGGCTTAGCCCAGCTGTTGGAGATGGCCACTTTAGCAGGCTGGGTCAGCCTTACTCCCTTAACTCTTACTTTAGCCCGCTTCTTGGCTTTGACTCTTTTAGCCTTAGGCCTGCACCGCACCACCAAGATTCTAGGTTAAATTCAGATATTTTCTTGGCAGTTCAATCCCTTAAGTAATCTGGCAGGCTTGTCGATAAAGATTATGTGCATTTTGGCCAAATTACCATAAGCACATTCATTTTATAACCCAGACGATTTGGGGAATATGTCAAGTACTGCCTTTCAATTAGAAGAGAGAATAGAGAAGTGCCGCAGGATCTTGGATGATAATCCCAGGTCACAAATCTTTGCCGCCTTAGGGGAGGCTTACCGCAAAAAGGGGGATCTGGAAAGGGCTTATCTGATTACCAAGCAAGGCTTGGAGATTCATCCGGAATACGGGCCGGCCCACGTGGTGATGGCTAAAATCTACATCGAGAAAAGACTTTACCAGGAGGCAGAAAAAGAGTTGGAGCAGGCCGTAAGATTAGACGGCAAGACCAGGGCTACTGAAAAGCTCTTGGCAGAGGTCTGGCTGAAAAAAGGGGAATTGGACCGGGCCCAGGAGACCCTGCTTCGTCTGCGAGAAAACGGGCCCCCGGATGAGGGAATCAGCACCCTTCTGAATCTAGCCAAGAATCTGAAAGAACGGCCCCTGGTCAATCCCCCCCAGAGAGTAGTTCAACCTGCTCCCTTGCTTAATCTGACCAACCGCTTTGCGGCCCTGGAAGAATCCCAGTTCGATAGACCAGCCCCGGTTTCAGATGAAGACTACCATTCCTGGGCCTCGGTGTTGGATGCCCTGAAGAGTTTCCCTTTAGTGCAAGGGGCCTTAGTCATCGGCTTAGACGGGTTAGTGGTAGAGAACCGCACTTCTGGTCAGACCAACCCGGATTTGATCGGACCATTATGTTTAAGCATAGTCGAGACCGTCAGTCAGAATCTGCCCCGGATCGACTTCGGTAAACTAGGGCAGCTTCTGATTGAAACCGCCACAGTCAAGATTTGGATCTGGAGCTTAAAGGCTCACTATCTGATGCTCTGGACCAACCCAGATGTGAATTTGGGCTCTTTGAAGATGCGGATTTCGCACATTTCAGAACAGATAGCCTTTTAAAATCAGGATGAACAAAATGCAGACCACTTCCTCAGGCGATATAAGATCAATCTTTGTGTTTGGCTCGATTGCGGCCGTGCTTCCTTTAGTCTTTTTCCCTAACAACTGGGGGTTAGACTTCTTCTGGAATTTCTGGGCCGTAGCCGGCCTGGAATTGATTCTCTATTTTCTGATTTGGCAGGTGATCTTCCCGGTGGGCCAGATTCAGGACTCCTTGGGTTGGGCCTTCAAGACCGCTCTTTTGCGCTGGGGCTGCGGGATCCTGTTCGGGTTTATGACCTTTATTTTAGCCGGAACCAGCTTAGGGGAAGGAATCCAAAACGGTCTATCTAACTACTTTCCAGCCCTATTCATTCAGGTAGTAGCGGCTCCCTTGATAATCAAGTCAGCCTGGCTGGACCGCCAGAGTCCCAGGCGCAGGGTGTTTGTGTCCGAGACCGGGTCCGATCGATCTGAACCAATCTTAAGCCATAAGACTTTTCCAGCCGAGCATGCCGCCGCCCAGCTGGAAGACATTCTAGGCTACGTCAAGGACTACTCTGGAGTGGAAGCCTGTCTTTTGGTTGACCAGGAGGGATTGATTTTAGCCCAGAAAGGGGATCCCTACTTAGAGTTCGAAGCTTTAGCCCCCTTAGCCGAGCTTTTGGAAAGTTCTTGTCTGAAAGTTCTGGCCCGGATTGGAGAAAAAAGGATCGAGAAGATAGAGACTTACACTCCCCGCCTCAGGCTTTTAGTCCACCAGGTCCAGGATTTCCGTCTGGTAGTAATTGCCGACCGCCGAACCGATGATCTTTTAAATGTCAGAATTCAAAGGGTAGTAGAGCAAATAAACAAAAGACTAAACGAAAAATATCCTCACCAGATTCTCACCACAAGGGAGGGAGAATATGTACGAAATTCTGGAAGAACTCAATAAAACCCAGGGAATCACCGGCAGCATGATTGTAGGCCAGGACGGTATAGTCATTGCCGCTGACCTACACTCCGGCATTCAGGATGAAACCATTGGAGCCATGGCCTCGGCCATTGCCACCAGTGTGCATAAGTCTTTAGAGAAGATCAAACTGACCCCCTTAAGGCAGGTCACCGTAGAAGCCAGCCAGGGGAAATTATTCTTGACCGATGTGGGGATAGGGACCTTGGTCGTAACCACCGAGCCCCAGGTCAATCTGGGATTGGTGCGCCTAGAAATCAAAAATGCTTCTAACCGACTCAAAAACCGCTAAAGCCAAGAAGGAGCCATGGTCTCTATTAACTACGCCTTCCGGGAGGTAAGCTGCAAGATTGTATATTACGGCCCTGGGCTATCTGGCAAGACCACCAATCTGCAGTACGTCCACAAGAAAGTTCCCACCCAGGTGCGGGGAGAGCTGATCTCCTTAGCCACCGATACTGACCGCACCCTATTCTTTGACTTTCTCCCCTTAAATTTGGGGGCCATTCAAGGCTTCTCCACCAAATTCCAGCTCTACACCGTGCCCGGACAGGTCTTTTACAATGCCACCCGCAAGCTAGTGTTGCGAGGAGTAGATGGATTAGTATTCGTAGCCGACTCCCAGCTTTCTAAAATGGAAGAAAATAAAGAATCTCTGAATAACCTCTTGGAGAACCTCAAGGGTTACGGCTATCAGATCGAAGACATTCCCATGATTTTACAATACAACAAAAGAGATTTGCCAGAAGTAGCCACCATTGAGCAGTTGCAGGACGTCTTGAATCACTGGAATGCCCCTTACTATGAGGCCGTGGCAGTCAAAGGGATTGGAGTCTTTGACACCCTGAAAGGAATCTGCAAGTTAGTGATTGAAAATCTCAAAGCTAAAACCCAAGTTACACCCCCACTAGAAAGTCAGCCTTCCTCCGTCGCCACAGTTGTGCCGGCTGCAGCAGTTCCGGCTCCTGGGAAATCTATCCCCTTAGGCAGGGGAATCGATACCACCGAAGTCATTCCCAGCCAGATTCGGGAGAGATACCAGCCCAGTCCATTTTCGAAAGCAGAGCCGGTTACCACTCTCCGGCCAGACCAGAAAGTATCGATCGCCCTTGGCCAGCCTCAGATTCGAAGAGTTTCTGAATTGAGAGCTCCGCTCCAGCCGGACGTCATTATCCCCCGAGCCAGGCCGCAGATTTCCAAGGCAGATTTAGAGTGGAAGCCGGTTTTGGGACGACCCCAAAGACCCAGAAAAGAAGAATCAATCCAACCCAGAAAGCAAAGCATACTAGTTCGGTTCTTAAAATTTTTAATTGGAGCATAAAGGAGGTGGAAAAGTGAAACAGGATAACCTAGTGATTTACGAAGAGGAGATTCAGCAGATCGACCGTCTTTTGATGAAGTTGCTCAAAGGGGCAGAAGCCAAGTGCACTTTATTGGTAGATAAAGACGGACACCTGGTGACCCGTCAGGGATTTACCCACTCTCTGGACACCACGGCCCTAGCGGCTCTTTTAGCCGGCAGCTTTGCCTCCACCCGGGAGATTGCCCGGCTGGTAGGGGAGCCGGAGTTTTCGGTCCTGTTCCATCAGGGGAAGAAGGACCACATCCACATTTCCCTGGTAGGAGAAAGAAGCATCCTGGTGGTAATCTTTGACGACCGCACCACCATTGGCATGGTCCGGCTGTATGCCAAGGAGATAGGGGAAGAGCTGGGCCTGGTTCTGTCCGGCAGTAAGACCAGAAAACCTCAGGCTTCCAGAGCCATGACTAACGAATACGCTCAGTCGGCGGAGAGCAAGTTAGATGATCTCTTGCACGAGTAAAGGATAGTTCGGGGTAAATTGGAATGTCGGTTGAGTTAGGGGAGATGTTGATAGCGGCGGGAAAAATCACCCGCCAGCAGTTGGAGAAGGCCCTCTCCTTGCAGAAGGAGGGGAGTAGTAAACTCGTCCCCAATTTAGTCAAGATCGGGGCCATCAAAGATGAAAATGAAATCTCCGAATTCGTAGGCAAGCAGCTCAACATCGGAGCCTTGCGGCTTTCGGATGTGGAGTTAAATCCGGAAGTAGTCAAACTCATCCCCCCGGATATAGCCCGCAAGTTCACCGTCATTGCGGTCTCCAAGCTGGGCAAGACCTTAATCGTAGCCATTTCCGACCCCAGCAACATCTATGTCTTGGATGCCATTAAGTTCATCACCGGCTGTAACGTCCAGCCGGTCATCAGCCCGGAAAAAGCCATCCAGAAGGCCATTGACAACTATTATGAAGACACCGGAGCCTTCAATGAAATCTTGAAGGGGATGGAGGGGGAAGGGCTGGAGGTGGTCGAGGAGGAGGAAGCCCCCTCTGAGCTGGACCTGCGCTCTCAGGTTCAGGACAAACCCTTAGTCAGATTGGTGGATTCCATTATCGCGGATGCCATCCGCCGGGGCTGCTCCGATATTCACCTGGAGAATTACGAGAAGCGCATCCGGGTGCGCTACCGCTTAGACGGCAATCTGCAGGAGATGGCTCCCTTACCTTTCAAATATCGGGCCGCCATCGTCTCCCGAATGAAGATTATGGCAGACTTAGACATTGCCGAGCGCAGGCTGCCTCAGGACGGCCGCATCAAGGTAAAAATCGGGGAACGAACCGTCGATTTGCGGGTCTCGGTCATCCCCACCATCTTTGGAGAAAAGGTGGTCATGCGTATTTTGGACCCCCGTTCCTTGAATGTGGATTTGACCAAGTTAGGTTTTGCCGAGTCCTCTCTGAAGGCTTTCAGCAAGGCCATTGAGCTCCCCTACGGGATGATTCTGGTGACCGGGCCCACTGGCAGCGGTAAGACTACTACTCTTTATTCAGCCTTAAAACAGATTAACACCCTGGATATCAATATCACCACCGCGGAAGACCCGATCGAATTCAACTTCGACGGCATCAATCAGGTTCAGGTCAAACCGGAAATAAGCCTGGACTTTGCCAACTGTCTAAGGGCTTTTTTGCGGCAAGACCCGGATGTCATCATGGTGGGGGAGATCAGAGATAAGGAGACCGCCGAAATAGCCATTCGGGCCGCTTTGACCGGACACTTAGTCTTTTCGACCCTGCACACCAACGACGCCCCTTCCACCATCAACCGCTTAGTAGATATGGGGGTGCCGAATTATTTGGTGGCTTCGGCCACCCGCCTGATTATGGCTCAGAGAATGGTGCGGAAAATCTGCCTCAACTGTAAGACCGAAGCCAAAGTCAATCCGGAGGTCTTGGAGTTACTGGGTCTGGATCCGGAAGGGAGTAAAGATTTGAAAATCTACCATGGCAGAGGCTGTCAGGAATGCAGCAGTACCGGCTATTCCGGACGGACCGGTATATTTGAAGTTATGCCTACAACTGGTGGGATAGAGAAGATGATTCTATCCGGGGCTACTAACCAGGAGATGCAGGCCCAGGCCATCAAGGAGGGGATGATCACTCTGCGCCAGGCCGCCCTCTTCAAGCTTAAAGAGGGTGTCACCACCGTGGAAGAGGTCTTGGCAGAAACCACTGGCAGTTGATCCTTGAGCCGGTTTCGGATTTAAGATTCCCACAATTTAGTCGATAATAAAGCAGAGCTTTGGACTTAAAAGGTACTAAAGGATAAACAGGTCAAAAATGTCTAATCTCAGAGAACTATTAGAGTTAGTAGTCAAGAGAAAAGCCTCTGATTTACACTTGACGGTCGGCTCTCCACCCCAGTTGAGAGTAGACGGCAAGTTGCTCAAAATGGACTCCGACATTTTAGAGCCGGAGGATACCAAAAAGCTGGCCTACAGCATAATGAATGAAAAGCAGAGGCAGAAATTTGAAGAGAAAAGTGAATTAGATCTATCCTTTGGAATCGAGCAGCTCTCCCGCTTTCGCTGCAATATCTTCATGCAGAGAGGAAATGTGGCGGTGGCCATCCGGCAGATCCCTTTCCGGATCCCTACTTTTGAAGAGCTGGGGGTGCCTAAGATCGTAGCGGAATTTGCCAACCTCCCCCGGGGACTAGTCCTGATAACCGGTCCTACCGGTTCAGGCAAGTCGACCACCCTGGCAGCCCTTTTAGACAAAATCAATCGGGAAAGACACGTCCACATCCTGACTGTAGAAGACCCGATCGAATACTTGCACCGGCACCAAAACTCCATAGTCAATCAAAGGGAGGTCCACTCCGACACCCAGTCCTTTGCCAGCGCCTTAAAATATGCCCTGCGGGAAGACCCGGATGTGGTTCTGGTGGGGGAGATGAGGGATTTGGAGACGGTCGAAGCCGCCTTAAACATTTCTGAGACCGGGCACTTAGCCTTTGCCACTCTGCACACCAATTCCTGCCCGGAATCAATTACCCGCATCGTGGATATCTTTCCCAGTAACCAGCAGGAGCAGATTAGAGTAACCCTCTCCTTTGTCCTGCAAGCGGTGGTCACCCAGCAGTTGATTCCCCGGGTCGGTGGGGGACGGGTCTTAGGCTTAGAAATTATGATCTGCACCCCGGCCATCCGGGCTTTGATTCGAGACGACAAACTGCATCAGGTCTATAGCTTGATGCAGGCCGGACAGAAGTACGGCATGAAAACCATGAATATGTCTCTGGCAGAACTTTACTTAGCCAGAAAGATCACTTTAGGAGAGGCTATGGCCAGGAGCTCAAACGTCGGAGAGCTAAACGAACTATTGAGCTTGAAGCAAGACCTAGCCGACCAGACCAGAGAGAAAGTCAGAGTCTAGGAGGAATCTGTGCCTGTTTTTGACTACCGAGGAAAGACCGTAGGGGGAGCAGCCGTAGCCGGGCAGCTTAAGGCCAAAGACCGCCGGGAACTGGAGAGAATCTTAAGGAGCAGAAAGGTTCTGGTCAGCGAGGCCAATCCCCGCTCCTCCCAACTGAGTTTTAGCCTAGGCCGCAAGAGGATCAAGAAGGTCCACATCTCTCGTTTCACCCGGCAGTTTGCCACCATGATAGGAGCCGGACTCCCCATGGTGCAGTGTCTGGAGATTTTATCCCAGCAGACCGAATCGTCTGAATTTCGCAAAATCATAGCCACGGTCAAAGAGAATGTGCAGTCTGGCACTACTTTATCTGAGGCTTTAAGCCGCCAGAAGAAGGTCTACGACGACCTGTACGTCAATATGGTGGAAGCCGGGGAAATCGGAGGAGCCTTAGATACCATCTTAATCAGACTAGCCAACTACCGAGAAAAAGCAGATGCTTTGGCCCGCAAGGTCAAAGGGGCTTTAGTCTATCCGGCCGTGGTGGTCAGCGTAGCCACCTTGGTGACCTTCATAATGTTGAGATTCATCGTGCCGGTCTTTGCCAAGATGTTCCGGGGCGTAGGAGCTGAACTGCCTGCTCCCACTCAGATTATCTTAGGAGTCAGCGCCTTTTTACAGAGCTATATGTGGATCATCGTGGCCATGTTCGTAGCCGCCTTAGTCGGGCTGCGCTATTATTACAAGACCGAAAACGGGCGGATGAATATCGACAAGTTTATGCTAAAGCTTCCGGTCATCGGGATCGTCCTGAGAAAATCAGCGGTCGCCAAGTTCACCCGCACCCTGGGGACTTTACTTTCCTCCGGAGTCTCCATCTTAGACGCTTTAGAAATTACCGCCAAGACCGCCGGCAACCGGGTGATTCAAAGGGCCATCCAAAGATCAGTAGTCTCCATTGCCGAAGGGGACACCATTACCCAGCCTTTGAAAGAAACCGGTGTATTTCCGCCCATGGTGACCCAGATGATTTCAGTAGGAGAAAAGACCGGTGGCTTAGACGATATGTTGAACAAAATCGCCGACTTCTATGAAGAGGAAGTGGATGCAGCCGTAGCGGCTCTGACCTCTTTGATTGAACCGGTCATCATCGTCTTGATGGGGATGGTGATCGGATTCATCCTGGTAGCTATGTATCTGCCTATGTTCGACATCATCGGCAAGATAAATTGATTAAGAAAAATTAGAAAACCATACACCACTTTTGCCCTAAAGTGGTGTATTTTTTTACAGCGCCATGAAGATCCCCGGGTTCTATTCCGACACCAAGGTCACCAGCCTTTTGGCTTTCCGGCTGGCTTTATTCCTAATATTATTAGGCTCTAGTTTTCTGTTTTTACCCCTCTCTTCCTTCCTTCTGTCGTTTTTCTCCCTGTACGGCCTGGCCACCCTATTATTTCTTTTGTGCGTTCTTTTTTCCAACCTTCCCCAGGCTCAGAAATGGTTTGGTCTGGTCAGCTATTGCCAGCTCTTTGTAGAGATTTTTTTAGAAGCCTTATTAGTCAATCACAGTGGAGGAATCCACTCCCCCTTAGCGGCTTTGTTTTTCTTAAGCATTGTCTCGGCCAGCCTGAATCACCAGCTGGTGGGAACCGTGCTGGTGGCCAGCTGGGCCAGTCTCTTATATACCGGCACAGTCCTGTTTGCGGCCGGATGGGAGCTGGCCAACATCTTCAGCCTGCGCGCCCTAGAAGGAATCTACAGCTTGGGGGATGAATATTTCTACACCCTGTTTATCTACCTGTGCAGCTTCTACCTGGTCGCCTTCTCCAGCGGCTATTTAGCTCAAAGGCTGAAGATCAAAGCCGAGCTTTTGCTGACCGCCTCCCGGCAGCTCCGCCGGGTCAGGATGGAGACCGACGACATTTTACAGCACCTCCACTCCGGCCTGATAACCATAGATAATACCGGCCGGATAGTCTACTTCAACCGGGCCGCCCAGGAAATCCTCCAATACCAGAGTAAGGAGGTCCAGGGGAAGGACTGCTGGGCTGTATTTCAGGAGCGGATGCCGGAGTTGGGAAAAGACCTGTTAGCCGGACTGGAGTCCAGCCAGACCGAAGTCCGCAAAGAGATAGAGATTAACGATCTGGAGGGCCGCCAGATACCGATTGGGATTTCCACCTCACTCTTGCAGGATGAGGAGCAAAGAACCGCCGGGGTAATTGCCCTGTTCCAGGACTTGACCCACATCAAAGAGTTGGAAGACCAGTTGCGGACTAAAGACCGGCTGGCCGCTATCGGCGAGCTCTCGGCCGGCATTGCCCATGAGATTAGAAATCCCTTAGCCTCCATCTCCGGCTCAGTGGAAGTCCTAAGAGAGGAGCTTCACTTAGAGGGGGATAACTCAAATCTATTAGAGTTGATAATCAGAGAGTCTCAGCGCCTAAACAGAATCTTGACCGAGTTTTTGAATTTTGCCCGGATTCGCTCCGCCTATTTCACTAAAGTAGATTTAGTTCCGGTCCTAGAAGAGGTCATCGAGCTAGTCCAGAAGCACCCCAGCTTCAGGCCAGATATTGGGATTGAAAATCAGCTCCCCTTACATCCGGTCTTAGTAAAAGGGGAGGATAATCACATAAAACAGCTCTTTTTGAATCTGGCTATCAATGCCGTGGAAGCCATGGAAGCAAGAGCTGGCAAGATAATTATTTCCAATCCGATTCCAGAACAAATCCCACCAGCCCCAGCAAGTTCAGAAAAGCAGGTGGCCGTGGCTATCACTGACCAGGGCCGGGGGATGAGCAAAGAACAGATGAAGAAGATGTTTCTGCCATTCTATTCAACCAAAAAGCAGGGGACCGGTTTAGGCCTATCCATTGTTCAAAGATTAGTGGATAGTTTGAACGGAAAAATAGAATGCCACTCAACTGTGGGAGGAGGGACAACCTTTGTGGTATATCTGCAAAAATTCGATCAGGAAGAAAAGATAAAACCAGATATTCCAGCACTAATCTTGACCCCAGCCAATAACTCTCTGCCAAGTAAAGAGTTAACGCCCAGCATTTAAGCTACTCTAGGCCTATATTTATATTGACAAGCCATCTTATCCCTCTATATTTGCTGGATTGATTTAATCTGATGGGCCAGCTATATTAACTGTCAAAAAAGAAGTTCTAGTGCCATAAGACCATAGCTTGACTCTGGTCTTTTTTTCTTAAGATGGAAAAGACGATTCAGACTCAGCCCACCCAGCCGGAGTTGCGCCGGGACGTCCCTATTTGGGGCTCTTTTATGTGGGGCTTTGCTGACGTAGGCGCCAATACCTTTGTGGCTTTAGGCTTAGTTATGGCCTACGCTCAAGGCGCCTCAGCTTTAGTTTTAGGAATCGCCGGACTACTTTACATGCTGATTGGCTTGGCTTACACAGAGCTGGCTTCTGCCTATCCGGTCTCAGGCGGCGGTCCCTATTACACTCTGCGCAGTTTGGGTGACTTCTGGGGCTCGCTAGCCGGCTCGGGTTTACTCTTGGCTTACACTATCGATATAGCTCTGTTTGCGGCGGCCTCCTCCGGTTATCTGAACTTCTTCATGCCGGGTGTCTTAGGGGTTGACATTGATTCCTTTAAAACCGGCCTGGGACCATTTACGCATTTCAATCCGGTCTGGTGTCTGGAAACCATGGTGCTGATTTTCATGCTAATCTGGCTAAACATCAGAGGGGTCAGGGAATCCTCGGCCTTAAATGAAGTAGTTGGCGTGCTGATTATTTTAGCCGAATCCAGCCTGGTGATTTTCGGCTTTGTGTTCGCCTGGAAGCCGGAGTTGTTAGTTTCTCAGTGGCTGGAGCAGTTCCCTTCTGGTGATAAGCTCCTCT
>Ga0209641_10005110_pt1 | contig 10766 bp, 4 predicted proteins | sample RifCSP16_1_FD_184022 | JGI IMG/M metagenome (GOLD analysis project Ga0209641, IMG submission 184022) | Soil microbial communities from Rifle, Colorado - Rifle CSP2_sed 16_1 (SPAdes) (version 2) | ecosystem: Environmental > Terrestrial > Deep subsurface > Rock core/Sediment | place: Rifle...
AGACCTACTATACCTTTCTTGAAGCGCCCGAGGCGGCGCCGGAGAATGCCGTGACCGCCTGGGCCGCTTCGGCTGATCGATACCTCCAAGGGAGTCGTTATGAGCAGCACGAGCCCGTCGAGGGCGATCTCACCTTTCGGCTCTATTTCGTGCGAGAGGAAGATCACGAGGGATGAAGCGAGGATCGGATACGACGGTGGACAATACGGGAAGCGTGCACCTTGATACCGTCCACCACGACCGATGGACTGCCTTTCCTTGCCCTGCCGGGACCATCTAAACCCATCAGGAGCTACGCAGTTGGCGGATATGTGTGTATCGGGTGGGCGCAGCCCACCCGATACACACAAGATTATGTCTCAAGTGCGTAACTCCTGCCCATCATTAGCCGGAATTACCTGGAGGGCTGGTGGACCCCTCACAGTATCATGGGGTATATGGATGAAAAACCGAGCTTCACAGGCTGATTTGGGATGGGAGTCGGTACGAACATAATGAGGTGTATGGCGCTGGCCGTCATGGCCGGCATTTTGATCCTCGGGAATGCGATTCCGGCGCCGAGCGGTATCGCGGCCGGCTTATCCGCGATCTCACTGGGTACCACCGTGATCGGGGAAGGCGATGACTTCGCAACCCGTGTGCTGGGAATGCGGTGGGATATGGAATCGGATCCTTATCCGGATTACCCGACGATCTTCTCGAATTTTGATCGCGCCTCATTCTCGGCCTCGGGGGGCATGTGGAGCATCACGACGCAGGCGGACCCGAATATTTTCATTCTAAACCCCGGGATCATCGATACCCAACTCGTGCTCAAGGTAGGCGATGCATTGCCCATCGACGCCGACCAGTACCGGTTGCTGTCGTTCAGAATGTGCTCGAGTGTTTCTCCGGATAGCGCGCTGATCTTCTGGTATCTCGATCCTTTTGGTGCTCCTGGCCTGAGAATCGGAATCTCGGATTTCGTCGCCATATCCAGTGGTTGCAGGGTGTACGTCGTCGATCTCCCCGCCTATGATGGTCCTTCTACTTACCCATGGGCGGGGCAGGTGCAGGGCTTGCGAATCGACCCTGTATTCGCCTCCGGGGCGGACATTCAGTTGGATTGGATTCGCCTGACCACCGCCGACACATCGAACATCGTCCCTATCCCCTGGTCGGGCATCTCATCTGGGACGACTCTAAACTTCTTCTTGAACTCATCTTGCGCGTCCGCAGGCGCCGAGAAAATCGGCGACGTTGCCCGTGGCGGGAATACGTCCGGTACGTTCAATTGGGGGGCCGCGTTACAACCCAACGGGGGATCGGGCACGCCGTATCCATTGCCGGAATCTTTCGAGCCCGGGATCTATACGGTCTTGATGACCGTCGACGCCTCCACCTCGCCTGTCTGCGCACCGGATCCACTTGAGATCCGGCCGGCGCCCATTCTCACCTTTCAGCGGCCCAGCATGTTCAGTGGGCCGGATTACGCGAGCGAGGTGGTGGGAGACCCATGGGGGATGTCCAACAGCCAGGATATCGATCTGACGGGAGGGATTACGACTTCGTCATTCTCGGGAGGTATCTGGACTGCAACGACAGATTCTGGTGGGGACCCATGGGTGCATCTACATGTATCGCTGCCGATCGACACAACCAAGTACAGATATGCGACGGTACGCATGTGGCTTGAAGGAGAGTCCCCTGAGCCTCAGCAATTCCTATCGGTACAACGCTGGATATGGTGGTACGCGGGTGTCACCCTTGATGCGGTCACAACCGAAGACATGCTGATTCGCGAAGGTTGGCAGACCTACTCGCTGGATCTAGGAGATGCACTGATCGATCCAACAAGCAAACCGCCGGCGGACTGGGTCGGGGACCCCAGCGTATTCCGGCTCGACATTCATGAAGAGACGAAATCGATGGTTTTCCATCTGGACTATGTGACGCTCACTGGTGAGGAAACAGTCACTCAAGGCCAGCCTTTTGTGATTGTGTATTCCACTACACCTGCGTCCGGCTTGAGCGTTACGTTTTACTACGATTCGGATACTGACCCAGCGAGCGGACGGACGCTCATGGCGCAGTACACGCCTGCGCCGTTCAGGATCTTTCTCCCCGTAGTTATGCAGAATTCCGCAGGCTCTCTTCCTCCAGAAATCGATGGCATCGTTGGTAGCACCTGGTCGTGGGACACGACCGGAGTCGCTCCTGGCGCGTATTATGTCTCGGCCGACGTGTTCGACGGGGTTAATACTGCTACTTGGTACAGCGAGACACCAGTCGTCGTGGAGTAGGGTCTCAGTGACCTCGCCCAGGAGGAGATGTTGGACGAATCTTAACCCGCGGCCATAGCCTGACTCCATGTGCGACATGAGTCCACCGAACGGATTTGGACATTCATCTGGACGGAGCGGAACCCGCCACGCGCTTGGGTGAAGGAAACGACCGGCATATTCTGGCTCCAACAGAGCGAACCAGGCTTCGCCGGAGCAGTTCCCCTGTCGCCCCGGTGATTGCTGGCTCGGTCATGGGTGCGCCCCTCCTCGAAGGCGAGCCAGCATGCGTTCCGTACATCTCTTCTCTCTGCCGCGCCCCGTCCAGTCGACTGACGCGGCGTATGAACCCCGCGCCGGCTGGTCTGCCTGCCTTGTGACGTATCCGCCTTCTGCCCGAGCTTAAGCGGTTACCACTCGCCCCACCCGCGACCCCTGCCGCAGGACCACGGGAAAGCTCAACCGGTGAGTACGCTCCGACTCGAACGTGAATCCTCGCCACACGGAGCCACCTACCTGGTCGGGCAAGCACCCCTCGGGCCAGCCCCAGAGCTCGCTCCTTGGGTCTGAGGGCAGTGGAGATAGAAGGCCCCGATAAGTCCGCGACCGCTCCCTCTTGGCGACGATTCGGAGCAGGTGCGGGGGCGCCAGCCTACTCTAATAGGGGGTCCCTCAACAGCCCCGATTATCCTACTTGAATCCGGATCGAACGGAGTGTAAGGTTATTGAAGCCTTATGCGCCGCAGATGGAGGCCGCCTCGGGATTGATGTCGTCCGGTTCTTTGGAAGCCTATGGGAGAGGTGTCTTCCCTTGAGATGAGGTGACACCCTCTTCCCGAAGGACACTCTATCCGACAAGGCCGGCGCCGGTACGCGAGCTTCATCGGAATCGAGCATTCATCTAGGACTGGGAGTCATCTATGATGTTCCGGATCGATGCACGTGTGGCGCTCATCGTAACCTCCCCGATCAGCGTTCGTTCGCCTGAGACGCATCTAGTGGACGAACGAGGGAGATTCCCCGGACTCTCCATTAGCTGTGGGGCGACGGGTTTGAGCGGGCGCCATGGACTGCGCACGTTAAGTCGGAACTATGCCCCCGGTGTGTGGTTCGAGCCCCGAGAAGGCATGGGGCAATCGGTCCCTAAAATGGGAGACTTCCAATGAGCAGACTTGGCCGCACTTTTCTATCGATCATCGCTGTCCTGGTCGTTTCTTCCATAGCGACTTCGGCGTGGGGAGTTGAATCTGCTGCTGCCCCGAAGCAGGAGGGCGGCGTCCGGAGAACGTACCACCACCAGACGGGGAAGCTGAGCTTTTTGGGGGCGGATCCAGCTGAGCCCATCATTGTGCCTTCGGCTCAGGCCGAGGGGTTGACGTCCGCTGAGCGCGCCATGGCGATCCTCGAAGCCTTTGGCCCAGATTTCGGTGTTAATGAGCCCGCCTCGGAGCTGGAGCTCATGCCCGACAGGACCCTGGCCAAGGATCGGGGCTCGGTACGCTACCAGCAGGTTTACCAGGGAGTCCCGGTGTTGGCGGGCGAGCTGATCGTCAACACCGACTCGGCCGGCAACCTGCGTTCCATCAGCGGCGAGATCTCCCCGGATCTGTCGATATCAACGACGCCTGAGCTGACCGGCGACGAGGCCAAGGATATTGCTCTGCGGGCCATCGCCAAGGTCTATAGCATGGACGAGACGCAGCTCAAGTCGACAGAGCCACAGCTGTGGATCTTCGACGAGCGTCTCCTACAGGACAGCACCAGGCCCGCCGAGCTGGTCTGGCGCATGCAGGTCGAGGGGGTTGAACGTTTGGATATCCGTGAGCTGGTTCTGGTCAACGCTATGCGCGGCGGGATCAGCCTGCATTTCAACCAGCTGGACACAGCCAGGAACCGATTGACCTATACAGCCAGCAATGGCACTGTCCTTCCTGGCACGTTGGTGTGCAACGAGTCGGACCCTACCTGCTCGGCTGGAGACAGTCACGCTGCTGCCGCCCATGTATACGCTGGCGACACCTATGACTTCTATTCCAGCTTCCACGGCCGTGACAGCATCAATAACGCCGGGATGACTCTTGTGTCGACTGTGCGCTATTCCTCTGGCTACGCCAACGCCTTTTGGAGCGGATCGCAAATGGTCTACGGCGATGCCTACGGCTTTCCTTTGGCCGACGACGTTGTCGGCCACGAATTAACCCATGGGGTCACGGAGAACGAGTCGAACCTGTTCTATTACTATCAATCCGGGGCGATCAACGAGTCCTTTTCGGACGTGTGGGGTGAGTTCGTCGATCAATGGAACGGCGCCGGCGATGATACCCCTGGCGTCAAATGGCTCATTGGCGAAGACGTTTCCGGTCTGGGGGCCCTTCGCGACATGCAAGACCCCACGACCTTCTCCGACCCAGACAAAATGACGAGCGCAAACTACTATTCTGGGAGTGCTGATTACGGTTGGTTTGGCGACAACGGCGGCGTCCACACCAACAGCGGCGTGAACAATAAGGCCGCATTCCTGATGACCGATGGGGACAGCTTCAATGGTGTGACGGTCACCGGCCTGGGGATGACGAAGGTGGCCAAGATCTACTACGAAGCGCAGACAGGCCTGCTCACCTCCGGCGCGGATTATGCCGATCTGTATAACGCCCTGTATCAGGCCTGCCTAAACCTGGTAGGGACTTCGGGGATCACCTCCGGCGACTGTCAGGAAGTGCGCGATGCGACGGACGCGGTTGAGATGAACCTGGAACCAATAGCCGGGTACAACCCGGAGGCAGAGGCCTGTCCGGGCGGGGAATATCCTGTCGGCATCTTCAGCGACGATCTCGAAGCCGGTTCCTCCAACTGGACTTTCGCAGCCGTCAGTGGAACTAGCAGTTGGGGGTGGTACACTGGGTACGCCACAAGCGATACGCATATGCTCTTTGGAGACAACTATTACTCGAGCGCCGACTCATACGCCGCCCTGAACTCGGACCGTGCCCTGCCGGCGGGGTCATCGCCTTACCTGTGGTTCGCCCACGCATTTGGTCTCGAAGATCCTGACTATGACGGCGCCTGGCTCGAATACAGCACAAACGGCGGGGGCGTGTGGACTGACGCAGGCTCCATGTTCGATGACGGTCTGGACTACACGGGCTACATCAATACGTATTATGGCGACGGGGACAACACGCATACGGGGAGACATGCCTTTGTGGGTGACAGCCACGGATATGTGTCGACCCGATACGACCTGGGCACGCTGGCGGGCCAGAATGTGCGCTTCCGCTGGCGGTTGAGCTCGGATAGCATCTTCTACGACTGGGGGTGGTTCGTCGACGACGTACAGATCTACCTATGCACGACGAACCCTCCTCTATATCTGCCGCTGATCATGAGGTGAGGGGTCGAGCAGACTTTAACGCCAGGTCCGGCTTCTCGCGGATTTGTGCGAGTCGGAGACCGTGCCGGAGTAGCCTAGATTCCTGCAGGTTAAACCTGCGCCGACCTCGGATCCAGCCAGAGCGGCCGAACGCCAGGCGCACATGGCGTGGCAGCGCTGACGCGGCCGACGAGCGTGCACAAGACCGCACGAAGGGAGAGGCTCTTCATCTCGCGTTCGATCATGTCAACGGGATTGGACGCCAGACAGAAAGTCTTCGATGAGCGAGGCAACCTGCCGTAGTTCAGGCGGCGTATCCGCCGCGCCGTCGACGAAGGTGAGGGCTCTGACCCGTTGGCTGTCGCTCACGCTGATCTGGTAAGTGAAGCAGTCGCGGCAGGTGCTGAACCTGCTGTCGGGCACTTGGATGTCGAAGAAGGCCAAGGCCACGATCTCGTCCACTAGCCTCAAGACTTGCTCCGGGGGAACGTGGTACTCCTGGCCTTGTGGGGAGACGACACGCCCGTCCGCGTAGATGGTCCACTCTTCGGAGATCCCTGCAAACCCACCGCTGCGTTGGTAGCTGATGAGTGCCCCTCCAGGTCTGTCTCTGCCAGGGCCTGTGACAACGGTATTCTGGGCAGAAGCTGGGCTTGGGGAGAGGGTGGATTGGGGGATTGTCCCTGGCGAGGCGGCGCTTGGGCCACATGCCCCAAGCAGGATACCCAGGAGGATTGGCATTGCCTGTCTTCTCATCGCTTGTCTCCCAAATACGCTGTCTTCTCTACTGACGTCCTTGAGCCGAGCGCGGTTCCCAGGATTCCCCATTCTGAGATGATACCGCGAGGCAGACCCGGACATCGTGATGATGAGTGGAATGGGAAATCGACGACCGACGCCCAAACCGGGCACTCTCCAGAGGTGGCACGGGAGGAATGAGCCCACCCGAGCACGCGAGGTTATGTGTACCAAGCCGGGGATCGCCTGGTGGACAGCCTTGGGCTTCCCGTGGCGGTCAAGAAAGGGGAGCGGTGAGCCATCCTCCGATTTCTGATATAGAATGACATCACCTTTATGGAATCGGCGGCTTGAGAATCCTGGCGGCTTCACCCCCAGGCCTCAACTCTCAGATCGGTCATCGCTCGTTCATGGTTGTGGCCGTCACTGGATTGCATATGTGCAGGTGGTGCTTCTGCATGCTGGAATCCCTCCTGTCAATGGCTGAGAATAACCACTTGTGAGCGCATGGGAGCCAAGTTCTTCATCTGGGGGAAATAGAGGGATCAGTCATGCAAACGCCCGTCGACCCTCCCTTGGACAGCCATCGCGACAGTCCATCCTTCCCACTTCCTCGCCCCGATTCATGTTCGCTCCAGCGGGCAGCGATACTCACTGTAGGTCCAAGCCTTCCGGTGTGAGATCCGGAAAGGCCTATCGCCAGGATCTCAACCTGCGCCTCGTGAGGATTCGGGGATCCCTTGGGGGAACGCCATGAACATTCGTTCTTCTGTCCATGCCCAACATGGGCGAATTCTTTCCGTCGTGGTCCTCTTGAGCCTGGCCATGCCGGGCCTTGGCATGGACCCGAAGGACGTCTCGCCGCCGCCATTCGGGCCGGTGGTCCTTGAGCCACTGCGGAGCGATCTCTCACCCGCTCTGAGGGAGATCAGACCGATCCCGCCCAGGCGGGGTGAAACTCGAGTGCTCCCGTTAGGCCCTTTGCCGAACAGGGAGAGAAGACGACGCCCCACCCGGCCGGGAATCCTCGCATCTGACCCCGTTCTGCAACGGCAGCCGGGCGCCGCTTCAATGCCTTCGCCTGCCCAAAGCTTCGAAGGCGTAAGCAACGTCGACGGGGTCCTGCCACCCGATACCCAGGGAGACGTTGGCCCCAACCACTATGTCCAGTGGGTCAACCTGTCCTTCGCCATCTGGGACAAGAGCGGCGGACTGCTCTACGGCCCGGCGAGCGGGAACACATTGTGGAGCGGTTTCAGTGGGCCCTGTCAGACGACCAACGATGGGGATCCGATCACCCAGTACGATCCGTTGGCCGACCGCTGGGTGATGAGCCAGTTCGCCCTTCCCACCTATCCCGACGGTCCCTTCTATCAGTGCATCGCCGTCTCTCAGACGGGGGATCCGACGGGTGCGTGGTACCGCTACGCGTACCAGTGGCCCGGGAACAAGTTGAACGATTACCCCAAATTTGGGGTCTGGCCGGATGGCTACTACATGACGGTCAATCAGTTCGCCTCTGGCTCAGGCAGCTGGGCCGGGGCAGGGGTGGCTGTCTTCGAGCGAAGCCAGATGCTGTCCGGACTGACCGCCAGGATGGTCTCCTTCGACCTCTACTCGGTGAACTCCGATTTCGGTGGGATGCTTCCCTCAGATTTTGACGGCGACCCTCCTCCAGCAGGCGCGCCCAACTACTTCGCCGAGGTGGACGACAGCAGCTTCATTGGACCTGTCGACGCGATGCGGATATGGCAGTTCCACGTCGATTGGACAAACCCTGCGAACTCAACCTTCGGCCTGTCCGGTCAGCCGAATGCCACGCTCCCTGTGGCGGACTTCACCCCCATTTGCCTTTCAACGAGAAGTTGCATTCCCCAACCAGGAACGTCGCAGGGACTCGATGCCATCGGCGATCGGTTGATGTACCGGCTTCAGTACCGCAATTTCGGCACGCATGAATCTCTCGTCGTCAATCACACCGTCGACGCTGGCTCCGGGCGGGCTGGTATCCGTTGGTATGAGCTTCGCGACCCCGGCGGGACGCCGGGCATCTACCAGCAAGGAACCTACGCCGGAGACACGTCGGACGCAGAGCATCGTTGGATGGGCAGCATCGCCATGGACCACGTCGGGAACATGGCCCTCGGCTACAGCGTCTCGAGCGAGACCGTGTATCCCTCGATCCGATATGTTGGACGCCTTGAGTCTGATCCCCCAAACACCCTGGGGCAGGGGGAAACCAGCCTCATCGCCGGTGGGGGATCACAAACCCACTCGGCGGCCCGCTGGGGCGACTATAGCATGATGGCGATCGACCCCACCGACGATTGCACCTTCTGGTACACCCAAGAGCATTATCAAACCACAAGCTCCGCCGGTTGGCGGACCCGCATCGGCTCCTTCAAGTACCCCTCGTGTACCAGTGGCCCTCTAGGCACCTTGAACGGGACGGTGAGCGACGTTTCGTCAGGATTTCCGATCGTCAATGCCACGATACAACCCGGGGCAAGCACGACCTTCACCAATGGCAGCGGCTTCTACACGATCAATCTGCCTGTAGGATCCTACGATGTGACGGCGTCGGCCTACGGTTACGACCCCCAAGGTGCCAGCAGCATATCGGTGACGGATGGCGGTACGACAACCCAGGACTTTCAGCTGAACCCCATCCCACCGGTGAATGTCTCCGGGACCGTTACGGATGGCTCTGGCCACGGGTGGCCGCTTTACGCGCGTATCGACATCACGGCCTCGGGTTACTCCAACACGCTCTTCACCGATCCCCTCACGGGAGCCTACAACGTTGATCTCCTGGAAGGTGTGATCTACACCTTCGTTGTCCAGGGAGTGAGTGATGGCTACAGCAGCGCCACGCGAGATGTCACGCCGCCCCCCGGTGGGAGCACCGAGGACTTCGCCCTGACGATTGACGCGACGTGCGCCGCGCCTGGGTACCAGTCGGCCACGGATCTCTCCGAATCGTTCGACGGCGGCTCGCTGCCCGCCAGCTGGGGACTCGTCGACAACATTGGCAACGGTCAGGTCTGGCAGTTCAACGATCCCGGCGGTCGCGGCAATCTCACGGGCGGGAGCGGGCTGTTCGCCATCCTTGACAGCGACAACTATGGTCCATCGGGGACGCAGGATTCCGAGTTGATCTCGCCGCTTATGGATCTGTCTGGAGAGCCGACCGTCACGCTCCAATTCGCCACGGACTTATTTTATTGGGACGTGGAAATCGCCGATGTGGATGTCAGCAATGATGGCGGGTCATCGTGGACCAATGTCTGGAGAAAGAGCGGGATCGATGTCCTCGGACCAGCCGACATAGCGCTGGATATCTCAAGCATGGCCGGCGGCGAGCCCGACGCCCGCGTACGCTTCCATTACTACGACGCCGACTTTGCGTTCTGGTGGCAGGTGGACAACGTCGTCGTCGGTCATTGCTCACCGCTCGCCGGTGGGCTGGTGGCAGGGAATGTGCATGATGCCAATAGCGGAGAGGCATTGAACGGGGCGACGGTCGCCAGCTTGAGCGCGCCTGGGGATACGAGCGCTACCGTTGCCACGCCTGAGGATCCGGCCGTGGACGACGGCTTCTACATCCTGTTCTCGTCGCTCACCGGGACGCAATCCTTCAGCGCCTCGAAGACAAGGTACGCCGACGACACGCGCTCGTTCGCGGTCGTGGGAGATAGCGTGGTCGGTCAGGACTTCGATCTATCGGCCGGTCGGCTATCCATCGACCCAATGACTTTGGAAGTCACGTTGCCTCTCGGAGGCATGACGACACAGGGCCTCACGCTGACCAATGACGGTGGGTTGGCGGCCGTATGGGAACTGGTTGAGATACCCGGAGTCACCGAGCCATTGGGGCCATTTGAAGCGCCAGGCTACGTTGTCAAGCCTTTCAAGCAGGGTTCTCCGACCGCGAACGGGCTGAGCCTGCCGGAGCCATCCCCCGCGCCGCCCTACGCCGCAGGGGATGTGATCCAGTCCTGGACCGCCACGCAGCCCGCTGCCTGGGGGATTGCTTACGATGTCAATGATGACACCGTCTGGGTAAGCAGCCCAGTCTCCGGTTGGGGCGGGGACGGCAAGTTCTACGAATACGAGACGACCGGTGGGCTGACCGGTAGAACCCAACCCTTCTCGTGGGACCCGCCCTATGGTCCGGCTGACGCAGCCTACAACCTCTACACCAGAACGCTATGGGTGATGAACGTCGACTCGGGCGCCGGGAATAACTGTATCTACGAGCTTGACCCCGCGACGGGATACACGGGAAACCGGATCTGCCCTGGCGGCACCGGTTTCACGACCTCCCAACGCGGGCTGGCATACGATCCGTACACGGACAGCTGGTTCGCCGGAAGTTGGAACGACTTGATGATCCA
>Ga0209641_10005116_pt1 | contig 10760 bp, 12 predicted proteins | sample RifCSP16_1_FD_184022 | JGI IMG/M metagenome (GOLD analysis project Ga0209641, IMG submission 184022) | Soil microbial communities from Rifle, Colorado - Rifle CSP2_sed 16_1 (SPAdes) (version 2) | ecosystem: Environmental > Terrestrial > Deep subsurface > Rock core/Sediment | place: Rifle...
CGGCTGTAGACATAGGACCTCTCATTGTCGAGCGTGGCCACGAAGATCTCCGGATCCGGCAAGCGGAGGTAGACGCGCCCCGCAGAATCGAACCACACGTCCTCGGGCTCGAGCAGGCCCAGATCCACGCCAGCGATGACGGTTCCGTGAGCCACAAAGAGGAGCCGGTCGCCGAACAGAGAGCGGAAGATTCCTTGGCCTGTCTCAGCCGTGATCACCTTCTCGACCGTGTATTGGATCGTCTCGAGCCGCGCCAGAGCGCGCACTTCGCGCACGATCGTCACCGGATCGGGCCGAATCGTCGGAGTCGGATGGAGGATCTCGGCGATCTGGGTGCTCACGGCGGCCGATAGGCGGGCAACGGGCTCCGTGCCCGCCCGGATCGTGGTGGTCACCAGCCAGATGGCGAAACCGACCAGGATCACAAGGACAACAATGAGGAGGACCAGGACTCCGCTTCGCATGACACTCATAACCCCGCCGGCGCCCCGGGGCCTCGGCTTGCCAACGCCCTGCGGCCGGGCTAGACTTGCCGCCATGCACGTCGGCGCGCTCACCCTCGAGCTCCGTCTGCCTGGATGCCTTTCCTTGAAGGAGAAGCGAAGTCGGCTCAAGCCGCTGCTGGCTGCGCTCCATAGAGAGTTCAACATTTCCGCGGCGGAGATCGAGCGGAACGACAGCCATGGATTGGCCGTAGTCGCCTGCGTTGCCGTGGCCAACGAAAGGCCGCACATCGAACGGGTTCTGGGTCGCCTCCCCTCCTGGGTGGAACATCACCGTCCGGATCTTCAAGTGATCGATCACCAGATCACTTTTCTGTAGGCCGTGAGCGTCGCCGGGACGATGACTGAGGGGGGCGCCCGCCGTCGATCAGATGAGCTCTCCGCCTTTCGTTGGGCCCCATGAAAGGGATATCGAGGTCCCCACAGTGCGACGCGCTCGACGTGCCTCGTAGTAGCTCGCAGTAGCTCGCAGCAACCCCTCGCCGTCAACCGGGGCGTCATTGCGCCTGACAGCCCCTCCGACAGAAAGCGTGAACAATCGATCGAGGCGCACGCGCAAAGAGGCGGGGCGGATTGGTGGCACGGATGCACCCGCCGGCCCACGGAGGGAAGAATGGACCTTGGCCTGAGCGGGAGAGTCGCCATCGTGACGGGGGCCTCGAAAGGATTGGGAAGAGCCGCGGCGATGGAGCTCGCACGGGAGGGATGCAGGGTGGCCATCTGCGCCCGCAGTGAACGGATTGAGGCGGCGGCGAAGGAGATCCGTGCCAGCACCGGCGCTGAGGTCTTGGCGCAGCGCGCCGATCTCACACGGCCCTCCGACGTGACGCAGTTCGCCGAGGCTTGCCTGGGCCGCTTCGGGACTGCGGACATTCTGGTGTTGAACGCAGGGGGCCCGCCGCCAGGCCTCTTTCTGGAGCTCACGCCGGAGGATTGGGAGAATGCGTTCCAGCTTGTCGTGATGAGCGCGGTCCGAACCTGCTACGCGTTCGTCCCCTCGATGGTGGCGCGCGGCTCTGGAAGCATCGTCGCCACCCAATCCTACTCCGTCAAGCAGCCGATTGAGAATCTGATCCTCTCCGGCTCGATCCGGGCCGCGGTGATCGGGATGATGAAAAGCCTGGCCGGAGAGCTCGGGCCGAAGGGGATCCGGGTGAACAGCATCAACCCGGGCTGGACGTGGACGGAGCGAGTGCAGGAGCTGATGCAGGACCGTGCCGCCCGAAGCGGCGCCACCGCCGAGGCGGAGGCGGCGAGGATCGCATCGGAAGTTCCTCTCGGGAGGATGGCCACCGTGGAGGAATACGGCCGGGCGGTCGCCTGGCTGGCCTCGCCGGCGGCCGGCTACCTGCACGGCCACGCGCTCTTCTACGACGGCGGGATCACGAAGGCTACGTTGTGAGGCGGACCCAGGGCGCGAATCGCCAGCCCTGGCGATGCCAGACCCGGAGGCCAGTCAAGGGATAGGCTGCTTGTTTCCGAGAGGCCGTACCTCCCAATGTGCCATCTCATTGAGTCGTTGCCGCTTCGCAGTTCGGAGCGCCACGGGGGGGGCAAGTGGTTCCTATTGCTGCATAGTGGCCAGGAGGCGACCAAGTTCCTCCTCTTCATGTCATCCTGAGCGCCGTCCGACTCGCGGAAGTGACACGGGCCGTGCGGAGGCGCTCAGGATGACACAACCAAGATGTCTGCCCTTGCCGACGGCGCGCCACCGGCTAGGGCATCCCCGCGGATTGGCCGGCGAGATTCGGCGCCGCCGTAATCCTCCCCAAATGCTCTAGGACGAGGCATCTTAGGCATCGACGGGCCCACGCGTGTCAGGCTCACGCGTGGGGCACGGGAAGAGGTCTTGCGGAGGCCGTGGGAGAAGACCTTGGCCTTCGACCCAGATGCACAGGTCGAGTTGAGATGGCAGCGGAAGCCTGCGCCAACTACGCCCACAAATGCTGCGGGGACGGACCCTCTCGGTGTCAACATGAAAAGCCGAGGACGGCGCGAGCGCGTCGTCCTCAGGCCCCTTAACCGATCCACGCAGCCAAGGCCGCGTGGAAAGGAGAGTGGAACGTCGGTTGCCAGCTATGTCCGATGGTTCCTTCTTCTTATGCGGCCTGCTCCTTTTGTTCTCTGAGCGCCTGTCGGCGCACGAGGGTCCGGAGACGTGACGCCAGAAGGCTGGCGTGGACCGGCTTGATCAGGTAGTCATCGGCCCCGGCGTCGAGAGCCCGGGCAACACTCCCCGGCGCGCCCAGCGCCGAGAGGATCAAGATCGGAACATCGCTGAAGTCGCGGATCCGGCGGCAAACTTCCCAGCCGTCCATCTCCGGCATCAGGAGATCCAGGATCACCACGTCGGGGGGTGACTTCTTGCAGGTCTCGATCCCATCTTCTCCGTGGTAGACCGCTTTGATTTGGAAATCCTGGCCGCGGAGCAGCGTCCGAAGCATCACGGCCAGATCGGGGTCATCATCAACCAGCAACACCTCAATCGCCATGCGCCCGTCCTTTCACCACTCCAATTATCCATGACTCGGATCGACACCAACCTTACAATCGGCTTGCACTAGCACCCACAGGTCCTCCCCCCAATCCCTGCCGGGTTCGCCCGTTCCGGCCCCTAGAGCTATGCCTTAGGAGCGACCAGGCCGAGCTCGCTGAAGCCCGGCTCGGCTTCACCGCTTGCCCTGCAGGGCGGCCGCGGCTATTATTCCTGAGGGGCGCCGGAGGCCGCCGCTGCATGCTTCGCCGAGAGGAATTGCCAGGCAACGCCTCAGGCGTGCTCTGCCCACAGTGTCAGACTCCGCTGCCCGGGGATGCGCGCACCTGTCCCAACTGCGGCGTGGATCTGGCGCTGATTGCCCTGCTGGCGGAGCGGGCGAACCTGGAGGGGGTGCCCGAGGCCTCGCCGATCACGGTCACGCCTCCCGCCGTTGTCCCCCGGATCGGCGAATTCCTTATCGAGCAAGGGCTGCTCACGGAAGAAAAGCTGAGCGCCGCGCTGCGGAGGCAGGCTGAGTTCGCCTCCAAGGGTGCGAGGCGGCTCCTGGGGCAGACCCTGCTCGAGATGGGCCTGATCGACCGGGAGACGCTCGATCGGGCCGTGACCCGCCAGATCATCGAGCTCCATGCCGCGCTCCAGGAGTCCAACCGCATGCTCGAGCGGCGTGTGGCCGAACGGACCATCGAGCTCCGCCGCGCCCTGGAACGCCTCACCGAGCTCAACCAGCTCAAGGCCAATCTGATCTCGAACGTATCGCACGAATTGCGAACCCCGCTAGCCCACATCAAGGGCTACATCGAGCTGTTCGCGGATTCAAAGCTTGGTCCCGTCTCAGCGGATCAAGAGAAGGCGATCTCGGTCGTCCAGCGTGCCGCGGAGCGCCTCGAGCGCCTGATCGAGGACCTGATCGAGTTCTCCAGCGCCTCCAGGCAGGGGATTGCCCTGGATCTTCAGAAGGTGGATCTGGCGCGCCTGACGGGCGATGCCATCCAGCGATCGATGGAGAAGGCGACGCGGGCTAACGTCTCTTTGCTCGCCGACATCCCCTCGGGTCTGCCGCCCGTTCGGGCAGACCCCGAGCGCCTGGGATGGGTTCTCTTCCAGCTTCTCGACAACGGCGTGAAGTTCACCCCCGCCGGCGGGAGCGTGACCGTCGGGGCGAGCGCTCGCGGCGACGCCGTCTCCGTCTCGGTGAGGGACACCGGGATTGGCATCTCCGAGGAGCGCAAGGCGGAAATCTTCGTCCCCTTCCACCAGTTGGACGGCTCCACGACCCGTCGCTACGGAGGCACGGGGCTCGGGCTGGCACTGGTGAAGCTGGTGCTCGACGCCCACGGCTCGACGATCCACGTGGAGAGCCAGGAGGGGGCCGGCACCGAGGTGAGCTTCACATTGCTGACCGCCGGTGAGGAGCGATGACCGGTCCCCTGCCGCCTCCCGGCCAGCTCACCCACGGCACCGAGCTCAACGCAGTCTACGCCATTGCCCGCATCGTGGCCGAGACGTTCGACACCGAAGCGGGGCTGGAGGCGGTCTTCCGGCTGGCGCGCTCGATCTTCATCTTCGATGTCGCCGCCCTGTATCTCGAAAACCAGGAGACAGGCGCGCTGGAGCCCGCCTATGCCCGCGCCCTCGGCCGAGGGCGCTCCCAGGAGGCGGAGGTGGCGTGGGGCGAGCCTGCCGCCGTGGAGGCCTTCCGAACGGGGGAAACGGTTCTGCGGCACGAGGATCAGGGGCCCTCTGTGCAGGGTCGCGAGCGCCGGCGCGACTATCTGGGGCTGCCGATGATGGTGGGTGGGCGATGCGTGGGCGGGCTTGTTTTCGGCCGGTTTGGAGGGCCGCCCTATCCGCCCGAGCAGATCCGCCTCGGCGAGTTCGTCGCCTATCATGTGGGGCAGCTGCTGGAGAACCGGCGCATGGCAAGCCGGATCGCGAGCCTGGAGGCGCAGCGGGAGCTGGCCCGCATGCAGGATGAATTCATCTCCACCGTCTCGCACGAGCTGCGCACCCCGCTCGGATTTATCAAGGGGTATGTGACGACCCTGCTGCGCGAAGACCAGGAGTGGGACAACTCGGAGCGGGCCGAATTCCTCCGCATCATCGACGACGAAGCCGATCGCCTTCGAGAGCTGATCGACAACCTTCTGGATTCCTCCCGGCTCGAGAGCGGGAGGCTGGGAATGACGTGCGAGGCCGCCCGGCTGGCAAGCGTCATCCGGGACGCAGCGATGAGGATCCGATCGATCCACCCGGACCTGGATCTCACCCTGGAAATGCCCGACGAGCTCCCGATCATCCAGGTCGACTCCACCCGGATTGCCCAGGTGCTGGACAACCTTCTCTCCAACGCCGTGAAGTATGCTCCCGGCGCGCCGGTGACCATCCGGGCCTCGACGGAGGCCGATCACATTCGGGTCCAGGTCTGGGATCGGGGGCCGGGGATCCCCCCGGAGCACATCTCTCGTCTATTCGAGCGGTTCTACCGGGTGCCGTCGCGCAGCGGCGGGGTGCGTGGGACCGGGCTGGGGCTGCACATCTGCCGGAGAATCATCGAGGCGCACGGCGGCCAGATTTCCGTGGAGAGCCGAGTCGATGAGGGAACCCGCTTCAGCTTCACCATCCCCTTTACCTTCGAGCCGCAGCCCGAGCGCATCCCAGAGGGAGGCGTCTATGGTCGACAGGAAGACGATCCTGGTCGTTGACGACGAACCGCGCTACCTGCGCCTCCTCGAGGTCAACCTGGTCCCCGACGGTTACGCGGTGCGGACCGCCTCGAACGGGCAGGAGGCCGTCGACGCGGTGGCGTCCGAGCGGCCGGATCTGATTCTCCTCGACGTGATGATGCCTGTCATGGACGGTTTCACGGCCTGCGAGCGAATCCGCGAGTTTTCCACCCTGCCGATCATCATTCTCACGGCCAAAGGCGAGGAGCGCGACCGGGTGCGGGGGCTTGACGCAGGCGCCGACGACTACATCGTCAAGCCCTTCTCGGCGCAGGAGCTCCTGGCCCGCGTCCGCGCCGTGTTGCGCCGCGCCGAACGACAGGAGATCGGCGACTTCCATCAGCCGATCTTCCGGCACCTTGAGCTGGAGATCGACCTGCCGAAGGCGACGGTGGCCTGCGCCGGCCGCGAGGTCGCGCTCACCGCCACCGAATACCGCCTGCTTCAAACGTTTGCCGCCTCGATCGGCAAGGTGATGAGTGGGGAAGAACTGCTGACCAACGTTTGGGGGCCGGAATACCGCGATGACAAGGAGATCCTCTGGGTGTGCCTGAGCCGGCTCCGCCAGAAGATCGAACCGGATCCCAAGGAGCCGATCCACATCGTCACCCGGCAGGGACTGGGCTACTTGATGCCTCCGCTCGATCCCGAGGAACCTGCTGTCTCCGTGGCATGAGGTGAGGGCCTTGCATATCCTCCACATCGACCCCGACGAAGCCACGTCCGCCTACGTCCGCAGGGCGCTGCGGGGCGCCGGACATCGCGCCACCCACCGCTCCACCGCGGCCGAGGGATTGCAGATTGCCAGGGACGAGCAGCCCGACGTCGTGGTGCTCGAGCTCAACCTCCCGGATCTGGACGGCCTGGAGGCGTTGCGCCGGCTCCGGAGCGATCCTCGGACGAACGAGTGTAGGGTGGTGGTTCTCAGCGCCCGGCCCGAGAGCGAGGCTGCCGTGATCCGGGAAGCCGGCGCGGCCGAGTACCTGCACAAGAAGCCGGACGCCCTCGATCATCTCCTGGAGGTGATCCAGTCGTTGCCCGTCGCGGGAGCGGAGCTCGCCCGACTGCATCAGGCCGCCTCGCCAAACCACCTAATCGTCTTCTTGAGCGCCAGCGGGGGATCCGGCACATCCACCCTCTGCGCCAACCTTGCCCACGAGATCGCGCGCTTCCAGCCCGACCGAAGTGTCGGCGTCGCCGACCTCGTCCTGCCCATCGGCTCGTTGGCCGAGATCACGGGCGTCGTCTCCGACGTCGACCTGGTATCGATGGCCCAACGTCCCGATGAGGACTACACGCCGGAGGCGCTGCGCCGCATCCTCCCGCGCGCCGAAGCCTGGGGCTTCCACCTGCTCCCCGGCTGCTCCGACCCCGGCCGGGCCCAGTCGATCCCGGCCGACCGATTCGAGAGGTTGGTAGGCTCCTTGTGGGCCGCCTTCGACACCCTCGTCGTCGATATTGGCAAGAATCTCTCTCGCCTCAGCCTGCGGGTCTTGGCCGAGGCCACTTTGAATGTGGTCGTGCTCATCCCGCAGATCGCACGCCTTTCGGCTTCGCGCTCGCTGCTCAGCTACGTCACGGCGGAAGGGATACCGGCTTCCCGGTTCTTCGTTCTTTCCAACCGGCCCCTGAGCGCGCTGGGGATCGCGGGGGAGCCTCTGGAGGTTGCCCTGGCCAAGCCGGTCGACGCGCAGATACCGTATCTGGGCGAAAGCCTGGGGGAAAGCAACCAGCAGCATCGGCCTCTGACCGTCGCCAGCCCTGAGGATCCCGGCAGCCCGCACTTCCATGACATTGCCGTGCAGTTGATCGCCCGGCTGCGGCAGAGCCGGTGACATTTGCTATAATCTTCGACATTCCGAGCCCCGAGAAGGGACGAGATCATGGTCGACCAACAGGCTCTGATGCTGCGAGGACGAATCCTCGGCGCGAAACTCCGCCTGGTGCGGCAATCGGTGGGAAAGAGCCTCAAGGACATCGGTGCGATGATCGGAGTCGGCCCGGCGACAATCGCCTCCTATGAGAGCAGCCGGAAATCCCCCTCCCTGCCCGAGCTCGAGCTGCTCGCCTATCACCTGGACGTCCCTCTCCGCCGCTTCTGGGCGAAGGCCCCCGCGGCTCCTCCCCGCAGCACCGCGGATCCTTCGGCGGTAATCCCACTGCGGCAAAGGATGATCGCCACGCTCCTGCGCTCCCAGCGCCTGGAGGCGAAATTGGCGATCAAGGACATCGCCACCGCCACGGGCATCCCCGGCGGCCGCATCTCCGGGTATGAGCAGGGCGAACGCCCGATCCCGCTTCCTCACCTCGAGGCGATCGCCGCCACGCTCAATCGATCGGTCGAGGACTACGTCGACCATCAAGGGCCCGTGGGGCACTGGGACGCCGCTCAACGGGCCCTCGAGGTTCTGATGGATCTTCCTCCCGACCTGCGCGAGTTCATCAGCAAGTCGGAAAGCAAGCCCTACCTGCGCCTTGCCAAGCACCTGAGCGAGATGTCGTCCGACAAGCTTCGCACGGTGGCCGAGGGCCTTCTCGACATCACGTTGTGACACAAGATCCGCAGGCCGCCTCCCTGGATGACGAGGGCCAGCAGGCCTTCCGGGAAGGCCGTCTCGAAGAGGCCGTCGAGGCGTTCGCCGCGGCCGAGCGCCTCTATCTCGAGGCCGGAGAACGCGGCCGCGCGGCCCAAATGGCCAACAACCGGTGCGTTGCGCTGCTTCAAGCCGGGAAGCCTCGCCTCGCTCTCGAGTCCGTGCAGGGGACGGTTGAGGTGTTTGCCGCGGCCGGAGAGCCAAGGCTCCATGCCCAGGCCCTCGGCAATCTGGCCGCTGCGCTCGAAGCCACCGGCTCGACGGTAGACGCCGAGGCCCGCTATCGCGAGGCCCTGGCGCTTTTCGAGCAGGTCGGCGACGAGGACAGCCGCCATCACACTCTGCGTGCCCTCTCGAGGCTGCAGCTGAACCGCGGCCGGCCGCTGGAGGCCGCGCTGACGATGCAGGATGCACTTGGTGCAGGCAGGCCCCGCAGCCTAAAGGCCCGATTCTCTCGCTGGCTCTCCCGCAAAGCCAGCCGGCTCCTGGGAGGCGGGTGAGCCGCGATCCCCGGAGCCCTTCCACCTACCCCGGCTCGACGCAGAATGATTGGACCATTCGGCCGGCGTCCCCCGCGGACCGCCGTTTAGTTACCGCGCTCCTGGCCGGCGCCGCCTGGAAGCATCAACACCTCGACTGGTTCTCAGCCATCGAGCTGCTCGGCAGTGCCCCCTATTACCTGGCGCTTCAAGGGGGACGATCGGTCGGCTGCCTCGCCTGCCCGCCCGACGTGGGAGAGATCCACTGGCTGAGGTTGTTCGTCGTCGGGGCCGGACATCCGGTAGAGAATATGTGGGATAGGCTTTGGGCGGAAGCAGAGAAATCCGCCCGCGCCTCGCGAGGCGCAACGGCAGCCGCCCTCCCCACAATGGATTGGATGCCAGCGCTCTTGGAGCGCGCCGGGTTCCGCAAGACGAATGAGGTGCTCTTCTTGGAATGGGAGGGGGCTCCTCCCGAACGCCGCCCGTCTGAGACCTCGATCCGCCCTCTTCATCGGCGCGACATCACGAGGGTGGCCGAGATCGATCAGCGCGCATTCGATCCTCTCTGGCAGCTCTCATCAACGGCGCTTAAGGCGGCGCTGTCTCAGGCGTCCGTGGCCACCGTGGCAGAGGTCGAGGGCAAGACGGTGGGCTATCAGATCACCACAACATTGGGCCTCGGCGCACATCTGGCCCGCCTCGCCGTTGACCCGCCCCTCCAGAGGCGAGGCATCGGCGCGCTGCTTGTCTCCGACGCCCTGCGCACCCTCTTCCGGCACGGGATCCGCCGCGTGAGCGTGAACACGCAGGCCGACAACCGTCCTTCACTTCGACTCTATGACCACCTGGGCTTCGTCCCCATCGAGCATGGCTACCCCGTTTACACTCTTCAGCTGTGAGCCCTGACCTCCGGAGAGGCCGAATTTCCGGCAGGTCGCCTTCACACGGCGGTGGAGGGCTCTCCAAGCACCCACCCTGGCTCCCCTGGCGCAAGTGGGCTCGAGGCAGGGCCCGCGCGGCCGCCCGCCCTATCGCGCCGGCAGAATTCACCCACTTTCCCCGAGGACCGGTCTCTGTATAATGGAGCTGTCAACGGCAAGGAAACTCCGAATTCAATAAGGAGAGAGGCGCATGAAGAAAGCAGGCGGCGGCGGTGGCTTCAAGCGATCCAGCTTCTCCAAGCCGTCCTCATCCCCGAAGAGGCCCAGCCCCTTCAAGTCTGGGTTCAAGATCGGCCGGAAGGCTCCGGGTATGGAGGGCGGCCCCAAGGATGCGGGCGGCTTTGCTGAGCCCGGCCAGCGCTACGGGGGCTGGCGTTCCAGGCCCCGGGGGGGCTGCCTCGGCGGCCTTGTGGGGCTTGTCCTTGTTCTGATCTGCATCGGCGTAATCGTAGGCGTCCTCCTCTTCACGGGCACCCTTCAGGCGCTGTTCGGCGGGTAGCTCAGGATTTCGCTTGTGGAACGACAGCGGGGGCGTGCCCATTGGCGCCCCCGCTGCTGTATTGGACGGGATGGTCTCGGAGCATGTAAACGAAACATGACGGCGGGCTTCGGAAGGATGATACGGGATTGTCATTCTGAGGAGCCCCGCGATCTCGGCGGGGCGACGACAGCTGCCCAGACCGCAGGTGCTGGGAGAATCCCCATAATGAATCGCACCCATGCCCCCTGGTGATGCGATGTCGCGCCTGGGGCGCAGCCGGCCTAGCGGGAGCTTGGCACGGGTAGGCCCTCAGGCTATCCTAACCGGCGCGGAAGCGGTGCTTCCGTGTAGGCTCCTGCGAATGCCTCGAATGTCAGGCAAGGCTTACTTCGTGTACATCTTATCAAGCGCGCCTGGTATTCTCTACACCGGCGTCACCAACGACCTGCGGCGACGGCTTCACGAACATCGGACACGGTCCGTACCGGGCTTCAGCCAGCGCTATGCGGTCCACGGACTGATCTACTTTGAGTCGACAC
>Ga0209641_10005126_pt1 | contig 10746 bp, 10 predicted proteins | sample RifCSP16_1_FD_184022 | JGI IMG/M metagenome (GOLD analysis project Ga0209641, IMG submission 184022) | Soil microbial communities from Rifle, Colorado - Rifle CSP2_sed 16_1 (SPAdes) (version 2) | ecosystem: Environmental > Terrestrial > Deep subsurface > Rock core/Sediment | place: Rifle...
GTCAGGGGACTCAACGGTCCAATCGGCATACCCTTCCGCGTCGACCACCAATGAGTCCCCTGACTCCAGCACCACCGTGGTCCGGCCCTTTCTTGGCACGATCCCCACATCGGGGTAGACATTCCGATACGTCTTAGTTGCGCCAAAAAAGTAAAGCCGGTCCTGATTGTTCAGGACCATGATGGCATCCAATCCCTTCTTTTCCATTAGCCCACGTGCCTTGAGGATCCTCGCCTCCCATTCCTCCTTCGGCATATAGGGAAACCTTGGGGCTAGTGACTCTCGCTGTGCGGCCTTCTTTAGCTCCGACGACATTAGTTCAATCTCCTGTTGAAACTCTTGGTCAGCGACCCAGCTACGTGAACAATGTGGCGATTACGCGCGCTCTGCAGCAGCACGACCTGTCCATTGACGCGAGGAGGGGAAACCAGCGGTCGCCGCAAAGAAAAAAGCCCGAGCAACAGCGCCCAGCCCGCAGGTTTGCAATTCCACGGGCTCGGAGTGCTCCTGCTAGGCATATCTGTGACAATCAAGATGGTAGGCGTATATATTCCATACGGCCTTGCTTAGTATGGACAGTTTCTATACTATTTGCAAGAAATAGTATGTTCTTTTGAGTCCACGTGAGGAAACGAAGTGCATGGCGACGGAACTTCGCCGGACAGCAGAGGTGGTGGATCTGCAAGCACGGTTCCGCATTTCACCTAGAAGGGGGTAGCCGTGACCCAAATGGGCGCTCCGATGCGAATGGCAATTCTACTCGACCGCGGCCCTAGGCTTTCCCCTGACGAAGAGATCGTCACAGCGAGCGTGTCCGGACGGGTCCGACTGACCTACGCCAACATACGCGCGCGCGCCTGCCAACTCGCCCACGCGCTGAGCGCGCTCGGGATCGCGCCGGGGGACCGCGTGGCGACTATTATGTGGAACGGGCACCGCCATCTTGAGGCCTTCCTCGCCGTGCCGTCGATGGGGGCCGTGCTGCACGCGCTCAACATTCGGCTTGCGCCCCGCGAACTCGAGTACATCATCAACCATGCGGAGGACCGGGTCATCTTGGTTGATGAGGATCTTCTCCCGCTACTCACGCCGCTGCGCGGCAAGATTCCGAGCGTTGGACGTATCGTCGTGGGTTCCGCGAACCGTGCCTGGCAGCGGGAATTCCCTGACGCGGTCGACTGGGAAGACCTCCTCGCCGGCCGGCCGGTCGCCTATGACTGGCCGGATCTCGATGAGAACGCCCCACTCGGCCTTTGTTACACGAGTGGCACTACCGGTAACCCCAAGGGCGTGATGTACACCCACCGCTCGACATACCTCCACACCATAGCGCAGGCGATGACAGATACAGTCGGTCTCACCGCGATCGACAGCGTGTTGCAGGTTGTTCCGATGTTCCACGTCATGGGCTGGGGGTACCCGTTCACGGCGACCATGCTCGGGGCCAAGCAGGTGATGGTTCACGGCTCCATGGAAGCGCCCGCCCTACTGGACCTCATAGCGCACGAGCAGGTCACTTTCTCAGCGGGCGTGCCGACTATCTGGCAAGCGGTACGGGCCGCCCTCGAGGCCGAGCCGGATCGCTGGGACGTAACGGCGTTGCAGCGGATCAACTGTGGCGCTTCCGCGCCGCCGGCCTCGCTCATACGCTGGTACTGGGACAGGCTCGGCGTTGAGATGATCCAGAGCTGGGGTATGACAGAGACGAACCCTCTTGGGGTGATCTCGCGCCGGCTTGCCAAGCGCAGGCACCTCACCCTCCCACTCGATGCGCAGTTTGCCAACGTTTCCAAGGCAGGACTGCCGCTCCCGGGCCTCGAGATCGAGATCGTGGATGACAACGGTGTGCCGCTCCCCCACGACGGAAAAACAGCCGGGAACCTGTTGATTCGCGGCGCTTGGGTTTGCTCGGAGTACTACCGCGACCCCCAACCGGACAAGTTCCGCGGGGGCTGGCTGCTCACCGGCGATGTCGCAAAGATCGACACCGAGCAGTACCTAATCATAAGCGACCGCTCTAAGGATCTGATCAAGTCAGGTGGGGAATGGATCTCGTCCATCGACGTCGAAAACCACATTGTCGCGCTGCCAGGGGTGGCGCAGGCCGCGGTGGTCGCGCAGCCGCATCCAAAATGGGACGAGCGGCCGGTGGCCCTGGTCGTGCTCGCACCCAATGCGTCGTTGGATGCCGGCCAGGTGATCGCGCACTGCGCGACGCGCTTTGCGAAGTGGCAGCTCCCCGATGACGTGCTGTTCGTGGACGGTCTACCCCTCAATAGCACTGGCAAGGTCGACAAGAAGGCGATCCGTGCACAACTGCAGGCCGACGGCTACCGGCTACCCGATCTGCGCGAGAAAAGTGTGGTAGATCGCCCCACCGTTCGAAAGGGACCGAAGTGACTACAGCTTTGCGGCCCGATGATGGCCTTTGCCAGCCGGGATTCCCGAGCTTGCCCGTTGAGGAGTACGCGACCCGCCTGCAGCGGCTACAAGAGACGCTCAGGGATGCCGGCCTCTGCGGTGTGCTCTTGTGTAACGCCGCGAACGTGGCTTATTACTCCGGATTTCGGACCAGCATCAGAGCGCCCAATTTGGCCTGGGCGATGCTGATCATTCCTGCAAGCGGCGAGCCTCACGCTGTCGTCAGCAATGCGCTGGCGAACCTTTTCCGTGAATCGTCCTGGCTTGCCAAAGTTCATGCGTTCGGCGGATCACGGTATTGGAACTTGCCGGCTGACCCCGTAGCGCTTGCGGGGGATATTGTTCGAAACACCTGCGGCGCGAAGGGCCAGTTGGGCCTGGAGCGCAGTCTCGGAATGCGCGTGGAGCTAACCATAGAGGAAATCGAGCGCCTGAAGCATGTGGTCGCTGGCTATGAACTTGTCGATGCGGCACCCCTGATTTGGCAGCAACGCGTGATCAAGACCGCTTGGGAGCAGACCCTATACCGGCGCCTCGGACATATCACGGCCGCCGGCTTCCTGTCCGGTCTCGCTGTCGCCCGGGAGGGCGTTTCTGAGCGCGAGATCCAACGAACGATGTGGGGCACGTTCCTCGCATCAGGCGCAGACGACTCCCCGGTCGGGGGGCAGCTAATGATTCGCTCTGGCCGTGAGCGCAACCTCACCTATTGTGGACGCGCCACTGATCGTCGTTTGGAGCGCGGCGAACAACTGATGCTCGCCGGCGGACCAGGATTGCAGGGGTACCATATCGACATCCACCGCTTCGCCTGCATCGGCCCGGCGCCGGAACTTCAACGTGCTTTGTTCAACCAGAGTGAGGCAGGCCTTGTGGCGGGTATAGCGGCAACAAGGCCCGGAACCACGACGCAAGCTGTTTTCGAGGCCGCGCGCACGGCAATGGTGCGCGAAGGAATGAATTCGGGTGTCCCGTGGCACGTATTTGGTCATGGACTTGGCTTGGATAACTACGAACCTCCGATGATCCGCGCCGAGGAGCCCATAGAAATTGTCGAAGGGATGGTGCTTACGCTCGAGGTACCCGCCTACGACATTCCGCAGGCGAGGGTAATGGGTGCGTTCCAAGAGGAGTCTGTGCTTGTTACCGCGAACGGCTGCGAAGTACTGACCGCGGGTGTTCCCCGGGATCTGTGGATACTCGATTAAGGCAGGTAACCACATGTCGCAAAAAGCCATTCTCATCATGATGACTGACGTCCCCGCAGAACTGGAGGCGCAGTACCACACATGGTACAACGAGGTGCATCTTCCAGAATTGCTTTCGATCCCCGGTATTCAGTCTGCGCGCCGTTTTCGCTTACAAGGCGAGGGCATTCGCTTCATGGCGCTCTACGAGCTTGATCACGCCGGGGTTCTTTCGAGCGACGCGTTCCTCGCCTGGAAGGCAAATTCCGAATCGACGAGATACTGGTCGGAACGATTCAGCGCGACGCAGCGGCTAGTCTACGAGCAGATATATCCTGTCACCTGAATCGCTTGGTAGCGACCTATTCTGTTGAAAAACTCGACTGCGATAGCATGCGACGAATCGGATTAAGAAATCGACTTTTCAGATTCGCGTCTAAGTGACTCCCGGTGGACGCGAAGAGATTGAGCACCACCGAAAATGATTCGAAAACTGTATTCCGGAGGTTTTCAACAGACTAGATGCAAACCGGTCGTTTGCGCAGCACGGCTGAAAGGCTGAGGGTTACTCCGCGACCGCGGCTTCCTCCAATGCAAGCAGACGAATATTGGGCAACGCAACGAACTTTGCTTCGTCCGGCCTCAGTACCTCCATATAGCGCCGCGATGTCATTGCGTTCTCGAGGTCAGAAAGGCTGTCGAACCAGATTTCGACGATGCCGTCGATATCGACCTCGCATCGGGTTCCATCCACGCGCTCGCCGCTACCTGCGATGCAGTGGTTTTGCACATATCGGCGGAAGTATTGGCACACCTCCGGCACGGTCTGTACAAGCTGCGCATGCTTGGTCGCCCAGTATCGAGAGAATTCAGCCGGGCTCAAATCCGCTTTGCGCTTCAGCAGGGACATGAACTTCACTTTGCCGCCACCGCGATCGAGAATGCGTATTTCCAGCGCCAGAACGGAGGCGGACGTCTGCAAATCGACGTAGAGGCCATCAAATCTGGCGCGGTTGTTGGCAGCGGGTTGCTCGTCGCCGTGCCACCACTCGGCGATGCCGTCGTAGGCATTCTTCGCGAACACCGGATTCGCCGTCGCATCGATTATGTTGCGCACATGGCGCGGTCCGGGATGTCCTCGATCCGCCGGCAAAGCTGTATCGGCGGCCGACCAACTCATCCGGAATTGCTGGTGGCTTAAGAAGGGATGACGTTTGAGAAGCGCGAATTCTTTCAACATGCCGGGCTTGCCCTCGCGGCTCTGATCGCAGTCTGATGAGACACGCGGGGCCTCATCCGATGTGGCTTCCAAGATAGGCGGATGCAACGCGCGGGTCGGCGATCAGTTGAGAACTTGAGCCGGACATCATGATCTTCCCCGTTTCAAGCACGTAGGCGCGCTGCGACACCCGCAAGGCCATCGCCGCGTTCTGCTCCACCAGCAACACCGTGGTGCCGCGGCGCTGAATTTCTTGCACCACCTCGAAAATCCGGGAGACGAGTTTTGGCGCAAGTCCCATCGAGGGTTCGTCGAGCAGCAGCAGCCGCGGTTTGGCCATCATCGCCCGACCGATGGCAAGCATTTGCTGCTCGCCGCCGGATAGCGTCTCCGCCAGCTGCGAGCGGCGCGTCGACAGAGCGGGAAAAACATCGAACACCTCGCCGAGCTCGCTTTCAAACTGCGCCCTCTTGTGGCGCCAATACGCACCCATTTCGAGGTTTTCTTGAACCGTCATTTCCCGGAACACGCGCCGGCCTTCGGGCGCCTGCGAAATTCCCATCCGCACCACTTGCGCCGGCGTCAGGCCATTGAGTTCACGACCATCGAAGCGGATCGACCCCGACCTGCAGGCAAGCAGGCGGGAAATCGCCTTCAGCAAGGTGGTCTTCCCGGCGCCGTTCGCACCAATCAGCGCGACGACCTCACCGGCATTGATCTCCATCGAAACTTCGCGCAGCACGGGCGCCAGACCATAGGCTACCGTGACGGCTGCTACCTCTAGCATGGCAATGGCGCGACCTCTCCAAGATATGCTTGGCGGACGCTCTCGTTCAATTGGACCTCGTCCGGCCGGCCCTCGGCAATCTTGACGCCGTGGTCGAGAACCACGATGCGATCGGATACGCGCATCACGAGGCTCATATTGTGCTCGATCAGGAACACAGTGACGCCCAGCTTGCGCAGGCCGCCGATCAGGCTAAGGATCTCGTCGACCTCGGTGGGGGACATGCCCGCCGTCGGTTCATCCAGGAGCAACAAGCGTGCATCGGTAGCCAGGGCGCGTGCGATTTCCAGCCGGCGCTGCTCGCCGTACGCCAGCTGCGAAGCAAGGAGCGAACGCTTCTGGCCCAGACCCACCGCCTCGATCAGCTCGCCAATGCGTTGGGTCTCTTCGCGTTCCCTTCGGTGGGTGGCGCCGGTACGGAACACGGCGCCCGTGAAACTCACCGGGGAATGGCACTGGCAGGCGACCCGCATGTTGTCCTCGACTGTCATCTCCCCGAAGACTTCCATGTTCTGGAACGTCCGTGCGACGCCGAGGCGCGCGATCTGATGCGGCGGCAGGCCCCGCAGCTCGTGCGTCCGAAACCGGATGCTGCCTCCGTCCGGTGAGTAGAAGCCCGTCACCATGTTGAACACTGAGGTCTTCCCCGCGCCGTTCGGGCCGATCATGCTCACAATTTCGCCTTCCGACACGGAAAAACTCACGGACGAAACCGCCGACAGGCCAGCGAACCGTTTCTCGAGCGCGGAGACTTCGAGCATGGTCAGTTTTGCCCGTCGGCGCGCGCGCGCCAGCGCGCTGCAAGCAGACGGGTCGTCCCGACCAGCCCGCGCGGCATGAACACCATCAGAACCATCAGCATCAGGCCGTAGATCAGCATGTTGTAGTGCTTGAGAATCTGCAGTGTCTCTCTCAGATAAACTATGATCGTAGCGCCGACCAGCGGGCCGAGCACCGTTCCCATACCGCCGACCACCACAATGATGAGGAAGTTGATCGACTCCCCGAGCGTAAAAGCGTCCGGTGCAATGTAGCGATTCAGGTGCGCATACAGCGCGCCGGCGACTCCCGCGAAGCCGGCGCTGAACACGAACGCTTGCACCTTCGCGCGCTTCACGTCTATTCCCATTGCAGACGCTGCCTTGGCACTGTCCCGCACCGCCACGAAGCGCGTGCCGTAATGCGAGCGCAGGAGGTTGAAGTACACGAGGAATGCGCCGCTGGCGAAGCCTAGTACGAGATAGAACTTGAGAACCGAACTGTTGAACGCGATGCCGACCACCTCTGGGTGCGGGATGCGCGATATTCCTGCGGGGCCCCCGGTCACCTGTTCCCAGTTCACAAGTAGCATCTTCACGATCTCACCAAAGCCGATCGTCGCCATTGCGAGGTACGCGCCTTCCAACTTCAGGCTCGGAACTCCCACCAGATAGCCCAGCGCGACCGATAAGGCGATCGCGCCGAGCAGCCCGAGCGCGAACGGCTGGCCCAAGCTGGTGGTAAGCAGCGCCGAGGTGTAAGCGCCGACCGCGAAGTAGGCCGCGTGGCCGAGGGAGATTTGCCCGGCGTAACCGAATACCAGATTGAGCCCCATTGCGACGATGGCGTAGATACCGACCAGCGACAGGACGTGAAGCGTATACGGGTTGTCGCTGAGGACGGGTACTGAGGCGAGGAAGCCGACCGCCGCTGCGAACCAGCTGATCCAAGCGTATCTCATTTAGCGGTATATCCGGTCAAACCCGCCTCTCCACTGGCTTGAGCAGCAAGCCGGAGGGACGAAACTGCAGGAATACCAGCAGCAGCGAGAATGCCACCACGTCCTTGTAGACCGAAGAGACGAAGGCAATGACCAGGCTCTCGGCAAGGCCCAGAAGAAAACCACCCAAGATCGCGCCGCGGATCGAACCCAGGCCGCCGATAATCGCCGCGGTGAATCCTTTCAACACAAAGGCGGCCCCCATCGTCGGGTATGCGAAGCTCATCGCGCCGATCAGCAGGCCACCCACCGCGCTGACGCCCGCGCTAACTCCGAAGGTCCAGGAGTCCGCAGCCGCAAGGCCTACGCCCATGAGCGCTGCGGTCTCACGATCCTGCGCCGCTGCGCGCAAACCTTTGCCGATCCAAGTGCGTTGCAGAAAAAGATTGAGCACCGACATCAGAAACACTGCCACGCCGGTCACCCAAAGGTATTCGACGGGCATGATGACGCTGCCGAGCCGGATCGGTTCTGGATCAAATACGTTGGGGAACGGCAACGCCTGCGCCCCCCAGATCAGCATGGCCGCGTTCTGCAGGAAGATGCTGGTCCCAATCGTGCTACAGATGATCAGGATGTGGAGCCGGGCCGGATGGTTCGAGTTCGCACGAAACAGCGGCTGATAGGCAATCTTCTCGAACCCCACGCCGATGATGGAAACCGATACGGCAGTGGCGAGCACCGCGGCCCACAGTGGCATGCTGAGCGTCGCCGTGAAAGTGACGCCCAGGTATGCGCCAAGCATGAACAGCTCGCCGGTGGCGAAATTGATCTGGCTGAGCGCGCGGACCGTCAGACTGAAGGCCAGCGCGACCAACGCATAAACACTGCCAATCGCCAGCCCGCTGGCAATTTGCTGAAGGGCCTCAAGCATCGGTCGTCGGCCGCCGGTGCAGGAGGCTTATTCGGAACGCCAAATCGTTTCCGGCTTGCCGCCCTTGATCTGCACGACGATGCCGCCAAGCCCGAGTTCGCCGTTCGGCGACCCCGTCTTGCGTCCGGTCACGCCAAGGTAATCCTTCGTAGCCTTGAGCTCGGCGACGACCTTGTCACGATCCGGACCGACCTTCTCGATGGCGCGGACGAGCAGATTGATCGCGTCGTAGCCCAGCCCGGCGACCGGGTCCGCCTCCTTCTTGTAAGTGACCTGCCACTTCTTCACGAACGCCTGCACATGGGGCGAGCTGTCGGAAGTGGAGAAGTAGCTTACGACATAGATACCCTCGGCAGCGGCGCCGGTAAGCTCGAGGAAATTGGCCTGCAGCACGCCCGAGCTGGCGTAGATCGGGATCTGGAGACCCAGCTTCTTCGCCTGCGAGACGATCCGCGCGCCTTGCACATAGAACCCCCATAGCACGAGGCCTTTCGCGCCCGACGCCTTGATCTTGTTGATCTGGCTGCTAAAGTCTTGATCGTCATTGTTGAAGGACTCGCTAAGCTCCGGCTTGAGGCCGTTTTTGGCGAGGGCCGCGATTGCGGCGTCCCGGCCACCTCTGCCGTAATCGGTACTGTCGCTCAGAATCGCGAGGCGGTCGGTCTTGCGCGTTTTCACCGCGTAGTTGACGAGGATCTCGGCAAGGATCGAGTCCACCGGTGTGACGCGAAGCACGTAGGGGTTGTTCAGTTGGGTGATCTTCGGTGCGACGCCGAGCACGATTTGCGGCGTCTTCCCCTCCATGGTCACCTCGAGCGCGGACAGCGCGGTCGGGCTGTTCGGCGTGCCGATTACCGCGAACACCTTGTCCTGGAACACGAGCTTCCGGGCGGCATTGGCCGCAGCAGTGGGCGACAGTTGGTCGTCTTCGATGAACAGCCGGATGCGCTGCCCTTTTATGCCACCCTTGGCATTGATGTCGTTCACGACCATCTGGATGGCATCGCGCTGTGACTGGCCCGGCTGGCTAGCTGAACCCGTCAATGCGCTCAGCGAACCGATCTTGATCTCTCCGCCCGACTGTCCCTGAGCAATACCCGCAGCCGCCCAAGCGACGAATGCCACTCCCAGTACTGCAACGGTTCTAAGCTTTCGGTTCATGTGGTCCTCCTCCTTGGAAGACTGCAAACGGCGCGTGAGGTGCACAAAAGTATCCCACTTCTCTAATATTTCGTTAGAAGAGTAAACGAAATGAGTAATCTTGTCTATCCCTTTGGAGGCTCATGGGCACATCTCTACGAGCGTTGGCTGTGTCAAGTCCTCGAACTACGAAAGATGTCATCTCCTGAGAAACCTTCGTCGCTACCGATCCCAGTATCGTAGCTATCTTGGCTGGCTGACAGATTGGCGGCGGCGAGCGCTCGTTTGGGACTTCATCACCCCTTACCATATTCGTCGCCTCAAGCGCCTGCGCCCGGAAGATCCGCGAAGTGCGTGACCTCACGGCGATTTTTCTAGTGTGCTTCGAGAGCCGGAAACGCGTTGACAGTCTAGTGTGCTAACCAGGCTGCACCACGACCCCGCGCGAGAATTTACATGCTTACGCGACCGGATTCAACGGGGCAGCCGCCCACTTTGCCCAAAACTTTGCCCGTCCTCCAAACTCGCCCCAAAAATCCGCCAAAATCCCGTTACGCACGGTTCAGTCCCGGAAGCACCACCACGGCCCAAATGGCTGTGCGTCAGCTCACGGAACATCTCCTGGACGCTTTGATCTCCCTGCGCAAGGCTTCTGCGAACTCGTCGACCATCTCGTCTATATGGGACCGAATCAGCGCCCCGCCCACGCTGGCCAGCACACCCGTGACCGTGCCAACCCCGTCAATCGCAATGTGGGCCCTGTCCTGCCCCTCAGCTCGAAGCGATAGGGACAGGGTCTGGTAAATTCGGGTCTTTAGCCGCCGATCTTTGCCTGTAATCTCGAGCTCGACGAGTCGCGGCGGATCCACGGACACAACGGACATCCGTAGGTCCACCTGCAGGGCAAAAGGGCCGATACTCCGCTCTACCGTTGCTTCATAGTTTCTCTGAGACTCCACGGTCGCCACACGTGTGCAGCCGCGGATGCACCGCGCCAGTGCTTCGATGTCCCACAGGAACGACCACGCCCGGCTTACATTAACTTCCACACTGATCGCGTGGGAGATGTTGATTTGTGTCACGCGACTCTCGCCTGGCAGTTGATACGGCCACCAACGTGGGCCGCTTCCTGAGTGGCGCACAACATGTCTCTCGGCATCACGGAATCCCCGATTGCGTAGATTTCGATGTGGGGATTTCGCATCACGACTTCTTCGTAGAGGGCGTTGTTCGCCACTCGCCCGCCAAAGATGACGCTCTCAACTCCCTCGATCCGGTCAAAGCGCCCATGATGTTGTCTCAGCACGTAGTGCGGCCCGATTTCCTCTGCGGTGGATTCCAGGTGAATGTGAACGGTCG
>Ga0209641_10005139_pt1 | contig 10739 bp, 3 predicted proteins | sample RifCSP16_1_FD_184022 | JGI IMG/M metagenome (GOLD analysis project Ga0209641, IMG submission 184022) | Soil microbial communities from Rifle, Colorado - Rifle CSP2_sed 16_1 (SPAdes) (version 2) | ecosystem: Environmental > Terrestrial > Deep subsurface > Rock core/Sediment | place: Rifle...
GTATCAACTTTCTTTTAAAGAAAGTTGATACATCGGTTGCTGTTTCTCCCTTACCTCGTCTCTTTCGATAAAATAGCAAAGCAGCCCTGAAACAAGTATCCGCCATTTGCTCAATAATCGCAGAAAGTTCGCTGCCTCGCTTGCAATCATTTTGAAAAGCTGACGACATAGAATCGGAGCGAAGCTGTTTCCCAATTTGTGACCACAGGTAATGCACGACGAGCCACTTTGCATAGGCTCGCTCTGGATAACCATGAGCCGAGTTAGTAACTTTCTTCATCACCCAATATCTATTCAGATAGTAATTAGGATCGGCTGTCGGAAATACTAGCTTATAATAATCTTCCTCAAAAAGAGTTTCCTTTCCTGATCGCACGATTGAAGGATCCAAATCGCATGCTGACACTGCTTGAGCAAGCTCTTCCTTGGTTATCGTAAAGAAGTGATTGGCTCCAGCGATGCTCTTCGCTTCTGATCTAGATTGACGTTTTCGCAAATAGAGATAGGATAGCTTACGAAAACATCTCTCTATTTCGATTTGCCGTCTATCGTTAGACATCAAATCTGACGGGCGAATCGCATTTTGCCAGTTCGTCGCGCTCACGATACGGGAAACCAAATTCTCAAAGCGTTCATGGTTTTGACCTGCTTGCCGAGGCACTCTGATAACTCTTATAATAACACTGGCCTTAGACGTCCTGTCAATTTTGCGATGTAATGTACGAGTCGTCTGCTGCCCATTAATAATCTGAGGGTTTTCAACATACAAAATATCCCGGCCTTTACTGCTTCTCTGCTCTGCGGCGTCACACACGACGGTAATTCCGTTATTGTAATACCAGAAGTATTCGGGTTCATTTTCAATCGTTTCTTCCATTCCTCTGTTGATATCTGTGTCACCCAGAAAACCGCGAACGTTTCTGGCGAACAATCGTGGACCGCACTTATCAAATACATCAGAAATGGACTGGCCCGATATCGAAAATACCCAGGAGTCGATGTCTGTCCGACTGTCATACCGCTGAAGAATGCCATTTACCTTGACACCTGAACCAGATTCCATCTCTAGCTCGACAGAGGGAATAGGCGGCGCGACGCCCTCTAAATAATCTGAAAGCAGCAGTAATATCCGGTTTCCCGTGAAGATCTCTATTCGCGCTTGGCAATCAGCTTTTCGTACGAGGTTAATTGCTTCCTTCTCCAGATCCTTGCTGCACTTGCCCAAAGTTACGTAATATAGCTGGAGGCCGTAATCCCTTTTCTTGATCCGGCTCCTGGCCTCTTCAAGTCGAGCACGAACCTCGGGTGCTGCGGACTGCGTCATCGTTGTGAAATCATCCTTTGTTCCAGCCATCTTCCAGGAAATGCCCGCAAAGTCACATACATCTGCCCTATTTTCTGTCTTGTCTGATATAGAATGCCGGTATTTGGCCTGCACAACGAATACGACCTTCACTTTTTCATCAACAAAGATAGCATCAATGCCCTTATCACTCTTATTACCGCAAAGGGATTTTGCAGCAAGCTCCATATCCTCAGTAATAAATGCCCTTAGAAACCATAGCACAAAGAGATTGTCATCAGACAATTTTGGGAATTGCTCTTTAAGATAATTAATTTCTCCCTGTAATTCTTTGTATGAGAGAATAGATTTTTTAGCCATAATAGATCACCTCATGAATTAACTGGTACTCGTCGTCCACGATGATATGCAAGCGCGGAATCTTATATTTAACGGCCTGTGATAGACGATCGACAAGATACCCCTAAGTTTCTATAAGGGGTAACAGATTTCTCGCGCTATCATAAATGAACTGACCTTCGATAATCTTTTTAACCATTGCTTTGTTCTTTTTAGTTAAACGATGTATTTCATTTTTCCAAATATCATATGCTGCCCATGCTTTTCCAAAGGTTTGACTGGCACTCATAGTACGAAATGAGTATACAACCAAATTTTTGTAACGTTCCTTAATCGGTAGCTCTGTAAGGTCGATGAGCGACCCCGTCTCAATCAACCACTCTGCAAGATGCGTGTACTGGCTCCAAGCACCCGGTTCCGCAGTAAATACTTTTTTTCTCTCAAGAACCTCGATTAAAAGCTCCATAACTTTGACATCATTCAATCTATCACCAACGGCTTGAATTCGAAGTAGAATGTTAACAAAAGATCGACCCAATTTTAAAAAATCGTCTGAAAACTGCTTTATGCCCTTAAGAATATCAGGCATTCTTTTGGCACCCTTGATGATGCGAGTGGCTTCAGACATCTCTAAGTCGAGATCGTGAAAAAAATCGCCTATTTCAATGCCATCTAAAACCTTAATACCGAAAGTACTGAAATAATACCGCTTACTTAAATCATCTATTTCAGTGCGAGAGACATAATAAATATCACTTCTTTTGCTTTCGTCCTTTGTATGCTTAGATTCATTTAATATTCTGTTTAAATTGAAATCTTGCAGTGAATAACCGAGAATTACAGTTGTCGTTTCCTGGAGCACCGTAAACAATTTTCTCGAAATATATGTCTCCTTATGTTGGAACTTGAAATAATCATCTTGTGTTAATACGAGAGAACTTGGATTAGAAATGGAACCGTGAATGTGATAAATAGGCTTAATATCCGACGTCTTCGGAATGCCAGAGCCTTCAATATATACCTTTGAGTTTGGTATAAGGTTTTGGATTAGCTCATCATAGTTGGTTGTAATAATGTTGAAACGCGAATAAGCATGAAAAAATGCTTTCACTTTTTTTAATTTACTGTAATTAATATTTTTTTTCTTACATATATTTTTCACGATATTCGAGATCGTTTGCCGTATATCTTTGCCTTCACGCTTATAGGCATCCTCTAAGATTTGGGCGCAAATCATCAAATCGAATTTGCAGCCCGTAACTCTTCCCTGTTTATCAAGATCAAATAATTTCCGTACAATTTTCTTGTCTAAACGTCTGGCACATTTGTTTAATAAAGTTAGCCAGCTCGGAGCTTTATTATCTGTTAAATACTTACTGAAACCTGTTCCGATGAATAATGTTAATGCACCGCCCGCAAGGGCCGTCCCTATTTCAAGAAAGCTATTTTCCTTTTCTTTATTAGACATCATTTTATATCAGATAGCCTCATGCATATTCGATCAACTTGCATTGATCAAATTCATGCTTTCTACAGCACAGCGCGCGTTGACTCATAAAGCCTTTATCGCCGTTGAAAGAAATTTCTTGATTTTATCAAAAGCATCGCTTAACTCTTTCGATAGAGTCGTGGAATTATCAATAGCCTGCATGGTCTCAGTCGCTTTATGCGCGCATTTTTCTGTTCCGAAAAGATGCTCAAAAGAGTTTGTAAAGGCATAACAGCATTCACCAGCAGCCCAAGACATTATTGTTTTATTTTCAGGATCACTATCGTCTTTTCCATCTTTATCGAACAATGTAAAAAAAGGTATTTCAAAAGTCTGACATACCAGCTGGTAATATGGCATTTTAGGTTTCCCGTTGCATGAAATAATGGTTAAATCAGATACATCGCAGCCAGCCAGTTTTGACAGCCGCACAATACCGTATTTCTCAACAGGTCCCTCTACGAGCAGGCAAGCTTGTCCGAAAAGTAATTCATTATTTTCACGAAAGAATATTGTTTTGTCCTTATAATATTGCTTTAGCTCATCGAGATGCCCTTCTATTGACTGAATATGTCCCTTGTAATCAAGTGATTTACTGAGGAGTTCTTTTCGAGGATAACAGTTACAATCCTTGTTAAGTCTTTTGATTGACCGCCAAGCCCCAATGTTAATGACAGACTCCGAGTGGGTGGATACGATGATTTGATGAGCACTGTCCTGCAAATGCTGCTGAAGCTTATGCTGCAATTGAGGATGCAGATGAATTTCCGGTTCGTCTATAAGAATGACTAATTGTTCTTTTGCAAGATGACTAATAGTTTCGAGCAAGAAAAAAGATAGAATCATAGAGATTCCAGAACCGAGATTTGCCTGGTCAATCTGATTAAGACCGTTTCTGATAGAAAAGAAGCATTTCAAGAACGGCTGCTCGAGGTTCAAGATGGACAGTTCAAGCTTGTCATACTTTTCCCCAAGGAACTCAATCAGTTTTGTTTTTACTGGTTCAAAGGTGTCTTTAAGCTTTTTCGCGTCTACATTACTTATGACCTGATCGTATACAGCATCCCATTTAATGAGAAAATCGGCTTTGTTTTCCTCAAGTGATTTCCTGAACCGCCAATTATATTCCTGTGCGATTTTTTGGAGGGTTGAATTAAAACCTATCTTGGATTGATTTTCCCTGTTTTTGTCAAAATAGAAACAGCGGGGGAAGTTTTCCAGCTCCAACGGGAAAGATAATTGGCGTTCAGTAAATTTATACTCAGAACCATTCTTTCTTTTTATACGCCAACCTTCGGTGGTTTTTAGAACAGTCTCAGTAGGGATAACATGGTGCGTTACGACAAATTCTTCAGAAAGTGCTTTACCCGGGGCAGCCCTGTCTCTGCGCTTCACATGAAGTTCGACCCCATCGCAGGGAATGTCCTGGGTAGTATAGCCATCAGGAAGTTTAGCAACGAACGATTCATCAAAAATTACTTTTATTAAGATCTCACCCAAATCTTCATTGTTAAAATCCTGCTCATCTACCCGAGATGCAACGAAAGACGGTGATAGCGTCAGATTGATAGCTTCCAATACGGCAGTTTTCCCAGTGCCATTTTCACCGACAAGCGTAGTGAATTTATCGAAAGCAATGTCAAGGGATGAAAACGCACGATAATTATCAATATGTAGGTTTTTAATTTTCAATATTATTCTCTTCGTAAATTTTTAAAACCGCTTATCTCATATGTCAGCTTTTTTTGCCCTCAATGATCTTAATCTCCTCTGGGGTGAGGCCGTAGAGCTTATACACCATGTCATCTATCCTTTCATCCAAAGCCGCTATGTCGGCGTTTGAGTCACCCTTTTTTCCAGCAAGAACCTTATCAACCAGCAAACTCATCGCCTTCTGCTCCGAATCACTTGCATTGGGGATTGGTATTTTCAAAATATCATTGATCATGATCTGTGGAAATGTGTCTTCTGAGCCTATCTGAAATTTCTTTCTGAAATACCACCCAACAAATGAAGAGTTTAAAATTCCGAGCAAGTGTTTATAGCCAAAAGGAACACCCTCGTTAAGTTTAACTACATATAGCAAAGTATTACAATAGGAAGTGTTTGATACATATGTCGCAATCAGCGTTTTACCGACGATTTTTCGTATCAGTATCTTCTCGCCCTCAAACTTCTCTGGTTTTCGCGGCTCTGCAAGCCATGCTCCATAGTCTAGCCAATTGTCGTTGTTCCAAAATAAAGCATAACGGCCAATATGTTTGCCATCATAGAAAGGAAGAAACGATTTGCTTTTTCTTTTGTCTGATGTGAACGGCTTGGTAACAAGAATTTTTTTCGTTTGCGGAGGATTACCTTTCCCAACTTGATAACATTTTATCCCATAGAACATTTCAGCAATCTGGGACAGTTTCAGGCATTGTTTTTCAACTCTGGATATGAGCTTATATTCGGCAGGATCGGATTGTACATTGAATGCACCCTGCTCGTGCCAGGCTTTTGTAGATGCTTTGAATTCACGAATTGGATTATTGAGATCGATATTGTTTGATCTTTTATCGCAGAGCTTGATCCGAACATCTGTTTCATGAAACCGACTTCTGAAATTCACTTTTTCTGTGAAAAGCAATGTTGTATCCACGGTGGCATATTCAAAGACTTTGGCAGGAAGCAGCACTATCTCTTTCAACTTCGAGTTCTGCAGAATGAATTCGCGTAATGCAGCGGTAAAACCCAAATTCAAATAGGTATCGGGCACAATAAAGCAAAGCTGGCCGCCGGATCGAAGCAACTCAAAACTTTTTTCTATGAAAATGACGTAGCTTTCTCCACGTGAGGTAAACGTCTTATACTTACTTTTTAGTGTCTTGGGTAATTCTATGCCGTAAGGCGGATTGGCAATCACGATATCGAAGCCGCTATTATGATGAAACACTTCACTGAAATATACCTCGTAGTCAAAATGCTGATCATTGTTCGTTATTTGCTTGATAAGCTGATCAATCCGCTTTTTCTCATCTTTCTTCTTCCTCGGGTTCGTCTCATCGAACACCTGCACTTTCAGCGTTTCAAGCTCTTTATACAAGTGGGCATTCAGTAGGTCGCGCCTCACTCCTAAAAGCGAATCTCCGCAGACAATCTTATAATCGAGGTTCGGGAGGGGTTTAATGGTCTCGAAATCTTCCTCATCCACAACAAGCGAAAGCCAGAGCCGCAGCTTGGCGATATCCACAGCGCTTGCCTCCATATCTACGCCGTAGATGGATTCCTGAATAGCGTGTCGCTTGAAGTCATAGGGCGTTCGCTGCGAACTTTCCCCGATGTAATTGGTCATTGTCTCACGTGCTCGCACGATCTCGTGCAGCATACCGACCGGGAAGGCGCCGGAACCGATGGCAGGGTCACATATCTTGATGCCGGACAGTTTATTATCGAGGAGACTCGCGTTTTTCCGGATGTCTTCGGGCAGGTGATAGGAATAATCTCTCGTCTCACGCCCTTTTGCCTCCACCTGCTTGTCATGCTGGATTGCAAACTGGCCGAGCCGTATGAATTCCTCGATGCTTTGGCGTGAAATAACGGGCTGGTATTTTTCCGTAGTGATGCTTAGCTGCTCCGGGTCGTCATTGCCGAATATGTTCTTTTGCTGCGGCTTTTGCGGGACCACGGCCTCGGTCTGGGTATTGACTGCCGCATCGAGATAGTTGATCAGGCTTTCCTGACACATGTAGTGCACGATCTCACGCGGAGTATAATAAGTGCCTTTTGACTTTCGGTCCTTTACTTCGAGCAGATTTTCAAAGACCTTGCCGAGCATCTCGGGGTCAACGGCGACCTCTTTTTCAAGCGGTTCATCTTCGCGCACCGTAAAGTTATACAGGTCGAAGGTGTTAAATATCTCATCGAAGGTCTCGTTCTTCAGGAGAATATCGTTCTCCTGCCAGTTGTAGCCACCGATGGGCTCGAACAAACCGCCGTTCAGGAAGGGAATCTTGCAGTTGAAGGGGCTATAGTACGATTCTTCTCCACGGTCGATTGCCAGCGCTTCATAGAATAACGGCTCCAGAAGGTCATTGAAGAAATTCTTGTAGGGTACGATTTTTTTATCATACAGCCTGCGGAGAAAGTCCTTCGGCCCCGTGCCCCAGCCCTTGAACTTACCCTGCACGTCCCTGCCGACCCCGAGCCATCCCTTTTTCTGGAGAAAATATAGAAACACGATCTGGCCCAGGAGCTTCTTGGCAAAATCGCCGGTGTCGATCTTTTTGGCGGTAAAATCGTCCTTGACTCTTTTGGCCTTACTGACAAGACCGTCCAGCTCTTCTTTTACCTTGAGGAAAAGATTTTTGTATCGTTCAAAGAATTCCTTAGTGACCGACTCGATATTGAAGGCGTTTTCGAGCTGCGCAAGGGTGGGATTGTTTTTGTCGTCTTCCAGAAGGGAGATGAGCTGCTGCTGGGCCGTGTGGTTCGGTTCGTTCCTGCCCACGAGGAAGGAATAACGGCGGGCCGGAGTAAGCTCCTGCTTGACTTTTATCCTGCCGTCTTCCGTCTCTTCCTGACGGTAATCCATCCGGATGAGGGAGAAGCGCCAGTCCTCCAGCCCCTCGGCAAAATAGGACACAAGCGCCGCGTCCTTCTCGCCCCGGGTTTTCAAATACCAGGCGGTGAAGTTCCTCTGCATAGTGCGGGCGCGATCAAGGGCAGCTTCTTTTTTGAGATTTACGATCAGGACATCCAGCGCGCTGCCGTCCGGGTCGATATACTTCCCGATCCGTTTATACTGCTTGATATGCTCTTTGTACGCATCGGGAATAAACTGGCCATGATAGGAAAATGCCTTGGATTCGTCGATCTCGTTCAGCAGATTTTTGATGAAACGGCGAAAGGTATCTTCGTTGAAAGAGTTTTGAAAAGCATCAGTAATCAGTCTTGTCGCTTCCTGCCTTTGCATGCCTCAGTTCCCTCTCCCCAAGAGATATTCGGAAAGGATGACCTCGCGCACATGGCCGTCGGACGAATGCGTGGCGTAGCCCGCGCTCACAATGTTATTCGGCACGTTCTTTCGTAAAAGGGCGAGGACCTTGAGCGGATTCGATTCTCGTTCAATCTCGTCCTTGATTCGCTTGCTGGTGTTTCGCGGGATTACGCCGGCTTCGAAGGCATTGAGCAGGGACTTAATAAACTCCTCGTCATCTTCGGTAAATTTTTCGTATTGTCTCATCTCGTTCGCCTTGAGCCTTCGGATGATGTAATTCTCGTTGGACTTGCCGGCGTGAGAGCCTTTCTCCGCTATTTCAACAGAGGTCAACTGGTCGAATTCGGCCTTGTTCTGATCGAGCAGCGGATAAAAATTCTTCGGGATCGGAAGCTTCGTGGCGCTTGCATCACATGCAAAAAGATCAACAGCGTCAAAAAATATGACTTCCCCAGCTATTTTGCCGTCTGTGAGACAGAACTTCTTCAGCTTCCCTTTTCGGAAGAACGTTATGAGATGGTCTGTCTGATCAACAGCCTTTCCTACGTTTTCCATCTTTCGACAAGTGCGCGCTTTCTTGGGCAGGCGCTTAATTTTCTCGAAAAGGCTTGGCTCTTTGTCACGAACATTCCGAATTATCTGCAGGTACTCCAACTCCGAGCGTTGATCTTCCTCTTCCCCCTGAAGACCTTTTTTATCGCTCAACCGCTTAAGCAAGCGGTCACCGAACAGCCCGTGCGCGGTGACTTCTTCCTCTTCAGTCAAATATTTGGAATCCTCACCTAATGCGTCATGAAATGCCTGGATTTTGGCCTTGATGCACGCTTCGAGTCCGAGATGAATATCGGACTGTGCCGTAGGAAAGAAGTTGAACACGTGAACAGTATCATGCGCCGTTCCGACCCGGTTGACGCGGCCTACCCGTTGGAGCACCCGCGTCGGATTCCAGGGGAGGTCGTAGTTGATGACGGTATTCGAGCGGTGCAGGTTGACGCCTTCCGCCAGGATGTCGGTCGTAATCAGTATTCGTATGTCATCCTTTTTCTGCTTTTGCGTGGGATCAAAATTCTCTTTGATCAGCTCCCTGGCAAGGTGGTGGTTCCTCTCCGTGCCTTCATAAAGTGCGCCTGCGCTGGAATAAAACAATACTTTCCCGGGATACTGCTTCGACAAGTGTTTATTGAGATATTCTCCGGTTTCTTTTGATTCAGTAAAAACGACAAGCTTGCCGTCCTTCAAGACCGCGTTCTGCTTAACCTCCTTGGCAAACTGCTCCAGCTTTGGGTCTGTAGTAACATCCTTCCAGAGCGCTCGTATTTCTTTGAGTAGCTTCAAGTCCTGTTCGAGCTTGATTTTAAAATCCTCGGTGAATTCCTCTGCGTCGTACTTGTGGGCTTTGTCCTGCTCGACCAGTTCCAGAAGCAGGGCTTCGTTGTCCGAGTCAAGCAAATCGTACACATTCACTTTCTTGCTGATATAGATCGTGCCGTTGCTGTACATATCTATAAACCGTTCGTAAGACTCAATGAACCTTCTCAGGGTATTGCCGAACGCGTAAAAACTGCTTTCAAGACGCTTTACCAGAATGCCCTTCATGAAACCGCCGATATTGCGCTGGGACTGCCTTTCAAACTCAGAAACCGGCCGCTTCAAAAAAAGGACCGGCGTATATCGGGCATAACTGAACTGTTTGAGCAGCTCAATGGTTGAGCTGAAAACCCGGTCGGTCTGTTCGTCGAAGGCATACACGATGCGGTTGGGGTCGGCAAGCTCGGGAAACCGCAGACCCTGCTTGTCTACATCGTCCCTGAAATATTTCAATACTTCCGTTCTTGTTCTCCGTATCATTACATACTTCAAGACCTTTTCTCGCATCTCACTGTACGCTTCTTTCACGGCGATCAGATATTCGGGATCGGTCTTCTGGTATTTTTCGAGTCTCTTTTTCAGAACGGCAAAAAACTTTTCGAGGTCAGGCACGCCGGGAACAGTGCTTTTCTTCGGAATTTGAAATAGCTTCAACTGGCTGTAAATATCGTCAACGGTGTTGTTGAGCGGCGTTGCGGAGACAAGGATTACCTTCTTGCCGAAACAGATTTGATGGAGCTTCTCATATCCCTGCGTGAGCTCGTTCCTGAACCTGTGTGCTTCATCAATGAATATGTAGTCGAACTTTTCAACGCCTTCTCTGATGATATTGTCCAGCTTGCCGAGGGATTCAACCTTGAAACTGCGTATGCCGAATTCAAAGAAGGTGTCGTGCCAGTATTCCTGTAAAACGGGCGGGCAGATAACCAAAATCTTGCCGGAAAGCTGCTGCGCCATGAGGGCGGATATGAATGTCTTACCGAGACCGACGACGTCCGCAAGAAAAACGCCGTTGTAGGCGTCAAGAATCTTTTTCGCGGAGGCGACGGCTTGTTTCTGATAAGCTAATTCGATGAAACCTTCCGGCAGATAGATCTCAAAATCCTCGTCGATGTTGATGTCTTCCTTGAAATATTCGTACAGAAGCTTCAGGTAGAGATGATAAGGAGTAATTTGATCGTTGAGCCAGGTCTTGTCATTGATAGTGGAGACGTACTCTTTTGAAATATCTACGGCGTCTTTCCAGAGTTCCTCGAACTTGT
>Ga0209641_10005141_pt1 | contig 10737 bp, 6 predicted proteins | sample RifCSP16_1_FD_184022 | JGI IMG/M metagenome (GOLD analysis project Ga0209641, IMG submission 184022) | Soil microbial communities from Rifle, Colorado - Rifle CSP2_sed 16_1 (SPAdes) (version 2) | ecosystem: Environmental > Terrestrial > Deep subsurface > Rock core/Sediment | place: Rifle...
CTGCAGGGCGAGGTACTTGGTGATCGCCGCGGTGAGCGTCGTCTTGCCGTGGTCGATGTGGCCGATGGTGCCCACGTTGACGTGCGGCTTGGTGCGCTCGAACTTCTTCTTGGCCATCGTGCTGCCTTACCTGTTTCTCTCCATGCTCACGCGGGGCGGCCGCGCGCGGGGGGTGGAGCCCACAATCGGACTCGAACCGATGACCTCTTCCTTACCAAGGAAGTGCTCTGCCGACTGAGCTATGTGGGCTCGAGAGCCGATCGGCGTCCAGGACTCAGGGCCGGTGGATCTGGTGGGCAGGGAGGGAATCGAACCCCCACAGTCGAAAGACGGCTGATCTACAGTCAGCGGAGCTCACCACCTGCTCAACCTACCCACGCCGTCACGTCAAGGGAGCGCTGGTCCGTCGCGTGGGCGGGGACCGACGCCTTCTTCCGTTGTGGAGCCGACGCTGGGATTCGAACCCAGGACCTGCGGTTTACAAAACCGCTGCTCTGCCAGTTGAGCTACGTCGGCCAGAGCGGATGGCCCGGACTGGCCCTGACCGCGAACAAAGATGATAGGCGGCCGACGGAGTTCGGGTCAAGCGCGCGGGTCATGCCCCCTCGCGCCGACGGCCTCCGGCGGTTCCTGCGGCACTCCCCGGTGAGGGGGCTGCTGCCGGCTCTCTGCCGGCGTTCGCCGGCTCCTCGCCGGCGTGTTCCGGGGATCCGGCCCCTGCAGCGGCCCCTTTCGCAGGCGGCAGAGGCGCCGCCGCACCGCGCTGGGCGCTCACCTCGAAGAGGAGGATCGAGCCCGCGACGGATGCATTCAGCGATCCCACCCGACCGCGCATGGGGATGCGCACCGTCAGGTCGACACGGCGGCGTACTCCGGCCGAGAGCCCCTGGCCCTCGCTTCCGATGACGATGGCGAGCGGACCGCGGAGGTCCGCTTCGCGGTAGGTCAGCGGGGCCGTCGCATCGGCGCCGATCAACCGGACGCCGCGGGCGTGCAACTCGGCGAGTGTTCCCGGCAGATCGTCAGTCTGGACCAGCGAGAGGTGCTCGCTCGCCCCGGCTGATGCCTTCACCGCGACCGCCGTCAGCGGTGCCGCCCGCTGCGTCGGGAGCACGACTCCGTGGACCCCGGCTGCCTCGGCGCTACGCAGCAACGCCCCGAGGTTCCGCGGGTCCTCGATGGAATCGAGGGCCAGCAGGAACGCTGGCTCGTCCCGTTCGATGGCGCGGGCGAGCGCGTCCTCGATGGACGCCCAGCGCCGCGGCGCTGCCACGAGGGCGACGCCCTGGTGGCCGTCGAAACCGGCCAGCGCGGTCAGGGTCCCACCTTCGACCTCGATGACCGGAACGTGTGCCCGCGTCGCGTGGACGACGAGGGCCTCGAGCGTGGTACGGCGGTGAGGCACGACCAGAAGGCGGCGGGCGGGACGCCCCGCGGCGAATGCCTCCTCGACCGGCCGTCGCCCCGCGATGAGTTCCTCACCCTCGGCGACGAGCCCGGGTGATGGTTCGACGGCGGGGGCCGCGCGCCGCTCCAGCCGGCTCGGACGGCCACGATCGTCGCGCGGCGGTCGAGCGGTCCACGGGCGGGGCGGCCGTTCCGACCCTGGGCCTCGCTCGGGCCGGTCGCGCGGCGGCCGTTCCTGCCATGGGGTCCGCCCGGTCCGGTCCCACGGCCGCCGTTCCTCCGCGGGCGCCCGATCGACCCGGTCGCGCGACCGCTGTTCTTCCCATGGCTCCCGGTCCGTCCGGTCACGCGGCGGCCGTTCCGGCCACCCGCCCTTCTGGGATCCTTCGCGCGGCGGCCGTACCTGCCACTGGCCGCCTGTGGCCCGCTCGCGCGGCGCCCAGTCCCGCTGCCGACCGGGACCGCCAGCCGGTCCATCCCGGCGACGCTCCGATCCTCCTCCGCCGCGCGGGCGGTCGAACGCTCGAGGCCCACCGCCGCGCCATTCGCGGCGCGGTCTGACATCGCGATCGGTTGCCTCGCGGGAGGGGTCGCGCCGGCCGCGATCAGCCGGATCGGTCGGCTCGCCGCGCTCGCGCCGGCCACCACCACCCGACCCGTCGCGGTCCGCCCGCCCACGATCGGTCACTTCGCCGCCGCCGCGTCCGTGGCCGACCGGGCCCTCGTCCCTGCGGCGTCCGTCGCCGGATGGCCGCTCGCGACGTTCACCCCGCGAACCACCGCCCCTGGCATCGGCGGGCCGGTCGCGACCACGACGCCCGGGCCCGTCGGCTCGTCCGCCCGGCCCCCGCTCAGCCATCGACACGGGCCGGGATGGTCCGCCAGCGCTGCCCGTCGGCGGTGTCCTCGACGGTGATGCCGGCAGCGGCCAGCTGTTCGCGCAGGCGATCCGATTCGGCCCAGTCACGCGCCTGCCGTGCCGCCGCCCGGCGTTCGAGGAGGTCGGCAGCATGCGGGTCGAGCGGAGTCTCGTCCCCCTCGACGACCGCCATCACCTGGTCGAGGTCACGGATGAGCGCCGCGGCCTGGCGGGCGTCGGAGGTCGACAGCGTCCGCGCCGCCACCCGCCGGTTGAGCTCGCGAACGAGCTCGAAGACGGCACCGAACGCGGCGGCGGCATTGAGATCGTCGTCGAGCGCCGTGATGAATCCGGCCCGCGCACCCTCCAGCAGCCCCGGCAGCCCCGGGTCGTCCGGCCGCTCCTCCGCGTACCGGCCAAGCGCGGCCAGGAGCGCGGATAGCCGTTCGACCGCGGACGTCGCCGCCCTGAGCGATCCCTCGCTGAACTCGAGCGGCTCGCGATAGTGCCCGGCCAGCAGTGCGTAGCGCAGGGCGCGCGGCGGAAAGCCCATCGCGTACACCTCCGAAGGCGTGGCGATGTTGCCTTCCCGCTTGGCCATCTTGCGGCCGGCCATGCGCAGGTGCTCGTTGTGGAGCCAGAGGCGAACGAAGGGCTGGCCCGTCGCGGCCTCGCTCTGGGCGATCTCGTCCTCGTGGTGAGGGAAGATGAGGTCGACCCCGCCGGTGTGGATGTCGAACGACGGGCCGAGGTACTTCATGCTCATGGCCGAGCATTCGACGTGCCAGCCCGGACGACCCGGCCCGATAGCCGTCTCCCACGACGGCTCGCCCGGCTTCGGTCCCTTCCACAGGGCGAAATCGCGGACATCATCCTTGCCGTACTCATCGTCGAGCACGCGCTCGGTGACCCGTTGGCGGGACGGGTCGAGTCGGGCGAGCACGCCGTAGCGCGGCCAGCTCGACAGCCGGAAGAAGACGGAGCCGTCGTCTGTCCGATAGGCGTGGCCCTTGTCCAGGAGCGTCTGGATGAGGGCGACCATCTCTTGGACGTGGTCGGTCGCGCGCGGCATCACGTCGGGAGCGGTCATGCGCAGGGTGCGTGCGTCCGCGAGGAGCACCCGCGTGATGCGATCAGCCAGTTCCGCGACGGAGGTCCCTTCATCCGCCGCCCGCCTGATGAGCTTGTCGTCCACGTCGGTCACGTTCATCACCCACGTGACCCGGTATCCGCGGAAGCGCAGGTAGCGGACCAGGAGGTCATCGAAGAGGAAGGCCCGGAAGTTCCCGACATGGGGATGCGCGTAGACGGTCGGTCCGCAGCTGTAGATCCGGACGTGGCCCGCCTCGATGGGCTCCAGCTCCTCGAGCTCGCCCGAGCGCGTATCGCGGAAGCGGGGAGTCACCCGGTCCCCCGCTCGGCCACCGTGGCGACCGCTCGGGCGCTCACCACCCGCCCCGCGCCCTCGTCGCCCGACAGATTGCCGCTCGACGCCTTGACGCTCACGCGGCCGACCTCGATGCCGAGGAGAGCGGCGATCGCCTCGCGCATGGCCTCCAGGCGGACCGCCCCGAGGCGAGGACGAGCGCCGACGATCGTGACGTCCAGATCGCGCGGTTCGTACCCTGCCTCCCCGAGTCGGGCAAGCACGCCGCGGAGAAGCGACCGGCTGGCGATCCCGCCCGTCGATGGGTCCTCCGCTGGGAAGAGCCGCCCGAGGTCGCCGAGGGCCGCTGCGCCGAGGAGCGCGTCGGCGATCGCATGGAGGACGACGTCGCCGTCCGAGTGGCCGAAGAGGGCGGGCGCTTCCGCGATGTGGATCGCGCCGAGCGACAGGCCCGAACCCGGCCCGAAGGGATGCCTATCCTGACCGAACCCGGTGCGCACCGCGCGCCGGTCGCCCGCGCCGACGCCCAATCGCGCCGCGAGCACCTTTTCGGCGCGGGCCAGGTCGGCGGGCACGGTCACCTTCAGGTTGTCCGGATCGCCCTCGATCGCGCGGACCGGGATGCCTGCAGCCTCGAGGAGGGCGGCCTCGTCGGTCCACGTCTCCGCGCCGCCGGGCGGCCGTCCCTCCCAGGCGCGCTCGAGGAGCTCACGCCTGAAAGCCTGCGGAGTCTGGGCCGCAGCGAGGTCGTCGCGCGGGACGGTCCCTCTGACCCGGCCTCGAGCGACGCGCTTGATCGTTTCCGTGATCGGTACGACGGGAACGGCGGCCCCATCGCGCTGGGCGGCCTCCGCCACGCGCCGCGCGAGATCGGGTGTGGCCAGCGGGCGCGCACCGTCGTGGATGAGCACGGTCGTCGCATCTGAGGCGCGGACACCCGCAGCGACCGACTCCTGACGTCGCGGTCCGCCCGGCACGACCGTGATGCGCGCCCGCAGGGTCGGCTCGTCGTCGAGCCAGACCAGGCGCCCGGCCGGCGCGACGACGATCAGCCTGGCGACGAGGTCCGGCAGATCGACCGCCTCGCAGGCCCATGCGAGGAGCGGCCGGCCGAGGAGCGGGACCGTGAGCTTGTCGAGCCCGCCCATCCTCTCGCTCCCCCCCGCGGCCACCACGACCGCGTCCACCGGGCCCATCGCTACTCCAGGCGCGGCTGGGCGAAGACCATGCGTCCGGCGACCGTCTGAAGGACGCGCGTCACCAGGACGTCGAGCTCCCGATCGAGGAAGCGGCTCCCGCTCTCGACCACGATCATCGTGCCGTCGTCCAGGAAGGCGACGCCCTGACCGGGCTCCTTGCCCTCCTGGATGACCTTCACCCGGAGCTCGTCGCCGGGCAGGAACGCGGGCTTCATGGCGTTGGCCAGCGAGTTGACGTTGAGGACCCGGATGCCCTGCAGGTCGGCGACCCGGTTGAGGTTGAAGTCGGTCGTCAGGATCGCCCCGCGCGCCGCTCTCGCAAGTGCCACGAGCTTTCCGTCGACCTCGGTGACGCCCGGAACATCGGCGTCGGTCACCTCGACGGGCACAGGGCCCTTCTGGAGCGAGGACAGGATCTCGAGGCCCCGCCGGCCGCGGTTGCGGCGGAGGGTGTCGGGCGAATCCGCGATGCGTTGCAGCTCCTCGAGGACGAACCGAGGGACGACCAGCTCGCCGTGGAGGAACCCGCTGCCCACGATGTCGGCCAGCCGCCCGTCGATGATGGCGCTGGTGTCGACGAAGATGCGCTCCCCACGTCCGCCGCGCTCGCCGCGCGCTCGGGGGAGGAGCCCCAGCGCCTCCGCTGCGGCCAGCAGATCGTGCCGCTTGGCGACCGTCGCGCCGAGCATGCCCAGCCCGAGCACGACCGACACGCCGATGGGGAGGAGGCGCCCGAAGGGCTCCTGGAGGGCCGAGAGCGGCAGACCGAGCAAGAGACCCATGAAGAGGCCGATGAGCAGGCCGATGACCGCAGCGACGAACTCGCCGGGCGAAAGCTCATGCACCGCGCGCAGGATCGCAGCGGCGGGATAGACGGTTAGCGACGGGAGCGTGACGAAGCCGACGACTCCCCATGCCAGCACCCAGACCGCCATGAAGATGATCGCGTTCGGCTGATCGCCGAAGGCGTCGATGTCGGGAGCCAGCACGATGGCGATCAGGACGCCGAGGCTGGCCCCAAGCAGGCGTATGTACCGTGCCACGTGCAGGACGTCCCCGAAGTCGGTGTGGGCCGCGGCCGTGCGAAGGGTCGACCGGAGGCCGAGCGTAACACAGCCCTACGGACCGCGACCCCGTTCCACGGCCACGGCCGTGAGGGGGCGGCGAGCGGCGGCCTCCCGGGACGGCGCCGTCTCGAGCGCGGCTTCGAGGGCCGCGCGTAGGGTGGGCACGCCCACGACACGGAGACCATCGACCATACGCTCCCCCGTGCCCGCCACGATCGCCCGCCGGTAGCCGAGCCTCGCCGCCTCGCGGAGACGCCGCTCCAGACCGGGGATCTGGCGCAGCTCACCGGCGAGCGAGACCTCGCCGCCCGCCACCGTGCCAGCCGGGATCGGGCGGTCGCGGATCGACGACGCGAGGGCGAGGGCGAGGGGCAGGTCGAGGGCAGGTTCGCGCGTGCGCAGCCCGCCGGCGAGGCTGACGTACACGTCGTGGCTGCCGATGCCGACGCCGGCGCGCTTGGCCAGTACGGCAGTCAGCAACGAAAGGCGGTCGAGATCGATGCCGCTGGCCGCCCGCCGGGGCGGCCCGTATCCGCCCCCGCCGACGAGCGCCTGGACCTCGACCACCAGGGGCCGGCTGCCCTCGAGCAGCAGCGCGGTAGCGCTCCCCGGGGGCCGGACCGATCCCGGAGGGGCGAAGAGTTCGGCCGGGTCGCTGAGCTGGCGCAGGCCGCCGCCGCCCATCTCGAAGAGCCCGACCTCCTCGGTCGACCCGAAGCGGTTCTTCGTGGCCCGCAGCAGCCGCACTGCGCCGCCCGGCTCCCCTTCCAGGCCGAGGACGACGTCGACCACGTGTTCGAGCGTCTTGGGACCGGCCACGCTGCCGTCCTTCGTCACGTGGCCCACGAGGACGATGGGGATCCCCTCGCCTTTGGCGAGCTCGAGCAGGCGCTGGGCCGATCCGCGGACCTGCCCGACGCTCCCGGCCGGGCCTTCGAGGTCGTCGGCCGTCAGGGACTGGATCGAGTCGACGATGAGGATCGCCGGCGAAAGCCTGCGTGCCGCCTCGGCGACCGCCTCGACGTCGGTAGACCCGAGGACCTGCAAGCGCTCGCCGGGTGGACCGGCCAGGAGCCCGAGCCGCTCCGCGCGGAGCTGCAGCTGACCGGGCGACTCCTCGCCCGAGACGTACAGGGCCGGACGGTCCGAGACCGAGGCGATCGCCGCCGCGGCCTCGAGGGCCAGTGTCGACTTCCCGACCCCCGGCTCGCCGGCGAGGAGCACGAGGCTTCCGGCCACGATGCCGCCCCCGAGGACACGGTCGAGCTCGCCGATGCCGATGCTCAGCCGCGGGGCGGATCCGGGAGCGATGTCACGCAGCGCGACCGGCTCGCCCGGCGCCAGCGGAGAGGCGGCGGGTCGCTGCGCGCGACGTGACGCTCTCGGGAGCGCGGTCTCGACGAGGGTGTTCCACGCCCCGCAGCTGCGGCACTGGCCCTCCCAGCGCGGGAAAGCGGCCGCGCAGGCCTGGCAGACGTAGCGGCTCGAGGGCCGCGCCACGCCTAGCGCGCCTCGACCGGGGTCTTCTCGGCGGCAGGCGTGATGGAGAGTCCGGCGTCCTCGGACTTGTCGACGACGACCGTGTCGCCGGACTTGAACTCACCGGTGAGCAGCTGCTCGGAGAGCGGATCCTCGACCATGTTCTGGATCACCCGACGAAGCGGCCGGGCGCCGTACGCGACGTCGTAGCCCAGCTTGATGATGTGGTCCTTGGCTTCCTGGGTGACCTCGAAGCCGATGCCCTGCGAGCCCAGCTGATCGCGCACGCGCGCGAGCATCAGGTCGACGATGTCGCGGGTCTGTTCGAGGGTCAGGCTCTTGAACACGACGATCGCGTCGATGCGGTTCAGGAACTCCGGGCGGAAGGTGTTCTTCAGCTCGGCGAGGACCTTCTCCTTCATCTGCTCGTACTGCTGGTCGGCGCGCAGCTCTGCCGTGTCGCCGACCGGCCGGAAGCCGAGGCTGGTGTCCTTCTGGAGGCTCTTCGCGCCGACGTTGCTGGTCATGATGATCACCGCGTTGCGGAAGTCGACCCGCCGGCCCTTGGCATCGGTGAGGTGCCCGTCCTCGAGGATCTGGAGGAGGATGTTGAAGACTTCCGGGTGCGCCTTCTCGATCTCGTCGAGCAGGACGACCGAGTAGCTCCGGCGCCGCACAGCCTCGGTCAGCTGGCCGCCTTCGTCGAAGCCCACGTAGCCGGGCGGGGCGCCGACCAGTCGACTGACGTTGTGGCGCTCCATGAACTCGCTCATGTCGATCTTGATGAGCGCGTCCTCGGAGCCGAAGAGAAACTCGGCGAGCGCCTTGGAGAGCTCCGTCTTCCCGACGCCGGTGGGGCCGAGGAAGATGAACGAGCCGATCGGCCGCTTGGGATCCTTGAGTCCGGCGCGCGCGCGGCGCACGGCCCGGCTGATGATCTGGGTCGCCTCCTCCTGGCCGATCACCCGCTTGTGGAGCGCCTCCTCCATGTGCAGGAGGCGCTCGGACTCCTCCTGGGCGATGCGCGTGACGGGGATGCCGGTCCACATCGCGACGACCTGGGCGATGTCCTCCTCCCCGACCACCGCGACCTCGGCCGAGGTCTCGGCCTGCCACTGCTTGCGCGTCTCCTCGAGCCGTTCCTTGGCGCCCGCCTCCTCGTCGCGCAGGCGCGAGGCCGCCTCGTAGTCCTGCTCGTTGATGGCGGCGTCCTTCTCCTTGGTGACCCGCTCCAGCTCGCGCTGGGCGTCGCGGATCTCCTTGGGCGGCGAGGCCAGCCGGAGGCGGACCCGGCTGGCCGCCTCGTCGACCAGATCGATGGCCTTGTCGGGGAGGTGTCGGTCGGTGATGTAGCGGACCGAGAGGTCCGTCGCGGCACGCACGGCTTCGTCGCTGATCTTGACGTTGTGGTGCTGCTCGTAGCGCTCCCGGATCCCGAGCAGGATGTCGATCGTCTGCTCGATGGTGGGCTCTTCCACCATCACGGGCTGGAAGCGCCGCTCGAGGGCCGCGTCCTTCTCGATGTACTTGCGGAACTCGTCGAGGGTGGTCGCCCCGATGCACTGGAGCTCGCCGCGTGCGAGGGGCGGCTTGAGGATGTTGGCGGCGTCGATGGCGCCCTCCGCGGCTCCTGCCCCGACGAGTGTGTGCAGCTCATCGATGAAGAGGATCGCGTCGTTCGAGCTGCGCAGCTCCTCGATGATCTTCTTGAGCCGCTCCTCGAACTCGCCGCGGTACTTGGTGCCCGCAACGAGCGAGCCGATGTCGAGCGTGAGGAGCCGCTTGTTGGCGAGCGTCTCGGGCACGTCGCCGGCAACGATGCGGTGGGCCAGGCCATCGGCGATCGCCGTCTTGCCGACGCCCGGCTCCCCGATGAGGGCTGGGTTGTTCTTCGTCCGCCGGCTGAGGATCTGGATGACCCGCTCGATCTCCTTCTCCCGGCCGATGACCGGGTCGAGCTTGCCCGCCCGGGCCGCCTCGGTGAGGTTGATGCCGAGCTGGTCGACGGTCGGCGTCTTGCTGGTGCGCTTCGTCTCGGCGGCCGGTCCGACCGAACTCGACTGGGAGAGCACGCGGATGACCTCGTGGCGGACCTTGTCGAGATTGACCCCGAGCGACTCGAGCACGCCGGCGGCGATGCCCTCACCCTCGCGGACCAGGCCGAGGAGCAGGTGCTCGGTGCCGATGTAGTTGTGACCGAGTCGGCGGGCTTCGTCGATGGCCAGCTCGATGACGCGCTTGGCTCGCGGCGTCAGGCCGACCTCGCCGACGACCGGCCGGTCGCCCCGCCCGATGATGAACTCGACGGCCGTCCGGACCTTGGGCAGCTCGACGTTCATGTTCTCGAGCACGCGCGCGGCGACGCCCTCGCCCTCGCGGACCAGCCCGAGCAGGAGATGCTCCGTTCCGATGTAGTTGTGGTTGAAGCGCTGCGCTTCGTCCTGGGCAAGCGTCAGGACCTTGCGGGCCCGGTCCGTGAACTTGTCGAAGCGATCCATGTGAACGCGCGTTCCCTTTCGCCCGGGGATGCCGGAACGGCAGCAATGCTAGCACGGGCCCTTCGGCCCGCGGTCATGGTCCTGGACGTCGAGGCCCGGCGGCGGCGCGCGGGTTACGGCGGGCTGGAAGAACGGACCTCGGCCGAGGACGCGGAGGGGTGGGCGAACCGGCTAGCCGGCGGCCGTCGCCGCATCGGGCGACGCAGTCTCCTCGCTGCCGGTGGCCGTCGCGGCGTCGGGCGACGCAGTCTCCTCGCTGCCGGTGGCCGTCGCGGCGTCGGGCGACGCTGTCTCTTCGCTGCCGGCGGCCTTCTCTCGTCCGAGCTTCCTGACGCCCTTCGACCTGGTGGCCGGCTTCGGCGCATCCGCCCCGGCAGTCGGTTCGGCCTCAGCCTCGGGCGAGGAAGCCTCCGCCTCGACCGTGGGCGCAACCACCTCGGCGGGAGAGGTCTCCGCCACAGCCAGCTTGCCCTCGGCCGTGGGCGTCTCGGTCTCTGCCGCCGCGGCCTCCGAGTCGGAACTCTCGACGGGGGCCTCGGTCTCGGCCTCGGTCTCGGTCTCGGTCTCTGGGGCGGCTTCGCGCCGCGCCTCCTCGGTGGCCGCCATCTGTTCGCGGACCTGGGCGAAGGCTGCGGCCAGGGTGTTGTCGATCCCGCCCTCTGATTCCTGCACCGCATCGGCAGTCGAGTACTCGCGCGGCGCCCGTGGGCGGCGCTCGCGCTCTCGTTCGGGCCGGGCCGGTGCCTCTTCGGCCTGCTTGAGGCTCAGGCCGAGGCGGTGGCGCTCCGAGTCGAGCGAGATGATCTTGAGCTTGAGCGCCTGCCCTTCGCGCACCACGTCG
>Ga0209641_10005147_pt1 | contig 10731 bp, 15 predicted proteins | sample RifCSP16_1_FD_184022 | JGI IMG/M metagenome (GOLD analysis project Ga0209641, IMG submission 184022) | Soil microbial communities from Rifle, Colorado - Rifle CSP2_sed 16_1 (SPAdes) (version 2) | ecosystem: Environmental > Terrestrial > Deep subsurface > Rock core/Sediment | place: Rifle...
TAGGCCGCCCCGCACACCCCCCACCCTTGGGGCTTAATTTTAGACTAATTTCCGGCACGCTATTTGCTAATAGCAAACGCTGTGCCAATCTTCATGGCATTGCATTTGCCTACCATTTTCACTCCTACAGCAACTACCATGCCGTAATAAATACTTTGTTTGGCATAGGATTATATTCTTGACACCACCCCCACGTCTGCTACAATGTCATCAATGCTCGATTTTCTCACTACACTTGTACCAGCACTGAGGAGATTAGTTATGTCAACTGACCGTCCAGACCCTAACCGCGAGCTAGGCCCATTTTGGGTCCATGCGGTAAACGTACAAGTGGCCGACATGGAAGTGCCAGGGTTGGAAGGCACTGTCCCAACGGCACAGATCACAATCGAAGGGGAGTCTCTGAAAACTGGTGACTTTACTGTTTCGATTGGCTTGTCGATGGTGGCGGCGTCGGACTTAATTGACCTGTTGGGGTCGAAGCTACGCGAGCAAGGCATCGTGCGATGATCGCATTTAACAGGCGAGAGTCAGACCGCAATCCGACGTTGTATCAACCGCCTGTCTACACTGTCGTCGCACACAGTATGACAAGGCGGGATATTAACAGAACGCGGCGGATAGTTTGCGTTCATATCGTTGGGTCTTATCCCAATGGCTTGCAGCAAAACGAAGTGGTGGTAGGGCTCTCGCCTATTTGTGCTGCTGTAGCTGCAATGCGTTTAGCCAGGGAAGCATTGCTAGCGTATTTACTACCTTGGCGTAATTAGTTAAGGGGATTGCCATGAATGCTAGGGAAGCGTGGGCTAGGGATGGTTGTGGTGACACTTGCACTGTTACCATTGAATGCGGTCACGACGGCGATGTTAAGGGTGACTTGCATAAGAATTTGCATGAGGCAGGCCAGGCGTTAATCAGGATGGATATTAGCCCACTAGGCGTTAGGTTGCGAAAGTCCTTGGCCTGCTCGTGCTTTAACTCTGACTTCATTAAAACTGGCAAGCTATGGAGTCTCGATAGCGAAGGCTTGCCAACATTTACAGAGTATACCGATACTCAAACGCGGCGTGCAATTGCCGCATTGCTTGGCTTGCCAACGTCAATTAGCAGCTAGAGCGTTTCTAGTGGTTCCATTCCGTATCTTATTTTAAGGATTGCCACCATGAGTACAAGGCAGACTGAAACAGGTCAAGAGTTGGTCGATTCGCTTGCCGCACAGCCCGTACCATTACCGGGGCAGACAATGCTCCCGGCAGTTGTTGAAAGTGTGCTTGGCAACCTGAAAGCACAGGCTTTCCATAACTTCACTGGCACACAGTTACAGGTGTGGCAGAAAATATCGAAAGCAACTGGCCCTGATACTATGCCGGCTGATAAGAAACTAGGCCAGGAAATCAAGCTGACAAATTTTTACTGTCATACCGTTATGATAGCTGGGCCGTCGGCAGGGGAGTATAGCGACGCTATTCGCGTTGTATTGTTCGATGCCGATGGTGAAGCCTATTCTTACGCCAGTGATGGCGTTGCAAGGGACTTAGCGGCTATCATTGGAGCGTTCGGTATGGGTCCATACACTCCGCCTATCTCCGTTACTGTCAAGCAGTTCAACACGCGATTAGGGCGGCGTGCGTATTCTATTCAGCCATTCACCGCTTAGGTGGCCCGCACTGGCAGGACTAACCTATACTCTAACTTGCGGGTGTGGGGATGGTTGGTACCTTGTCCTGCCAGTGCTTTTTTCCCCTAGTTATACTATGTCAACAGCCCCTAAGCTGTCCGTTGCCGATTACAACGTAATCAAGGCACACAATGATTTGCTTATTGAGGGGGCACAGATTGACATCCAGCGTATCCGCTCAGTGCCAGTCAAGGATAGACCGGAAATGCTTAACGGTATGCTTGCTTATTGGCTTAATGTCGTTAGTGCGTTAAAGTGGAGTACGGTAATCGCTGCACAGAAAGCAAGGATAGCTATTGATGATGGTACCCACGTTTAGCGACGATTACCATTCTGCCTTATCTCGCGGGGCCGAAATCGGCCTAGCTCGTGCGATGAGTCAATCGCATGATAGCCGCACTGTTGGTCAATTCATTGAGAAGCGTTTGGGCAGCTTAACGGCTGTCGAGAAAGACGCCATTTCTAAGCTAGCCGAGTCTATCCTTAGTGCGGCTACTTATATTAGTGGCTTAGAACCGGACGAAGAAATAGACGAAGATCAAATCCCAACTAATCCCGAGTTATTCGGTGAAGATTGGGGTGGGAAGCGTCTATTCTGGTTCGGAGAGTGGCAGATACCAGGGACGGACGAATGGTATCGTTTCTCAGGGACGCTCCCTGATATTACGTCATACCCTGATATAACTGTTTACGCTGCCAATTTAGCGTCCAGCTATATCGAAGCATACCCCGATAAGTTCGTCGGACCTGATGGTGAAGTGCCAGAGAGTGTGACAGTGCGAATCCTTGGCGTAGAAAAGGCTTTCTAATATGTCGCCATTCCAGCGTACAGGATTAAAGGTCAAGTTCAATCACTCCAACGCCCTGCCACGTTATATTCTGTCGATATACGTCCAGAAAGAAAAGCTACAGAATGACGTTAGCGGCACGTACTTCAGCTTTCGCTTTAAGTCTGCTACGGTTGTTAGCGGGCGATTATCACGCGGCAAGATTGGCGGAATAGTGTCGCACAGCTTCGATGATAAAGATAAGCTGTGGGATTTTATACTAAACGCCACGCGGCATAACTACACGACTTGGCTTGTCGGGCACAATATACTAAGTGAGCTGATACTAACGGGACTTCCCTATCGCTTCACTTGCGGAGATTTGACGATAGACAAGCCGCGTAGCAAACGCACAAGGGAGAATAACGACCATGACGATCCGCATTCATCGGCGTTGGCTGTCCTCGAAAGCCCACCCACAATTATCGGCTGTCGAGTGGGCAAAACTCAGGGCAGAATTGTTATTGTCGATCTCCTCAACTGGTTTCCAGGAACAATTTCTACCACAGAAACAGCCTGTGGACTTAAAACCACTGAGGGACGTGCTGCAAGGAATGCTAATGACAAGATACAAACACCCGCGTTATCGCACGCTGGTAATATCTTATCGGCGTTTGAGGGACTCATTAGCTGGGTAGGCGAAAACCAAATGGGCCTATTTCGCTACACAGCGTCGAGTCAAGCAATGGGAGCATATCGCCATCGCTTTATGAAGCATCCTATTTACGTGCATGATAATCTAGCGATACAGAAGCTAGAACGGCGTGCATACTTTGGCGGTCGGTCTGACGTATTCAAAATGGGAGAGTTTCACGAAGTCATGTACCAGTGCGATACTAATGCATTGTTCCCGTCGGTAATGAAGGGTGGATTCTTTCCTTACATACTCAACAGATACGAACAACGCCATGCTATGCTTGAATTGCTCCCGGCCATTGACTGGTCTGCTAGTGTTGCCCACGTCGAGATCAATACACGCAAGCCACTTTATCCGCTCAGGACATATTTACATGTTATTTATCCAACAGGAAGTTTCGTTACAACACTGTGCGGAATGGAATTACAGCGTGCCTTTGATGCCGGCTGTATTGTGCGTTGTGGAAGCTGGGCCGAGTACAAAATGGCACGCTTGTTTGAACTGTGGGTAACTGAATTGTGGGCGATGCGACAGAAATACCGTGCGGAAGGTAACGCACTATATGAGCAATTCACTAAACGGATAATGAATAGCTTATATGGTAAATTCGCTCAGCTTACGCCAACATGGGAAAACGTCAATGCCGATGATACGTTGCTGCCATTTACAACCGAAAGTAGGCGAGATTACGTTTCTGGCGAGTGGACTACCTTGCGTGCCGTTGGGTGGCAGACTCAAAAGCTATGCAAACGAGTTGAGCGGCCCGGTAGCTTTTATGCAATCGCAGCCTTTGTTACCGCTGCGGCACGTTGCCGCATGGACTATGTACGCTTAGCCGCTGGCACACGAAATGTATATTACCAAGGGGTTGATAGTATCATAACAAATAGGAAGGGTATTGATAATCTGAATATGGTAGGCGAGATAATGCCTACGGAGCTAGGCAAACTCAGAATTGAGTATGAGTCTGATTATGGTAGAATACGTGGCATATCAGACTATCAGATAGGTAGTCGTGAAGTGGTGGCAAGCCGAGCGTTGACAGCGGAAACCACTGACTTAGGCGACGTGCTCCAACACAAATACTATGTGATGGATCACTTGTTTAAGAATGGGCCAATTGACGAAATAGAACTTAAGCTAGAACGCTGGCAGCGTACTAATGGATACGCTAAGGGGGCGGTTCAGCCTGATGGTTGGGTATCGCCATTGGAGCTAGGTGCCAGCCCTATATCTTCGTCTGTTGGTTCTAGTCCAGAGGAAGCAGCAGCTTCGGCTAACTGACGCACTACAGTTATGAAGTCTGACCGCTCTGCTCCCTTCATCTGCCCAGCGGCTAGGATTGCAATCTTTAGGCACTCGTCCACGTCTAGCCCGTACTGATCGGAGCATACGAACGTGCCGTCTTTCACTATCTGGATTGCCTCAGTTAGTGGCCCCTCCGTTGCCGAATAAAGTTTCTCAGCGGCCGAAAGCAATTGTTTGTCGCGGTTTTCCCGCAACTGTGCCTTCTTCTTGCGTGCGTTAGCGAGCCGGTCAGCGTTTCGCTTGACTGATGCGTTTGCTTTATCTCTTGCACGCTGTACCTTGTCGATACTTGACTGAGTTTGCTTAACGATTCGGTCAGCTTCCTTGATTGCTCTAAGGGTGTTTGCTTGTACGCAATCGTACAATAGTAACGCGGCATTCTCCTCAGAGTATCCAAGTCTAAGTAGTCTGTCCATAAAATCGGGTTGGCTGATTGCTCCAATGTACAACCAATGGCACAGTTTCTCAACTGCCACTTGGCGTCCGGTTGCGTTACGCTCGCAAGCGAAGTTACCGACAAGCTGGCCGATACGATCAGCAGCAATCCCACGATTCGCCAGGAAATGTGTCGCTTCGTCATTACTAATCTCCCCATTCATGTAACGGTGTTTGATACCACGAACACAGTCTAACGCCAACGCATTAGCAATACCATCGTCGGCATCGCGTAAAAGCCTGTATATTGTTTCGGCTGGCATACCGTCAGCTTGCATTCGCTGATTTGCTTCGTCACGCGACAGCGTGCCAGCTATATAGTTCTTCTGTGCGGCATGATCGACTATCTGGAATGATAGCTTCGTGGCGATTGACTCTATCCCTTCACCACTGACACCCCAGCCAGATAGATAGCCTGTGAATTGTGCCTTAGTCATTAAGCCTTTAGTGTAGCAGCTAGCCCACGTTGATCGCTCAAACTCCCATTCTTTATCAAACATGGCTTGCTGAATTGTTTCCGCATCATAGCCATCCAGTGCTAATTCAGCCTTACATTCTGCTGGATTAAGAGATTGTTCAATCCAACGCTTAATAGCAATGTGGCCGAGTATGTCCGTGCGTCTAGCTGGCTTGTATTCTTTAAGGTAGACTTCAATAGATGCGTCGTCCGCACCTGTCAGCCGCAAGGCGGGCTTTAGCTCAGCTTCGGACAACGCTCCGCTAGTGTACGCCCCCTTGATTGCACGAATTGGCAGGGGATTAAACGCGGTTGCGAGATAATGCTTACGCCAATAGGGAGCTATGCCCAGCTTGTCTAGCGTTTCGTCAATATCCTGCCTTAGCTGACTCTCTCCGCCAATAGAATCATCATCGCGTAATCGGCTAAGGAAGTTAAACAGATCGCTAACGCTTGGATCGCTCCAATGGGCACACCATAGCAATCGGGCCGTTTCTTGCTTAACGGAGTCAGCAGCTAGCCACTCCTCTAATTGACCGGACTTGAATGTAGAAAAGCCAGCCTCTAGCTGGAAATGGCTCACATTGTCAGCGTTAGTAACGCCCTTCTGGCCCATTCTAATTACTGAGCCAAGATCAGGAACGTGGTCAGACAGTGCGACGATATTACTAACAACGTCAGTATCAAGATAGCCAAGATGACGGAAGCCAGCATATAGTACGTTGTCGTCAATCAAGCGGCGATCACGCATTGCAATCAGTTGCGATGCGTTTGCTTTGGACTTGGCTGCAAAGGCAGCTTGATTCATTGACTCATTACAGATATTAGCAATGGCCCAATGTGCGTCGAGTTGTGCCCCCGTCATCGCGTCAGATAGATAGGCATCCAGTGCTTGGCTAGGCGATAGATACTGTTGGCGACTTAGAGCGTTGGCAGCGTAGCGAATCGAATCGGTATATGGACTAAAATCCATGCCGGTAAACTTACTCACTACACCGATATTCGTTAGTAAGTCTAGGCATTGTGACCAACGGGGGTCTGATACTCCGCAAGCTGCTGCTACAAGAGGCGTCATCTGTGACGCCCAGAAAGCTGGGGCACCACTCAGCACCCTTGCCGTGCCGTAAACAACGTCAGACACCCGGCCTAAATTCAGACCCTCAAAACCAAATTGCAACAGCCCGCTAAATCCTTGTGCGTTAGCGGCTGCTAAGTTTGGGCCAGGGTTGTTAGCCAGTATGCCATCTATCGCCCTGCCACTAATGTAGGCATCAATCTGGCAATTAAATGAGTCAGTGAATACCGGCGAGATATGGCCCGGCTGTGGTAGTTGAATACCAGTGCGGTCGCAGAATTGCTTAGTTTGCTCAAAAGCTGACACCTCTGTACTAGCCGCAATGCCTTGCGTCCACTCCGGACCCGGCGAGCCCAGCTTAACTTCACGGACAACTACCGAGCCTGTCAGTGGATTGCACCACCCTACGTATTTCTTCTCCTCATCCTCACACGCTGACGGATCGACACTGACACATTCCAAGCCTGTACACTTGCACGGCTTGCACCCGCAAGTATCGCAAGATTCACCTTCCTGAGATAATGAATCGCACTGACTTTCTTTCTTAGCCTCATCTATGCACGCTCCCGCACAAGCAACAGCGTATTCTAGTGTGCCACCTAAGCCAGCCGCTAAATCCGCCTTGCATTCATCGCACGATTTAGTATGCCCCCGATAGTGGTCGTCAATAAGATCAATGATTTCCTGTTTGCACTTATCGACGATTTCGCACTTATCATCAATCTTACGCTGTAGCGTATAGTTGATTTCTCTCAGTGCGGCAGTTATGGCAGTTAAGCCAACGTCAAGTGCATCGCAGATACATTTCTCCGCACAATCGCCAGCTTCCGGCGAGTAGTCGAAGTTAAAGTATCCACCGCTATCGTAATCTTGACTGACCATCGACTAGCTACCTTATGGCAGTTGTGGAGCAAAATAGGCTTTCATGTTAGCAATAGCCGCTAACTGTGCCTTTAATGACTCACGGTAGTTTTGGCATTCAATGCCACACTTCTCTGCTTTCTCAAACTCTGAGGCTATATCAGTTAAGCCACGCTCAGCGTCGAGTAGTTTGAGATAGCTTTCCTTAGATAGCTTTGTTCCATCCATTGCTATTGACTCCTACTAAATTCGGACGGATTGGCCGATATGACAGACTCAGGCAGATAAAACTCAGTAACAATGCCAGTGTGGGCCGTTAGTGTTGCCGTGAGTACAAAACCCATCATTATTAAATCTCCATACTCCTCAACACGCAGCAATCCAATTGAGCCAGCGGACGTTAATTGAATAACAGCCCCAGACTCAAACGTAACTACAGTGGCAGCGGTTGCACCCAAGACAGCAGCATCCCTTGCTATCAAAAGTGCCACACGCTGAGGATTACGTGGAAAGGTGGTATTTACTGGGCCAGTGGTATTGAAAGCCTGTGCCCTATGACGAACTAACCGAGCTAAGCGAATATCTGATACGCACATGTCTAATCTCCTACTTGAATTACCTCTGTAACTGAAACTGACGCTGCCCCCGCTGGCGTCATAACCCAAATATCACGCTGAATAATGGGTCCGTAATCACGGTATAGCATTACCGGAGTTGCAATCGAGCCGCCATTAGCGATTGCTGGCCCCAATGCACCAGTATCAGCGTTGTTTACGCCAATGCTATTTACGGTAGGAGAAAAAAACGATAACGCCCGTCTACGTGGATTACCATTAAGCACCTTAATCCACGCTGCCCCCGCTGGCGTTGTTACGGTAGTTGTTTGCGAGTCATACACGAACTAACTCCGTTACAGCCAAGCCAGTCATACCCGCGTTAGGCTTGATACAAACAGGCTCACGAACTATATCGCCATAAATCCGATAAGGCATGATGATATAATCTGAGCTAAAGTTAGTCAACCCAACGACCGAAGCTGTAGGATGATTAACGGTATCGTAATCATAGCCGAAGGCTTGATCGTATGGGTCCGACAGTATCAGCACTTCTCGCTCAGTGTTCCTTGGCAGAACTGTACGCCAGTTAAATGGCAGAGCAGTAACTATCACTGTCTTGCTATTTACCGTCAGATCCCCACACCATGTTTCACGCCCGCAACAGGCTGCCTCATCCTGTATGTCAATATACCGCAGAGCATTATTTATGGCACTAGTGTTAGTTACATAAATATCACCCCACAGTAGATCGAAAAACTCACAATACAATGCTGGTGCAATCTGGTGCACACTACTTGGCGTCCATACAACGCCACCTTGCCCCGGTTGTCCTAACGAAAACGTAAGCAAACTAGGATTAAGCAACGCCGCAATAAAGGCAGAACGATAAACCGCTCCGGGGATTACCTTTGTTTCCCCCGGAGCGAAATTGATCAGCCCGAATTTGTAGTTATAATAATCCACACCTTACCCGACGCGGATAAGGTCAAGGAAAACAGTCTGAGCGGTATCCGCAGCCGTCGAAAGAAACTCGACCGAAGGCATACGGTAGCTATGGAAGTTACCCCACACGCCAAGTACGCCATTGTGGAAGAAAGGCCACTCTTGGGCCGTTACTGCTGCATTGCCAATGCAACCCGGACGCTCCCATTGGCCCTCAAACGTCAACCGTGCTGCCTGTGCCGTTGCAGCAAACGCTGACAACCCAACGCAAACATAGTTACCAGTTGGCAACGTATCGCTCCATGTAATTGGGCAGCCTGTCCAGCCTAACGCTGCTTGCGTTGTTGTGCCAACGCCGCGTAGACAGAAAATGTTACCTTGCGGTGCTGGCATAACCGGCGTTAATGCTAAGCCAAGCACAGCCTTGACAACTGGCGTAGCCGTATTTTGCATGATGATGGAAATTTCTTCCAGTCCCTTTAGCACAAGGGGATTTCTATCATATCGTGCATAGGCAGGCAACGCACCAGGGGCAGCCGCATTCTCCAGCGGCCTAATCTGGTGTTTCGCAATCTGACGCAAAGTAGGCGTTACAATCTGTGCGTATGTTTGCGTCAAGCCAGCTACCATCGCATACAGTAACTTGCAGTCACCTTGCGGCAGAAAATGCCCATTCTGAATCGTCATCAATCCGTCTGGCACTGGCGTCATATCAACGTCGGTTGCCGCCACGCCAGTACCCTGATAAGCCACTGTGTGAAACATAGCAATGCTCCATATCTCCGCCAATAGCGGAAAGAATTGTGCCGTTACAGGTCCGACATACAGAATGCAAGTGCGGACCATCCCAAGGTGAAATAGAACACCCTCCGCCAAGGATACACTTGACGAAGGGTGTTAATGAACCACGACAGATCGGGCAGCGGGTTAGGCTGTCGCAAACAACATTTCGCCCACGGCCTTGGACAGATCGAAGCATAGCTTGACCACATCCGGGTTGACTTTCTTGCCGCTCTTGATTGCATCGTTAATCGTCCGTAATGCACCCTGAGCACGCTGGACAGTTTGCAAGGCAAACTTCTCAGCTTCGGTCATTTCGTGATCGTATTTCTTTCGCTCACGACTAACCTTTTCCTTGGCAATGTCAGGCACCTTATTGCCTTGACCGGCAGCCGCTTGACGTTGCCCAGCAGTTTCGTTCGCCATGACTAATCTCCCTAAGCTAGAACAATGTGTGCGACAGGTGAAATCCTGTCCGCTCACTAGATTGTACCAGATTAAGGAAACCTGTCAACTAGCTGAGCAAGAATTATGCCTGATATTTGAACCCAGAGTTGTATTGCATCATCGCAACCGCACGCTGGATATTCTGGTTCACGTCACCACGCGGAGGAAGCTGACTAACGCCTTGCTGCAAGAACGGCAAGAACTGTGCCGCAAAGGCTTGCACCTTTGGCTTAGCCGTTGTTGCCCCTTGGCTAACGCGGTTTACGCCCTTGTTAATCATGTTCTGTTGCCAGCTTTGCAGCGTCGTCCGTCGCAGCCCAGCTTCGATTTTGCCGCTAGCGGCTGCCGCCTGGATGCCTTGCACCATTCGCGGGATTGCAGCGATTGCGGACTCAGCCGGGTTGACTGTAACCGCGTTGATACCGGCAGTCATCTTTGCCGAACAATTAGCCATCCCGTTTTGCCAATTGCTTGCGAACGCGGCAGGAGTGATATTCTTCATTGTCACACGCTCCCTTATACTGTGATCGACGGCACTGAGGCTTAAATCCTGACCGCTCGACTAGGAAGGATTGCCAAAACCTAATCGAGCGATCAGTTGCCGCACACAGACGGACGGCCCCGGTATGCAAAGATCATACCAAAACTGAGTGAAGTTTGTCAAGCGTTTGGCATGGGAAACCTACCCCCCCCCCACCCCGGAAAATGCAGATATAGTTTCGTGCCA
>Ga0209641_10005148_pt1 | contig 10731 bp, 17 predicted proteins | sample RifCSP16_1_FD_184022 | JGI IMG/M metagenome (GOLD analysis project Ga0209641, IMG submission 184022) | Soil microbial communities from Rifle, Colorado - Rifle CSP2_sed 16_1 (SPAdes) (version 2) | ecosystem: Environmental > Terrestrial > Deep subsurface > Rock core/Sediment | place: Rifle...
CGACCTTCAACTTGTCACCATGGAGCGGCATCAATACAATGTCAATTCCAACTGGGACGTAAAAGAAGGCGGTGACTTCCGGAGGATCAAGAAATGAGCCCGAGAACCCACGAAGAGATCCAACGGATCAACGGACGGCTTAGGATCTTAGAGGCTCAAGTTGAATTCCTTAAGAGTAAACTATCCGAAGAGGATCAGGCAGATTTCTTCCTGACCAATTGGGACAAGAAGGAAGATCAAGATGACAATGGGTGATGGGAAGTGTGAATGTTGTCTCCAGAAGAGGGAGCTCATCGGCGTTGCCTCTATTCCTGGATTACCTATGTCAATAGCATGGTGTGAAGAATGCTTAACGACAGATTGCCTCCCATATTGGGTAGTAGTCTTTCAGTTCCATAACCTTTGTAACTCTAATGACGATAAACCGAAGATGCCTCAACTATGTCATTTCACTTGGAAGGACGGTAAGAAACTAACTTGGGCAGAAGCTCTCACAGGATTAAATCATGACCCTAAGTTCTTTGAACAGTCTGAACCGCTCAAAGAACACGACAATAAAGGCGAGACTTATGAATGTGCTCGTTGCGGCAAAACCTTTGAGAAAGGTCAAAGTGACGAAGATGCCGAGGAGGAACTCAAGGATGTGTTCAACACCTCCAAAGAGGAATGCGTCCTAATCTGTGACGATTGTGACAAAGAGCTTAAGAAGCTAATCTCACAAGACCTTAGTAAGTCTCAAATTCCTCAATGATTCGAACAATGTTGGCTTGCTACAGTCCTCCCGTTTCTCACCAAGAATGAATATCACAATTAATCCATACGCATGGCGGGCCTGTGTACGAGCCAACATAGTTCGACGGCGCATAACATAACCCTGGAGATAATGATGCCTAAGATATTGTACAAGGTGGCGAAGGGTCATTTCCTCGAGGAGATACAGGACAAGATAAATGATGGCAGGTTAGAAGTGGATCGTGTGGTCGTTCAATTCTATCGTCCTGGATCAGCCTTAAATAGTGAGTCTTCTGCAGGTATACAATCAGTGACTTATCATATTAAACCTCAAGGATAACGTAATGGCTAGGATGTTAGTGACCTTGTTTACGGACGCCTCAGTCTATCCCAACGGGGTTGCAGGTTATGGCTATTGGGCTAAGAAGCAGGGCATGCCTTCAGTTACTGGAGGAGGTCAATTCAAGGGCACTATGATGAACTCTGATGATGGGGAGGCTTGTGCAATAGCCAACTCTATATCGGTTTTGGTCAAATCCGGATATATCAAGGAAGATCATCACGTATTAATTCAGACGGATTCAACTGCAGCTATTGGAGCCTATGAAGGTAAAAGAATTGTACTACCCTTCAATGTCCAGAGGGCTGTTAAACATGTGATTGAGTTGGCTAAGAAGAGGAAGTTCAGTTTCAGCATGCGCCACGTCAAAGGTCACACAAACAAACGAGGCCGTCATTGGTGCAATACTAAGACGGATCAAATTGCTAGAGGATATGCAAATGGCGGACAAAGATCAAGAACAACCTAGTCCTCAGGTACCACACAGACATAGTGTGGCTCATATACATTTCAAACCAGACTCAGGTTATCCTGAATCAGGCTGGTGGTGTGTTATATGCGGTAAAGCGAGGGTTCAAGGACATCCGGACTTATCAGAGACGGATCTTTGTATCATTCAGGCAATAATATCTACAACGCCCAACTCGGCCTTGAAGGTCTGATTAAGTCGGACATTTGAACGGTTCTTTGGTGACCTCTTCACCTCTGATGGTCCGAATCGCTGTCCTAAGATCAGCTTGTTGACTCATCCACGTCCAATACTCATTATAGCCTTTAATCTTAATGGCAGTTGAGCCTACAGCTGTCTCACAGAGGAAGAGCTTGGCTTCTTCGGACATATCCGGATATTCAGGGACGAGATCAACAGGGGCTATCGTGTCAGAGGTCGAAGGCCCACCCGATTCAGTACTATCTTGGCCGAGGCCGAGATAAACGTTCAGAGGACATCCAACCAAGAATAACAGGCTAAAGCTTAGAAAGGATGTCGTTAGGATCGGCCGGATTAGCTTTGTTCTCGTCGACTGCCTGTTGGATTTCATCACGCTTCTCCTTCAGCTGTACCTGTTCAGTTTCCTTCTTCTTAAGCCACATGTCAAGAAAGAACTTGACCAACTTCTTTAGAAAGTCCATAATCGGCTCCTTTCTTCGGTCTTCAGTCTTAACGAGAATGTCCTGATACTTTCGTACCAGGACATTCGATCGTCATAATCATGATCACGGCCGTCGTTATTGCTTCGATGGAGGATAGTTCACCAGATGCTCCTGTTCCTTCGTCCTGGCATGTTCTGTCAGCGCGACCGATAGATCGTGGATCTTCCGGGCGGACTCAGGAGAGATCTCGTCGCCGTCGCCGGTTAGAGAAGTGATAACGTCGCCGATTTGAGCGGCGAAGGACGGGATCATCGGGATGAGAGCAGTGAATAGTGGAATCAACATAACTGGCATGATTTGGCTCCTTTCTTCGGTAGGTCGTCTGTTAAGAGGCCGTTAGGAGGCTTGTGGCAGTTGGGAGACGATACTGTGGAACAATTGAATTGCGGCGTTGGCTACCGCCTTCAAATGATCCATTTGTTCACTCGACAATGCCGGCGCTTGTGCATTCTCGAGGCAGGAGTTCATCTGACTGACTGACACTCCCGTGCAGAAGTAGTCGTCGTGTTTAACCGCTGCAACATATGTCCACATAGCGTCAACTGCTGCATCGCGTTTCGGAACCACGGTTGCAACGAGATTGCTATCGACACACGCCGGAGCAACGGCAGCACCCTCTGGAGAGGCACAGTTATCCAAACCGAGATATCCCTGCCAAAAGGTAGCTGCGAGATTGTAGCTCCGTTCGACATCAGTCGCGATTCCAGACGGAGTAGAGCTGCAGGCCGTCAATACTACTGACAGGACTGCTATATGGAAGAACTTCTTGACGTATTTCATATGTTTATCCTTTCCCGTTGACGATTTTGTTGTGAGTCTTATACACAACCGCCCCTATGATAGTACCGGAGAGGCCGCCGGCGATCATCGCACGCCACCATTGATCAATAAGGGTCTCAGTAATGTTCTTCATTGCCCACTTGGTCGAAATGGCTGGACAGAGAAGTTCTCCCTCTAAGACGCTAGGATCGCACCATGCATGATCCCAAAGGACGTGAATCTCATTGCCTGCAGTACTGCTTGTAACCATGAAAGCAGTAAGCAGTGCTGACAGTGCTGCTGATAAGTAGAAGGCTACCTTGGCCTTTGTGCCTGAATTCACCTTAACAGCCGCAATAGTCTCAGGACTAGGCGGTTGGGTTGGTGTTAATTGATTTGCCATCTTGGTCTCCTTTGACTCCTTTGACTCCTTCGGCTCCTTCGATCTCGTCTGGTAGTTTTACGAGCTTATACCCATATGCTCGTATATTAACAACCTTATACCCGATCTTCTCCAGCTTCTTATTCAACCGGGTTACCATCACACGGATCTGCGTACCGGGATCGTCCGGACCTCCATTACCTAATTGACCCCACAAGCACTCAATAATAAACCTATTGCTTATAGGAAATCCTAACCTTCTTACCAGCAATGTCAGTAGTGAAGTCTCTTGCGACGTTATGGTTTCGCTGCCGACGCGGGATTGAGCCAAATCTACATTGGGTATTGGTCCAGAGAAAGGTCTCCGACACTTAGGACACTCATCCAACAGCATTTCCAACTGCAAGAACTTTGACATCAAACGGCCTTCAACGTTTCCTTTGCAGCCCTATAAGCCACCTCAATCTTCGTACCGTAAACTTCGGCATTCCCGGGTCCGTTATATGCTGCAGCGAATTTCTTCCAATCCTTAGCCGTTAAGTACTTAGACCCGACACCTCGTACGCTCATACAGTTCTCACAGAAGTCGAAGAAGCCTAGGACGTGCCACCGTTCAGACTGTTGAAAAGCCTCATACATAGCTGTAGGCGATACATACCCAATACACTTATGGTTCGAAATCAAGATCTGAGGACCACCTATTGATATGCACTTCAAGGCGATCTCATCGCCGTATTTCTGCCGAGTAAAGGTAAGAACGTCGTACTCCATGATCTGATCGGTATGTACCTTCAACCAATTACCACTTTGAACTACGCGCCACTTATGACCTTTCCAACCTTTACCGGGCTCTTGTAATAGCCCGTCGTCCATGAAGTGCTTCTTGTACTCATCTAGGTCCAGTTGGCGTCGAAGGAGATGATTCTCGAACCTAATGATTGCTTTTCCAGGCTTGTGCGTACGCCCGTCAGACTCAACCAACCATACAGCGATAATCGCCGCAAGCTCAATATTGGACTTCATCGCTAACACAGACATTAGATTGCCGAGCCTATTATAGACGGAAGCCGATGCTGTAGCAGTCATCAACGGCTTCGAAACGCCCATTGGCGTATGAATGAAGTCGATGTCATCCTTGAAGAACTTAATTACATTGGCCATGATTAACCTGCCTTGTAAAGTGCATAAGCTGTCAAACCGGCTACTATCAAACCCGCTATGAATGTTATGGCCCCTTTGATAGCATCAAACCCTTTACTCTTTCCTTCTTGCATACTGAACTGCTTCGACACCCAATCTCGATGCAGCTCAAATGATTTTTCCAATGCACTAAACGAATCCTGGCTGACAAACACACCCCGATCCTTTTCAGTTGCATCCCGCCATTTGTTCAATAGATCGTTGTGTGTGTTCAAACGCTCTTGCGTCCAAGTAGCTGCCTGATCAATCGCCCGTTGCTCGGATATACGTAACCGGTCTTCATATAAGTCCCGTAGTTTTTCCATCCGAGCATCGTCCAAATCCTGCTTCTGGATCAAACGCTGTGTGAACATATCGCGCTGACGTAATAGAGCGTCAAAATGGGTCTTAAGCGATACTGTATTCTTCTTTGCACTCATTTACGTATAATCCCTTTTTTATAGTTACATATATACCGACTCATTAATCTCTCTCAATACCAGATCAATAGTTGGTACAGGAACTTGAAGATTGCCGCCTCCACCACTTGACCCTCCAGATCCTAACATCCTCTTAGAACCTTGTAACCCGAAGGTCCATTGAACGATTTCGAACGGCTTCTTTACATATTTATAACGCGGTAAAGTGACAAGGATGACATCGGCGTATTCAAAGTCTAAAGCTTTATTTACAGTCGTCGGGAACTGAATTGTACGTTGCTTCCTCTTCTTATACAACTCGATTAACTGCAATCGACGAACCATATCAACAGAGTTGGTAAAGGGTAGAATAAGGGTAGTGTGTAAAACTTCACCTCTATCTTCTGTGATAAATCGGATATCTGATATGACAGGTGCATCTGCAGCTTGATCGAAGTTGAGAGGACCGGCAAATAAAGCTTTAACCGTATTGATGGCTTCCGATCTTGGGATACGCATTGAAACACTAATTTTAGACCCCGCACGGATATCATTTTGGGTTAATTCGTCAAGAGGCATACGAAATACCCCAGATTTAATCCTCCATTGCCCACTACCGAACGGCTCTAAAATGGCTCCAGCGAAGCTACTTCCAAGGCCTCTCAAGACCTCTTCAATATCCATATCAGCATCGAAAACTCCATTGCAGGTGAACCTTGGCTGTCCAGTCCTGAAGTATGTATTAGAAGGATAAGGTACTGTATCAGCATTAAGACTCTGGACCTCTGGTGCTGGTCCATCAGCGATCCCTTTCAAAGCATTGGCACGAGTTGTTGCCAACTTACCTGTATCCCGTCCGGTTCTAATCCAATAGGAGGTGGCTGCATCAACTACGGATTGATTTCCACCGGTCTCAAGTAGTATGGTTGAAGATATACGTTCGCCTGTGACTAAATTCCTCATAGCCGCAGAATGGGTAAATTCGGTCTCGACATAATATTCTTGAGTACCACTCGATCCTACATCATCGAAGGCAATAAGGAGTCCTCGAAGTGCATCCGAATAGGTTCTTGCTAGTCCACAAAGTTGACCGTACCCAGACTCTAAATTCACCCAAAAACATACCTGCTCCTCAACAAGGGGTCTAGGTAGTGTAGCACCTGCTCCAGTAACTGTTACAGCAGTACCTGTTGGGCATTGAACGGTAGGTCCCCCAAGACCTGTAGAAAACCTGTGTCCGTTTATCGTGCCTAATACCTGATTCACAATCTGCCACTTTATTACCATACCGTCTAAGGTAACACGAGGAGCTGAACCGGCAGTAGTCAGATTGACTTGAGTACCAGCTTCAAGATTGGTAATTGTGGTAAAGATTTCGGTCTCATAGAACCCTGACAGTTCATTCCGCCCTCCGCAGATATACCGAGTACCTTCAGTAGTACCTCCAGGAGCAGTAGTTCCATGCATACGAACTTTTGCTCCGAGCCAGAAACTAAAGTCTCTACGTATATCCGCTGAAGGTGTTACTGCACGAATGGTATCGGCGGTTGTGTTAACGATGATTGCTGTTTCAACTCCGCCCCATTTCCAATCACCCCCGTGGGCAACAATGCTCATAGTACCCGTACCAAGTGCTGTCACATCAATAACGTTAGTGTTATCAATAGCATCCTGCTGTGTATGATATAATCTTCCAACAGTGGCACTAACGCGCCTCCAGTAATATGTACCAGTATCAACAAGGGGAGTTCCAACTACAGTAGGTAAAGTTCCACCTCCTTCTATGCCTAGCTGAATGAGGTCTCCCGTATATAACCGAATATCAAAGGTTAAGCCCCAATTATCAGTAGAAGCATTTGTTGTAACTGTTGTTGCTTGATCAGCCGTAAGATAATCAACTATCGGGTTTAAGTTTTGAAGTTCATCATGAATGTTAGCTTCAAACCTGAAATTGCTTACGTCTATAAAAGAATTAGGCTCTCCTAACCCAAACTCTGTATTCTGCAGTAACCATGCCACCGCCATGGCAGGATTGTCAGAATAATCAGTAAGTCCTGTTCGATAGTCCAAATATTTTAGGCCTTTAACATCAACAGACAAGTTAGGAACAGAATTTTGATAATTCGCAGCAAGACCGACGAGGCGGACGACTGAGTATCCACATCCAAGAAGTTGATGTCTATCAGTCCAGATACTAGGGAATGTAGCGAGCATCTGAGCATCGGCGGTTTGACTCGTAGAGCCAAGGTGATGCCAAACAAACAACTTACCTGCTAACGTCCCATCAACAGATCCATCCGAGTTAAGAACGTTTCTATCTTCGTCCGTATAGATATTACCTAACCTTTGAGATTCATGCCCAGTCCAGGCAATAACTAACCAGACGTCTGCATTACTAGCTCCAGCTCGTCTTGCAAAGACCAGCGTACCTCCAACACGGTTTTCTCCAATAACCACCTGTCTTGGACTTATGGGCTGTCGGACCGTAAGAGTCCTGTTTTCAAACGTTAGGGGGTTGCGCTTCGGTTTCTTGATTAAAGCCCTACTGACCACCGCGACTATAACAGCTAGCGCAATAGAGATGGCCACAGCTGCCAAGTTAATGGCAATTGCGACACCGAATACAACAATTGTTACTACAGGCATTTCAGAACCCTATATGCCAAAATCTCAGGCCTATCTCAAGGGGGACTGAATGTATTCCTTTGTAGTTGACCATTGTTATTCGACCATCATTAATCAAACCCAAGGCTAAGACCATTTTGCCTTCGTGTTCGTCTTCATGTTTGACAACTGCCACATCACCGCGCATTACAAATTCCTTGGGGATCTCAGGGATATAGAACTCCCTAGCTTTGGCAATGATAGCAGGTAATAAACCCCTTTTGAAACGACTCCTCATTAAACCTCTTGCCGACTGAAAATCATTGTACAATCCTCTCCAGTCAAGAGCCAAGTCTGTTCCCGTTTCTGCCAGGATGCCATCACATGTAAACATGCAACAGTCGTTTTGCCCGTAAACAAATGGATGGGAGGACCGCTCAAGCAAGAACGCGAAGAGCTTTTTGTCCCAATCCGGAAGGCGTTTAATCCTGGTCATAAAGTGATTTCTTGAAGTTCTGATACGAACTCAAACCCACGGTCCAGAGGGAAGTAGAACTTCTGGTCTTGATCGGTATACCTTCGACCTTGCCGCTGTTTCTGACGCGTCCTTCTAGAGACTACCGTGACGGCGATAGATCCTGATCTAGAGTCAGGATCATCTTCTCCTGTAGGTACATCGATAATACCTTGAATAAGTAACTTGGGGTCTCGAATCAATTGGGAAGTGATAGGATTTATAAGCCCAAACCATAATCTATTAATCCCTCCTTGTCTGGTGTATCTATCGAATTGTTGTAGCAGTAACTGACCATTCTCATCCATTGCGAAGCCAGCAAGTGTATACGTGAGAGTACCAGACTTACCTTCACCTTGCTCATCAAGGTTGGTAAAACCAGCGTTGATGTTCAAATGCTGATACACATTACCTCGCCAAGTCACTGATAAAGGTCCGGTACATAAGAACATCGTCAAAGAGGCGAGTTCGAACTCTGTTAGGAATACTGGGTACGTTACCTTTTTGACAATTTCCTGTTTGAACTCATCTGATGATCGGCGGGTCATGATTAATATCTACGTATTTAACTACGTACTGCTACCAAGAAGGACGATGTCGTAAGTCGCGATTGCGCCAGAACCGTTATTAATCCTCAATACATCCGTCGATCCTCCTGTTAGGGCCCAACCAGTCGCGTCGAGACGTGACCAGCTCATAAAGTCGCCTGCTCGAAGAGTTGCAGTATTAGACCCAGAGCTTTGAAATAAAGCCGCTGCATTAGTTGCATTACCTATTGTTAAGACCTGAGTCCCATTATTGTCGGCTGCTTTAATAGCGATGAATTTCAACCTTGCAAGGGAAAATGCTGTCCCGAATGGTGTCAGTAAAGCTCCACCGACCATATCAAGGTCATCGTTCGTGGAAGCATTGATGGATCTGGTGTCATGAAAGATCCTATCAACTTGTAAGGTTCCAGCACCACTAGATAGGACCTTTTGGATCTGCTTCTCGAGTACGTCTTCAGGTGTCGACATATCTAACGCATCTTGAAGCGTCATGAAGATCCTAAGAGCTACGCTACCTGATAGTGCTAGTGCCATCTACTTTCTCCTTACAACCGATTGTCGACTTATGGCAAGTCTTCAGCGGCTCTAATTGTTAAACCGTTCATAAGCTGAGGCACTAAATCAACAGGATTGAAGGACTCTAGAAGCCTGAAGATACTAGTACAGTTAAGGACGGTAATAGGTGTATTGTCTGCAGGGCTCGATCGAAGTGCTGGCCAAATCTCCAATGTGCAAGCTCCACCACCTACTGAGTTTACGTCTAGTAGGTTTTTGTACAAGTAGCTATTAATAGTCAAATAGTCACCAACACGGAGGATGTTAGTCGTGGAAGCAGTAAAACCATCCACATTTATAGTACGACCAACTTGATTGGCTCCTGCGATCAGGGGCGTCCCTGTACCTATTCCTCTTGGAGCCTTACCATCGGGTGGCCCAGCCAGAAAGGTACCTATACGTCCATCTAAGGACGTTAACCATGAGAACCACGGTTCATAGTTAGCACGGCCATATAGCGGCGGGATATTAGCCTCGAAGGCCCATATACGACCACCGAAGTCATAAATGTAGTCCTTGAAGTCATAAGCCAACGGGACACTACCTTGAGCGTGTCCGTTAATCCAGCGCCAATTGTTAAACCCCTTAGGAAGTCCCAACGTCGTCAGGGGGAATGCAATTGCCATTTTATATCGTCCTTATACGCCCTGCCCGAAAGCTGCCGCAGCTCTGCCGCCTGCCCTTTGGGACGAGAATACAGCTGCAATTGACCTCTGTTCTAGATCACCATCAATGCGTGATACCCAAGCAGTTAATGCATTAACTGCTTCCATACTAGCCCCACGCATGTCAGCAAAGATAGTAAATCGAGGTCCACCACCACCGGATGCCTCAACACCAAGACGGCCGCCACGACCTCGTCGTAGAGGTAAGATACCTTCTTCGCCGGCTTCTCCCATCATCCCTAGTCCGCCCCTAGCCAACGGGAAGATAGTCGGTCCTCCGACGATTCCACCTTTACGGAACATTTGCATACCATTACGCCAGGCTCCACCCTTCCCTTGAAGGACATTGACCCCACTGCCCCCCGAAATGGTTCCGGCACCTCCTATGCCTGCTGTTACTGCGCTAATGCCGATCCCTAAGATAGCACCTAAGCCTTCTGTAATAGGTTGAATCAAGGAGATTTGGATCAACTTAGATGCAATATCCTGCAGGACTGCAAGCACTACATTCTTCCACTTGATTGCTCCTGCCTCACCCTTTACGAAGGCCTCCGTAATAGTTCTGCCCACATCCGCAAAAGAAGACGAAATAGCGTTGCCTAAGTCTTCAGCGAGCTTTTTCTGTCTGTCCAGTTGCTCAGTAGCTTCTTGGAGGGCTGGCAGTAGTGATTGGTACATAGCTGAAAGCTTTTCCATTGAGCCCGCATCAACACCTGCTTTTACCAGCTCTTCACGGATCTTTTTAATCTTGTCGGCGACCTCCTGAGCATTATCAAACTTCTTGAACGCATCAGGTCCGGCGTTCATTGCTATAATGGTTGCACGAATCGTCTCGAGTTCTTGCTGTGCTTCCTTAATAGCTGCGGGAGCTTGTTCAAAGCT
>Ga0209641_10005152_pt1 | contig 10727 bp, 13 predicted proteins | sample RifCSP16_1_FD_184022 | JGI IMG/M metagenome (GOLD analysis project Ga0209641, IMG submission 184022) | Soil microbial communities from Rifle, Colorado - Rifle CSP2_sed 16_1 (SPAdes) (version 2) | ecosystem: Environmental > Terrestrial > Deep subsurface > Rock core/Sediment | place: Rifle...
GCGCCCTTGCTTTTGTGCCAATTCACTATCGTTGTATCTATTTATGTGATCTTTTACTTCTCTCATGCTTCCAGCATATGGGGCTTCTTCGCTTAACATGGTTAATCTTTGCCCCTTAAAAACACGGCCAAACGTTTTCGAAATTTGCTGCGTTGCCTCACCTTTACATTTGTTGCATATAACAACATAAAACTTTTGTATCCGGTCATATTCCTTCAAACTATAAAACCTTTCAAACAAAATGCCACAATCGTTACATTTATATTCATAAATTGGCATTATTGTTGCCCCCCTTGTGGCGGCATGCCCTCTATTCTACCACCACGCATTTGCGCTAACTGCAAAAGTTGTTCAACCTGTTTTTGCTGCGCCATCTTTTTTTCATTAGCAGTTATAGTTTCATTATCGTTAATAAACTCCACATTCTCCAAAGAAGGAAACATCTGCGGTATTGCTTTCAGTAGGGCGGAAAAATTAACATGCGTTTGCACAAGTTCTGGAGGAAATTGCGACAATGCTTGGAGAACATAACCAAAATCTTGTCGCTCAAGTTCTGGAAGTTTCGGTGTCATACTTCCAATTTCAACAGTTACGTTCATTTGACCAGCAATTTTTGCTTTATCAATGGTAACCCAGTCACCCTCATCACCCTCTTTGCCAATATTTACAACATCCTCTATTGTCATATTAGCTTGCATAGATTGTAATAGCTTAGTGCCAACATCAGCGGCCATATCTTCAACTAACGAACGCCGGTCTTGCTTACGAACTGAACCAGCCTCTGTCATTTTCGATGCTTCATAGGCCGTCTTTCTTCTTTCGACGTTTCCACGATCCTGCTCACTTGACCCACCGGACTCTCGGAAATTAAACAAAGCGCCGGCAAGCATCTTGTCGGTTGCTGGATCAAGCGTGGGGTCTTGCAACGCCTCAACAACTTTTGCCAGCGGCAACTCTTTAACTTTAAAGAATGTCCCATCCTCACCATTCTTTATCTTGTCCATTTCATCGTCTTCGATCATGCCCTCAATATATCCATACTTACGAGCATATTTTTTTGCGTGTTCTTCAATAATGCCAGTCGCTTTATTGTAAGAGTCTTGCGGTGATTTTAACACTCTTGCTTCAGGCAATGGATACATTTCATCAGGAATGTCATTAAACACCAAAAAGCTATACGGGTGCCCATCTATTCCCTTTGGCATGCTATCTTTTCGACAAACAACATCGCCATCCTTTGGCATACAGATAATCTCGTCATTCTCAATGTCGTAAATTTCATACATTACAATTCTTGCAAGCTCATCCTCCATCATTCTACTACTATCAATCCTGTCTTCCTTGTCAACGGTTTTCAAAGAAGAAGCTATTTCATATGTTGGCTTCAAGCCGGATGTGTTACTGTATCGTTTATCATCTTTTACATCAGATAAAGAAAGATTTAACTCTTCAATTATAAACCTGCCATCTTCAAAACACGACTCGGCCTCTTTATCAAATAAAAACGAAGCAGGCGACCTTCTTCGTGAAACAAATTTTTCGTTTGTTAATATTTCTGGTTTATCAATAACTTCACCCTGGTCGTTCACATAGACACTGGCTTCGCTCCCGTCTTCTTTTGCAACATTCTTTTTTATGTATAAATTTGAAATGGCAAAGTCAGCAACATATCCGGTTTTCATAGCACCAAACCAGAAATATGCATCCAATATAGCGAATCTCATTTGCCGTTTCAAAGAAATGCGTAAATTTTCACGAGCATAATAATTAAGATATAACTGAGCAAGCTCTGCATTTTTAGCAAAATCGCGTTTTTTTCTTCCAGCAGGGCTAACAAACCATTTTGGATTTTGAAAATACAAATATGGAAGCTGTGTTTTTACATGCGCAAAGATCAAATTTGTCACTGGCTTTTCTTTTAAACTCGTGTTGATAGCAGACCACTGATTAGATTTATAGTAATCAATATACAACTTGGCTTCCTTCTTTTTCTTGTCACGCAACTTGGCGCTCTTCTCAATTCTGTCTTGCCAAATTACTACGTCATTTTGTCGTTTCTTTGCCATTAAATCAATAAGTCCTTTCATTTACAACATAACGACTTCCCTCATAAGAATCATTTTGCAATGCCCGCTTGAGACGACGCTTCCACATTTCAAGAGAATTTCTATCTAAAGATTCAACTATCTTGCGCTTGCTTGATGGAACCAAGATTTCCAAAAGCATTTGTTCTGTATCAGGGCCATCATCATTCTTTGCTTTTGGAAAACGTACCAACTGGCTCTCGTGTTCACCATCGCGCATGTTTTCGTTATGCCAAATATACCCACCCTCATACCAAGGTTGAAGCTGCTTTATTAACCATTCTTTATTTTGAACGGTATTTTTCTGCAAAGGAACAAAATTCATAAACTTCTTTTCTTCACGGAGCTTCTTCTTCATGAAAGCTTGGAGCATTTTTTCAACAAGGGCTTTTTGCGAAGCATATTTTATGCAATGCCACTTTTCGTAATATTCATACATTTTTTCAATCAAAGTGGTAGGATCAACTTGCTTTATTAGATGGTCTAATAAATAAATATTCTGTTTGTGATCCATCATCCCTATCATAATACACGAATAATCATTTTTTCCTTCTTCGGTTGCCCCATCGACCGTCATGTATGTTTGGTTGATTTCCAACACAGCCCCGTCTTCTCTTGTAAGAGTTCTTCTGTCTGGAGCAATCGTAAAATAACGAAAATATTTATCCTTGAAAATTGCTTCTTCTTGTGGTACGGGCTCCATTTCATAAAGGCACGAAAAAAGATAAGCCCCCATCTTCGGCCCTGATTTAATTTTCGCAAGTTCTTCAAGCGGATATCTTTCTGGCCACAATGGTTTTCGTATAGTTAAGCCAGCAGCAAATTTAATTACTTCAATGTCCGGGTCTTTTTCCAATTCACCGTAAAGATCGTAATCATCCCAACGAGTGCCAATGACGTCAATTGGCGTGTCGGGACTATTACGCAACGGGAAAATTCTTTTCCAAAAATCCTTTACTTTATCCATTTGCTCTTTTGTAGTACAATTTTCCCCCGTAACCAAATCGTCAACTTTTATGTAATCAAAATGCCTTGATGTAAGCGTGGAATCTGCACCAAAAGCTTCAAAAGTTGACTCCATTACAGGATGCCCACCTTCACAATATCTATTAGGAACTTCAATTTCAGCACCAGTCCATTTAGTTTCCGGTGCCTGTGGTTTTTTCGGACAAAACTTTTCATATAACATCCGAAAGCGCGGATTCGTTAGGTATGGCAACCCTATCGCAGTGACCATGCTTTTTGCATTAGCCAAAACCGCAGAAATAATTGCTAATCGTATGGAGGGAGTACGAAGTTGCAAAGCTATCGAGTCTGTTATGGTCAATGTTGTTGTCTTCAAAAATCCACGAGGCACCAGAAATAAACGGATGCGTTTTTTTCTTGGCTCCATTAGCTTCTTGCAAAGCTTGTTGTAGTGAAAATCAACAGTCATGTCTTTAAAACCAAGCAAATCCTTGCCAAGAAGATATGTATTTTCTTTATACATCTTCCTTAGTTCATTTTGCTGATCTAAAAGTTCATTGTTTGACATTCACTACCTCAAACATGTTTCCATTCTTACATTCAAAGTCCAGTATTTCTTGTAAAATTTGGTTCGCACTTCCTTGGCTTTTTTCAATCATGGAAACTTTCTGCTCAACAAGCAAAGACTCAACAAATCTTGTTTTTTCTGCATTTTCGTCAAGAAGATAGCTATACATTTTCATAGCTTTTCTTTTTATCCATCCCTCAGTAGAATCAACCCCATCCTTTACAATGTTAATGATTATATCCATTGACAAAATAAACGAAACACCGACCTCTTCACGTAACCTATTCTTATCAATTACCTGCGCAAGCTGCAATCCAACCTCTGCATAACGTAAGCGTTCTCCCAAATCCTCATCCATCAAAGCAGGAATCAATTTCCTATATATTTGCTCTGCCGTAAAACCTCTCATCTTGGCAAGCTGAGAAACTGGCTTTCCAAGAATAGACCTGTCCTGCTTGAAGTGATCGCACAGAGACAAAGCTAAGGGTTTTGTTGTAACAAGGTCGTTCATTTGCAGCCCGTTTTCGCCTTATCGTAAGTCCTGGCACCGACATATCCCAAGTAACCAGAGCCGAACAGAACCCACATAGACTCAGGTATTGAATCCAGCCACATTTTCACACCCGATACAATTGCCGCTGCTTGCGTAGGGTAAAGTGCAAAAACCAAGCCCATCGGAAATGCGGCAAGGATAAATATATAAACCACATACAAAAAGGCCGGCCTTGCGCGTGAAGTCCACTTATCACTACTTGAAGCCTCTGCAACCATTACAGACAGGCGGGTGGTTTCAATAGTGGTTTCCATCTCCTGAACTTTTATTGCTAATTCAGCGGCCTTTGTAGAATCAATTGGCTCCTTGCCAGTTAATGCAGTGCGGATATCTTTAAATAATTGGCCAGCTCCAGACAATGCGCTGCCAAGATCAATATTTGCTAATGATATTCCCATAACTAGCTACCCCTTTTTCTAATAACCAATGGCACCCATTGACGCGGCAAAAGCATTTGCTAGCATATTTGCTACGGCCGGAAAAGCTCCATACGCTTGCGCTTCATAGCCATGGCCAGCTTCACTAAAAGCCCTTCCTCTTGCATCTTGATCAACTTGCAACCCAAGCCAATAATAAGTTCCACTTACAACCGCTATGTTTGGTATCTCTATGTCGTTCCAATCACTATTTACGTTAATGCTCTCACTTTCACTTAACAAGTTTGCTGGCGAATCACTATAAATCGCTCCACGCATATACCCACCTAGTCTGGCATATACTGTTAAATGTGTTATTATCTTATTTGCATTTGCTTGAACTCTCGTATAATAAACATATGTAGGTACTACGTCTGTATTTCCAGCATTACTATCCGTTCCCATTACAAGCGTTGGTGCTGGTATAATGACGGGCCAATTTAGATAGCAAATAAGCATTAATACATATCCTCAAGAAATAAATCAAAATCATTTAAGTGTTCAGTTCTGCGTAAAAATTCTTTAAATGTATTACCGGAGTTTAACACTGCACGATTGCCCTTCAGCTTACCAACCGTTGCACCTAAGAGGATACAACCTAGCGTATCTTTTTCAGTGTTTCCAGCATGAAACAATACCGCTGTATGTCCAGGAACAATTACTTCAAATGTATTCGGCCATTTATTGCCGTGGAACCTTTTACATATATACGTTCCTTGGGGAATGTAAAGCTTCCCCTTCTCATCCTTGTCTGGCTCCAAAGTAAAACAGAAGATTTCATTATTTATTAACATGACACCTAACGACCCCTGCGATGTCATTTCTAATCTACAAATTCTTGCATTCATTTAAGATCATCCTTTCTGCGGTTACAGGATGGGCAGTCATCTTGCTTTTGCTTTACCTTAGCAAAGTCCACCTTCACTTCATATTGAGTGTTTTTTAATTGGTGACATTCATCGTAAAGATCACGAATCATAACACTGGTATCAGTAATAAGTTTTACAATAAAAAAGCCAGCTACCCCAATTAACATTACAATAAAGCTTGTTAAAATCCAGCCAACAGAAATGGTAATAACCGGCGCATCAGCTATTACACCAGCAGCGCCTAAGAAGAAAAGAAAGTATGTCATTTATATATTGCTGGTCTCGATTTCATAATCTATTTTATCGTGTCCTTTTACCACCCACTGCCAGACATATCTCAAGGCAAACTTCAGCCTACCATCCCTTGCCCACTGTTCCTTGTGCTTGTTCTCATGCCATTCCCAGCGAGAACCGACATTGCCCGCAGGACAAGAGTAATAGGTTGTCTGACCAAGGGTGACTGCATATTCACTTCCTTTGCCAAAGAGAGACTTGAATAATTTGCCCACCCAGTGATTGTATTTATCCATTATTTTTTCGCCTTCTTTAGTGTAGCAACTTCAGCAGCCAATTCCTGCACAGCTTTCAGCAGAATCGGGATAAGAACGGATTGCTTAATCGACTTCGTTACCGTTCCAGTGGGTCTAACAATCATGGGTCTGGCGGATTCATCTTCAGTATATTCTTCCATCCGGGGAACTTGATGCAGTGCAGAGGTGATTACATCCGGCGTTGCAGGTTCAAGAACATTTCCATTTTCATCAAGCACTTCGGGCTTTCCCGGAATCGTGTCGAATATCTGATTGCCTTTGTCGTCGTAAAGCGGAACAATATCAAACAGAGGGGTTTTCTTTTCCACTGTAGTTGTGATGGTCTTTCTGACATACTTCCCCTCAACCTCAACGATCTCCGTCTTGATTTCTTCCACTTCAGAAACTTCTTCCACCTGTCGGGTCTTAATGGATGGCTTCCAGTCAGGGTCAGGAACACGCTCCATATCAGGAGTACTTTTGACAAGGCTGGGGAATACAGTCTCCATCTCCTGCGCTACAAGGCCGATCTGCTTGAGGTCACTGCCAATAAGGTTGAAATTGCGTACTTTGAGTTTTAGGATGTCGGGCAACTTAACTGTGGCGTCTTGGATGTTATCCTTGATCTTCGCGTCGGAGATGGTTCCATATACCCCGGCGGAATTAAGGATGTCCCCGTCTGTGTCGATGGTGATTACATTGGCCTCGTCTGAGTCACGACCTACGAAGATCAGGGTGGAGCCGTCATTGGTTGTGCCCTTTGCTGTAATTTTGCCTACTGCGGGTGTTCCGTCTAAGTCAATCGTCCCGATGCCGACGTTGCCTGCAGTTGTAATCCTCATCCACTCACTGCCCGAAGTCATTGTGTTTTCGGTTCCACCAGTTTTGAATACAAGTGGAGCATCTGCGCTTCCCACAATTTGTGCCTGAGTTGCCTGACTTAAAAATCCAATATTTCGCCCCCAAATACCGCTTGCTGCAGAACCATCGGTGAAAATAGCCAACTCATTGGAACCAAGTTTTACGTGCAATTTACCCACCGGCGCCGTCGTCCCGATGCCCTCTTTTCCATCCACAGTCCTGTGGAATAGAATACTCCCATTCGATACTAGTACCGTAGTGATACTCCCATTAGCAGCTACAAACGTGATGGCCGTGCTGCTGACATCAGAAACCTGCTGAGGTCCTTGAATACTGGTAATAGCACTACTCGCTGCCCAGGTCGTCGTCTGGTCAAGAGTGACCTGGCTTGAACCAAGAAGCTTTGCAACATAACGGGTCTGAGCGTTAGAGATTATGGTACTGCCTATTACACACAGAGCGTAATCAGCGGCTTCTGTGAAAGTTGCTGTCAAAGATGCAGCGGAGATTGTGCCGGCGAAGGAAGTGATAGCGGCTGGAGCAGATGAACGATTTAAGCTAACATTTGCCTTGGCGGCAAATGTGCAGTTCTGCAAGTCCCCTGACGAGGGAGTGCCAAGGGCGGGGGTGATAAGGGTGGGAGATGTTTGCCGAACTGGTGCACCAGTGCCTGTAGCTGCAACATCGGAAGAAAGCAGTTTGTTTGCATCAGTAACTACGCCACGCGAAGCAGTTAGGCTTATCGATGAACCACCATCTAAAAGACCGAGTCGTTCTAATATTCTTTCAAGCAATTTATCAAAACTTGCGTTCCATAAACCTCTATCCATTACACGCCTCACTTAAATATCTATTTTTCATTAAAGTCCCATAGCTTTACGCATACTTTTCGTAGGCATTTCCGATGGCCCTACAGGATTATCAGGATGCTGGGCATTCCACATTTTCGCAGCTTTTGTCTTGGCCTGCTTAAGCGCCATTGCTTTTTTCATTCCTTTGGCCATAAACTCTTGCATGAATTTATCACGCATATTTTCATATCCTGCTGGCATAGTGCACCTAAGATGAAAAATGGAGAAATAATCGCAGATTATTTCTAACTTTTGGGTGATTATATCCTTTATTATATAGGAAGTCAAGGAAAATCTTTAAAAGGTAATAGTTTTATATACTTGGCTTACCGGGAAATTACCGGGAAAGTAGGTAGTAAATTTAGTTGAAGTGGGAAAATGGATAGAAAAATTGTGGAAAACGTGGGAGGGGGCTTAATCCAATATACGCGACCGGGGAGGGCGTCATACGGGGGCACCCTCTTTTCCACCAACACAAAACGACGCAACCCTGTAACATCACTGACAAAAAAGATAAAGCTTGACTTTTAAAACATCCTCGCATATAGTTCAGCCAAGCTTCACCGCTGCCTAGCGTGAACTAGGCCACTAACGAGGAGGGGAGTAATGAAAAAAGAAGAAGCCTGTCCCCGGTGCGGCGGCACCGGGAAGATAGACCACGATGTAGGCCCTGCGTCTACACAGTGGTACCAGGAAAGGTGCTTCTGCCCTGAAGGGCAGAAGCACGACCGGAGCGATTTAAAAAGCTCCGGCAATCCCTCCTGGAAGTAAGGAGGGGGAGTCATCTGCGGTTATTGCAACGCAGATGACGGGGAGATCCCCGGAATTGGCGACGAAGTAGAGTGGTCACCCTGCAACCTGAGACATGGTTGCAGGGTGTGCGGGCACAACGTGTTGTGCCCTACTTGTGGAATGGACTCCGGCTGGGTAAATCAAGCCGGAGGGGTCACATTTACCTGTGGACACAGGTAAAGGGTTTTTTGAGCTTCACCGCTGCCTAGCGTGAACTAAGCCTTAAAATCCTCGCCTTCCGACCGGCAAAGTCAAGAAAAACCTTGACTTTGCCGGAAAAAGGGGTATAATATTCTTAAGATCACAGAAGGTGCCACGACCTGAAAAAGTGGCAGGGTTGGCAACCCTTACAATTTGCACATTATTTTTTGTGGAGGGAAAAAATGGAATTAAACTTGATCGAGATTTTAGCAAAAGAGCCCTCGTCGCTATCACTGGATGAGCTTAACTTTATCCAGTCTTACACAGCGAAACTGCGCGCGATCAATAAGGTCGCCGTAGAAAAGGGAGTGGTTGTTAAAAAGGTTGCGAAGGTAGTTAACCCGTTAATCCAGGTATTGGCAGACGCTTTCAAGGTTGTCATAGAAAACAACCTTGAGATTATTAAAGAGTTATTCCCGCCAGAGACGGATAAACCAAAAGGACAAAAAGGCGTCAATGTTAATATTGACGGAAGTTTATTTAATGTGCAGCTCTTAAACAAAGCTGCGTTTGACCATGCCCGCGAAATCGCTAAGGCCGAAAAGGCCGCTGAAACTGCTACCGAGGCCGCTGAAGCCGCTGAAGCCGCTGAAACTACAATCTAATCCAAAAAAGCCCTTCCAGGAAAAATTCTGGAAGGGCTTTTTCTTGTCTTTTTTTCAAAAGCGTTATGTTCTTGGAGATATAACGGTGTGCGCGTGGCGCACACTTTTTACCACTAAATACCCCGGTTTTAGTACTTTTTTAACCCTTCGTGAAAAAACACACAAGCCCTGTGATTTGACACACAAGAGACCCTTTTCCCTCAGAGTAAACCCCTTCCCGAACCTTACCTAAGTACCTGATTTTATTACCCTTTTCTACCCCTTTAGCTGCCTTGTGTGTCACATATCACAACTATTTATATATATATTATATATATCTCAAGAAAAAAAAAAAAAAAAAAAAAAAAAAAAAAAAAAAAAAAAAAAAAAAAAAAAAAGAGAAAAAAAATGGAAAAAAAGAAAGTGGTAAGAGAAAATATTTTTATTTAGAAATAGAAAAGAGGCTTCCGGAAAAAGTAAAAAGTCTGTGAAAAAACACACAAAAAGTACCCTTTTTAGTAGGTTTTACCTACCATAGGCGATCTAATTATATAATTTACTTATCTTTTTCTACTTTAAGATTTTTGTGATTTTCTACACGAAGCCTTGTGATTTTCTACACGAAGCACCTTCCCGTGTATATTTTCACAGCCTTTGGTGTGTCTCATAGCAAGAGGTATGTCGGTAGTAGTTTTTACCTACTACTTTTTTTGTGATTTTTGACACAAGCCCTGCGATTTTCTACACAAGAAAAAGCTAAGAATATTAGCTACTTAAGGAAAAAGCTAAGAATATTAAATACTTAGATATACTACTTCACTTCTTAGGCGTAAAAGCGCCGTAAGTAGGCGATATTATTAGCAAAAATAAAGGTTGACTTTCCTTTCCGACTATAGTATAATCCGCACTATCTTTTAAGAAGGAAAGAAGGATGAAATCTCATAAATCTTGTGCAAATTTTGGAAAAGGCTGTAAGCTACACTTTTTAAGTGACTGCGGCCTTTGTGTGCAAGTTAAAGAAAAAGAAACCTGCCTAGATTGCTACTGCTCGAACTGGCAAGAAAGGCAGGTAACTTTCTTACCTGATTTTACAAACAGTAAAAAAACTATAACCAAGGAAGGGTGGTGATTAAAATGACAGACCTAGATATTCTTGCAAAACTGCAAGAAAAAATCGACGCGGCACGAAGGGGATTTGAACCTGCAAGAAAGTTATTAGAAAATGACATTGCTTCCTTAGTTGCAAAGCACAAGCAGGAGCTTGCCATGCTTTTCGAGTTTGAGGGGCGTAGCACACTATCATTTATTGTTGGTGAGTACAAAATAAAAATAATAAAATAGAAAGGAAAAAGCCATGAAAACCACCCCAAATGAGCAAATAGAGTATAAGCCAAAAGTTTTACCTAATCTTGAGAAAATTATCAAGGCCATAGCCAAGAAGCAACGATTATC
>Ga0209641_10005153_pt1 | contig 10727 bp, 10 predicted proteins | sample RifCSP16_1_FD_184022 | JGI IMG/M metagenome (GOLD analysis project Ga0209641, IMG submission 184022) | Soil microbial communities from Rifle, Colorado - Rifle CSP2_sed 16_1 (SPAdes) (version 2) | ecosystem: Environmental > Terrestrial > Deep subsurface > Rock core/Sediment | place: Rifle...
TTAAAGGTATATCTTAAAGATGGCAAGCTACTTACAAAACAGACCTTCTATAAGTATGTCTCCAATATAGATGAGGAAACTGAAGAGATATTTCTTGAGGAGCTCGAAGATATAAGTATTGAGGATTATAGGAAAGAGGAGCTTATAGGAGATATAGATAAAGATATACATCTATTTAATGAGATGGGGGAAAAGGTAGGAGAGATAGATGCAGAGGCTGATTCAAAGCTGAAGGAATTGAAAAAGAGGCTACTGGAATTGAGCGGGCAGGGACAGGTTGTTATATTCACTTATTATGCGGACACCCCTCGATTATATATTCGAGAAAGTTTCTAAAGACCTTTCTTTTTTAAAAATAAGGATCGAAAAAATATCAGGCAGGGTAACTTCCGGCAAAAGACGCTCGGAAATTGTAAATAGCTTTATGAGCGGAAATATAGATATCCTTATGAGCACCGATGTCCTCTCCGAAGGAATGAACCTCCAGAAGGCACGATACCTCATTAATTACGATTTGCACTGGAACCCTACACGAATGATTCAGAGGGCGGGTAGAATAGATAGGATAGGCTCTCCGTTTAAAGAAATCTATGTTTATAACTTCTTTCCGGAAGAGGAGCTTGAAGACCTCCTCCGTCTTGTAGAGATTCTCCAGAACAAGATCAGGAATATTGATAGCTCTATCGGGCTCGATGTTACAGTCCTCGGTGAAGAGGTAAATCCGAAGGTTTTCGGGGTTATAAGGAAAATAAAGGAAAAGGACGAAAATGTCTTTGAGGAGTTGGAGAGAGAGGTATTCGGAGGCGGTGAAAAATTCTATCAGCCTCTGATTGATTATCTGAAGACAAAAGCGGTGAATGAGCTGGAATCAATTCCGTTTGGAATTTATAGCGGGCTGAGAAGAGATGTAAAGGGAATATTTTTCTATTACAGATATAGTGAAGATTTTCATTTCTGGTATCTTTATAATCTTGCAACTGGGGAGATAATTAAGAATAAAACTATGATACTCAATTACATTGCATGCCCTCCTGATGAGACAAGGGTTATTCCTGATTTTTTTGATAAAGTTTATGCGGTGAATGCGGAAGCCGTCAAAGATATTGAAGCAACCTATAAAGAGATGGAGCAACGGGAGACAGTTGACTCAACACTCGGCGAATTGACCAGCGATAAAAGCAAGAAGTTTGTATCCAGCCTTATAAGAGAGATGGACATAAGGCTCGATGAATACCTCCTTGACTTTTCGGAAGACAAAGAGATTGAAAAGAGATGGGAGGAAATAAAGGAAAGGCTATTATCAGTAAGCCTTACCAAAAAGAGGCTGCATAATCTCAGGGGAGTGTGGAGAGATTATAAAAATAACCATAAAAGCTGGAAAAGATTACTGAAGGATATATCAGAATTTCTTGAGAACAAACTAACAATAAAAAGGGGAGAAATTCAGCCTTATAATCCTCAACTGCTTAAACTGATTACTATTGATTTTATATCATGATTCATGGATAAGACCAAGAGACGGCATTTCCCCTCAACATCAATTTTAAAATTTCTGATAAAGGGAGGCATTTATCAGCGGAGATTATTTCAGCACCTATTATAATTTTGAAACTGAGTTTTCAAAACCACCATTTCAGTATTGGCTTCTTCAAATATCCTACGCAATCTTTGGGATAAATGAATGGGCGGTAAGACTTCCATCATTCATAATGGCACTCGGTGTCTTGTTTCTCACCTATCGCTTTGGGAAAAATATCAGGTCTCCTGATGCAGGACTATGGGCGTGTCTTGTCCTCTGTGCCAATCCCGGTTTTTACAGCATGATGAGAGATGCAAGGATGGATTTAACCCTCACATTCTTCATCACACTTTCAATTTATGGATTCTATAACTATATATACAAAGGGCAAAATTCCATTAATTCTCCTAAAGAAAGATTTGTTATTACTGAAGAAAATGAATATAATCTACTGCCGCAGGATTATAGAAATGAAATGGTAGTTCTTGGTAGATTCCCGTATTTTCCAATATCAAGAATAAGTTATAGCTTTCTTAATCCTAAAACGAGAGAAGAAGTGATAAAATATATTGTCTTAATAGGTAAAAAACAGTATGCGTAATTTGATTAAATGAAAACAACAGTTGGACAAAAAGAGATAGAGAAGATTATTACGGCAAACCATCATGATCCGTTTCAGGTGTTGGGCATACATCAAATTACGGTAGATGACAGGAGAGGAATTACCATAAGAGCATTTCTACCTGAGGCTGTTGAGGTGTCAGCAGTAGATTCTGATAATCAGCAGAATATCTATACCCTCTCCAGTATTCATCCTGACGGATTTTTTGAGACCTTTATAGAAGACAGGAATATTTTTTCTTACCAGTTTTTAATCAAAACTCGTAATGGAAATCTTATAAAATCTCATGACCCCTATTCATTCCTCCCTTTAATTGGCGACCTTGACAGGCATTTGTTCAATGAAGGGAATCACCTGCAGATTTATGAAAAATTAGGTGCGCATATAATGGATTTGGATGGTATTACGGGTGTCCATTTTTCAGTCTGGGCGCCAAATGCAAAGAGGGTTAGTGTAATCGGCGACTTCAACAGATGGGATGGACGGAGACACCCGATGAGGATATTGGGGAACTCTGGAATATGGGAGCTTTTTATACCGGGCTTAAAGGAGGGGGATATTTATAAATTTGAAATAAAAACCCGGCATAACCACCTTCTTATAAAATCTGACCCCTATGCCTTTTATTCAGAGGTGAGGCCAAAAAGCGCCTCAGTAGTATGGGATATAAATAAATACAAATGGAATGATAGTGAATGGCTGGAAAACCGCGACAAAACCACTCCACTTAATAAACCTCTATCCATTTATGAAGTCCATCTTGGCTCATGGGCGAGAAAGGTTGAGGAGAATAACAGATTCCTGACATACAGAGAGATTGCACATCTCTTAGTGGATTACATCAAAAACACAGGCTATACACACATAGAACTTTTACCAATCATGGAGCATCCATTTGATGCATCGTGGGGGTATCAGGTAACAGGATATTTTGCCCCCACAAGCAGATTCGGCACCCCCGAAGACTTTATGTATTTTATTGATTACTGCCATCAGAATAATATCGGTGTTATTGTTGACTGGGTCCCTGCCCATTTCCCGAGGGACGGACACAGTCTGATTCAATTTGATGGGACTGCCCTCTATGAGCATGAGGACCCTAAGAAAGGTGCGCATCCTGATTGGGGGACACTTATATTTAACTATGGCAGACACGAGGTGAGAAATTTTCTCACATCCAATGTCCTTTTCTGGTGCAAAAAATATCATTTAGACGGTCTGAGGGTGGATGCAGTGGCATCCATGCTCTATCTTGATTATAGCAAAAGGCATGGTGAATGGGTTCCAAATACCTATGGCGGAAGGGAAAATCTTGAAGCAATAGATTTTTTAAAAAAAATGAATGAGGTTATTCATGCTGAGTTTCCAGGAATCATGACTATTGCAGAAGAATCCACATCATGGGGAGGCGTCTCACGCCCTACATATCTTGGTGGTCTCGGATTTACATTCAAATGGAATATGGGGTGGATGCACGATATACTTGATTTTTTCAGTAAAGACCCGATATATAGAAAGCATCATCATAATAACCTTACCTTTGCAATGCTTTATGCCTTTCATGAAAATTTCATACTTGTCCTCTCCCATGACGAGGTTGTTCACGGCAAGGCTTCGCTTTTGAGCAAGATGCCCGGTGACTTCTGGCAGAAGTTTGCCAATTTAAGGCTTCTCTTAAGCTATATGTATGCACAGCCCGGCAAGAAGCTCCTCTTTATGGGTGGAGACATCGGGCAGTGGAATGAGTGGAATCATAACCGAAGCCTTGACTGGCATCTCCTCCAATACGAACCTCATTCAAAATTGCAGAGTTTTATAAAAGACTTAAATCACTTATACAGGTCAGAGCCAGCAATGCGGGAGGTTGACTTTGAATATAGCGGTTTTGAGTGGATTGATTTTCATGACTGGGAGAGGAGTATTATCTCCTTTATACGATGGGGCAAAGACCCTGATAATCATCTCGTATTCGTTTTCAATTTCACACCAGCCCCCAGATTTAATTATAAGATTGGTGTCCCCTCACACTGTTTTTATGAAGAGGTATTGAACAGCGATTCCGATGTTTATTACGGAAGTAATCTCGGCAATCAAGGTGGAAAATGGTCAAATCAGGTTTCATGGCAGGGTAAACCCTGCTCTTTAAAAATTACCCTCCCACCTTTAAGTGCTGTAGTTTTTAAACCTGTGAAGGATGAAGACTCATAATAAAAACTCTGCTGCCACATCATTGTAAAAGAGAAGTCCTTTATGGGTTAATTTGAGATGACCATTTTCAAAAATTATAAGATTATTACTTAAAAGCCGGGATATTGCATCTGAAAAAGTTGATTTTATCTCTACCCCGAAGCGTTTTTTAAAAGACTTTAGATTTATCCCCTCCAGAATCCGAAGCTCCATCATAATGGTCTCTCCCATTACTTTATTGCCATCCAATCTTTCACTGCCTGCTGTCGGAGGCTGAAGGCTGAAGGCTGAAGGCTTTCTTTTGGCATGTCTTTCTCCAATCTTCAGTCTGTTTATATATTCTTCTGGATTTTTAATATTCCATCTTCTCTCCCCATCCATGTAAGAATGAGCCCCTGCACCAATACCGAGATACTCCTCATTTCGCCAGTATATCTGATTATGGAGACACTTCCTGCCATTAGATTCGCTACGCTCACTACATGCCTTTGCAAAATTTGATATTTCATAATGCTCATAACCTGTCCCCGTTAAAAGTCCTATCCCCCTCTCATACATCTCTACTTGTCTATCTTCATCAGGTAAGTAGTGCGAGGCTTTAGCCTCGCTATAAAGTTTTTCAAACTGTGTCCCCTCTTCTATTGTCAAATTGTAGGTGGAGATATGTTCTGGATTTAACTTGATGGTGGTTTCAATATCATCTTCCCAATCTTTCAGGGTCTCATCAGGTATGCCAAACATCAAATCTATAGATATATTTTCAAAACCCTCATTTCTGGCTGATAAAATCCCTTGATATGCCTTTTTTGAATCATGCACCCTTCCAAGTCTTTTTAAAAGTTTGTCATTAAAAGATTGAACCCCTATACTTATCCTATTAAATCCTCCCCTTCTTAATTTCTTAAGTTTATCTAAAGTCAATGTCTCAGGATTTGCCTCAATTGTAATCTCTGCATCTGTCTTTAAATTAAACAATTTTTTACATGATTCAAGTATTTCCAATAATTGCCACGACTTAAGAATTGTAGGTGTCCCACCGCCAAAGAATATGGATATAACCTTGTAAGGTTGATAGCTGATAGCTGATAGCTCATAGCTAATTAAGGAAATCTCCCTTTTCACAGCCCTAACATATTCGTCAATAACCCCCTCCATACCCTCATAAGAGTTGAAGTCACAATAACCACACTTCTTAATACAAAAAGGGATATGAATATAAATACCCAATTTTTTTCTCATACTTTATTATACCACTTATCAAATTTTTATTGCCGAATGTAAAAAATAATGTTACAAAAGAAAATATGATAAAGCCATATAAAGGAATTTTGCCAAAAATTCATGAGACCGTTTTTATAGAAGAGAGTGCCCAGATTATAGGTGATGTGGAGATAGGGGAATACTCCAGCGTGTGGTTCAATGCAGTTGTAAGGGGAGATGTAAATTATATAAAGATAGGTAAGAGGACAAATATTCAGGATGGAAGCCTGCTTCATGTAACAAATAAAACCTATCCACTCTTTTTAGAGGATGAAGTTACAATAGGACATGGGGTTACTTTGCACGGGTGCAGGATAAGGTCAAGATGCCTTATTGGCATGGGAGCAATAATTTTAGACGGAGCAGAGGTTGAGGAGTTTTCTATTATTGCAGCAGGCTCAGTCGTAACAGAGAAATCTGTAATCCCCTCAGGCTGGCTGGCAGTAGGCAGTCCTGCAAAACCAAAGAGAGAGCTTACAAAAGAGGAAAGAGACAAGATACTTCAATACGCTGAAAATTATGTAGGATATATGAGAGACTATATGTAAACCCTATCTTGCCCTTTAACGAAAGTTAAAGAAAACCGCAGAGGATAAAAGCACCTCTGCGGTTTTTATAGTCTTAAATATCAAAATATAGGGCAAATTCGTATGGGTGCGGTCTCAACCTCATCTGATTTACCTCTTTATCCCTCTTATACTCAAGCCACATATCAATAGCATCCTGAGTAAAGACATCGCCTTTGAGCAAGAAGTCCTGGTCTTTTTCAAGTGCATCAAGGGCATCCTCCAATGAGCCTGGCAATGACGGGACATTTTTCAGTTCCTCCGGTCCAAGGGCATATATATCCTTATCCAGAGGCTCACCCGGGTCAATCTTATTCTGAATACCATCAAGCCCTGCCATAAGCATTGATGCAAATGCCAGATAACCATTGCATGATGGGTCGGGGAATCTCACCTCAACTCTCTTTGCCTTTGGACTTGGGGAATACATAGGTACCCTAACACCTGCACTCCTGTTTCTGCTGGAATATGCGAGGTTTACAGGCGCCTCAAATCCCGGAACCAATCTCTTATAGGAATTTGTAGTGGGTGCTACGATAGCCGCAAGGGCATGGGCATGTTTGAGTATACCGCCAACATAGTATAGTGCCAGTTCACTTAAGCCCCCGTAAGCATTTCCTGCAAATAATGGTTTTCCGCCCTTCCATAGGCTCTGATGTGTATGCATACCTGAGCCATTATCATTCCATATAGGCTTCGGCATGAATGTAACAGTCTTATTATTCCTCCTTGCCACATTTTTACAGATATATTTATACCACATCAGATTATCAGCACATTTTGTAAGAGGTGCAAATCTCATATCTATCTCGCACTGACCTGCAGTGGCAACTTCATGATGCTGACATTCTATCGGTATCCCCACCGCCATCATGGTCAATACCATCTCTGTTCTGATATCCTGAAGGCTGTCAGTGGGCGGAACCGGGAAATAACCCTCCTTGTATCTCGGTTTATAGCCGAGATTAGGATTCTCCTCCTTGCCAGAATTCCATTTCCCCTCTTTAGAATCAATAAAGTAATAACTGCACTGCTCTTTAGAATCGTATCTTATATCATCAAATACAAAAAATTCAGCCTCTGGTCCCATGTAAGATGTATCGGCAATTCCTGTTGACTTGAGATATGCCTCAGCCTTATGGGCTATATATCGCGGGTCTCTGGTATATCTCTCCTTCGTTATAGGGTCTACTACATTGCATATCATGGTTAGGGTAGGTTCCTTAGTAAAGGGGTCCATAACCGCTGTAGCAGCATCAGGGATGAGAAGCATATCGCTTGCATGTATTGGCTGCCACCCTCTTATTGACGAGCCGTCAAATCCAAACCCATCTTCAAAAGAGCTCTCCTCCAGTTCCGTTGTCGGAAAAGAGGTATGCTGCCATATTCCCGGAAAATCCATAAACTTCAAATCAAGTATCTTTGCATTATTCTTCTTTGCAAACTCTAAAACCTCTTTTGGTGTCATGGTAACCTCCTGACTAAGATTAATTCCTATTACCTCATCTTCATCCGATATTTTAATCCATCTGACTTAACCTATGCTCCTTATAGAACTTGTCCCAACAAAGTCCGGATATGCCTGCATCCCATGCTCACCTATGTCAAGACCTTCACGCTCTTCATCCTCTGATACCCTCAACCCCATAACAGCCTTTATGATTGACCAGCATATAAGACTCACGGCTACAACATAAACACCTACAGCTACTATACCCTTAATCTGTGCAATAAGCTGGGCTATACCACCACCGTAGAATAACCCTGTAATACCACCACTGACATTTGCAGCAAATAGACCCAGTGATAGTGTCCCCCACACACCATTTACAAGGTGCACGGAGATTGCGCCCACAGGGTCATCCACTTTTATTTTGTCAAAAAATAAAACAGCATAAACAACCAGTATGCCAGCAACTAAGCCTATGATAAATGACCCGGCAGGGGTTACCCAGTTGCACGGGGCTGTAATTGCTACAAGGCCTGCAAGAATTCCATTTAAAACCATACTTAAATCAGGTTTGCCTAAGGCTAAATAAGCAGCAAAAGTGGCTGCTACCCCTCCAACCGCCCCTGCTATACAGGTATTTATAGCGACCCTTGAAATGGCATCGGCATCGGCAGCCATTGTGCTGCCAGGATTAAAACCAAACCAGCCAAACCACAGGACGAACATTCCGAGTGTCGCCATACCCATATCATGACCGGGGATAGCATTGACCTTCCCATCTTTGGTATATTTTCCAATTCTTGGCCCCAGCAAAATAGCACCCATTAATGCAGCCCATCCACCGATACTGTGAACAACCGTAGAACCTGCAAAATCAAGGAATGGGGTTTTCATTGTAGCAAGCCATCCCCCGCCCCATATCCAATGTCCTGCTACAGGATATATTACTATAGCCATAGCAGCAGAAAAGACAAAAAAGGAAAAGTATTTTATCCTCTCAGCAACTGCCCCTGATACAATTGTTGCCGCAGTTCCAGCAAAGACTAATTGAAAGAGAAATTTTGCATAGAGAGGAACTCCTGTCCAATTCAATGAGGCAAAAATACCCTTATATGCATCTCCAGTGGCAGGACTATTATCTGCCCCATAGAGCAACCATCCCCCTATACCAAAGATTGAATTACCACTACCAAACATGATGCCAAATCCGACAAAGTAGAAAAAGATTGTGGTAACACAGAAGACTATGACATTTTTAGAGAGTATATTTACTGCATTCTTTGAACGGCATAAACCGGTCTCCACCATTCCAAAACCCAGGTTCATAAAGAATACCAGGAATGCTGTAACAAGAACCCAGACTGTATCCGCAGCAAATTTTGCATCCCATGATGGTGCCGCCGGTGCCGATGCAGCCTCTTCGGCAAAAACCCCACCGGCACTAAATACAACCAATGCCAACAAAATAAACACACTGTAAAAATATTTTTTTGAAATCATTTTTAAATCCCCCCCTTTAAGCTGTTTAAGCCGATTAAACTGTTTAAACCGTTTAAACGGTTATATTGCATCCTTTCCCCTTTCTCCTGTCCTTATCCTGATTACATCTTCCACAGGATATACAAATATTTTCCCATCCCCTATCCTGCCTGTTCTTGCAGTATTTATTATTGTCTGCACTACCTTTTCAGCTATATCGTCAGGAACAATAACCTCAAGTTTCACTTTGGGTAGAAAATCAACCACATATTCCGCCCCACGATAAAGCTCGGTATGTCCCTTCTGCCTTCCAAACCCCTTTACCTCGCTAACCGTTATACCCTGCACACCTGCCTTATTCAGTTCATCCTTGACCTCATCTAATTTAAAAGGTTTAATAATCGCTTCAATTTTCTTCATTTTTTTCACCTCCTTAAAAATTTATATCCATCTGTGTTGTCCAAACCCAATCTTTTCCTCCGTAGCTATCCTTGTCTGGAAACACAGGTCCCATCAAGAGACTGACAGATGGGGTATAGAACCAATAAATACCAAAACCACCGCCACTGATAGCATTCTTGCCTGTAGCCCAATCCGCTGCAAACATAAATTTATCCTTTACAAGCCATTTATCATAGCCAATCATAAGTCCTGAATTATTTGCCGTCTTTGGTGTGGTGGTGCTGGTAGCATCAACAAGTAGCTTATCATTTCCTGTATAATAACCCACATGAATACGACCCATATCAGAAGGGAGGGTCTTACCCGCCATTGCATGGATAATATTGTAGTTTGTAACATCGGTCTTTGTTCCGATATTCCACATCCCTACATTCAAAGCAGGTGAGCCTTCAAATAGCGAACCTTCTGGAGTTCCGAACTTTGCATTAAAGAAGAGGGGATAATTCTTATTAGGTGTTGTTGAAGTATCATAAGTCCCCTCAATTAAATCAATCCCAACCTCCATATTGAGCTTCTCAAAAGGCAGTACCCCTACAGTCAATCCATAGACCGGGGCATTTGTCAGACTTCCAGCCTTTGTATTATCCTCCTTAAGTATTGTAAAATAGTTGTCAATACCCAGATGCCAGACACCATAGGCTTGAACATCTGAGGTAGATGTTGTCCAGTATGTAGTAGATGGTGTAGCAAATACAGGAGTAATATTTAAACAAATCACTGATAAAAATACTAAACTCAAAGCTATAAATTTTTTCATTTTTCCCTCCTTTAATCAATTAGATTTTTAAACCTCTTTAACTTCTCAATTACTACCCTTGATTTTGGTAAACAATCCCCCCTTTCCCATCGGGAGATGGTGGTTATTGTAACTCCAATCTTTCTCGCAAACTCTTCCTGTGTCATCCCCAACCTCTCCCTGATAAATTTTATTTCTTCTTTTTTAAACATAGCAGATTCTTCCCCCGCACATAATCTATGTACGAGGCGTCATCTGTATATACATATGAGCAAAGGGCGTGCCAGAATAAGCAATGAGCAATGAGCAATGAGCAATGAGGTTAAAACCAGTTGATTTAACTACAGAAAAAAAATTGAAGTAGTCAGTGGTCAGTAGTCAGTGGTCAGTAGTATTCTGCTATATATTTAAGCAAAGGATGGTTTTTGTGCCTGATTTTATAGCAC
>Ga0209641_10005159_pt1 | contig 10714 bp, 15 predicted proteins | sample RifCSP16_1_FD_184022 | JGI IMG/M metagenome (GOLD analysis project Ga0209641, IMG submission 184022) | Soil microbial communities from Rifle, Colorado - Rifle CSP2_sed 16_1 (SPAdes) (version 2) | ecosystem: Environmental > Terrestrial > Deep subsurface > Rock core/Sediment | place: Rifle...
AGGCGCTTTGTTGTGCATCCCGCTCATGACAAGGGCGCCGCCCCAGTTCATCCACGCCTCTGCACAATCGGGGTCGGCTTCTGCCGCCTTCTCGTATTCACTGCATGCCTCGGCGTATTTACCCTGTCTTTCAAAGGCTCTGGCGGATTCCAGGTGCTTATTCACATCCATATCACTATTCACGTTCCTCCCCTTTACAAATAGTCCTTTAGCAAGCCGCAATAACCCTGTCCATAAGAACCTTCTCCTTTTTCCCGGCGGGAATCCCGTGGTCCATATATACCCCTACAATTCTTAGCAGAGACTTGTTCTTGAATATAACGCCTCTCTGAGTAATTACGTTTGCAAACGCCCTGTGAAGCAGTTTTAATGCATAGGGTTCGTTTCCCATCTTGACAAGGACAGCAGCCGAACCGGACAACTCCTTTACCCTCCAGCACTCTTCGACATTTGAACTATCCATGTAGCTTAGAGACCTGTTGATCGTCCTGACGGCCTGAGCAGAGTCTTCCAGCGAAAGGAAAAGGTCCGCCACCTCCGGGGAAGAAAGCATAAAGATGTATCTGTCGTCGTCGTTCTTCAGATCAACCAGAGCCGGATACGCTGCCTTTTTCGCAATCTCCATATTCCCGGTATCTGCGGCATGCCTGGCAATCCTGAAATAGCTGTCTTCATCCCTTGAACTATCAGCTATCTCAAATGCCTTATCCCATTCCCCAAGCTTTGCATGAATAATGGAAATGTCCCTCTCTGTCCACCGCTGCGCGCCTTCATCAAGATTGTTCCGCAGCGCCGTACATGCCGCTATCAGTTCACGGGCATCTTCTGAACGACCTCTTTCTGCAAGACCCTCGGCAATAGCCGCCATCCCCCTTATCCTCTTTAAGGGCTCGTAAGTGGCATATTGGAGCACTTTAGCCGCCTTCTTTGCCTTTAAATCGGCTCCAAGAGCAATGTAAGCCTCTCCAATGGCCCTTATGCGAATCATCTGCACGGTCTTGTCCGAGCTTATATCATCCTTTCTCCTCTCAAGCGCTTCGTCAAGCCAGGACAGAGCCTTTTCCCTCTGCCCAACCTTATCAAGCATCCTGGAGGTAAATATGATATCAGTATACGCATAAGTGTCGGTATTAATGATCTCCAGATACAGGATATCAAGTACCTCAGACATAATATCTGATGCAGTCCCAGGTTTCCCGATGGAATAATAGGCATCAGCTATCCGGCTGAGGACTGAGGCTAATTCACGCCTGTCCTCTATTTCCCTGGCAGTTATTATAGCTTCCGACAATACCTTAAGCCCCGTTTCTTCGTTTCCGCATCTTCCATAGAGGGTAGAAAGCTCAGCAAGATCCAGGCACTTGCTGCTTTCATAGGGATCGTGTTGCATCATCTGGTAAAGAGGGTCCAAAATACATTCCATACCGGAATCAGTTCGGCTCGTTGACCTTATATTTGCAAATGCTGTTACCGGATTTAAGAACTGATCTGCCATCAATACTGCCGCTCCTGTATATGCCGTTCTTTTTATAAAGTCCCTTCTGGTAATCATGGCTGCCTCCTATTATTCATTATTATGTCCTAATTCCCTTCCGTGCCCTTCTTCCTCTCCTCCTTCATCCCCTTTGCAACCCCTGCAATGACGGCTGAACTGGCAGTAAGGAATATGGCCCTCCTTGCTGCCTTTCTCTTTTCAGGGTCATTCTTATACATGCTCCTGGACGACATGCAGGCGAATACATAAGAAGCTGCGATCCCGCTGAAGGCTATTATGAACAGGGGCGCAAACGTATGAAAGAGGTCGGGAGCCTCTTTCATAAAAAATCCGCTTATCTCGATAAGGCCAAATATTGGCATTTTGATGGAATACGCAAGGCTATTGCCGTTATGAAGGGATATCAGTGAAAAGAAAAGGTAGTAGAAGACAAACAAGGGGAGTATCCCGTTCTTAAGGGCAAACCATACGCCCTTGAAAACCCCGGTCCAGAAACCGTTGATAAAAGAGACTGCGGCATCCATGAGCCTTTCGGGCTTTTCGGCGTACTCATTCAAGGCCTTTCCTATGGTCTTAACACTGTTCTCAGACGGCTCATTGTTAATTTGGGTCGGGTTGTTAACCTGAGTGTAGTTCAACACAACCTTCGGGATCTCGTTCTTTTCCATACTGCTGCCTCCTTTTTTATGTTTGCAATGACTATAACAAAGGAGGATGACAGCAGTGTGTCACTTTGGATTTGAGTTTTTTATGGCATGTGGATTTAGAACTTCCTGTTCAGGAAATCTCCGGGGGTAAGAATGGTAGTCTTTGACATTTTCCTATGATAAAGATCTTTGAAGTCGCGGGCATTTCCGGTCAGGAAAAAGTCCATACCGTGATACATGGCGGTGGAGAGGATGATCCTGTCGTTTTCAGGAAGAGCGAGGAGTTCTTTAGACCCGGTGGCGGCGGAAACGTCCGGCAATTCCTCGGTCTCGGTCATCAACTCCTCAAAAAGCGGCAGTCCTTCGGGTTTTCTTGTTTTCAGGTTAAACACGGCCTCATTATGAACAAGGTGAGAGATGAAGATATGAAAGAACCCATCTTTTTGTAGCTCGTATAGCAGGTATGACCTGGACTTTTCCTTGCCGGACCAGCATATGGAAAAGACGACGTTGCTGTCTAAGAAGACCTTCATTTCTTCCATTTCCCAAGAATCTTCTTTTTCTCTCCCGGCTTAAGCCTGTCCTGTGCGGCCATCTCCCTGACAAACTCATCGGAGAAACCCCTCACAGGCACAGTGACCGTTGGATGGATCAGCAAACCGTCCGGAGTGACCTCCATTGCCACAGGTGTTTTAGGCTCGATGCCAAGCCTCTTCCTGATATCCTTAGGGATGGTTATCTGTCCTCGCTCGCCGACAATTCCGGTTATCATCTTTTACCTCCTCATTATTCACTATCACATATTATCTATCACATATTATACATACATGCTAAAAATATGCAAATATGAAAAGGACTTTCCTCCCTTCTCACCTTATCCTTACGCATGAAAAGGCGTCAACCGGGTTACCTAAGCGAAGAAAGAGAGTCCTGTTTTTCCTTTACCAATATAAAGTTTGACCACATTGGGGATTTCTCGAATATCTAAAAAATCTTCACAAACCGTTGCAGATATCGGTATTATAAAATGGTAATAGATTAAAGCCAAGTACATCCTATCAATATGGAGCTTGCAAAGTGCCCACTTTTATTAGAAGACCCCATCGCCGGACGAATAAATATGGGACTACTTTCTGGGTAAATGGACATCCTGTAAGCAGAGACCAAGGGTATGGTTCTGTAAGCAATATAGGCCATCAAGTAATCCAATTTAAGCAGCCACTTAACTTAAGCGATATAAAATCTTATACGATTCCAAATGCAAGGTGCCCCGTTTGTAAGTCAGAGGTTTTCTTTTATAGATCCCCTAATGGGGGGGGGCAGTGTTTTTTGACGAGCTAGGCCCTCCTTGGCCAAAACATCCCTGCACGATAAGCAGCGCTCAACCCATAACAACAATAAGTTCATCAAACACCAGTAAGACGTACCTATGGCAAAAGAATAAATGGACACCCTGCTTAAATATTAGTCTTAAAAAAAATGGACTCGGTCTTGTTTGAAATAGAAGTAACTATTGATCATCATAGAGAAAAATACTATTTCAAGTCTAACATTAGCAAGCTACACAAGCAGTTGACATCACTTATTGTTTATATGCAACAAATAGATTCCTCAAAGATTAAGGTAAACTTTTATTTAATAAGTAGGGAAGGACCACACTAATCTGCATTCTCTCTTCCCCTTTGTATTATGCGCCCTGCAATCGAGTAATCTGATCGCAGGGCACGTCACTAAGCCTAATTCACCATTCCCTTTCTTCCCAACAATGAATAACCCTCAACAAACCTGTATGTGCCCCTTTCCTTGTCATAGTATATGGGAAACTCAACTGAAAGGGCATTGATGTCCCTCGATATGGTCCTTTCCGACACGCCAAAGCACTCCTTTAAATCATTCCGTCCACAACCACCCTTGTGAATCCTGCCCAGAATCCCGATCAGCCTGTGAACAGTTGTAAGTTTTTTTACCTGAGACATATTCCCTCCTTTAGAGTGATTTATTATACTATTTATAATATTAAGCTTAACTTATATTGCAATTATTGAATCGAGCATAAGTTAGCACGGCTGAGTGACTATATACGTAATTTTGATTTACAGTTTTTGGGGATTTGAAAAGTTGATCTGGAAAAGTTCAATAACTGAAACGATGTAATGAAATATTCAGTTTTTAACCGTCCATATTTCCCAGAATCTGGGAGAAATAAACCTGAACGAAAGGAAAGGGGAAGAATATTCGAGCAAATATTCTTTTATGTTTAAAGCCATCCCCAATTGTGATAACAAAATAGCATATTTTAAAAACGATGTCAAGTTGAAATTGTTTACACTTTAATGTCTTATATTGCTTTTAGCTAGTTTCCATTATTGTCTTCCTGATACCAATGCCCTGATCTCCTCCGCCTCCAGCGGAAACTTGGCAAGAGGAACGTTCTTCTCGATACAGACATTTGCCATTTCCAGGTCGAGATGTCCCGTCATAACCACGGCCCTGTAACCTCTATTTTCAGGGAGCAGCTTTACACATTCAATCATGTCATAGGCAGATATCCCAAAGTTCGTTAATATGAGGATATCGAATCTGCTCCTACATATCCGCTCCCAGCAGGCCGCAATATTTCGTGTGAGGTCGAAGCCCGATATAACCTCTAATTTATAATCGGCAAGTATCCGCCTGAATATATTTTCAAAATCCTGATCTGCGCATAGCATGACGATTTTCAATAGTTTCTGCGTCATTATTCTCCTGTTTTTCCTCTCCGCCTTCATTCATTTCTTCTCGGTCTTGTGAAACTTGTATAAGAAGTACATTATCGAAGATGTTGCAAGGGCTTTCGTAAGCTCTTTCTTCCTGGCCGGATCATTTTTATGTATATAAGAGGCATAGTTGTAGCTCACTAAAAAGAAGAAGAGGCTGCATATTCCAACAATAAGAAACCACGGTCCAAGGAATATTATGACTTCATCCAGCTTTATGATGCTGAACAGGAATGCAGGAAATTCATAGAACAGCCTGCTTGAGGTTACAATGGAATACATAACGGACCTACCATTGACCAGTCCGATTATTATGAAAGTAAGGTAAAAACAGATCAAAAAAGGGATTACAGCCAATCTGATAATAAGGAATATGCTTTTAAACAGATTTTTCCAGAATGAATTTACAAACGAAGCCACAGCATCTGAAGAGGATTGCGGATCGTCTATAATCTCCCCTATCTTCCGGCCGACGGTCTGGGCACTGTTTTCATGCGCGCCGATATTAATCTGGGTCGGGTTGTTTACGTGGATGTCTCTCTTTTCCATACATTCCTCCTTTTTAATCATGCTTACCTGCCACTATAACAGTGAAGATGACAGCAGTATGTCACTTTAGGGTTTAGGGAAAAAAGGAAAAGATAGTTAGTTTTTTGTGGGCTTCTTAGAAAAGTAGTTCAACAATCCTTTATAAGCAGCCCTGGAACTTCATTATAGCTGATTACTTCCCCTATTGCGTTAAAGGTCTGACCATTCTCGCACCTGCCCGCAAGTTCGCCGATCTTGTCGTAGACATAGGTTGTATCGCCGCATCTTTCAATTCTTGCGATAATCTCTCCAATCCTGTTTTTAACGTACTCTGTGCTCATAGAATCCCTCCTTTTGGTATTTTAAAAAACGATAACATGAGAAAATGTCACAGCTTAAAGATGGACTACAATCAACCTTTAAGCCCTGATATCTCCCTCTCTATTTCATTCCGTCTCTTCGTCAGTTCATGGAGATCAAGCTCAAACAGATTTTGCTTCATCTCCTTATTGATTTTGATTCCCACTAATTTATGGTGAAGTGCCGCCAATTCCCTCATAATTTCATCTTCGTTCTTTCCGCCAGCCACCTTCTCGGCCCGTTTCTCCAGTTCTGCTTTATATTTAATGCTATTCCGCAGCTTTATCTCCTCGGCCTTAAGAAGAATTTCTTCTTCAGCATAACCTGAATTCTCCAGCACTCCCTCTCTCAGTTTCGATTCCTCAAGTTTCTTGAGTCTCCACGGGCTTCTTTCTATAAACTGTTCACTATCTAATATCTCCAATTTTACACTGAAAAGCTGTTTAGATATTCCCGAAAGTTTTTCTTTAACTTCCATTAATTTCTTTGACGCTATCCGGGCATCAATCAATTCCATGATATTTTGCAGTTCTTCAACCTCTTCCTTCCTGACCGCTGCCAGGTTGGAAAGATATCCGTCGACAGAAAAACCAGGTGGAATACGGTAGCTCTTGTCCGTCAATTTTAAATCGCTGATCTTGTCAAGGGCAAAGGCATTGATTTCCTTTGTGTCATGACAGTGCCCGACTACATGCCACATCCCTAATCTAAAGAAAAAGCCATACGGATCAATGATTCTTGCGACCTCCTCAGGATCCTTTATCCCTCTATAAATTATTTTGATAGAAAGGTTCTCGTCGAGGGCATTCTGAACTATCTCAAACCGCCTTTGCGAAACAGGCATATTTGCAGAAGACTTTATTTCAATCGAATAGTTTGTAGATATTTTTTCAAGTTTTCCCTTGTTCTTATGCCCCAGTTCAACTTTAAGCTTTCTCATGAGGCTATCCAGAGCACCGGATACAGAATCCCCAAGATTTGCAGTCATTATCCTGCACATCAGGAGTGCCCTTATCTCCTCTGAAGAAAGGTCAATATCTTTAAAAGAGAACCCCTCTTCAAATCTATATGTCTTGCTTTCTGCGCTGTAGCGAACCGGAAACTCCTTAACAAGGGCAGCGATATCCCTTGAAATGGTCTCTGGACGCACGTCAAACTCATCTGCAAGAAACTGGCGGGAACAACCTCTACCGTTTTTGCTGAGCAGGCCAAGGATATCCACCAACCGTGATATTTGCTTTTCCCTTTTTTCACTGTTCTTCATAGTGCCTCCGTTGTCCCGCTATCTTACTTATTTCTTCTCTCCACTTCCAGCGCTTTCGCTCTTCCCCTGCTCCTCCGTCAGATACCCCTGCTTCCTGAGATAGTCCACATGCTGTTTGTTCGAGAAGAACGGGAATATAAGCCAGGACAGCCCGAATGTGGATGCTGCCACGAAGAATGAAATCAGCGCCCAGACTACCATCCCTTTGTAAAGGTACCAGAAACACCCGAACAGCAGACACGGCCATGAAAACCCCTCATAAATCTCCACCGGATACCTGTTTACCGGATGGTAAAGCTTTCCGATCTCTTTAGACATGCCAAACCTCCTTTATTTGAATTTAAAACCCCACCGCCATCTTCGCCTTTTGGTCAAAGTTCCCCCTGACCTCTTCCTCGCATGAAAGGATCAAGTCTTCCTGCATTATATATCTATCCCCCTCATCCCTGATTGCGGCCCTGACAGCGGCGTTCTTCACGACCAGGGCAATCTGCCCACCGGAAAGGTCAAACGCATCTGCAACGGCCTTGAGGTCTATGTCGCTGCTTAACGGAACACCCTCCGGCAAATGGAGCCTCCACAGCCTCTCCCTTTCATCCTTTCCAGGCCTCTCAAATTTTATCTTGTAGTGGAACCTTCTTGAAAATGCGGGGTCAAAGTTGTCCATGAGGTTTGTTGTGGCTATCAGCATCCCCCTGAACTTCTCCATCTCCTCAAGGAGAATGTTCTGCATCTGGTTGTACATCCTGTCCGTTGATCTTTGGGCCTCAAGCCTCCTCTGGAAGAACTGGTCCGCCTCATTGAGCAGTAGTATGGGATGGTTCTTTGCCCCATCGCATACCCGCCTGTACTCGTCAAATATCTTCCGCGTGTTCTTCTCGCTCTCCCCTACATACTTGCCAAGGACCTTCGAACAGTCAACGGTCACTATCTGCTTCTTTAATGCCCCGGCAATGGCAAGTGCGGCATGGGTCTTACCTGTCCCCGGCGGGCCGTAGAAGAGGATGGTTGCGGCATGGCTGTCCTTTTTTCTCTCCCTTCCTCCGGCGGGCTGGTGGCTTATCCCCCACTTTTGCAGTGTCTTCCATACGCCTGTCTTTATCTGGGCCTCAACCTCATTCAGGATCTTTGAGGTTGAGGCAGGGAGTATTACTCCTTCCAAAGACTGAACTGGGGCAAGCAGTTCAAAGAACTCGCCCTCTTTCACCAGTTCCTCAAGCTTATTCATTCGTCCTCTCTTCTCCGCATTCTGTGGTGCCCTGGCAGGCATAAGCTCCTTCATGACATCCTTGTCGAGTCTGACAACCGCCTCGTTCTTTCTGAATGGATGCTCAACGCTCTTGACCGTGATGATGCCATTCCTTATCAGCCTTGAGTCGCTGCTGAAATAGTTCATGTTGGAAACCTGATCCATCGGACTCCTGCTTATCCTCGGAAGGAGCCATGAGACCTCCGCAATATCGTTCTGAAGGCATTCCTTGTACAGTATCAGGAGTACGATCATCGCCTCCTTGGGGTCTAACTTCTGCTCATTAATAAAAGAGGTTATGGGGAGAGACTTTCCGGTCAGTTCGATCCTCTTCTGCATCAGGCCCATAAACTCATCAAATATGCTCCTTGCCTCTACCTCTGTAATGTTGCCGTCTCTCATGAGTTTTCCTCTTGGGTCAGAAAGCTCCTCCAGCATCTCTCCCATCTTTTTTATGTCGTTCAGCATCTCCTCATCGCTCTTGTACGGCGCGGCCTTTACGCTTCTCTCAGTGGTTCCAAGGGTGATGTATCTCAGGAACTCGTCAGTTAAAGAAACCTTTGAGTCTATGAAGTTGATCATCCTGTCCTCACCCCAGTTGGTTCGGGTGACGGATACTGTTATTAGTCTCTTCTCGGCCAGCCTGCTCAACTTGAACAGGTTGCTCATGATCTCCTGCTTGCTGAATGCCTTTGAGAGGAGCCTTGTGGTCTTCATGCTCATCTCCCCATCCAGCAGGGAGTTGAAGAGGGTTGCCATAATGGCAATCTCCTTTTCATCAAGGGAGAACTCCTTCCATAGCTTGTCAACGATCTTCCCGCCGAAAACCTGGGTGGCCATATCTGCATGAGACAGGGGGCCTCCTCCTGAGAAAGTTCTTGTTCTTCCCTTTCCGCTCCCTCCGCCTTCATCACCTGCACCGGCAAGATCGTCCTTTTGAACCTCCCGTATCGCTGCTACCTCGTTCTGCCTCTCTAACGTTTCCACCATTCACCTCCCTTTAATGGCCGCGCGGGAACATTAAAACACACCTGAATGACAACACTGTGTCATCCTGAAAAAGAGAAAGTTTTATTCAGCATATTTTCTTAAGCCCCACCTTATAAATCATATTTTGCTGGACCATGATGGTTACATCTTTCTCCATTCCTTTCAGTATGTAATATGGACGCATCACCCCCATCACCTCCCTGTCTTCAAGGCTCTTGATGACAACCTTTCCATACCGTGGATATTTAGCCTTATCCCCTACTGTAAACATATGCCCCTCCATTCGGTCATCTTTGCAACTATTATAATGAGCATGCATGACAAGGGTATGTCACTTTGGCAATGAGATGTTTTTAAGTTTTAGAGGAAGAGCAACAATTACCGTTCGGTAATATTTCCCTTGACATCTTGCAGTATGTCGCATATCATTCCCGAACGGTAACAATTGTTGTGGCGAGTGGGTCATGTCTGAAAAAATTCTACCGAACGGGAAGATAAGAATTGAAAATGCTGTTGATCTTGGAAGGTTTGTCCATGATAAACGCAACAAAGACGGACTGACCCAGGCCGAGACTGCCGCCCTGTGCGGCGTAGGAACAAGGTTCATCTCAGACCTCGAAAACGGCAAGGTTACAGTGGAGCTGGGGAAGACCCTACAGGTATTAAAGGGGCTTGGCATCGAGTGTCTTATAGGCCCAAGGGGATGGTCGGGCTTATGACTGCCGAGTTGGACGTATATTTTCAGAATGACCTTATGGGGCATCTCTGGTTGGACAGTCGCAGGAGGTTCACCTTCCGGTACGACCAGACCTGGCTTACTAAACTGGGGGCCATTCCCCTGTCCCTATCTCTCCCTCTCAAGGGGGGAGCTTTTGAGGACGATGCATCAAGGCCCTTCTTTGCCAACCTCCTGCCGGAAGCCGATGTAAGGAGGGCAGTTGCCCGCCGCCTCGGCATCTCGAGGCCGCGGCTCCAGCGCCTGCTCGACGGAGTGTCGGAGTGAGGCGTCAGCCACCACCACGGGAGACCGTCATGCGTACCGTTCGCGCCATTCGATGCCTGCTGCTCGCCGCCCTCGCCGGCGCCGTCGGGTCGTGCTCCGACTCCAGCGGGCCGGACGGCGTGCCGCCGAGCGACCTGAACGTCGTTCACGTGGCGCCCACCAGCACGCCGCTCTTCAACCCGGTGGACAGCTTCTACGCCAAGCGGGGTGAGGACCGCGAGGTGCGTATCTACTTCCAGGACGACGTCGGTGGCGCCGGCGAGGAATACCTCCGCCTCCGCATCGACGCGCCCACCCTCGTCGCGCTGCCCGACGGCACCCCGATCCTGCCGGGCGATTCGGTGCTGGTCCATGTGCGCGTGGTGGATCCGGCCCAGATGCTGTTCGAGCTCGAGCCGACGGGCCTCAGGTTCAATCCGCTC
>Ga0209641_10005161_pt1 | contig 10709 bp, 15 predicted proteins | sample RifCSP16_1_FD_184022 | JGI IMG/M metagenome (GOLD analysis project Ga0209641, IMG submission 184022) | Soil microbial communities from Rifle, Colorado - Rifle CSP2_sed 16_1 (SPAdes) (version 2) | ecosystem: Environmental > Terrestrial > Deep subsurface > Rock core/Sediment | place: Rifle...
GATGATGGTGGCGACTGATAAAGAAACAGGAAGGGAATATACCAATACATTAAGTGTTGGTACTGCCAAGTCATCAAGTTTCGGTCGGGGTGACGATATTACTTTTCTACATTTAACGGAAGTGGCCTTCTGTGATGATTTAGGACTTCTGTTGGCTGGCGTGGGTGAGGCGTTGGTAGATAATGCCATGCTTACTTTGGAAACTACTGCTAATGGCTATGGTGAGTTCAAGGACTTTTGGGATGATTCGGTAGTGGGTAAAACAGGGTTTAAGACATTTTTCTATGGTTCCGAGTGGGAATATGGGAAAGATTTTTTAGAACAACGGAAAAAGAAGCTCGGCTACCTTTTCTCCCAGGAGTACCCAATGACTCCGCAGGAAGCGTTTATCACTACCGCCGGATTAGCTCATAAACCTTGGGATAGTTCAATTCATGTGATAGAACCATTTGAGATACCGACGACTTGGCAGTATGTCCGGGGGGTTGACTATGGCTCAGCACATTTTACTGCCAGCACTAGATTAGCCACTGACGGTGATACTTTTTTTATGGATTGTTGCTATTTGGATAATAAGAGATCAATCAAAGAACATGCGGACGCACTCTTGGCTCAGGATTACGGTAAGGGAACAGTTATATCCTGGGGAGACCCCAGTGGGGCGCAGTGGGCGACTGAATTTGGGCAATATAACTTTTATATCCAACAAGCTGTCAAAGAAACTGGGCAACAAGTGCGAAGTTGGGTGGAGTTTTGTGTAGAAAAGGTCAATGAAATGCTGAAACCAGTACCAGGGCATACGGTATACTTGCCCGATGGTAGAAAGATAGAAAATGCCCCCCACTTGTTTGTGTTTAATAATGACAGTAACCAACCATTTATTAAACAAATTGTTAATTTGAAATGGCGTCAGTCTGCCGGCGGGGATACCTTGCCATTGCTTGATGATGCGGGTGATCCTATGGGTGGCCACTATGACCTCATGGCCGCTCTAAGATATTTTGCAGTCAGTTATAGCAAGCCAGCGACAGATAGTGAGTTGCCGGATGATACCTTACAATTTAAAAGAGGAAAAATGTAATGCCCATAGCCACCGTTGAGTATTGGTACATTGAGTCTACCGTCAATAACCTTAATTCCCGGGTGTATGTAGAGATGATGAATGATATGCGGGCGTTAAAGAATGGGATATTTACCTGTACCATTAAAATCAACGAGGGTATCATTTGCGATTACTTGACTGTGGAGAATGTAGCTTATGCTAACCCTGTCCCACCAAAAGCTAATAGTGTGGCTTGATGGCCAATTAAAAAAGCAACAGTACGGTTCGGACACGTTGACGATTATAGTCAAGGATGGGATACCGATAGCGGAAAGCGCACGGTTAGTGATTATGAAACGAAGGCGTTATAAGTTACCAACGTTACCAACGAAAGAAGGTGAGTAATATGCCATTTAGAAGCGAAAAGCAACGAAGGCTTATGTGGTTAAAGCATCCGGAAATAGCGAAGCGTTGGACGAAGAAGTATGGGTCAAAGGTGGTTAAAAAGAAGAAAAAAAAGAAATAACTTAACAATCTGTCGTACAATGTATTTGACAACCACTTAGCACTGTAGTATATTTACTGCTAATAACGGTATCTAGCAAACGTACTAGGAGCCGCCAAGTCAGACTTGGGGGCTTTTTTTATGGCCAACGACGACCTCATCAAACAAATTCTTTCCCGATACGACGCAGCAGACCAATACTTGATTGACAAGCGTGATGCCTGGGATGAATACGAGGGCATTTTCCTTAATGAGGTTGAGGATGAAGTTTCCACCACTACCAGTAACCGCTTGAGTGACCCTATTCTCTCTACGATGGCAATTGAGCGCTCTAACCGCGTCATGGCGCAACTTCCCACCGGCAAAGTCCGGGCGATGTCCAGAAATGACGATGGTATGCAAAAACTTATCAATATGACGGTTGATAAGTACATTATCCCCAATGCCAACGCCCAATTTGACCTTCTAACCAAGTTTCGCATGGTTGATTTGTATTCCAATGTTTACGGGAACTTCTTTACCTTTAACGACTGGGACGTCAAGAAGAATGGCTACATCGGCCCAGATGTGTGGCTTCTTAATATCCGTGATGTCTTTCCTCAAGTCGGTGCCATTAGCCTAGAAGATTCAGACTATGTGGTTGTTCGGACTTGGAAGAATATCAGTTACTTTGAGGCATTAAAAGACCAAGCTGATTATATCAACGTCGAAAAGATAATGGAGCGGTTAAAACTAATGTCCGGCGATAAGCATGAGAAGTCTACTTACGAGAAAAGCAAGCGCGACTATGATTATCCCGAACCGATACCAGCTAACAATTCCGGCCAATTCTCGATTGTGTCTATGTATGAGCGTGACCGGTGGGTGGACTATGTACCAGCGGCACAAATGATTTTACGCGACATTGATAACCCTCAAGATAATGGCGAATTACCAGTTGTCTGCAAATACTCGATTCCTTTGATTGATGACTATATGGGCATGGGCGACTTCGAGCGTGGTAAGAGTATGCAGTTTGGCTTAAACGCTTTGTGGAACCTCTACGTCAACGCCATGCGCATTTCTATCTTTCCGCCTACACTAATCAATAAAGATGCCATTGCTGCCGCTTCTACGATGAAGATGGGGCCAGCAGAGAAATGGTTAGTGCGGGGTGCACCCACCAACGCCGCCTCCGCCCTAAATATCTCCCCCGCAGGGTTACAAACCTTCCAAGCTACCCGGCAAACCATTGTCGGCTCGCTTCTTAACCAATTCGGGACGTCATTTACTACTTCTTCTGCTGAAAATAGCGAAGAAATGGGTAAGACCCCCCAAGCCCTAAAGATGCAATTAGCCAGGGAAGGCGCCCGGGACAGCGCCGATAGGTTCTACATGGAGCAATTCTTGAAGAAAACCATGGAGCGCTTTACTAACCTTTTGGCTAAGAAACAACCAAAAGCCCTGACTATTCGTTTATTCCCTGAAGAATTAGCTGAACTGACTAAACAATATCCGGAAATGGCTGAATACTATAATGAAAAGACTGGTATGTTAAAGATTGCTAAAGGCAAGTTCAAGAGTTGCTTCTTTGATTATGAGATTGTTTCTGGTTCTACCTACCAAGCTGACCAGGCAGACCAGCAAGAGAATTTACGGTCTATCTTTGCTTTGCTGGCTCAAAATCTACAGCCAGGGCCGACAGGAGAAATGACCTCCCCAGTCATTGAACGCTTAAAAGCCGAAGGTCGGGACATTCGACTATCAGAGTTATTTACCCGAATACTTGCCAACTCCGGCATCCAGAACTGGGATAAGATAGCGCCTGACTTAACCAATGGTAACCCTGAGCAATACAAGGCAGAACAGACTATGCAACAACATAATCAAACATTTCAAAATGCCCTAATGCAAGCGGGTTTACCATCTGAAGCCATTAACTCAATTCCGGCTACACCTACCGAAATGCAGGGAGGTATGAATGAAACCCCAGCCCCAGGCTATTAAGCCTGACTTGTTTGCTAACTTTAGGGGAATCTTAAAAAGTAAGGAAGCTAAAGAAAAGCCGGTTGAAGAAGTAGAGGAAAAGAGGCTGTACGAACTAGCCATTACAGATGGTTGGATAATCTTAAAGAAGCACATTGAAAACTTAAAAGTAGAAGTAGACGCCATCAACCAGCACTCAATGCAGTCGGGTGCTAGTTTCGAGGAGATTGGTAGGAACGCTGTTGTTATTCAATTGACCAAGGACTTACTTACTAAGATTGTCAATAAGGTCGAGGATGCCAGAGAATCAATCGAACAACCAGGAAAATGAAGGTGCAACAGAGATATTGGACTTTAACAAACCCGACTTTGTCTTTATCCCGAAAGGGCGGCATACATTTAGGCAAGAAGGGCCATATTTAGTCTGCCGAACATGTGAATTACACCATGCCGTCTATGTCGGTATGGAAAAGCTGATGGTAGGTGAGGATGAGGAAGGCAAGCCGATATTAAAGGACAGAAGTGAGGTAATGAACTCAGTGTCTAAGTAGCACTTGGACATTGAGGACATCCTCTCACGATCCTTAATCGGTGTGATGTTATTTAGCGGGAGTCCTTTATGGATGACCAAGATAAGGCGTTAAACCCAGAGGGGGAAACAGAGACCACCCCAGATACTACGCCGGTATCGGAAGAAACGACCACAGATGAATCCATATCTGAGGAAGAAAGCCAGAAGAAAGGTTATAGCGCTAGGATCAGGGAACTCAATGCTCGTGCCAAAGCTGCCGAGCAGCAGGTTCAATCGCTGACCGAACGAATGGCGGCACTTACTGAGGGAGTACCTCAAGGAGGGCAAATGCCCTATACACAGCCGCCAGAGCCACTGGTTAAGCCAGGTGAGGAAGTAACGGTTGAGGAATTGGATCGCCGCCAAAGGGAGAGGGAACAATCTCTTCTCCAACAGGCAGTCCAAATCAACAGCCTACAGACTCAACGGGCTTTAGCCATTGACCGGGTCAATCGGGAAGCAAGGGAACTGACACGTAAGTATGACGTCCTCAATCCTAGAAGCGAAAACTTTGATCCTGAACTTTCTGAGGCGGTGACGGAAGCGGCGGAAGCCTATGTCAGGGCTAACCCCACTAAGTCGCTAGAAGAATTTGTTGACAAACAAATGAGACTTCACAAGCGAGCCATCACCAAGGAGGCAAAAGCAGAACAGGCTGAAATCGCCAAGCAATCCGGCCAGTCTGCCATCCGTCCTTCGACGTCAAAACCGGTAGAAAAGAAATTTGAGGACAAGACCATAGAGGAGATGGAATCCGAACTAGGTTTTGCTAAAGGCTAGGCACGGAACGGGGGTGAAAATTAAATATGGCTAATGTAAACGTAACTGGTGTACTGACCCAGGAAATGATGACCTATAGATAATGGGTCACTGTATAGAAATGTACTTTAACAAACTATTCTGAAATCGGGGAAACCCCCACTTGAATATATAGTAGTGTTACTATACACTACCTCTATATGCAAAGGGCAACCCCGAGGGAAATAAAAGCAGCAGAAATTGGATGGCTGGCCGGAATCATAGATGGAGAAGGCTCAGTTACATTCGTTAAGAATGGAGCTGGCTATCTCACCCACATGATTCATATTATAGGGTCAGATATGGATTTACTTGAAAAGTGTGTCCGTATCATCAATGACTATAATGAGGGAGGCACTCCGGTTAGGATTCTCGATAAGAGATATAAAACTGGAATGTTTAAGAGCAACAAGAAAATGTATCGCCTAGAGATTTGGAGAAATGGCCATCTGAAAAAGATTTTACCCTTTTTAATCCCTCACTTAACCGAAAAGAAGCTAAGATGTCAAAAAATGTTGAACTATTTGGAAAATCACAAAAAAGGCACATGGTTAAGAGAGGGTGAGGTAGAAAAATATCTCGCTTTTATGCCCGTAGAGACTAAGTGAATAGCTCCTCCTAGAAATAGAGGATGAAGCGATAGTCCGAACTTACGAGTAATCGTAAGAGGTTGGTAGAAATATCCAACCCAATCCGCAAGGATTAGTAACAAAATGATTATGAAAGGGTCTTCCTTGAAAGGGCAAAAGTACAACTCGTAAACGAACAGGGAGCACAAAAGAGAACCCATCCGGGTGCTAACGGTAGAGTTATCAACTTTACCCGTCAGGAACCGCTGGCAATCTCCACCACTCCCTTAACTGAGGCATCGAACCCGTCGCCTTGTGTGATTACGGCTTCGACTGTGGCCGTTACTCTCTCTGAGTACGGTGCAGCAACGATTCACTCCCGCCTACTTTCCTTAACCTCTATTGATGAGGGGATGAAGGAAGTCATTGACTCTTTTGGTCAAAACATGGGTGAGACATTGAATGCGTTGGCTGGAGCAGAACTGGCTTGTGGTACCGCTTTCTTTCCTAACGGTAGACATGTGTCCAATGTCACTACGGGTGATGTATTGAACGCTTCAGCAATCGTTTATGCAGTACAGGCACAAGAACTAGCTCGGGCGCTGCCTTATGCAGACGGCTTTTTCTTGGGCAAAACCACCATCCAGAACAAACCAACACTTTTGAATGATTCGACTTGGATTAACTCCAAGACGTATTCTGACGTGAAGGATTTGTATAAGGGTGAAATGGGCGAACTGTACCAAGTCCGTTGGCTCTTAAACGGGCAAACGGTATCTGGTAACGGGAACGCTGGAGCTGCCGCTTGTACTTCCGTCTTGTACTATTCGTACGTGCACGGACGCGACGCTTTTGGCGCAGTCAAACTAGAAGGCGATATGCCGAAACTGTATATCGTCCAAGGTGCTGACTCTGGCAACATCGCGGCACGGGCTACCTACATCTCTTGGGCCGGAGCTTATGCTGCTAAACTTTTGAATAGCGCATGGGTTCGGACAATCAAGGCTGTAGCAGCCTAGTTGTTTTGGCTCCTCTGACTTTTATGGGGGAGCCAAACATAAAAGTAACAACTATGCCAACCTTTATAGATAAAACCAATCGGCCTTATACCCGCTTAAACGAACGGGAAGCGGATAAGAAGGTGGCTTATAAAGCAACTAAGAGTAGTAATGCTGATGTTCGTTATTCTGCCAAAAAGGCTTTGCATAATATGAATAACGAAAGCGGGGCGATTAAGTCTATGCGCCAAGCCCTCATCAAAGCCCATCGTCAAGGTAGAACTGAAGAAATAAAGGACATCCACGACTACATACGTAATAAAAGCCGATACCACAATGAGTGATACTGTTTTTCGTTCCCGGCAAGACACTACCCAAACTCCACCGCCCCCCCTGGAGCAAACTAAGGCTGGGGATAAGATGGAGCCGGTACGGGAATCTACTGTACCTATCCCCTTTTCCGAATATGAGAAACAAAACCACAAGCCATTTTTAGTTGACCATTATGAGCTAGGTACTTTTTGGGATAGGGGCGACATGTACGATAACGCCTATACGGATGAAATCAAAACTATTAACGACTATCTTACTCACCAGATATCAAATGGCGAGATAAACGATTCCGTCGAATCAGTCCAGAAAGAATTAAAGCGGATTGAGAAGATGGTCAATGCTAGGGATGACCAGAGAAAGGGAGTGCGTATGACTCTGGTGGCCGAATATACAAAATTTATTTTAAGGTCTGAAAAAGTCAAAAGGGATTACGCTAAATACAACATGACCTAATTTCCACTATGAGTAAAGTATTTATTACTGGGGGTTCGGGGTTTTTAGGCAATAATCTTTTCGAAAGATTGGGTGACGATGATGTTTACTTATACGAGCGTGGTGAGGGCTTTAATGGTCTGATGAGCTTTGGGCCTGACATTATTATTCATGCCGCTGGCGAAATTTATCAAGAGGGTAAGATGTTTAATTCTAATGTCAAACTTACTTATCTTTTGCTAGAATCCTCCCGCATGGTCAAAAACCTGCAAGCCTTTATTTATATTGGTACATCTTCTGAATATGGGCGGAAAACTAAACCATTTAAGGAAACTGATACTTTAGAGCCGACCAACTTGTATGAAGCTACCAAAGGGGCAGGGACACTATTGACGGTGGCGTTTGCCAAACAATACGGCCTACCCGCCGTGGTTGCCCGTCCTTTCTCTCTCTACGGCCCTGGTGATCCTGATTTTAGGTTTATCCCCAAGGCAATTCAGGCGGCTAAGGCCGGTTGGGAGTTCCCCTTAGCCCCTGGAGTCCACGATTGGATTTACGTTGACGATTTCATAACGGGGATTTTAGATTTGACTGTTAGATGTCAACCTGGGGAGATTTACAACTTTGGTAGTGGTGTCCAATCCACCAATGAAGAAGTGTTGGAATTAATCGAAGAAATTGTTGGCAGAAAGACAAAGAGAGTGCTAGTGGAAAAGATGAAGCCTTATGACTCTGACTGTTGGGTGGCGGATATTAGTAAAGCCAAGAAAATTGGTTGGAAGCCACGGTTTACGCTTCGGGAAGGTTTAGTGAAGCTAATCAAAGGAGAAGAATGAGTTGGTTAGAAAACCGCATCTTGACTATATCAAAGAAGAACAATCTGTCACATATAGGTTCATGTCTTATTGCCTCAAATCCCATAGAGGCGATTTACAAGGTTAAAAAGCCAAAAGAACCATTTATTTTGTCAAACGGCCATGCGGCCCTTGCCCTTTATTGTGTATTGGAGGGTTGGGGTCTTGGCGATGCTGTCGAATTGTTCAAAAAGCATGGTACTCACCCCAATCGGGATATAAAAGCCGGAATTTGGGCTAGTACAGGCTCTTTAGGGCATGGAATTGGCATCGCAGTCGGTATGGCGCTTTCAGATAGGAAAAGGAATGTTTATGTGATGATGTCTGATGGTGAATGTGCCGAGGGTAGCGTCTGGGAAGCCTTGAGGATCGCGGGGGAACAACACTTAGAAAACCTAAAAGTAGTGGTGATGTGTAACGGTTGGGGGGCTTACGGCAAGATTGATACTGATATCTTGGAAAAACGCCTGACCTTTTTCTATCCAGTTTTGGTTATAAAGGCTAACTTATTCAATTATCCAGTGTGGCTTCAAGGTCAGGAGGGCCATTATGTACAGATGACTGACGAGCAATTCAAAGAACTAAATATTAGGGAGAAACCATGAGGCGGACATTCCAGGAAACTCTACTTAAAGAAATGGCTAACAATGACAAGATTTTTCTTTTGACTGGCGATTTGGGCTATAAGGTATTTGACCTGCACTTATCCACTTATCCACAACGGGCGATTAACTGTGGAGCGAGCGAACAGGCGATGCTTGATATGGCGGTGGGGTTGGCTTACGACGGTAAGATTCCTTTTGTCTATTCGATTACTTCCTTTTTAATTTACCGAGGCTTTGAAACCATACGAACGTACATAAACCATGAAAAGTTACCAGTCAAATTGGTGGGTTCTGGGCGTGATTTTGACTATGCCCACGATGGGATAAGCCATCATGCCAAAGATGTTGGTGGGTTTTTGGATAGACTTTTTGATATTGAACAGTTCTGGCCTACCAACAAGAACGCAGTTCCAAGGATGGTTAGGAAAATGATTACCAATAAACTACCTAGCTTTATTAGCTTAAGGAGATGACAGACTCAGATAAACAACTACTACGATACCGAAAGATCATGGATGACGTTGGCCTTGATTTTTTTATCCTCAATAGCACCCTGTTATCGGTGTACCGAGATAAACAGTTTTATTTGTCTGCTCCAGAGGGCGGTCCGATATTTGGGATTATGAAAAAAGACTTAACCGATGAGGTTTTAGATGAACTTAGGAAACGTATCGTTGTAAATCGAAACGGGGAGCATCAAGACTTTGATAGTGGGAGTTGGTACTTGGGGGGACAGTGCCATATCTACGCGTTTTCTCGCTATAAAAACAGAGTTGTTATGAAGATGAACCTTAAGTGTGGGTGGTGGTGGATAGCAGACGACTTATTTCCCTATAAAAAAATAACCTACTTGGGTATAGAGTGGAACATTCCCAATTCTCCTGCTGGCTGGTTATCAACACGCTACAATATTAATTGGAAAACCCCTATGTTTTGGGACTGGCATGATTCGTTAAACACGTTCGATTATTCAAAATTGGAGGATTTATGTTAGGAGCCTTATTTTACCCTGGTGGCGTACCGTTTGATAGCTTATTCATTCCTGCCATCTACCAGGAGATTTACTATGACGGGATTTATATGGATATAGTTAATGTTTTGGATAAAGAGAAGAAAGACCCGATTATTGTAGATATTGGTGCCAATATTGGTATTGTTACCCAATATCTTCGCGACCATGCTAAAAAGGTATATGCCATTGAACCGGCGACAGAACACTTTGAGGCACTACAAAAGAACAAGGAATTTAACCACTGGGATAATGTAGAAATATTTAAGCTGGCTATTTCTGATAAAGACGGTGAGGCTAGGCTTAAGTTTTATGAACCAAATCGCACTTCCCATAGCCTTGTTTATTACATCAATATTGATGACAAATTTAGTGAAATGGTAAAAACCCAAAAACTAACTACCTTTTTCAAGGAGAACAATATCACCCATGTTGATTTTTGCAAGATGGACATAGAGGGTGCGGAAGAAATGGTTTTGTCATCTCCAGATTTTGAGGAGGCATCCCGAATGATAGATTGTATTGAGGTTGAGTTTCACTTTCCTACCTTCCCAGAGCTTATCAATAGGATGATTAAACTTGGGTATCAAGCAAGGCGTTACCCTTGCTCGGCAATCGTAGTAGCATTTAATAAATAGGGAGGCTGGGGTACTCAAGTGGACAACGAGGTCTGTCTGTAGAACAGATGCTTAGGCTACGGGGGTTCGAATCCCTCCCCCAGCACTTATGAAACCATACGTCTTTTATACGTTCGTATCAGATAATTATTACACTCCGGTAGGAACGCCGGGGTTAATAAACTCCTTTAAGTATTTTCACCCCGATATTCCCTTGGTGATATTTAGGCAAGATATTATTGATACAATTATTGATCCGAAGAAGCGGTTTATGGGCGGATCAGTAAATTGGCTCAACGCCAAGCCAATCTTTGCCAAAATTCTTGTTAATCATTTTGATTGCATAGTTAACATTGATGCTGACTCTATAGTGACTGGAAAGTTAGACGAAGTTTTCAAAATGATTAACAA
>Ga0209641_10005162_pt1 | contig 10708 bp, 11 predicted proteins | sample RifCSP16_1_FD_184022 | JGI IMG/M metagenome (GOLD analysis project Ga0209641, IMG submission 184022) | Soil microbial communities from Rifle, Colorado - Rifle CSP2_sed 16_1 (SPAdes) (version 2) | ecosystem: Environmental > Terrestrial > Deep subsurface > Rock core/Sediment | place: Rifle...
TTGCCTCCATAAATTGCATTGTCAGAAAGGTTTTCTTCGATACGTATGAGTTGGTTGTATTTACATATCCGATCGGTTCTGCAGAGAGAACCCGTTTTTATCTGACCCGCATTCGTAGCAACGGCAATATCGGCAATAGTTGTGTCTTCTGTTTCTCCGGAACGGTGAGATATAACAGTCGTGTAACCGTTCATCCTGGCCATTTCTATGGCGTTGAGTGTTTCTGTGAGCGTGCCGATTTGATTGACCTTGATCAGGATGGAATTGGCTACTCCCTGCTCAATCCCTTTTGCAAGGATTTCCGTATTTGTAACGAAGATATCGTCTCCCACGATTTGTATTTTGTCTCCCATCTTTTTCGTGAGCTTTTTCCAACCGTCCCAGTCTTCTTCCGAAAGCCCGTCTTCTATGCTGCAGATGGGGTACTTGCTTGAAAATTTTGAATAAAGCTCTATCATTTCGTCATGTGTCTTTTTAGCGCCTCCTTCCGACCGCAATAGGTAATTTCCTTCCTTGTAAAATTCACTGGCTGCCGGGTCTAGCGCCAGGTAGATATCTCTGCCAGCCTCGTAGCCGGCTTTTTTGATCGCCTCCATAATCAGGTCGAGCGCTTCTTCATGGGTCTTGAGGTTGGGGGCAAAACCTCCTTCATCGCCCACATTGGTATTATATCCTTTTGATTTCAATACAGAACGAAGGTTGTGAAAGACCTCAGCGCCCATGCGTAATGCCCCGGCAAAAGTATTTGCACCAATAGGCACGATCATGAATTCCTGGATATCCATGTTGTTGTCTGCATGTTTACCGCCGTTTAAGATATTCATCATAGGCACGGGAAGTACCCTGGCATTCGTACCGCCGATGTATCGATAAAGCGGAAGACACAATGCGTTGGCGGCTGCTTTGGCAACGGCAAGAGAGACGCCCAGCATGGCGTTTGCGCCCAGTTTTTCCTTGTTTTTCGTCCCATCTAATTTTATGAGAAGGTTGTCAATCTCAACCTGTCTGGTTGCATCCATTCCTTCAAGTTTATGGGCAATAATTTCATTCACATTTTTAACAGCCGTTTGTACGCCTTTGCCCAGATAGCGTTTCGGTTTGTCTGTATCCCTGAGTTCAAGCGCCTCTCGTTTCCCAGTGGATGCACCAGAAGGAACGGCGGCACGGCCCGTCGTTCCGTCTTTTAAAATCGCATCTACTTCTATGGTGGGATTCCCACGAGAATCTAAAATCTCTCTCGCCTTAACACAACTAATGGTAGTCAATGGCCTCTCCTGTTTTATATGTATACCTTTGAAACAACGTTAGTTATGGAAAATAAAAAAAGTGGAAATGTGAGTGGTTTTTGTAACAAATATTTTATGACTTGTCAAACAGATTCTTTAAAAAATGGAACAGACGTTGTTAAAAATGAGATGATTTGTGATTCAGATGTTATGAGAGAATCGGAAATAAATTTGGGATGTCATTATTAAAAAGACCGAAAAGGTGAATTTAATATTTTATGGAAATGTAGGACTTTTTTGGTATATTCCATATACAAACGTTTAGGAAATTCAAAGTTACGGTTGTAGGGCGAACTTAAGTTCGCCTTACATTGAAAAAGCCGCTGAAGGTTTAATTTAATATGCGTATTCCGTTGGCTAGTTATGGATTAAGGGAATTAATTCTCTTCGGCATTCCCTGTATCGTGGGGATTGGATTCTCTATAGTGCTGTTTCCCTGGGTTATCCCAGTTCCACTTTTCTTTCTATCGTTTTTGCTTAATTTCTTTCGGGATCCTAACAGAAGAACTCCACAAGATACGTCACTCGTTATTGCCCCTGCAGATGGAACGGTGTCCCATATAGTTCCTGTCTTTGAAGATAATTACTTAAAATGTGATACGACTAAGATAAGTATTTTCATGTCAGTATTGAATGTACATGTGAACCGTGTGCCTGTTCATGGTCGTGTGGAATTTATCAAGCATACAAAAGGTAAATTTCTGGACGCCAGGGACGATGAATGTTTCAGCAGTAACGAAAACAATGTGATGGGTTTGTCTCTGATCGGGAGTTCTATAAAAATTGCAGTAAAACAAATTGCAGGAAAGATTGCAAAACGAATCGTCTGTGCCTGTAAGGTGGGAGACGTTTTTGAGCAGGGGCAGCGATTTGGCATGATAAAGTTTGGCTCGCGGGTGGAGGTCTTTGTCCCAAATTCAATTAAATTGGAGGTAATGGTCAAGGTAGGAGATAAAGTAACAGCTGGGAAAACCATCCTTGGTAGAATCTTATAACCACCCCTCGTCTCCTCCTTCGCAAGGAGGGGATAAAGGGGAGGTCAAATTCTTGAAAATTATTTATGTTTACGGGCATTATCGAAAATTTGGCAGTAATAAAAAAGTTATCCATGAAGGCAGGAGGAGCAGAACTGCTTTTGGATATTGGTGATTTAGCCGAAAACCTTAAGCTTGGGGAAAGTATTGCCATTAATGGGGCATGCCTTACGGTAAAAGAAGTTAAAGGTATTGTTGCCGGTTTTGATGTATCCAGTGAAACTCTTACAAAAACTACGTTAGGAAAATTACGGAATGCTGAAAAGGTTAATATTGAAAGGGCGTTAAGGGTTGGGGACAGACTGGGAGGACATTTTGTTACAGGACATGTGGACGGAATAGGCAATATAAAAGAAAGGAAACAACATGCAAACCAGTGTACAATGACCTTTTCGGTCGAAAAGAGATTTACCGACATGATGATCGAAAAGGGTTCTGTCGCTATAGACGGTATCAGTCTTACAATTGTTGATGTTGTGGACGGCGTTTTTTCTGTCGCATTGATTCCGTATACATTAACTTCGACTACCTTGGGACTCAAGAAAATAGGGGATCAGGTGAATATCGAGATCGACATGTTAGGCAAGTGGGTTAAAAAGATTCTTAAAAAAGAGAATGACGCTGGTATGACACGAGAGCAATTAACTGAACAAGGGTTTTAATAGGTGCAAGAAAGTAGAGAGTAATAAACAGATGTAAGCAGTGCAAGGGTGGCATGGACAAACTTGTTTGTCCGTGTGAAATGGGATAAAGGATATATGGCTTGCGCTCGGTTTAAATTGTACGGTTCAATCTGCAAGATTGAACCAGCAGAGAACCTAAACAGTTTTTTCAGGAAATTTCGACATGGAAAATAAATGGGATAAGGTTCGAGTTCAACAATACATCGATGATTGTGTAGAAGAAAGTTCCACTCTTGATTACAAAGCTGCTAATGCTCTTGGGAAAAACGACGGAAAGAAAAAAGAAATAACAAAAGATGTTTCAGCTATGGCAAATTCAGCGGGTGGCATTATTGTTTATGGTATCAAAGAATACGATGCTCCAGACAAAAAACATCTGCCTGAGAAATTGGATGGAATTGATAGAATAGAATTCTCTAAAGAATGGTTGGAGCATATAATAAACAACATCCAACCGCGTATAGAAGGGTTAACCATTTATCCAGTAGATAAAGATCCGGGCCAGAACCATGTGGTTTACGTAGTCGAAATTCCTAAGAGTACCACAGCTCATCAAGCTAGTGATTATAGGTATTACAAAAGATTCAATTTTGAATCTATTCCCATGGAAGACTATGAGGTCAGAGATGTGATGAACCGACTAACTACACCGAATGCTCAAGTAGAGTTTGGCTACATCGGGCCAAAAATCGAAGAGAGAACACATTCTTACACTTTGAAAATTATCGTCAAGAATCTAGGCTTCCAAGTAATTAATAATTTCAAATTAAAGTTCACTTTTCCTAATTATGGACTGCATTTTCAACATTCTCCTGGTATCGTTCCTCAGAGTCAGTATCCAATGCGTTATGGACGTATTGTGTATCCTAAGGATAAGAATAATGATCATGTGCTAACATATCATTCAGCAGAAAAACTTTTTCCTGAGGATGAAGTTGATGTAGGAAAAGAGATTAAGTTGCAATATGAAATCGATGACGAAGCTTACAAAAAAATCGAGCTAAGCTGCAAACAGGATCATTTTTTGAGTTGGATTCTTTACGCCGACAATATGCTTCCTAAACGCGACAAGATACCTTTTTCTAAGTTGCATAACTACGGATTAGTCTAATAAGCAGTTGCAGCTTTCCGCTACCCGCGCTCTGTCTGAATTTAATGCAGTTAATCGTATTTGATTCTAAAGACAATTATGCAAAAATCTAAAAAATCAAAATTATTGATCGGGATTACGATGGGTGATCCGTGTGGGATCGGACCAGAGATTATCTTAAAGTCGTTAAAATCTCCAGCCGTCAGAAAGATTGCCAATTATGTCATCATTGGTAATAAGAACGCGTTTGATCAAGCGGCCAGGACTTTAAAAATACCCTTTAAATATCGAATAATTTCTCATATAGCAGAAATTGAGAACTCAAATCCACCAGTTTCATTGTTATCTATAAATGATTTTAAGTCGAATCTTATGAAGCAGAAGAAGCCCACCGCTGAAGGCGGGGAATTATCTGTTCAATGCGTGATCAGGGGAATCAATCTCGCCATGAGCGGACACATCGATGCCCTCGTTACGGCTCCGATTTGCAAGGCGGCCATACATCTCGGTGGATATGGCTACCCCGGACATACAGAAATGCTCAAAATCTTTTCCGGTGTTGATCAAGTCGTTATGCTTATGGTGGGAGGGAAACTGAAAGTCGCTTTTGCAACCACCCATATTGCCATAAAAGACGTTCCGCAATCAATTACCCCGGAGGGTATTTTGGGAACAATCATCATTTGCAATGAAGGACTCAAAAAATATTTTGGGTTGAAGAGACCCAGGATTGCCGTCTGTGGATTAAACCCACATGCCGGCGAGGAAGGGATTTTCGGGGGTGAAGAGAGGAAGGTTATTATCCCGGCGATTGAAAAGGCGAGGAAGAAAGGGATTTGCTGCGAGGGACCAGTCTCTGCAGATACCGTATTTTACAAGGCATTAAATGGTGCGTATGACGTGGTTGTGGCCATCTATCATGACCAGGGTGCAATCCCTCTGAAATTGCATGCCTTTGAGACCGGGGTGAACATTACCCTGGGAATCCCGTTTGTCCGCACATCACCCGACCACGGTACAGCGTACGATATTGCCGGTAAAGGTATTGCCGACCCGCGTTCCATGATAGAGGCTATTAAGATGGCTCTGAGGATGGCAAAGGTGGATTAGTTCTTATTTGTGTTGTCATGTCAAAGAGAAACCTCATCGTGAAAATTCCACCGTTTCCTCTTCTGCCAGATAGGCAGCGTAGCGCAAAGCTTCTTCGATATCCTGAGCTTCTACTGAAAGGAATCGGGCAAAAGGAATCGGGTCAAATCTTCATTGTTCAATAATGAATTGTTTTTTTTACACTTCAATCCTCATAACCAGTATTGTAAACGGGGTCGTAGTGATTTTGCTGAGTATGTAACCAAGAATCGCTGTATTGCAGCTCTAGCCAGCGCACTATCTATCCAACTGTTGTGTAAATCTTTACTTCTCGTTCGATCCTCTTTCCTAAAGCATCCGTCGCTATATCCAGGTCATAATCTGCCTGCAGCCCCAACCAGAACCTGGCCGATATTCCAAAATAATGCGCCAAACGCAACGCCGTATCTACCATAATGCTACGTTTCCCTAACACAATTTCGTTAATCCGGCGCGGGTGTACTCCGATGTCGAGCGCCAGCCAATCCTGGTTCAAACCCATTGGTTTCAAAAACTGTTTTTAAAAAATGGATTGATGGGGAAATATGTATACGGTATGATTGTGTTTTAATATGTGCTATATTTTAACGTATAGGAATTTCAAACTATTGTTCCTCCCCCTTGATGGGGGAGGCTAGGTGGGGGTGAAAGAAAAAGTTACGCACCCTCCCTTTGTCCCTCCCATCAAGGGAGGGATTGTCTTTGATTCATGTAGTCGCCGAAGGCCTGATTTAAACCTTAGCAATTTCAATTTACCCACGAACGACACGAAAATGGCTAAATTCCATTCGTTTCTTTTCGCGTGTTTTATGGGTAAATGTAACCTAAATTCTGCAATGGGACACAGATTTACGCAGATAATCGCAGATAAAATAATAACTTAATTCTTTTGTTTAACTCACCCATTAGGTGATTACCTGTGATTATTTATGCCGTTGAAAAATCGGTGTAAATCAGGGTTTATCTGTGCCTGACCGTAATTGTTAGGTGTAACTGAAGATAATCCAATTTTATATCAATTCGATAATAACCATGTTTATAAAAGACCTGAAGGCGTGTAAGGAATTTGTTGCGGGAGACAACGCCATTCTTTGTGAACTTCTGCATCCTGATAAGGAAGTTATAAAACTTCGGTATAGTTTAGCTCATGCAGTGCTCAAGCCAGGCCACACTTCGTACCGGCACAAGTTAAAGACCTCTGAGATATATTATATCCTGGAAGGGGAAGGATTAATGCATATTGACAATGAATCCGCAAGGGTTCTTCCGGGTCAAGTCATTTATATTCCCCCAGATTCGGTACAATATATTAAAAATACCGGGGAAGGCGATTTAAAATTCTTGTGTATCGTAGATCCTGCCTGGAGGAAAGAAGATGAGGAGATATTATAATTTCCTGCCTGGACACAGATAAACACGGATTTTCAGGATATTAAAAGTAGTTATCAGTGTGTATCTGTGAAAATCTGTGTCCTAACTTAATTAAAAATCCATGCCACAAAAAGAAATAAACTTTATCCCCCATACACCAACCGTACTAAAGCAGATTTTCAGCCAAAGAGGGATTTCACCTAATAAACGATTTGGCCAAAATTTCCTCATAGATCAAAATACCTTGTTATCTATTCCAAATATTGCCGATCTCAAAGAAGATGACGTTGTCCTGGAGATTGGCACGGGAACTGGTGGGCTGACGAGGTTATTGGCGGAGAGAAGCCGACATGTGTTTACGGTCGAGCTGGACAGAAAGTTATTTGAAATGTCATCTGACATTCTCAAATTATATAAAAATGTTACTCTTATTAATGCAGACATTTTAAAAACAAAACACGAATTGAATCCCGATATTCCTGCCTTGATACTCAACTGGCTCAGGGAGCACAATCAAACCCACATAAAAGTAGTTTCCAATTTGCCGTACAATATCAGCACGCCAGTAATCATTAATCTTTTGGAAGGGAACTTACCTATTAAATTAATGGTGCTGATGCTTCAGAAGGAAATTACGGAACGCATGACTGCAATTCCTGGAACAAGGGAATACGGTATTTTATCTATAATCACTCAGTTGTTTGCAGATGTGGAGGCCGTTAAGACATTGCCTCCTCAGGTATTCTGGCCAAGGCCGGAGGTATATTCGGCTCTTGTTAAGATATCTGTCCACAAAGAGAGATATGCAGGGAGGATAACGGATTACCCTTTTTTTAAAAAGATCATTCACGCCATATTTACATCACGGCGCAAGACCCTGCTCAACAGTCTGGAACAGTTGAAATTATCTAATATTTCGAGGGATCACGTAAAAGGGGTTATAAAAAGCATACAATTGGATGAACGGGTAAGGGGGGAAACCTTGAACTTAGATCAATTAATCTATCTTTCAGAGGCCGTCTGTAATCTTTTAAAACAGGTAATAGTTCACCGCAAAGACGCAAAGAGCGCAAAGGTAGTATTTTTTAGAAAGTAAATCCTGAAAATTTCTGAAAACTTTGTGATTTTGTTATAGAGGATAATCCTTCTGTGAAGCATTTTCTCTTATTTAAAGTTTTCCTTTGCGTCCTTTGCTTGTGCCGTGAAGTTAAGGAGCAACGAAGTTCTTTAACAAGCTGTAATAAAGATGATACGACAATGGGAGCGCTACCCATTGGGAAGTATCGGCAACGCCGTACAGGCGGGGTTGCCAAACCGCTCTACGCTGCAAAAGCTGCAAAGCCGCTGTAGTGAACGGATAGAGAAAGGGGGGGAAAACCCATCAGGTAAGACTTTAAGAGATGAATGCAAATGAATCGCTGAAGAAGTAACGAAATCGCATTGTGCTAAGGATGCAGAAACAAGTATAGCGGACACCTGTTTACTGGCTATACGCCCACCGTTATAGAGGCGACATGACTTAAAGTTGGGCTTTAATACGGAACACGGGATATCCGTTTCGGGGTAACGGCTGCAAAAGGCGTGAAACGGAAGTCGGACTAAGCCATACGAGTGAAGATAATCCGCGAAAGCGGAAAGGAGCGAAGGGCTTAGGTTATTCAGTGCATTATTCACTACAACAACCTTGAGAGGGGAGGGTGAGAACCCTTTGGGGGATGATTAACAAATGAATACACACATACGCAAAACAGTGCCAATTGAGTATAACCATGTGGTAAACGCATACCGCAAGGTAAGGAAAGGCGGAAAGGCAGCAGGGATAGACAACGAAAGCTGGGAAGAGTTCGACAGGAAAGTCGAGGGCTATGTCTATGTAGTCTGGAACAGGCTTGCCTCTGGAAGTTATCATCCGCAGGCCGTAAGAGAGGTAGAAATACCGAAGAAAGACGGCAAGATGCGAAAATTAGGGATACCGACACTACGGGACAGGATAGCGCAGCAAGTAGTGAAGGACTACATGGAAAAGAGAATAGATAGGCTTTTTCATGAGAATTCTTATGGGTACAGGCCATAGAACAAGTCAGACAGAACTGCTACAAGCAGGAATGGGTGATAGATATGGATATTAGCAAGTTCTTTGACGAAATAGACCATGAACTGATGATAAAGGCAGTGGAGGATGTCATGGAAGAGAAATGGGTGAAGATGTATGTGGAGAGATGGCTGCGGATGCCGGTGCAAAAGCAGGACGGTACATTACAATCAAGAGCAGGAAAAGGGACGCCGCAAGGTGGAGTGATAAGCCCTTTACTTGCAAATCTCTATCTGCACTTTACGCTCGATGCGTGGCTATCCAAACACTACCCGCAGTCGAACTTTGTGAGGTACGCAGACGATAGAGTGGTACACTGTGCAAGCAAAGCAGAGGCGGAGAAAGTACTGGAAGCGATAAAGCGGAGACTGGCAGAAGTAAAGCTGCAAGTCAAAGAGGAAAAGACACGCATAGCGTACTGTAGAGACTATAGACGTAAAGCAAGGCACGATGTGGTCAAAATTGAATTTCTTGGATTCAGCTATCAGCCGAGAGCAAGAGAGATGGCAAGAGTTTTACAGCATGTGCAGCCGAGATAAGCCAAACCAACCAGAAGAGAATACGGGCAGTGATAAGAGAAGTGAAACTCTGGCGTAACACGGAGGTCGAAATGCCAAGCATTGCCAAACTACTCAACGCCAAACTTCGGGGATGGATAGCTTCCTATGGTAAATACAGCATAAGAAGCCTAAGAAACACATTGATGATGATGGACAGGAAACTAATCAAGTGGCTCAGGAAAAAGCACAAGATTGGCTACCGGAAATCAGTGGCAAAACTCAATTCGATAAGACAAGCTAACCCGGAATTGTTTTATCACTGGAAAATGGGACACGGTTAAAGCGTATCAAGAATAACACGAGCCGTACGACGGGAGACTGTCACGTACGGTTCTGTGAGAGGCTTGGGGGTGAAATCCCCCATTGCCTACTCGCCGGATTTGGGCAATGCGTACACAATCTCGCCATCCTTCGTTACAAATACGTTTCCTCCAAAGGTATTGGCATAAACGCTACCTTCTCATCCGTTTGTCCCTCATTGGCAATGAAAGGTATCTGGAGCTTTTTGGTTTTCTGAAGGACATCGGCCTTCTCGAATTTCGGCTCCCCGATCCCCTCTCTGAGTCGGGGACAAGTCTGAGTCGAGGACAAGTTTTGGATTGTAGATTGTGGAATTGATCTGTTGAATGATGGTTTGTTTGAGTTCTCTTGGCTTGCTATCAAAGATGGGGCAAAAAATACTATCAGAAAAAGAAATGACGATGCTGTAAAAACAGCAAAAGTATTCTGTATCATGATAGCCTCCGTAACTGGTTTATTCAGGCTATTTTCCTTGAGATTTAATGCGGAGTATAAAGCATTCAAAAAAATATTGCAATATTAAAAATCAAAACAAACACGAGGGAAAAAGCAAAAAAAATTTTGACAGAATTTATACAATTTTGACTTGACAATAATTTCCCATACTGTTATTATTAATTCCGAAATTTATCCATAGATATATTTCATGGCAATTAGTGATAGGTTATCCAGTCCTAAAGTTAGCATAGCTGTAAGCTATCCTTTCCTTGCTTTTTTTGGTTCTGAAATTTTCCAAGGTCGTGAATTAACCGTATCAATACCTCTTTCGTATAGTCACAATACTTTACTTTTGTTTTCCACAATTTAAAGAAAGAACTTATAACCACCCCTCTTTCCCCTCCTTCGCAAGGAGGGGAGGAAGGAGAGGACTTCCATAGACTATTAACCATATTAGTTGTGGACACGAAAACCGCTTAAATAAAATGAAAATTCCTATATAATTAAATTATAAATAATTATTCGATATATCTCCTCATTTCATCTTGCCCGGCAAATGCCTGTCTGTTTTGTACGGAACGTTCCTGAGCGAAATTACTTGGTTTGATGGCACGAGAGGCTTTACATATTAATAGCCGTTATTTATATCATTAACAGAGAATGCCAGAGCGATTCTTTATCTTAGATGGACATTCACATTGCTACCAGGCATATTATGCTATTACG
>Ga0209641_10005165_pt1 | contig 10708 bp, 10 predicted proteins | sample RifCSP16_1_FD_184022 | JGI IMG/M metagenome (GOLD analysis project Ga0209641, IMG submission 184022) | Soil microbial communities from Rifle, Colorado - Rifle CSP2_sed 16_1 (SPAdes) (version 2) | ecosystem: Environmental > Terrestrial > Deep subsurface > Rock core/Sediment | place: Rifle...
CTCGTGCAGCAGCTCCCCCCGCGCTTCATCCAGCGCGTCCAGGTAGCGCTCGAGCCGCGCCACCTTCTTGCGCACGTACTCGTCGAGGCTTGCCGTCACCTCCATGTCGTGGCCTTGGATTTCAACCTGCAGCGTCATGCTCACCTCCGGTTGTGGGCGATGGCCGGCAGCGCTCGGCCGGTCGGCAACGCGCAGCCCGGTCACGGCGCGCAGGGCGATGCGGCTCGGGCAACCGTGATCGCGAACACCGCCCGGGCGCCGGCTTCGTGCAGCGCGCGTGCGCCGGCCTCCAGCGTCGCCCCCGTGGTGCACACATCATCCAGCAGCAGAATCCTCTGGCGGCTCACCTCCTGGGCGCGAAATGCGCCGGCCACATTCACATGGCGTTCGGTGAGCGAGAGACCGACTTGCGAGGCGGTCTCCCGGGACCGTTTCAACAGGTTCTCGCGAACGGGCAGCCCGATCCGTTCGCCGAAGGCATGCGCAACGAGTGCCGCCTGATTATATCCACGCTCACCCAGCCTCTTCGCACTGAGCGGCACCGGAACGAGCACGTCCACCCGCCATTCCAACCCGCCCCACAATCGGAGCAGCACCTCGGCCATGGCTTGCGCCAGCCCCAGGTCGCGTCGGTATTTGAGCGCATGCAGCGCATCGCGAATGGGCCCGTCGAACAGGGCCGCTGAGCGCACCGCCTTCAGGCCGGCTTCGTGAATGCAAGTGTGGCCGCCCCCGGCCGCAGCGCCCCGCAGCGGGGTGCCGCAGCGCGCGCACAGCGGATTACTCAGCCAGGCGATGCGCTCCTCGCAGGCCGCGCAGATACGGGCCCCCCATCGCCCGCACGAGACGCAACGCGGGGGGAAAACAAAATCCAGCCCCACCCAGAGCCATCGGCGGAGCTGGAACGGTGCTGGCTTTCGATTGTTGGAGGCACGGCGGCCTCCGGCGTTCCCCTTCATCCCCCCCCGAGGATCGCCCCCAGTTGCGACTGCATGAGAATCATCGCGGCCGGCCCGAGCAACACGATCATAATGGCCGGGAAGATCAGAAACACCAGCGGCAGCATCATCTTGACCGGCGCTTTGCGCGCCTGTTCTTCAGCGGACTGGCGGCGCCGGACGCGCATCTGATCGGCCTGGATGCGCAGCACGCGGCCCATGCTCACGCCCAGCTGCTCCGATTGGATCACCGCCGCCACAAAGCTGGTCATCTCGGCAATGCCGAGGCGCTCCGCCATGTCGCGCAGCGCCTCGCGCCGCAGCTTGCCCAGGCGGATTTCCTGCAGCACGCGCCCGAAGGCCAGCGCCAGCTGGTTCTCCCACTCCTCGTTGACCTTGCCCATCGCCGCATCGAAGCCCAGCCCGGCTTCCACGCAAATAGTCAGCAGGTCCAGCGCATCGGGCATGGCCTTGCGCACGTTATCCTGGCGGCGGCGGATTCGGCTCTCAAGCCATAGGCGTGGGAAGTAGTAGCCCAGCACCGTGAACACGCCTACCAAGAGCAGCGCCAAGAACCATTTGGGCGCGCCCGGCCCGACCACGAACAGCAGCAAGGTGAGCCCGCCGAAGAGCGCCGAGGCCACGATCTGCAGTGCCCAGAAGACCGTCGGGTCCAGCCCGGCTGGGTTGCCGGCCATCTCCAACCGCGTGTGGATGAGAACCAGGTTGGCCTTGGGGGTGAACTTCATGACGAGCTGGCCGATGCCGCGCAGCGCCGGAAGCATCACCCGCTCCTGGAAGGGTTGCTCCAGCTCGATCTCTTCCAACGAGATCGGCTTATCGCGCCCGGCGTATTCCGCCAGGCGCGTCTCGAGTGGATCCCCCGAGGCTGGCAGGCGCATGCCGGCGTACACCAGCGCGCCTGCAATCAACACCAGCGAACCGAGCACGATGGCGGTCAGCATAAGTTACACCTCGATCGAAGCGATCTTCTGCACGGCGAAGAAGCCCAGGAAGATCATCAACAGCCCGGTGACCACCATCGGGATGCCGCAAATGCGCGTGGCCGGGTTGAAGAACTGCATGATGTAGGTGCGGTTGACGAAATACAGGAACAGCGCCAGCACGAAAGGCACCATCCCGATCATGTAGCCGGTGATGCGCTGCTGTGCGGTGAGAACGCGAATCTCGCCCTTGATGCGGATGCGCTCGCGAATGGTGAAGGAGATGGTATCCAGGATTTCCGCCAGGTTGCCGCCGACCTCGCGCTGGATGTTCATGGCGGTCACCATCAGCTTGAGGTCGGCCGACGCCACACGGCGCAGCAGGTTGTCCAGCGCCACCTCGAGCGAGATGCCCAGTTGTATCTCCTGCACCACCCGCCGCATCTCCAGCGAGATGGGCGCGGGCATCTCTTTGGAGACGGCCTCCAGCGCCTGCATGATCGAATAGCCGGCGCGCAGGCTGTTGACCGTCAGGTTGACCATGTCCGGCAGTTGAGCTTCGAAGGAGTGCAGGCGGGCCGATTGGCGGCTGCGCACGTAGAAGATGGGGATGAACAAGCCGCCGATTCCCGCCACGAAGGAGAAGGCCAGCGCCCGGGCAAGAATCCCGCCCACAATCCCCACGCCGACGCCGGAGATGATGATGGCCGCGATGTACTCGGCCGGGCGCAGCTTGAGGTCGGCGCGGGCCAGGTCGCGCGCCATATTGCCGAACAAGCGCGAACCCGAGAAGCGCGCTTCGAGGATGTCGGCGATCGGGCTGGCCCGCTGGCCGGCCATCATCTCGTCGCCCGTCACGACCACCGCCTGGGCGGAGGTGACGTCGCCCAGGCGCTCCTCGACCACCGTCTTGCGGCCACCTGCCAGCATTCCGACCGCCATCATCACCACGGCAGCGGCAGCGAGTATTCCGGCCAGCACTCCGGCGTTCATGCGGTTCCCCTTGCGCGCGAGGTTAGTAGCGTAACTTTTCGCCGATGCCGAAGATCGAGGGCGACAGGCGAATGTTGGAGGCCTCGATGCGGTCCATGAATTTTGGCCGCAGCCCGGTCGGGCGCAGGCGGCCGATAATGCGGCCGCCCTCGAAGCCGGTATGTTCAAACTGGAACAGATCGGTCATGGTGATCACCTCGCCTTCCATGCCGGCGATTTCGGTGATGTTGACAATGCGCCGTGTGCCGTCGCGCAGGCGCTCCTGGTGGACAATGACGTTGATGGCCGAGGCCACCTGCTCGCGGATGGCGCGGGAAGGAAGCTCCATCCCGGCCATCAGCACCATCGTCTCCAGACGCGAGAGAGTATCGCGCGGGCTGTTCGAGTGCAGGGTGGTCATCGAGCCGTCGTGGCCGGTGTTCATCGCCTGCAGCATGTCGAGCGCGGCGTCGTCGCGCACCTCGCCCACGATGATCCGGTCTGGGCGCATGCGCAACGCGTTGACCACCAGGTCGCGGATGGTGATCTCGCCGCGGCCCTCAATGTTGGCCGGGCGCGATTCGAGCGAGACGACGTGCTCCTGCCGCAACTGCAACTCGGCCGCGTTTTCGATGGTCAGGATGCGCTCGTCGCCCGGGATGAATTGCGAGAGAATGTTGAGCAGCGTGGTCTTGCCCGACCCGGTGCCGCCCGAGATCACCATGTTCATGCGCGAAATGACGCACGCCTTGAGGAATTCCATGGCCTCGCTGGTGATCGACCCAAAGCGCACCATGTCCTCGACCGTGATCGGGATGCGGGCAAATTTACGGATGGTCAGCACCGGCCCGACCAGCGAGATGGGCGGGATGACCGCATTGACGCGCGAGCCGTCGGGCAGGCGGGCATCGACGTACGGGCTGGATTCGTCGATGCGCCGGCCGAGAGGCGAGACGATGCGGTCCATGATGCGCAAGACGTGCTCGTCGCTCTCGAACACTACGTTGACCCGCTCGATCTTGCCCTTGCGCTCGACGTAGACATCCTTGTGGCCGTTGACCATGATCTCGGTTACGCCGTCATCGGCCAGCAAAGTCTCCAGCGGCCCGAAACCGAGGATCTCAGCCACGATGGCTTCGAACAGGCGGCGCTTCTCCGCCCGCGAGAGGACGATGTTCTCCTCGGCCAGGATGCCTTCGAAGAGCTCTTCAATCGTCTGACGCACTTCGGCGGTGCGGTTGACGTCCATCGACGGGTCGAGTTCGGTGAGAAGCTTGTTCTGCACGCGCGTCTTGAGGTCGAGCAGGCCGCTCTCACCCTGGCCCCCGCCCGGTTTCAGCCGGTCGCTGGCGCGGATGGCCTGCAGCCGCGAGGGCGCGAGGTCCTCCGGTTGAGGCGGCGCCGTCTGCGCCTGCTCGTATCGCTTAAGAAGAGACACGGTCGACTCTCACTTTCTACCCAGCACCCTCAGCGCGGGCGCAAGATCCCCGTGCGGATTGGCTTCTTTTCTTCTTCGGGCGCGGCCTCGCGCACCTCGGTCAGGCGAACGCGCAGTGTCTGCGCGAGCTCCAGCACGGCCCGCACCAGCGGCCGCGTGCGATCGCCCATCATGAACGGCACACCCTGGTTGGTGGCTTGGATCGCCGTGCGCTCATCGAAAGGGAGCTGCGCGGCCACCGGCTGCTTGAGGTTGTCGGCCACCGCCTCGGCCGTGATCCCGAAGCGTTTGTCGACCCGGTTCATCACGAGCATCACCTTGCCCAGGTACTCCAGCCGCTCGGCCACATCGTAGAACAAACGCACGTTCTTGATGGTGGGGATGTCGGGCGCCGCCAGGAGCACGATCACGTCGCTCTCGTCGAAAATACTCAGGGTTACGTCGTCCAGCGTGGCCGCGGTGTCGATAACCGTGTACTGATAGGTCTCCGCCAGAAAGCGCAGCAGCCGCTTGACCTGACTGTGACCTTGCTGCACCGTCTCGCTGTGCTCCGGGCTGGGCGGGGCCGAGAGCACGCGCAGCCCCGTGCCGTGCGCCACGAGCACGCTGTCGATCACTTCCGGGTCGAGCTCCACCGACTTGTCGGCCAGGTCGGCGATGCTGTTCTTGGCTTGCAGGTTGAGGAAGACGGTGGCATCGCCGTACTGCACCGATGCATCCACCAGCACCGTCGGCGTGTCGGCCGTGTGCAGCGCCAGGGCCAGGTTGACGGCCACCGTCGTGCGCCCTACCCCGCCCTTGGGCGAGTAGATGGTGATGATCTTGCCCGAGCGCTGGACGTGCATCGGCGCAGCAACCGACTCCACCGCGATCGTCTTCTTCTGCTCGAGCTTGATGGCAATGTCGCCGACCTTGCGAATGGTGGCGATCAGCTGGTCGGCCGAAGGCGGCTTGGCGAGGTAACCGCGCGCACCGGCGAGCATGGCCTTCTGCATGTAATCGGTGTCGCTCTGCACCGAGAGCATGATGATCTGGGCGAAGGGCACTTCGTCCAGCACCTTCTCGGTGGCCGCAATGCCGTCCATGTCGGGCATGTTGATGTCCATCAGGACGACGTGCGGCTGGGTCTGCTTGGAGAGGGTGATGCCCTCTTTCCCGGTGCGGGCGGCACCACAGACTTCGAGATCGGACTCGAATTGCAGCAACTTGCGGATGCTCTCGCGCGTCTCCGCGAAGTCGTCGACGATCAGGACGCGGATCTTGGTGGCCACAGCGCTATCACTTAGCCGTTATTCTGTCCCCGGGAAGTTCCGGAATGAAGAGTTGGTTGGTGAAATTGGCTTGGCCGTAAGGCAGCTTGGGCGGCAGCGAGATATTGCGCTCTGTGATCAGGCGCTGCAGATCCCAGCTCGGCAGGTCGAGGACGGAGGTATCGCCCGTGGCACGCAAGGCAAAGGAGAGATCGCCGCCCGTCTTCATGATCAGGTTGAGCGCCAGGGCTTCACTCGGCGTAACCTCCAGCACGATGATGTCCGGAGCGGCCGATACGCCGCCCACCGGCGTGGGCTGAGCCTGCGGCGCACCCACGCCCTCGGCCGCGACCACCTGTGCGGCGCTCTTGCTTTGGACCGTGCCCACCGCCAACACGCGTGCATCCGAGATGACGATCGCGCTGACGGGGCGCGCGCGCTGGGCTTCGCTGGGCACGTCGTAAGTCGCCAACACGGCATTCGAGAGTGGCGCCTCCGAGAAGTTGCGCCCGCCCTCCACCGTCACCACTTCGATCTTGCCTTCCGCGGTTATCGAGAACACCTGAATCTTGTTGGGCATCGAGGATTGGAAATCTGGATCGAGATCGAGGAAGAGCAGTGTGCCGATCACCGCGACGTGATCGCCGCGTTGCGGCGCAAATGCCACGCCCGCCAGCCGGCTCATCGGCATGGCGATCGCCAGCTTGCCGGGCGCCATGTCGAGGGCCATCTCCGACCCGGCCACCGTCTGCCCGGCCAGGCTTTCCGCCACCTGGGTCGAGAAGACCGGCTCACCGCGTTTGATGTCGAGGCGCGCGCGCAAACCCACAATGGTGGTGGGGTCCGTCACCAGGCCTTCCAGCCGGTACAGGGTGGGCCACGGCCCAAGGGTGATGTTCTCCTGCGACACAAACGTTCCGGCAGGGATGTCCTGGGCGGCGAAGACCACCGAGAAGACGTCGGTCGGAAGCTGGGGCGTGGGCGTCGCATTGCGCGTCGTGGTCGGCCTAAACTTCGTCCACGCAAAGACCAACCCGGCAACAATGAGTAGGATCAGGCCGATGATGAGGAAGAGGCGGCGGCGCATGAAGACCTCCTAGGGCGTGGGTCATATCCTCCCTGCCGATAGGCTCTCCGACGCGGCCGGCAGGGGTTGGGCTAGGGCGCAGACAAATGGGAAATCCGTGGACAAGTGCGGTGGTTATGATACCTGGAACGCCCGGGTTGTCAAGCGCACCCCCCTTCAAAACTGCAAAGGGCCTCGCCGCATGGGAGGCCCTTTGCTGACGTTCGACGCGACTGCAATGTGCTTAGATGTTCGTGATGATGTTGCTAAACACGTTGCCGATGGCCGGGCCGAGCAGCGAGAGGATCACGATCACAACCACCGCTACCAGCACCAGGATCAGCGCGTACTCAACAAGACCTTGGCCTTTCTTCATGAAGCGCTTCATTGTCTTTTTCTCCCTCAACAGGACCTCTCAGGGGGAAAGTCCTGTCGACTATATGGTGATGCGGGTGTGAACCGGCTAGATGTTGGTGACGATGTTGCTGAAGACGTTTCCAATGGCCGGGCCGAGCAGGGACAGGATCACAATTACGACAACAGCAACCAAGACTAGAATCAACGCATATTCAACAAGACCCTGACCCTTCTTCTGGAACCTCTTGAACATTGTTTGACCTCCTTTCATTCTGGGCTCTCTCGTTCAGGTTGCCCACATTATAGACCGGCCCCCCGCGGATTCGCCTTGCGAAAAGCTTACCGAAGGGGTGCGAACCCGCCAGCGGGGGGGCAAGGAGCGTGCCGCGCGGCCAGCCCGCGGCCCCTCCTTAGAACCCCGCAATGACATTGCTGTACATGTTGCCGACGGCGGGCCCAAAGACGGCCAAGATCACCAAAACCACAATGGCGACGAGGACGAGTATCAATGCGTACTCCAACAAGCCTTGAGCTCGAAGGTGGTGCTGCCTCGGCAACGCAACCACCCCCCTTCCGTCCAAGATTTCGCCTGCCCCGCGCCGGGGCGGCGAGAGAGACACCTTTAGCATAGACCTTGACGCGGCGCAGCAATTAACAGATTGCGTGCAATTTTCTGGCCAAGTGCGCCGCGTTCCGCCCTAATCGTGCAGGATTGGTGCCTCGATGATGGCCCGCGTGCCGAGCCCTTCCTGGCCTTCGTACTGGAACGTGCCGCCCAGCATCTCCACCCGCTCCTTCAAGTTGCGCAGCTCGTACGGGTCGTCCTCCCCCATCACCTTGCCATCAAGAACCTTGCCGTCGTGCTCGATGATGATGCGCACCCGGTTCTCGTCCAGGTCGAGCATGGTCTTGACCTTGCTGGCCTGGCACACGTCGCGGGCCACGGCCACCAGCTGCTGGATGGCGCGGAAGAGGATCACCTCATAGTGGCTCGGCAGGCGCTTCTCCGTCCCGGTGAAGATGAAGCTCAGATCCTGGCCGCCCTTTTCCTTCACCGCGTCCAGGTAGCGGCGCGTGGTCGGCGCGAGGCCCAGGTCGTCCAGCATCATCGGCCGCAGGTCGAAGATGAAATCGCGGATGCGTTGGAAGGAGGTGGCCGCATTGCCCTTGAGCGTGACCAGCTCCGACTTGGCCTGGGCTGGGTCGATCTCGAACAGACGCCCGGCGATCTCCACCTGCAGGATGAAATTGGCCAGCACCTGCGCCGGGCCGTCGTGCATCAGGCGTGAAAGGCGCTGGCGTTCGGCCTCCTGCGCTTCGACCAGCCGCACCAGGAAGGATTTGGGCGCAGCGGTCGTTGCCACGGCTTCCGGCTTGTTGAGCTGCAGCGTGTCGAGCACCGCCTGCACGGTCTTGCCGAAGCGCACCAACACCTCCTGCTTGGTCTGCAGCCGCTCCAGCTCGCCGCCGGTGTTGAACAGCCGCTGTTGCGCGTCGAGCGCGGTCTCGTACGCCGCGCGGATATCTTCACGCGGCACGGTGTCGAACGCAGGCTGGATTTGCTTGAGGCGCGTGGAGACGGCCGCCTGGCGCTGGCGCAGCTTCTCCACCTCGCCGCGGTTCTGCTCGACCAGCAGGCCGATCTCCTGGGCCTCGCTGCGCACCTTCTCCAATTCGGCCGTGAGCTGTTCGACCAAGGCCTCGAGCGAGCCTTCCGGGGGCGGAGCTGCTTTTTCGGTCATCGTGCACGCCTCGCCATGCTAGAGTAAGCGCCCTCCCCGCGCGGCACGCGCCGCCAGCAGGGATGCGCAACGATCAACCCTCGTGGCAAAGTATAGCACTGCGGAATCGGCCGGGCAACGCGCTGGTTAAGGCCCGATGCGCTCGGCGCAATCGCCTGCCCAGCGGTAGACCTGCATGTTCTCGCCGCCCAGCGCCGGGCTGATCGAACCGCCGCTCGAGAATACCGCCCGGCATCGCGCTCCGACCTGGGGATACAAAGCGGGGAAGGTGACCAGGTAATCGCTGCCTGCGTGCGTGAGGAACGGCGCCAGCTCGCGCGGGTCACGCAACACAGCCAGCCCGGCCGTGCTTGTCAGCCCGCCCAGGTCCACCAGCCGGCGCCGACCGTAGTACCCGAGCGCGCCGATGTCGTGTGCGGCAATGACCGCACCCTCGGGCGTGTGGGCCTCGACCCAGCGCGCCGTCGCCACCATCTCTTCATCAATGAGCCCCACATCGCGCACGTACGCGCGCCCACCCAACACCAGGAAGGCGAGCCCCACCGCCCCCCACGAGAGCCACGCGCCGCGCACCAACACCCTGCCGGCCAGGCCTCCCCGCATGCGGATCCACACGGTGCGCAGCCCGGCCGCGCCGTAGATGAGCGCCACCGGGATGACCGGAATGAGATAGCGCCCGTGCTGATACGAAACCGGCAGGCGCGCGGTGTACGCCGACACGTGAGCAATCATCCACGCCAGGGGTGCCAGCCACTCCCAGCGCCGCTGCTTGAGTGCCGCGTAGACGGCCGCCAATATGAACGGCGCGAGCACAACGAGCGGTCCGGCCAATATGGCCGCCGCCTGCCCTCCAGCGCGCTGCACCCATCCCTCGCCGCGCAACACGCCGTACTCCACCTGCTTGGCGTAGAAGGTGTTCGGCCAAATGCCTCCACCGAGAATTCGATTGAATGCGAAGTAGAGGAGAAGCGAGATCAGTGGTGGACAGAGAACGGCCACGCCCCGCCACACGCGCTGCCTTGGGCTGCCTCGCGCCAGCGCTGCGCCCAAGCTGAGAAAGGGTAGCGCAAGTATCGCCTCCGGGCGGATCCACACGCCGGCGGCGGCGACCAGCCCCAGCCCAATCGCTTCTTTCCAACCGGCGCCGGCTTTCCCCTCGAGGCGCGCGAGCAACCACCAGCACGCCATGAGCCAGGTGACGAACAGCGGAATCTCCATGCCCGAGACTGCGGCCCAAACCAGATGCCACTCACCCAGGAGAACCGCCGTGCCGAGCAGGCGCGGGACGCCGAGTGCGCGTTCTCCCCACGCCCCGCCCAGCCAGGCCGAAAGGAGACTCAGCGCAATGCCCAGCCCGATCGGCCACCCGGGAAGCCCGAGCCGCAGCGCCTGGCCCGCAGCCATCAGCACCGTCCACAAGGGCGAGGTGGAGCCCGCAGAAACCTCACCCGCGGAGTATGACCATGTGCCGCGCAAGGCGAGGCTGCGAGCATATGTCTGATGGATGAATGCGTCGTCGAGCGGGAAGCCGCTGAACCCGGCCGCGCGGGAGGCGGCCACGTAGGCGAGCGGCGCGGCCACTCCCAGCGCGAGCAGCCCGAAACCGATTGCCCACTGGGCGCGCGTCACGGCCGGGTCACCCGGTAGATGTCCAAGGCGCTGCCCGGCTCCTCGCTCGTTCGGCCGATCGGAGTCAGCCAGTCAGGGTACTTACCATCGCCAAGGAGACTCATGAGGTCGCTCGGCAGATTGCGATCCACAATGAGGTAAGTCACTGCGTAGCGCCCCGCAACCTCTTGCAGCGCCTGTGGCCCTCCTTGCGGGATGACCACCGAGGGGAGCTGCGCTTGATAATAGAAGCATGGCGGGTTGTTGACCGCAACGACCGGTGACACTCCACCATCGGCACGAATCGCTTCACCCGCCTGGCGATAGGCCTCGTAGTGCTCAGCCTCGCTCACGCCGCCGGACCCGATGAACAGGAACTCCGTCCGGTACAGG
>Ga0209641_10005167_pt1 | contig 10704 bp, 10 predicted proteins | sample RifCSP16_1_FD_184022 | JGI IMG/M metagenome (GOLD analysis project Ga0209641, IMG submission 184022) | Soil microbial communities from Rifle, Colorado - Rifle CSP2_sed 16_1 (SPAdes) (version 2) | ecosystem: Environmental > Terrestrial > Deep subsurface > Rock core/Sediment | place: Rifle...
CAAGGCTGGAAAGTCGCGAGCGATGACAGCTTCCAGCCGTCTCAGGCTGCGGTGCAAGCGGGATTTCACCGTCCCCGGGGCGATCATGAGCGCTTCGGCGGTCTCCTCGACCGACAGGTCCAGGAAGTAGCGCAGGTAAATCACCGTCTGGTCTGCCTGGCGCAGCCGTCTCACCGCTTCCCAGAGCGCCCGGGGTTCCTCGGGGTTGGAATTGGCGGCTTGTGGGCTCATTCCTTCTCCTTCGCTTTCGCTGCGCCCGAAACGGGTCAGCGCGGCCCAGTAGCGCCCGAAGGCGCGGCGCTGGTTGCGGGACAGGTTGGCGGCGATGCACAGCAGCCAGGGTCTCAGCGGGCGGCGCTCGTCGAAGCGCTCCAGCCAGCGATAGGCGCGGATGAAAGTCTCCTGGGCGACGTCTTCCGCATCGTCGGGATCGCCCAGGATCAGGTAGGCCAGGCGGAAGACCGCCTGCTGGTGCTCGCCGACCAATGCCATCCAGGCGGCCTGATCTCCCAGGCGCGCCCGCTGGATAAGAGCAGTTTGTTCCAAATGACTCCTCTCCGGAGAGGTTTCTACTCTATATACACCGGCTGGGGGGTTTGGGTTCCCATAGGAGGGGAGAAAAGGATTCAGACTTCCAGCTCGTCGGCTGGATCGGGCTGAGGGACCTGACTCCTTACCCGGCGCAGGAAGGAGGGGCTGTTCAGGTTGCGCTCCAGCAGGTAGGTGAGGTAGTGCTGGCTCAGGATTTCCAGCTCCCGGGCCACCCCGGGCGAGAGGCGCGCCCGGCTGGCATTGGCGTAGTTGCTGCGCTGGAAGTGGCGCAGGTATTTCAGCGCGCTTTGCGAGACCGGGCGCACGCCGCCCCTGCCGCGGCCGCAATCCGGGCACAGCACGCCCCCCAGCTCGGCGGAGAAATACTGGTCCTCCGGCTGGATCTCGCGCTCGCAGTTGGCGCAGTGGAACAGGTGCGGACGAAAGCCCAGCAGGTCCAACAGGCGGATCTCGTAATAGCGCACCACCAGTTCGGCTTCGTGCTCGGCAGCCAGGCGGCCGAGGGTGTCCACCAGCAGGCGATAGAGAGAGCGGTTCTCCTCACCCTCATAGGTGAAGCGGTCGATCAATTCGACAACATAGGAGGCGTAGCCCACCAGCAGCAGGTCTTCACGCAGCGGCAGGTAGGCGTCGCGCGCTTCTGCCTGGGTCACCAGGGGCAGGTCGCGGCCGCGGGCCAGCAGCAGGCTGACCCGTGTGAAGGGCTCCAGGTGCCCGGCTTTGCGCGAGCGCACCTTGCGGACGCCCTTGGCGACGGCGCGCAGCTTACCCTGCTCCCGGCTGTACAGGCTGAGCAGCCGGTCGGCCTCGCCCCAATCGCTGTGGCGCAGCACGACAGCTTCGACTCGGAACGTACGCTCGCGTGAAGGCATAGCTGGATTATACATCTATAAGCTAATTGACAACTGCACCCACCCGTGGTATATTCGCCTCAACAATTCAATAGCCCCAAAAGGCACTCTTATCCAGAGAGGTGGAGGGACCGGCCCGATGAAACCTCGGCAACCCCAGACCGGGAATTTCCGGCGGAAGGTGCCAATTCCGGCAGACGGATGTTCTGGAAGATGAGAGGGCATAAGCCAAGCATCATTGCGCCCTTTCTGATTACCAGAGGGGGCGCTCTATATTTTTAGGAGGTAAATTGTGAGTACCACATTTATGAGTTCACCCAGCCTGATGTTCACCTCTGAATCTGTAACCGAGGGGCATCCGGATAAAATCTGCGACCAGATCAGCGATGCCGTGCTGGATGCCTGCCTGGAACAGGACCCGTTTTCGCGCGTGGCTTGCGAAACAGCCACCAAGACCGGTTATGTTATGCTGCTGGGTGAAATCACCACTCGCGCCAACCTGAACTTCGATGAGCTGGCGCGGAAGATTCTTAATGAAATTGGTTACGACAACAGCGAGATAGGCCTGGATGGCAATAGCTGCGGCGTATTGGTGGCGATCTCGCGCCAGTCCGGCGACATCGCCATGGGCGTGGATAAATCCCTGGAAACCAGGACAGGCGAGATGAGCGCCGCGGAGGTGGATGCTATCGGAGCGGGCGATCAAGGCATGATGTTCGGCTACGCCTGCAACGATACCCCCACCCTGCTGCCCATGCCGATCTACCTGGCTCACAAGCTGGCTCGCCGCCTGGCCCAGGTGCGCAAAGACGGGACGCTGCCCTGGCTACGCCCCGACGGCAAGACGCAGGTGACGGTGGAATACAGCTACGGGCGCCCGCTGCGGGTGGATACGCTGCTGGTGAGCACCCAGCACGCCCCGGAGATCAGCCAGGAGCAGGTGCGGGCGGCGGTGATCGAACACGTGATCAAGCCGGTGATCCCGGCGGAGCTCATGTACGGCGAGCCCAAGATTTACGTCAATCCTACCGGGCGGTTTGTGATCGGCGGCCCACAGGGCGACGCCGGGTTAACCGGGCGGAAAATCATTGTCGACACCTACGGCGGGATGGGTCGCCACGGTGGCGGCGCCTTCAGCGGCAAAGACCCCACCAAGGTGGATCGCTCGGCGGCTTACGCGGCCCGCTGGGCGGCTAAAAACGTGGTGGCTGCCGGGTTAGCCGAGCGCTGCGAGATCCAGGTGGCTTACGCCATCGGCGTGGCCCGCCCTTTGAGCGTTAATGTTGAGACCTTTGGCACCGGCCGCATCCCCGACGAGCGCATCGCCGAGCTGATCACCCAGCACTTCGACCTGCGCCCGGGGGCCATCATCCGCGATCTGGACTTGCGCCGCCCGATCTACCGCCAGATATCGGTATACGGGCATTTTGGGCGCGACGACCTCGACCTGCCCTGGGAGCGCACCGATAAAGCCGCCCTGCTGCGAAGAGCTGCCGGGTTGCAGGAAAAAATTAACCTGAAAGTATCTGCTACTGCTGATTAATATCTCAGGGTTTTTCCAGCCCGTGGGCCTCTAACAACGCCTGGTCGTTCATCAGCGCCTCGGTGGGGCCATCGGCGACGATGCTCCCCTCATCCATGATGACCATGCGCGGGAACAGCTCGCCTACCATGTGCATGTCGTGCGTGGACACCAACATGGTCATAGGCAGCTCGCGCAGCAGCTGGATCAGCGAGCGGCGGGCGCGTGGGTCCAGCCCAGCGGTTGGCTCATCCAACACCAGCACCTCCGGCTGCATCGAAAGCACAGTAGCTATGGCGATGCGCTTTTTCTCACCCGCGCTCAGGTGGTGCGAGATGCGGCGCTCGTAGCCGCACATGTGCACCGCGCACAGGGCTTCCTCCACTCGCCGGTGAACCAATTCCGCCGCAAGGCCCTGATAGAGCGGGCCAAATGCGACATCGTCAAAAACGGTGGGGGAAAACAACTGGTCATCCGGCGACTGAAACACCAGGCCAACCATGGCGCGCAGGCGCCCCAGATTTTCTTTTCGGGCTTCCACCGCGCAGACACGCACCTCCCCGCTGCCCATGAGAATGCCATTCAGGTGCAGGATCAGGGTGGATTTGCCCGCGCCGTTCGGCCCGACCAGGGCGACCTTTTCACACGGAGCGATGCTCAGGGAGACGCCTTTGAGCGCCTGGTGCCCATCGGGGTAGGCAAAGGAAAGGTCCTTGACTTCGATCGAATGGTGCATATGCTGCTACTCTCAGATCAAATAGGCTAAAACCAGCAAAAGAGCCAATATTCCCAGCCCAACACCCAGGGTCAGCCATTGGAGCGGGCGGATGCGCGGCAGGGGCAGGGTGCGCGCCTCGCCATCATAACCGCGTGAGAGCATAGCCATGTAGATGCGGTCGCTGCGTTCGAAGGCGCGCAGGAACAGGCTGCCTGCCATGCCGCCAGCGACGCGCGCCCGCCACACCAGGCTGCCGCCTGTGCGCAGCTCCGCATTAGCGGCGTCCCCGCTGCGGGCCAGGCGCGCCCGGATCAGCCGCAGCGCCTCGTCTGCCAGGACGAATAAATAGCGCCACATCAGCCCGATGACAGCCACGATCAGGCGCGGCACACCCAGCGCGCGCATCGCCACGAGCAGGTCCGGAAATGGGGTGGTGACCGCCAGCAGGATGCCCGCCTGGACGGATACCCATGATTTCAGGGCGAGGCTGGCGAAGCGCGCCAATCCGGGCTGGGTAACGGTCAGGCTCCAGGCGCCAATGGACAGATCGAGCAGCGAGGCGCCTTCTGTGGTGAAAATGAGCGGCAAGGCAGACAAAACAAAGGGCAGAGCCAGCGCAGACCGTTTCAATACGTAACTGGCTCCCAGGTCGGAGAGGATAGTGGCTGAAAAGGCCAGCGCAAACAGCAAGATGTAGGCTGACCAGGCCCCGCTTGGGGTCAGGGCGGCGGTGAGGATGAAGGCCAGCGCGAGCACAAATTTCACCCGCGGGTCAAGCTGGTGGATGGGGCTCTGGCGCGGCTGGAAGGGGTCCAGAAAGTGGATATGCATAGACTCAGTCGGAAGCCCGGCGAGCGCGCCGGTTATAGGCCACCAGCAATGTGACCGCAAACACGATTAACATGCCCAGCACGCCCGCCAGGACGGTCGCCAGGGCCTGGTTGGAAATCCCGGGCAGCAAATAATCGGGGATCAGGTTGAAGGGCGAGAGGCGCCTGGCATCCAGGAAACCAGCTTGCGCTGCGACCCATTCCAGGCCGTCCGGGTTGGAGGATGCCAGCGGCGAGGCAACCGCCAACCCAAAGGCGAGCAGCAGGCCGAAGGCCCAAATGAACTGGCCTTTGATCGGGCGCTCCTCGCCAGCCAGGAGCAGGTCCGGCCGCGCTCTGTACAGGAAAGCCAGGGCGCCCAGCGTGATCAATCCTTCACCGATGCCGATCAATGCGTGGACGCCGCCCATGGCTGGAACGGCGACATTGGCCGGCGACACCCCGGAAACCGCCAACTGCAGGGCGACGAGCAGGGCGCTCGCTTCGATGGACAGCCAGGTGGCGATGAACCCGCCGGCGAACAGCCCCCATCGAGCGCCGCGGGCCAGCCTTTGCAGCGTCCGGTAAGCCATATAAGACACCGCCACGCCGACCACGCCCATGTTGAAAATATTGGCGCCCAGGACCAGCAGCCCACCGTCTTGAAAGATCAACGCCTGGACGCTCACCACGCAGGTCATCACCAGCATGGCCGCCCAGGGTCCGAGCAAGATGGTGGCGATAGCTGCGCCCATCAGGTGCCCGGAGGTGCCTCCTGCCACGCTGAAGTTGAGCATCTGACCGGCGAAGATTGCGGCCGCCAGCACGCCCATCATCGGCACCTGGCGGTCGCCCAAATCCTTGCCCACCCGGCGGAGGGCGTAGCCAACGGCCGCAGCGGTCAGCAGCCAAAACAAGAGGGAGACCAGCACAGAGAGAAAGCCATCCGGAATATGCAGCGGTTGAGGGGCGGAATGCATCCTATTCTCCCTCCTCAGATTTACCCTCGGCAGAACTGCCGGCGGCAGAACTACCGGCGGCAGAACTGCCGAGGCAATCGGCGCACAGACCGAGGATCGAAAGGTGCTGTAAATCGGGGCTGAAGCCGTACTGCTCGCGCAGCAGCTCGTCGATGGGGGTGACCAGGCTGTGGTCGGCGTCGATGACCCGTCCGCAAGCCTTGCAGACCAGGTGAAGATGCGGCCCATGCTGCGCAGTCGCATACACGGCGTAGCCGTCCCTGAGATCGAGGCGGCTGGCAAAGCCGGTCTCGACCAGCAGGTCGAGGGTGCGGTAGATGGTAGCCAGGTTGATCGCCCGCGTGCGCTTGCGCACCTGGGCGAAGATCTCTTCGGCGGTGACGTGACCGGCGCTATCAGCCAGAGCTTCGATGATCATTTCACGTTGAGGCGTGACCCGGTAGCCGCGCTGGCGCAGGGATTGGATGTAGATATGGCAGTGAGACATTGCGAAGGCTCTCTATTGCGAATACTCGCAATAAGATTATACCAGATTTTGTCCGATTTAGGAAACAAAAAGGAGCGGCCAATCGCCGCCCCTCGCAGAGAAACGCGAGCTGAAATAGTTTTAGATATGCGGGGTGAATTTCGCCGCCAGGCGGTCTTTCGGCTGGTAGCCGGTGACGCGCTGGCTGGGCTGGCCGTCAACGAATAACATCAAGGTGGGTACCCCCATCACCTGGTATTGCATGGTCAGGTTAGGGTTATCGTCAACGTCCAATTTGACCACTTTGACCTTGCCGGCCCATTCAGCCGCCAGTTGCTTTACAACCGGGTCGAGCATTTTACACGGCCCGCACCACACGGCGGTAAAATCGACCAGGACTGGCTGGCTGGCCTGGAGCACTTCGCTCTGGAAGTTGTCCTCGTTGACATGTACGATCTCGGGCATAAACTCCTCCATAGTTGCCCCGCCGAGCAATAATATCCACTAACCTGCTGCGTTGAGGCCCATGGTAACCAGAGCCTGGAGAAAAGTCAAGGGCGTAGGCGGCGAATCCGCAAATGTTGACGGTGGTTAGGGAGCGTGATAGAATGCATTGCGCCGCCACAAGCGGCGCGCCGCGGGCGCGTAGCTCAATGGTAGAGCAGTGGCCTTTTAAGCCATTGGTTGCAGGTTCGAGCCCTGCCGCGCTCATACATTTTCCCTGTAGGAGCTTCCGGAGGAGCGGCGAGTCAAAAATCGCCCCTGGTTCCTGGGCAATTTCCAAAACCTCGAGCGCCTGCCGGATAACGGCGCGATGCGTGTTTTTGTCCTTGGCAAGGCCAAGCGGAAAATATAAGTACGCTGGAGAGCTTCATTATTGATCATAACCTCAAGGCTGGTAGATCCTGGTCTCGGGCATAAAAGCGGCCCAGGAGAACCAGAAGTGGTTGATCGCGACCACTGGCTCGAGTTGCCGCCCGGTCATTTCCCCGCTGAGCGCCTGACCAAGCAAATTCCATTCGCTGTTGGTCTCCTGGTCGACGACCTGGCCTTTTTCCACGCTGAAATGCAGCTCATTCCCATCGACAACCCGGGAATAGGCGTTAGCCGATCCCACGTCTCTTCCCTCAGCGACTGAGCTGGCATCCAGGGCTGACGCTGTGCCCGCGGCCCAGAAAATCGCTACGGGTTGGCCCCCTACGGTATCATTGATGACCTGCAACTCTTGAAGCACATCATAGGGATAGGCGACAGCTTCACCGTTCGAGTCCACCGTTAACACCCGCGCAACAGGAGGTAAAACGCCCGGTGTCTCGGGGCCGCGATATAAGAACGGCGGATTGTTGACGTCATCGTAACCGGTGTATGGATTGCGGCCGTATGAGCGGGCGAAACCCGTCTCTCGGGAGAGCACCAAACCATCCGGATAGGCAGACTTAAACTCTTCCCAGGAGATGATTGCGGCAGGATAGAACTTCAACCGTTTGCCGGTCAGATCTCCTGCAATCGCCTCTCCATTGGCCTGCTGCCACCAGGTCTCGGTCTGGCGATCGTACATGATCAAGTTGCTGTAGCGCAGCCTGCCAGTCGTGCCGAAGTCGAATGTTATGCCATCCAACGTGCGCTCGAAAGCGATGGCGGTATTGCACAGGGGACAGAAAGTGACCGCAAGGGGCAACCCGCCGACCGTATCGTTGACGATCTCGTGCCAGATCAAGACCTGGATCGGATAGGCGCGCGCCTCTTCTTCGACCTGGATCAGGATGACCGGCTCAACCGATCTGAGCCAGCTATCTGCTTCATTTACGCTGACGAATTTCGGTTCGTCAATTGCCGGGATGCCGTCTTTGGGAGGGCCGCCAGAAAGGATTTCGCTGTAAGGCACAGTGTGCTTGCTGAAGTCAGTTATGAATTGGAAAGCCGCTCCGGCTGGCGGGGCTTCTTCTGGAAGCAAAGTCGCACCCGGTATTGTTTCCCCAGGCGTGATCTTTCCGATTCGATCAGGCGTCTGAGCTGGGGTGGTAGGCACAGAAATTGAGTTCGTTGAAGCGGGATTCTCAACAGACGCCGTGGCTGCTGCACAGGCTGAAAGCACGAGACTGGCAAGAACAAAAATCACAAAAAAACCTTTTCTTTTCATCATGTCAATGATGCTCACCTCACTATGTTCAAGACGCGGCAAGGGCGTAGAATATTACCCGAAAAGCAGTGCAAAAGCCTGACACTGGGTGCCGGATGTAGCCAGACTTTAGTCGCCTTTAAAGAAATTTTGCTAAGAAATTACAGGGTGGAGGTTTGGATTCAGGTGAAGCCCACAAACCCGTAACCAACTTCTTCCATCGTTCTTGAGGATCTCGTCGGCCGCGCTCGGCCCCCAGCTCCCTGGCCCATAGATGTGAACCGGGGGACCATCCGGCGCTTCCCAGGCCTCAAGGATAGGCTCAAGCAGCTCCCAGGCCAGTTCGGCCCGGTCGACGCGCGTATAGAGCGACGCATCACCGTTTAACGCATCCAGCAGCAGACGCTCATAAGCCTCGGGAATAGCCATTTCACCAAAAGCATCTCGATAATGGAAAGCCATTTCCACCGGACGTCTCTCGGTCAGCGTGTCGGGCACTCTGATGTCAAAACGTTGATGGAAGCCTTCATCTGGTTGCAAGCAAAATGACAATACGTTTGGACGCATAAAAGCACTCACACTCTTTATTCCTAAAGAAACTGTGGGTGGTTTAAACTGGATGACGATTTCGGTGGTTTTCTCTGCCAGCGACTTACCTGAGCGCAGATAGAACGGCACACCTTGCCATCGCCAGTTGTCGATGAATAAACGCAGCGCGGCGTAGGTCTCGGTCTTGGAATTTGGCGCGACCCCTGGCGTTTCCAGATAACCGCGATATTGGCCTCGCACCGCTGCGGAGGCGATTATCTCCGGGGAGATCGGGCGTACAGCCCGGAGTACTTTGACCTTCTCTTCACGCAAGTCATGGGCATTGAACGAGGCCGGCGGTTCCATGGCAATAAGCGAAAGCAATTGCAGCAAGTGATTCTGAAACATGTCTCGCAATGCGCCGACCCCGTCATAGTATTTGGCGCGAGAACCTACATCCACTTCTTCAGCCACCGTGATCTGCACGTGGTCAATGTAATTCCGGTTCCAGAGCGGCTCATACAGCGCGTTGGCAAACCGGAAGGTCAGGATATTCTGAACGGTCTCTTTACCCAGATAATGGTCAATCCGGTAGATCTGGTTCTCGTCCAACACCCGGTGCAATTCCCGGTTGAGACTTCGGGCAGAGGCCAGGTCTGTGCCGAAAGGTTTCTCGATAATTACTCGCCGCCAGACGTGATCCTCTTCCAATAGGCCGGCTGCTCTCAGGGAAGCCGGGATCACCGAGAAAAAGCGCGGCGGCGTCGCCAGGTAAAACAGTCGATTTGCAGGACTATTTTCCAAACCGGTCAATACCCCAGAAAGCCGCTCATAATCTTCCGGCTGTGTGAAACTGCCGGAAATATAGTACAGGTGTGAAGCGAAGCTCTCCCATTCTCCTAGGGCGAATTCGTATTCGGCAAACTGTCGGACATCAGCTTGAATTCTTTCTCGAAAAGCCTGATCGTCTAATTCAGAAGTTGAAAATCCGAGGATGTGAAATGCCTCAGGCAGGCGACCTTTGCGAAAGAGGTTGAACAAAGCCGGGATCAGCTTGCGCTTGCTCAAGTCGCCAGAGGCGCCGAAAAGGATTATGCTTGTAGCGTCGGTCATTTATCCGCCTCCCGTTTCACCGCATGCCCACCGAATTGATTGCGCAAGGCTGCCAGCAGTTTGTCGGCAAATGGGTCTTCTTCTCGAGACCGCAGCCGTCTTTGCAGAGAGAGCGTGATCACCGGAGCAGGTACGTCGAGGTCGACCGCCTCAAATACCGTCCAACGCCCTTCGCCGGAATCGGGCACCCAGGGCTTAATCTCTTCCAATTCCCGGTCGTCCATAAGCGCACGGGCGGTCAGGTCCAACAACCAGGAACGCACCACGCTGCCATAGCGCCAGATCTCAGCAATGTGATAAAGATCGAGGTTAAATTCACTCTTGGCTTTCAAGATCTCGAAACCTTCAGCATACGCCTGCATCAGGCCATACTCGATGCCATTGTGAATCATCTTCACGAAATGCCCCGCGCCGCCAGGTCCAACATATCCCCAGCCCCGATCTTGAGCTGGCGCGAGAGTCTCGAAAATCGGGCGGTGGCGCTCGACCACTTCTTCGTCCCCGCCGATCATCAGGCTATATCCTTCAGACAAACCCCAGACTCCGCCGCTGGTGCCAACGTCAATGAAGTTTAAGCCTTTTTCCCGCAGCAATTCGGCGCGGCGTTGGCTGTCCTTATAGTTGGAATTCCCTCCGTCAATAACCGTATCACCCGCCGCGAGCCGGTCAACCAGGTTCCGTATGGTATTATCCGTGATTTTTCCGGACGGAACCATTACCCAGACGCTGCGCGGCGCCGGCAATTTAACGACGACTTCATCCAATGTGCGGGCGGCCTCGGCCCCGGCACTCTCGAGCTGCTGGACAGCTGACTCATTAATGTCGTAAGCAACCACCCGGTGCCCCCCGCGTATCAGCCGGGTAGCCATGTTGGCGCCCATTTTGCCCAATCCTACCATTGCTATATCCATACTTTTATTCCTCTTTTTCTGCGAGGTACAAAATTCATTTCCTACGAGGGGTCTACGGGCTGCCGTATAGAGGGATACGCGCCCCATTCACTAATTTGGCATCCTCCGAACATAAATAGACGATGGGGCGCGTAT
>Ga0209641_10005170_pt1 | contig 10703 bp, 13 predicted proteins | sample RifCSP16_1_FD_184022 | JGI IMG/M metagenome (GOLD analysis project Ga0209641, IMG submission 184022) | Soil microbial communities from Rifle, Colorado - Rifle CSP2_sed 16_1 (SPAdes) (version 2) | ecosystem: Environmental > Terrestrial > Deep subsurface > Rock core/Sediment | place: Rifle...
CTCCTAAGCAGTGGGACTACTCGGAGAACCAGAACATGACTCAACTGACCGAGAGGCTTGGCGCCTGCATACTTGAGGCGTCGGAGGAATTCGCGGCTAGCCTAAGTAAGTACAGGCAGGAGTACCTGGAGCGGGTCGAGAGGATCCTGCATTACAGGCAGGGCCCTGAGACCTAACTCTTCATTCAAGCCGACGCCACTTCGTGGCACGGCTTAATTCAGGCGTTAGGCTGCCTGGCGAATCTAAAGGGACCTAGGATGCAGAATTACATCTGTGCTACGTGCGGGCACCAATTCGCAGAGAGCAAGGAGCCACCGCCTCACTGTCCCATCTGCGAAGATGATCGCCAGTTTGTCAATCCCGAAGGTCAGTCCTGGACTACGCTTGATGAGTTAGCCCGAGAGCATCACAACCTCGTGAAGTCCTTGGAAACGGGGTTGACCGGGATTGGCACTGAGCCCAAGTTTGCAATTGGACAACGTGCTCTGCTTGTGCAGGCTTCCAAGGGCAACGTGCTCTGGGACTGTGTCAGCTTGATTGATGATGCCACCATCGAAGCGATCGAGGCACTAGGTGGGATTTCAAGTCTTGCAATGTCTCATCCCCACCTGTTCGGAAGCATGGTCGAATGGAGCCATGCGTTCGGGAATGCACCCATCCATCTGCATATCGAGCACAGGCAGTGGGTTCAGCGACCCGACCCCGTCATCGACTTCTGGGAAGGGGAATTTCTTGAGCTGGACGAAGGAGTCACGCTGTACCGGTGTGGCGGGCATTTCGAAGGCTCGACTGTACTGCTGTGGCCGGATGGAGCCGAGGGTCTCGGGGTGCTGTTGAGCGGAGATACCATGTATGTGGCCCCGGATCGTCGCCACGTATCATTCATGTATAGCTACCCTAATTTCATACCTCTCTCGGCTTCGACAGTTGACAGCATTGTCGATAAGGTCATGCCACTGAGGTTCGACCGTATCTATGGTCATTTCTTTGGCTTGGAGATCGAGGCGGATGCCAAACGCGTTGTGCAGCGGTCGGCGGAACGATACAAGCAGGCCATTGGGTTCCTAAGTTGAACTTCGTTCAGGCAGCCTAACCCCTCGCTGGAGCGGACGCCGCCACGGCCCGATTTCATGTTCGCAGTACCTCAGCGGCGCCGCTCAGCTCGCGACCGTTGGGCAGCCTCGGCGTCACCCGAAAAGGAGGACCGTGAAGAAGTACACCGTGAAGGCGCTAACATCGGATACTTGGTCGGACTTCGCCCGGCTGGTCGAAAAGCACAACGGCGTATGGGGCGGCTGCTGGTGCATGGCGTTTCACTCTGAGGGCACAGGTACCGGCAAGGCCCCATCCCTCAAGGAACGACGCGTCCGCGAAGGTCGAGCTCACGCCGCCTTGGTGTACGATGGTTCCTCCTGCGTAGGCTGGTGTCAGTTCGGGCCGACCGACGAGCTTCCTCGCATCAAACACAGGCGAGCCTACATGGAAGGTCTCAAAGACCTCCCAGACTGGCGAATCACTTGTTTCTTCGTGGATCGGGACCATCGGCACAAGGGCGTCGCATCCGTCGCCCTCACCGGCGCTCTGCGGGAAATCGGCCGTCTGGGAGGAGGAATGGTCGAGAGCTACCCTGAGGACGTGAAAGGTCGCTCGGTATCGGGATCCTTCCTCCATAACGTAACGGTCTCAATGTTCGAGCAACAAGGGTTCCGCCGGGTCCGTCGTCTCGGAAAAAGTCATTGGGTAGTCACCAAGACGGTTCGCAAGGCCCCGAGAAAGACCCCGCGATGACCGCCCAGCCCTCGGCTGCCCAACAACTCGATGGAGCCGACCAGGCCAGCCAGGTGTTGGTTTTGGCGCGATACTAGCCTTGGCTGGCCGGGCGGCTCATCTCGATGCCGTTAGGCGCACTGAGCAATGAATATGGCTCAATGCTCAACGCTGCAGGGCTCCATATGACCGCCATCACCGCTAGCACCAGGACCGATCACCTGGGTAAGGGCTGATCCGCATGGGCCGGCTCGTCTACTCGATGTCCGTTTCGCTCGACGGCTACGTCGAGACGCCGAGCCGATCACTGGACTGGGTGCTGATCGATGAGGAGCTGCACTCGTTCTTCAACGACGAGGCGCGCGAGGTGAGCGCCTTTCTGTACGGGCGGCAGATGTACCAGTTGATGGTCGACTACTGGCCCACAGCGGAGACCGATCCGTCAGCGACGCCGGCCATGCTCGAGTTCGCCCGCATCTGGAAGGACAAGCCGAAGATCGTGTTCTCCAGAACCCTTGGGAAGGTCGAGTGGAAAAGCCGACTAGTCCGCTATGATGCCGCGGAGGAGGTTGCACGGCTCAAGGCGCAGCCGGGGTTCGCCATGGACGTCGGTGGTCCCACCACCGCCTCGACGTTCATGCGGCTTGGCCTGATCGACGAGTACCGCCTCTTCGTCCATCCGGTTATCCTCGGCGCCGGCACGCCGTTCTTCCCGGCCCTGGACGATCGCGTTGCGCTGAAGCTTCTCGAGACGCGGACTTTCGGCTCGGGTGTGGTGTACCTTCGGTACAAGATGGGCAGCCCGGCTGGATGAACGGCGTGCTCCACCTCGGGGACCGATACGGGCACCTGCGCCCGCGTCTCTTCCACTACCTCCCTCTGGCAGGCATTTCACGTGCGCCTAACAACTCGATGGAGCCGACCCGGCCAGCCGGATGTCGGTTTCGGGCGCGATAAAGGTGTTGGCTGGCCGGACGGCTCATCTCGAGGCCGTTCGACAGAGAATAGAGCCGGGCGATGCTGGCACGGCGCCGGCACTGCGCAACTCGAGAGCGTTCGGTCCCCGGGGGCGGGGTGACTCACCGGCATGGTTCAATGGCGTTGAAGGCGAGACGTTGCGATTAGGAGGGCTGATGTGATGGACGACATTGGGACGAGACTCTCGACACTCTGGGTTGTGGTCATGTTCAACATGGTCTTCGCGGACATTCTGACTTTCATCAAGCCTGGAGCGTTGCAGGGATTGTGGGCCGGACAAGCGGGCGTGCAAGTCACTCAGGGGCTTCTGCTGGTGTTCGCGATACTCCTAGAGATCCCGATTGCGATGATCCTCGTGTCCCGCATCTTGAAGCGAGGGGCCAACCGCTGGGCGAATACCGTTGCAGCGGTGATTACCACTGTGTTCGTAGTAGGCGGCGGGTCGCTGGATCTCCACTACGTGTTCTTCGCGACCGTAGAAGTCGCGTGCATGGCCCTGATCGTCTGGTCCGTTTGGTCGCGGCGCAGCTCCGAAACCGCGGCGCCGCGACCGGTGGGCTAGCGGGCTCGACCGGAGCGCCATCGTCTGTCAGCTCCTGTCGAACAAGCGCATCAACCCGACGCGCGGAAGCGCTGGGACAGACTGGATTCGCTCGGCGCGCGGGTTATGCGCAACACGTTGGGCGTCACACACACATAGGAGGGTATGAAATGAAAGTTGCGAAGGCCGGTGCTGGAAAGGCCAAACCCAAACCCGCCCCAGCCGCCACGGGTGCGGCCGCCGTCCGGGCCTACATCGATGGCCTTCCCGGGTGGAAGAAGGCCCTGGCCAAGCGCATCGACGCCATCATCGCGCGCGAAGTCCCCGACGTGCGGCGTGCCATCAAGTGGAATATGCCGTTCTACGGTATCGAGGGGCAGGGCTGGTTCCTCAGGTTCGCGGCGTACTCCAAGCACGTGAACCTGAGGTTCTTCCGGGGCACGTCGCTCAAGCCGGTGCCTCCCGTTGGGGAGCTAAAACGCCGCGGCCTCCACCTGAGGGAGGACGACGAACTGGACGAGAAGCAACTTGCGTCATGGGTGCGCCAAGCCGCGGCCCTACCGGGTTTTCTTGCTCGCCAAGGGCATTGAAGAGGCGGAGCTGAAGCCGGAAGATCTGTAGCAGATGCCGCCCAACTATCGCTTGCAGCCGACGCCCCAGCCTCGCGTTCGCTCGGCTGGGGTTCCCTCGTTCGCTGCGCTCACTCGGCGCGGCTGAAGCTGGCGTTAGGCGGCTGGCGCAAGATCCGTTCCGGGAGGCAACTCTGTTCCGAGAGGAATCGCATAGCACCCAAAGCAGTGCTTCTGGCCGGAGCCGTCCTTCTCATCTCCATCGTTGTTGGCCAGGTCCTTCTCACTGCCTTCAGGGTCATACGATTTGTGGAGGATGGAGTTATGGAGTACAACGAAGCCGAAGCATATGAGTTGGCCGCGTTGATGGACAGGGCGATCTATTATGTTTACCTGCTCAAGAAAGGCCCCACTTGGTCTCCTGACTCAACCCCTGAAATAACCGCGCTGCAGGAAGCGCATCTCAGTAACCTGCGCAGGCTGGGTGAGGAGGGCAAGCTGGTCTTGAACGGACCGCTCCTGGATTCCTTCCAGCTCAGCGGTGAGATTCGCGGGATCGGGGTCTTGAAAGCCAAGTCCCTAGCCGAGGCGCAGGAATGGGTCAGCACAGATCCGATGGTGAAGGTCGGTCGGCTGGTGTTCGAGCTTCATGCCTGGATGATCGCGAAGGGGACATTGCCTTGAACACAGCAGTAAACACTCGCCCCTATCGGTCGTCTGATTTTACGCCGTTACCAGCTTGTGCCGTTTCGCCCGTGAAAAGTCCTTGCCCGACCGAGCTTCGTCGAACCGTCGAACCCTGCCCTCTGAAATCCGCGCCTCCAAGACCTTGAGCGGATCATCTACGAAAGCAGATCACCAAAGAGAGATCGCTACACACTCCTTCAGAGGTGCCTCATCCTTGAAGGCGATCCCGCTTCCGGCGCCGCCTAACACCTCGATGGAGCCGACCCGGCCAGCCCGGTGTCTGGCTTTGGCGCGATACTAGCCTTGGGCTGGCCGGGCGGCTCATCTCGATGCCGTTAGGCAGCGATGTAGAAAGGTCAACTATTGGTGTTGACGGCCTTTCATTGTGGACACCTGGCGGCTGGCTCGCCGCAACCGAAAGCAGATGACTCCAGGGAGATCACATGAGCGTTGAGCCGACAGCACGGAAGGCCAAGTTCCGGAGGACTGTCAGGCGCATCGGCACTGGTGCCCTCGTGGCAGTGGTACTTCTTGTAACCGCCACACTTGTCGTAGGTGAGATGCTGCAGTCCTCCATGAGAAACTCGAATCCTCCTCCAGGGGAGTTGGTCGACGTCGGGGGCCACCGAATGCACATCAACTGCACCGGGGAGGGCCGTCCTACGGTTGTCCTCTCGGCCGGCCTGGATGACTTCTCGATCTTCTGGTCACTCGTCCAACCCGAAGTTGCCAAGTTCTCAAGGGTTTGTTCGTTCGACCGTTCGGGATTGGGGTGGAGCGAGCCCAGCGCAGATCCTCGTACGATCAGGAATGTGGTCACCGAAGTCCATACCTTGCTCCTCAATGCTGGTGTAACTGGCCCATTTGTCATGGTCGGGCACTCCTTCGGCGGCGCTCAGGTCGAGCTGTATGCATCCGAGTATCCCGAGGATGTAGTGGGGGTGGTCCTCGTAGATGCTGCCCCTGCCGATCTCTTTCTTCGCATCCCAACGTGGGCAGGGCTGATCGCACAGAAGGTCGGACTCTACCGCACGCTGGCTGCACTCGATAGCCTCGGACTCCTCGCTTTCACCCCAACAAGCATCCCAACCCGGGGTTTGCCGGATGAGGCCGTCGCTCAATACAGAGCCATCGCGTCCTCAACCGGCTACTTCCGCACGGCCGTTGCCGAGAATGAAGCTTTTGAAGACAACCTGGCTGAAGTGCGGGCCGCACAGGTCAATCTCGGCTCAGTCCCTCTTGTGGTCATAAGCCGCGGCTACTGGGAGGCCATTCCTGCCCTCTCGGCAACGGACAATGATCTAGCCTGGAAGTCGTGGCAGGAGATGCAGTCGGAATTGGCGGATCTTTCTGCTGATAGCCTACAGATCATCGCCACAGACAGCGAGCACAACGTTCACCTTCAGCAACCCCAACTCGTTGTTGATGCTATTCGTGAGGTCGTTGAAGGAACGGGCGACTAGCCGGCGCCCCCTCCCGGAGGGTTATCGCTGCCTAACCACTCGCTGTACCGGACGCAGCCTGAGGCGCGGTTTGATGTCCGAAGTAGCTGTGCTGCGCCGGTAAGCTCGAAGCCGTTAGCTGTCCAGAGCGGAGCCGGTTGCTGCTGGTGTAGTCACGGCATGGTTCAGTGATTGGAGGTGCTGTGATGTCTGCGCGTGGGCCTACAGTCGAGGAACTGCAACGTCGACTGGAGGAACTCCAACGCCGATTGATTGAGAAAGAGGCTGAGCTCATTGAGTTGCAGATGTCGGTGCAGGCTGGGAAAGAGTTTCTCGAGAGAGCCCATCACCGCGAATTGGAAACAGACCTAGATCCGCTACCCGTTCCGAGACTTGAACTACGGTGTGAGCCGGTTGATGATGGCACCGAGTGGGTATACAGTCTTGTCTACAAGCACTTCCTCGGGCACATTGTGTTTGTGACGGTTGGTATCACGCGCGTGTCTGGGGCCCGGATTGTCGAGCCGGTAGACGGCAGGACAAAGCTTCAACTGCCCATGCGCGATGGCGTGCACATATACCACGATATGAAGGAGTTGAGGCTGCCCGGGTTTGCAATATGTGGAGAGACGATCGAGCAACTTGAGCCGTACAGCTAACAAGGCGCTTGAGCGGACCGGCTTCGCCGGCCTCTCAGCGCCCAGGCGTTAGGCGGCAGCACGAGTGCTAGAGCAATTCGAGGAGATGCAAATGCCATATGCCCAACCCGACGGCTTCCTCGCCATTCCCCCCAGTGGCAAAGGCAGCGCTGTGTTGGTCCTCCACGCCTGGTGGGGGCTGAACGACACAATGAGGGCTTTCTGCACGCGACTGGCCGAATCCGGTTTCGTCGCCTTCGCCCCAGACCTCTATCATGGCAAGGTCGCAGACAACATTGCCGACGCCGAAACCCTTAGCAATGCACTGGACACCAACGAAGCCAAGGCCGACATCGCAGATGCAACAATGTTCCTCTACGAACGTGCCGCCCAGGCCGACCGCGACCTTGCGGTGATTGGCTTCTCGCTGGGCGCCTATTACGCGCTGGATCTCTCGGTCGCCGATCCCGGGCACATCCGTTCCGTCGTCATCTTCTACGGGACCCGAGCCGGCGACTACAGCAACTCGAGAGCAGCCTACCTCGGTCACTTTGCAGAGACGGATGAGTTTGAGCCGCAATCCGACGTCGACAAGCTGGAGGCAGCCCTGCGCCGTGCTGGCCGCCCCGTGAGCTTCTATCGTTACATTGGCACTGGACACTGGTTCTTTGAACCTGACCGCTCGCAAGCATTCAACCAAGCGGCAGCGAGCCTGGCGTGGGATCGAACCCTAGCCTTCCTGAGGCGTTCCTCCACCTTATGAGTCCAACCAATGCGCTGCTGCCTAACAACTCGCTGGAACCGACCCGGACCGCGGGCGAAAATGGCAACTCGAATGCCCATTGAAGTTGCTGTAGAGTGGGGAAGGGTGAGCCGAGTGCCGTCGGGCGGCTCAGCTCGAGGCCGTTAGGCGGCGTCCGGAACGATCCATTCGCCTCAAGCGCAGGGAGCAACGTGGGATGAAACTAACCATCCGCCCGCTAACGGCCGATCTGTGGCCTGCGTTCGAAAACCTGTTCGGTAGGAGTGGAGCCAGCAATGGCTGCTGGTGCATGCACTGGCGGATAGGCAGCGCTTACCACAAGAGGCCCCGGGCCAAGAACAAGGCCGCATTCCGAGAAATCGTCAGGCATGGTCCACCCCCAGGCTTGCTTGCCTTCGAGGGCGACCTTGCCGTGGGTTGGTGCCAGCTGACGCCACGAGATTCATTGCCCTGGCTTGAGCACGACTGGCGCGTCAAGCGTGTGGACGACGTCCCAGTCTGGTGCCTGTCCTGTTTCTACGTGCGCAGGGGTTATCGCAACCAGGGCGTTCCGTCCGCCCTCATCGCGGCGGCTTTGAAAGCTGCTGCGCGGGCCCATGCGCCTGCGCTCGAAGCCTACCCACGGGATACAGATGAGTCGCCGGGTTCCTCATTCACCGGTTATGCATCCACCTTCGCGAAAGCCGGCTTCAAAATCTTGGCGCGCCATATGCCATCCCGCCCCATCATGCGCCACGACCTGAAGTCGATCAGGCCATGATTTCTATCCGCTGCCTAGCCCACAGATTGCTCGCATCCCGGCCGCCGTCTAACGACTCGCTGGAGCCGACCCTCCTAGCTGCCGAAAGCGCAATGTTGTCCTGGCCTCGGAGTTGCCGTAGAGTGGGGGAGACGTTGCCTGAGCCGTTGGGCGGCTCAGCTCGAGGCCGTTAGACGGCGCGACGAGCATGGTCTCCGAAGCGGAAGAAGTAGCGGGTCGTTGCCTCCGCTCTGTCTCGGCCGCCCTCGCCGATGGCGACCAGATCGAGGAGTCCGAGGACTTCGAGGAACTTCAGCTCGCCCTGCTCGATCCAACTCGGCTTGCGGCGTGAGCTGTGTCGACCATGACCCCAAACACTAAGCTCGAGATTCGGGCTGGCAACAAACCAACAACAAGGAGAGAGACATGAAAAAGTACATGATCCTGCATTACGGATTCGAAAAGCCCACCCCGGAAATCATGGGCGCGTGGGGCAAGTGGTTCGAATCCATCGCAGACAAGATGGTCGACCAGGGTGGTTTTCACGGGGGCGCGAGAGAGATCTCAGACGCCGGTACCAAAGATCTACCGATGGGAATGGAGTCCATCACCGGCTACAACATCATCAACGCCGAGAACCTTGAGGAGGCAGTACAGCTTGCTCAGAGCAACCCGTACATTGCGAGCATCAGAGTCTACGAAATCATGTCGAAGTGACCCGCCTTCCCTCGAGTACGTAGCAGCGCCGCGATCCTGCCAGAAAGAGATCGTTGGGGTGTCGATTTCGCCCGCCCTCGTTCGACGTATAAATAGAGCCTGGGTCCAGCCGGTCGAGACCGTCCGGAATCCCGGCTCCGAACCCGAAACCAGAAGGAGGTACGAGGATGCGATTCATGATGATCGTCAAGGCAACAAGGACTCAGAGGCGGGCGTTCTCCCGACCGAAGAGCAGCTTGCCGAGATGGCGAAGTATAACGAAGAGCTGGTGAAGGCCGGCGTGCTGCTCGCGGCGGAGGGGCTCCACGCGAGCTCGAAGGGTGCGCGCGTCAGGTTCTCTGGAGCAAAGCGCACTGTGATCGACGGCCCCTTCACCGAGGCGAAGGAGCTCATCGCCGGTTTCTGGCTGATTCAGGCGAAGTCGAAGGAAGAGGCGATCGAATGGGCCAAGCGCGTCCCCTTCGAGGAGAGCGAGATCGAGGTTCGTCAGGTATTCGAGCTGGAGGACTTCGGTCCGAGCGAGGCGGTCGAACTCCACACTCCGCTCAGGGAGCAGATCGCGAAGACGTCCGCGAAGTCGTAGTCGCGGGGCGCTTCGGCTTGCACTGGCGGGATCTATCGACGTGACGGCTTCCGACACGCATGGATGAGATCGACGTTGCGGGGCTCCGCATCGCCTACGAGCGGGCAGGCGAAGGGCCGCCCCTCCTCCTCTTGCACGCGGGCGTGAGCGACAGCCGGGTGTGGCGCAGGCAGCTCGATGAACTGTCCGACGAGTTCACGGTGGTGGCTTGGGACGCGCCGGGCTGCGGCCGGTCATCGGATCCACCCGAGACGTTCCGCATGCCCGACTACGCTGACTGCCTCGCCGCGTTCGTTGACGCGCTCGGCTTGGGGCGGACTCACGTGCTCGGGCTGTCGTTTGGCGGAGGGCTTGCTCTGGAGCTCTACCGCCGGCATCCCGCGGTCCCGATGACGCTGGTGCTGGCTTCAGCCTACGCGGGCTGGGCCGGCTCCCTTCCAGCCGAGGTTGTCGAACAACGCCTGCAGCAATGGTTGCGTGAAGCCGATCTGCCGCCCGCTCAGTGGGTGCCCGGATGGATTCCGGGCCTCCTGACGGAAGCCGCGCCGGCGGAGTTGATCGACGAAGTTGTGGCGATTATGTCCGATGTCCGTCCGGCCGGATATCGAGCGATGGCGTATGCCTTGGCGGAAGCGGATCTGCGTGACGTGCTCCCGCATATCGACGTGCCGACACTACTGCTATACGGCGACGCTGATCAGCGTTCCCCACTGAATGTGGCCGAGGACCTCCAGGCCAAGATTCCTACGTCGAGGCTCGTGGTCATGCCCGGAGTCGGTCATTGGAACAACATGGAGGCGCCAGAGACCTTCAATACCGAGGTGCGCAACTTCCTTCGGTCGAATCAGAGCTGACCTGCTCGCTCCCGGTCGGCTGCTCAAATGCAGGGTCGTAAGGCGGACACGCGTCTCCCGTTGCCCGAGACCAATAAGCCACTGACGGGCTAGAGGTGAACATGATCGTCCTGGTCCGCGCGGTCACCTACGCTGCGCTGTTTGTCGGCCTGGTGCTGGTGTTCCTGCCGGCGCGGGTGCTGTTTTGGTCGGGCATCACGCGGACCGCGACCATCAGCGTGCCGCAGATCGCCGGGATCGTGGTCGGAGCGGCTGGCGCGGCCCTCGCCCTGTGGTGTGTGCTCACCTTCGCGCTCCTCGGTAGAGGGACCCCTGCGCCATTTGATCCGCCGCGCCGGCTCGTGGTGGAGGGTCCCTACCGGATCGTGCGGAATCCTATGTATATCGGCGCCGGGCTCGCCCTTACCGGCGCTGCACTCTTCTAT
>Ga0209641_10005174_pt1 | contig 10699 bp, 9 predicted proteins | sample RifCSP16_1_FD_184022 | JGI IMG/M metagenome (GOLD analysis project Ga0209641, IMG submission 184022) | Soil microbial communities from Rifle, Colorado - Rifle CSP2_sed 16_1 (SPAdes) (version 2) | ecosystem: Environmental > Terrestrial > Deep subsurface > Rock core/Sediment | place: Rifle...
GCCTTCCCGTGGCAGGTCCTGGTAACCCTTGTGCCAATCACGTTGATCCTGCCCTACGTCGTCCAGCGGCGGCGCAGCACCTGGGCCGGTGTGATTATCCACGCCGGGTTCGGAGGGATGGGCTTCCTGGCCCTAGCATTCGGGCTTGCCTAAGAGTCCGCACAGCGCCGAACCATCCGCTGCAGCAGACCGCGGCCTCATAGGTTATTACTGACGCTCAACTCCCCGAGGCCGCGGCTGCTGAGCGTGGTCGTTGAGTCTGTAGAAAAACCACCCCGCGAAGAGTGCTCGCAATCAGACGCGATTTGAGCGACGATCCTTTGAACTCCGACGTCGCTGACCGGCGTTGGGTCGATCGTCGCCTAGCGCTGCTCAGAGATGGCCACGGCGGCACGTTCCTAGAGCACAGAGAAAAACGACGTCTCGTGAGCGGGTCGTGAAAACCGGCGTTTTCGGGGGTTTTCTACAGACTCGTTAGGCGGCAACGATGTTGTATCTCGGCCTCGTTATCTTGGCGCTGATCTCCTGCGGTGTCGGCTTCGGTCTCGAGGTCGTCACCGGGAACATCGCGCACATCAAGAACGGGAGAGAACCGAACGCTGGCGCAGCAATCTTGCCCGCCATCCCGATCATCCCCGCGACTTACGTCTTAGCGGCATGGGGCCTTAATTACCTGTATCCCAATCTTGGCTACATGGTCGTGTCGGTGTACGGGGTCCTAAGCATCGCTATTGGCGTCTTTCAGTACAGGAAGGCCCGTGCCACACTTGAGGCACTTCGGCCAGGCGCGTAGGTTGCACCGCTTTACCCATCGCCGCAGTCGACGCGCTGCGGCCTTTGTCCTCCGCGCGCTGCCGAACTCAAACGGTTAGCGGTCAACACGACCCAGCGCTACACTGTCGCCGTACATGGAGTTGTCTCCGGGAGTAACGATGTCAACCGCTATCGCCGAACTCGAAGCAAAGATCCGGGCGCTAAGTCCTGAAGACAAGACCCAGCTCATCCGTACCGAGCTCGATGGGCCTGCCGAGGCCGGCGTGGGGCGCGCGTGGATCGAAGAGGCCAAACGACGGCATCAAGAACTGATTGACGGGTCAGTTCAACCTGTCCCTGGCGAACGGGTTTTCGCGAATCTGCGCGCGCGCCTCAAGCGATGAGGCTCGAGTTCCACCCCGAAGCGGAGTTGGAACTCATCGAGGCAGCAGCCTACTACGAGCGCGAAGTACCTGGAACAGCGCGTTGCAAGCGACGCGCCGCAGGCGGCGCGCGCCTGACGCGGACGTAGAGTGCAGAGAACGTTGCATGCGCCTTCTACTCATCGGCAGCCAATAAGGAGAACCAAGAGGCAATGCCGTACGTCGCGAAGACCCCGAAGCCTCCCTACTATGCAGTCGTGTTTACCTCCATCAACGCCAACGTTGATCATACTGAGCATGTCGAGATGTACGCTCGATTGGTTCAACGTGCGTCAACCTACGAGGGGTATCTCGGTATCGAGGGTGCGCGCAATAGCGATGGCGCGGGGGTAGCCGTTGTCTATTGGAAGGACCTAGACTCGATTGAGGCCTGGGCCAAGGATCCCGAGCATCAAGTAGCGAAGCGCAAGGGGCGCGAGATCTGGTACTCCCATTACATGATCCGCATCTCCAAAGTAGAGCGCGCATACGGCAAACCGGACGTCTGAGCGCACTGGCTGCGGCACACAGGAAGGCCCTCATGAAGATCACCGGCGGTTGTCATTGTGGGGCGATCACTTACGAAGCCGAGATCGATGCCAATACGGTGGCCATATGCCATTGCACGGATTGCCAAACATTGTCCGGTTCGGCCTTTCGCGTTGTTGTCCCGGCGAAACGGGAAGGGTTCAAACTGCTCACCGGCGAGCCGAAGATTTATGTGAAGACAGGCGAAAGCGGCAGAAAACGCACGCAAACATTTTGCGCAAATTGTGGTACGCCCATTTATTCTTCAGATGTCACGAATCCGCAGATGTTCAGTATCCGCGTGGGCACCGTACAGCAGCGTGCCGACTTGCCACCGAAGGTGCAACTCTGGTGCCGATCGGCGCTCGGCTGGACTATGCATATCGAACCGATCACACAGACCCAGAAACAGAATTCTTGACCCATGGCACCGTCAGGACTTTGATGCAGATTCCGACGGGCGGACGCAAGGTTGGAAAAGGTCCTGATCGTCACCGGCGGTAGCCGAGGCATCGGCGCGGCCACGGCCCGGCTTGCCGCAGCCAGGGGCTACGCGGTGTGCGTCAACTATCTCCGCAACGAAGCGGCCGCGTCCGCCGTCGTGCGCGAGATCTCCGACGGTGGCGGGAAAGCCATCGCCGTCGCCGGCGACGTCGGCGAGGAAGCCGACGTCATCCGCCTGTTCGAGCGCGTCGATGCCGCGCTGGGTCTCGTCACCGCGCTGGTCAACAATGCCGGCATCCTGGAGACCCAGACCCGCGTCGAGCACATGGATTCCGCGCGTCTCCACCGTGTCCTCGCCGTCAACGTCGTCGGCAGCTTCCTGTGCGCCCGCGAGGCCGTGCGGCGCATGTCCAACCGCCATGGCGGCGCGGGCGGGGCAATCGTCAACGTCTCGTCCGCCGCCTCCCGCCTCGGGTCGCCCAACGAGTACGTGGACTACGCCGCGGCCAAGGGCGCCATAGACACCTTCACGCTCGGCCTCGCCAAAGAGGTCGCCGCAGAGGGCATCCGAGTCAATGCGGTGCGGCCGGGCTTCATCTACACCGATATCCACGCCAGCGGCGGCGAGCCGCGTCGGATCGATCGCGTGAAGAGCTCGGTGCCCATGCAGCGCGGCGGGCAGGCCGAGGAAGTCGCACGGGCCATCCTCTGGCTCCTGTCGGACGAAGCGTCGTTCACGACCGGCGCTCTGGTGGATGTCGCCGGCGGAAGATAGGGGAACGCCTCCCTGGCGCGGCGCCTACCGCCCGTCCGGCAGATGCGCGACCACGCCCGCGAGCCACGCGGCGTCGTCCGACAGCGTCCTGAGATCCGCGAGCGCCTCTTCCTTGGTCTGCGCCCAGCGCTCCACGACGCGCACCTCCGCGCCGTCGCCCCGCTGATACGAGAACTCGAGCCGGATGCCGTTCGGATCGAAGAAGTAGATCGAATAGGTCTGCGTGCCGACGTGGATCGGGCCGAGATACGAGACGCCCTCCCGCTCGAGCCGCGCCCGCGCCTCCTCGAACCGCGCCTCGGTCAGGGTGAACGACACGTGCTGCATGGCCCCGATCGCGTCGCGGTCGCCCTTGGGCTTCGCCCCCTTCGGAATCTCGAAGAACGCGACCAGCGAGTCACCGCCCGCGTCGAAGAAGTAGTGCCGCAGGTTCTCGAACGGCGGGTTGCCCCGGTTATCCGGCCCGGTGCCGAGCCCGGGCGGCACCCGGAGCGCGTGCACGAGCGGCATGCCGAGGACGCGGGTGTAGAAGTCGATCGTCATCTTCATGTCGTCGGTGTTCAGCGCGAGATGGTGAACGCCGCGGGCGAACGGCGTGGCGGCGTGCCGCGCGCGAGGGAACGTCGAGCTCGTCATGGCGGATCTCCTAGCTAGCGAATCATCCCACAGCGCCGGAGCGAAGCGATGTGCCTTAGTATGAGAGCGCGCCCGCTTTCAACTCCGCGCGGAGACTCCATGCCCGGCACCCGCCAGACCTTCGAGGTCCAGCCCGAATGGGTCCACGTGAAGTACGCGGAGGCAGCCGAGTTCCGCGAGGTCTACGGCTTCGCCGGCGGCCAGGGGATGGTGAACCTGGAGGGGATCCGCTTCGTGCCGAAGGGGCGGCCGTCGCCGACGCTGCTCGTGTACATGCATCCGGCGACGACGCTCCAGCTCCTGCCGATGCCCCGCGCCATGGCCGAGCACGGCGCGCACGTGCTGTGCGCCGCGAGCCGCTACGCCCGCAACGACACGCCGCTCATCATGGAGAAGGTCATCCTCGACCTCGGCGCCTACGTTCGCCACGCCAAGGAGGTCTGGGGATACCGCAAGGTCGTCATCGTCGGCTGGTCCGGGGGCGGGTCGCTGTCGCTCCTCTATCAGTCGCAGGCCGAGCAGCCGACGATCACGCAGACGCCCGCCGGCGATCCGGTCGACGTCAAGGGCGCCAAGCTGACCCCGGGCGATGCGATGATCTTCCAGGCGGCGCACGTCTCGCGCGCGGTCTGCCTCGCCGACTGGATCGATCCGTCGGTGCGGAACGAGGACGATCCCGACGACCGCGATCCCGAGCTGGACCTCTACGACCCGCGCCACCGGCCGCCGTACTCGCGCGAGTTCCTGGAGCACTTCCGCGCGGCCCAGCTCGCGCGGATCCGCCGGCGGACCGCCTGGGCGAAGGAAAGCCTCGAGCGGCTCCGCCGGCGCGGCGGGAAGGAGCTGGAGCGCGGCTTCGTGACCCATCGGACGATGGCCGAGCCGCGCTTCCTCGACGGGGCGATCGACCCGAACGATCGGAAAGTGGGCACGTGCTTCCTCGGCCACCCCGAGACGGTGAACACCGGCCCGGTCGGCCTCGCCCGCTTCTCGACGCTGAGGGCGTGGCTCTCGCAGTGGTCGGTGGACGACACCAACGCCCACGGCGAACGCTGCGCGGCGCGGGTCACCGTTCCGCTGCTCGCGATCGAGAACACGGCGGACGATGCCGTGCCGCAGCCGCATACCGAGCGGATCTACCGCGCCGCGCAGAGCCCGGACAAGACGCTGAAGGCGATCAAGGGGGCGACGCACTACTACGCGGGCCAGCCGGAGCTCCTGCAGCAGGCCGTCGACCTGTGCTCGAACTGGATGAAAGAGCGCAACCTGCTCGACTGAGGGGGGCGCCGCGGGCGCCGGAACGTGGCATATTGCGCATCCGGCCACGCGATCGAGCGGCTTGGACGGTGCCGCGTCGAATAGGCTTGTCGGGTTACCGAGGAGGCACCATGAAGCGCGCACTCATGCTGTCGGCAGTGCTGCTGGGCGGGATGCCCACGTACGGCTCCGCGATGTGCTACATCGTCTACGACGCTCAGAGCAGGATCGTCTATCGCAACGCGACCACCCCGATCGACCTGTCGGGACCGATCACGCCGGCGCTGAGGGCGAAGTTCCCCGGGAGCCAGCTGGTCATCACGGACGACATGACGGGGTGCTCGCCGATCGACCCGAGCGCCCCGTTCGACCCGTTCACGGGCGCGGCGGTCGAGCGGATGGCGGGCTACGAACCACGGAAGTAGGCGCCGCGCCGGACGACGGCCCGAGCAGCCTTACCTCGCCGAGCAGACGAGCGTCAGGCTCCCGCCCCGGCCCGCTTCGCCGGACACCGACGCGGCGTAGACCGCGGGCCCGGCGCCGCACCGCCACTCCGCCGCGTAGTCCTTGTCGCAGCTCGGCCCAGGGTCCTCCAGCGCCGACGCATCGATCCGGTAGTCGCAGCTCGCACGGCCGTCGCAGGCTCGGGAGAGGTGCGCGGTCGCGTTCCCCGGCTTGCCGCCGCAGTTGCGCCCGTAGGTGCCCGCGAGCACCTTGATTGCATACTTCTCCTCGCCGGCCTTGGCCGCCGCCTCGGGGCTCTTGGAGGGAAGCTTCTCGGCGGCTGCGGCCTGCCGCACGACGTGGCTCCGGACGTCGACCGAGCCCGCGTCCTTCGGGCGCCCGGCGGACTGCTGAGCCGCGTTCTCGCGGAGCCACTCCCGCAGCGCTTCGCCTTCCAGGGCGTGCATCGCGAGGCCCACGAGGAGCAGGATGGCGCCAACGACGCTCGCGCCGATCCGGCCGAGCTTGCCCGGCTCGATCTTGCCCTCGATGCGGCCGAGCACCGCGACCAGCAGGAAGATCACCCCCGCGAGCACGAACATCCGCGTGAGCGGGACATCGACCAGTCTCGTCACCACGTCGTGCATGTCTTACCTCCGTCGTGATCCCTGGCAGTCCTGTCGATCGAGGGCCGTGCGGTTTCGGCGGCGGCCGGGGGAGAAGCGGCAGGGCTTCACCCCTGCCGTGCGGCGCGAGGAGGCCGCGCGGTCGATGCTATTTTCAAGCAGCCGGGAGGCCGCGTTCGAGGAAGTATTGCCGCGCCACGCTCCCCCCGGCGGGTCCCGAGGAAGGAATGCACGAAGGTGGCGAGACGCCGTCAGGAAGCAGGCGAGCTCAGGACTTCGCTGAGCGCGTCCTCCGCGCCCGCGCCGGCGCACGCCGCACCCCCGCCCGGGACGCGCGCCGCTTGGGCGGCACTCGGGGATGCCGAGCGTGCGGACAGTGTGCGTTCGCTCACTGTCCCGTCGCGGCAATGGAACTCGACGCGCAGCGCGTCCTGCGAAGCTCCGGAGCTCGCGTGCACGACCGCGAAGCTGTCCTGGCCGATCGACTCATCCTGGATTGCGTAGCGCATCTGCCAGCCGCCATCGAGGTCGAGCCGGCCGGTCCGCGCGAACTCGTCGGGCCCGCTGTTCGCGAACGGGAACGGCGCGTAGAGCGGGGACGAGACGATGCAGCGAGTTCCGAGGTCCACGTCCGCGCCGGCCGGGTCGACGAACCAGATCCGGCTCGCCATCGAGCGGTGCGCATCGCCGCAGAGAAACACGACGTTGGTGATCTGTGCGACTCTGATGTAGGACATGAGCTCGCGGAGCGACTCTGGGAAAGCATCCCACCCGTCCGATCGCCCGCGATACGCATCCCGATCCGCACGGTCGCGCTGCGCCTCGCTCCGGAAGGGCACGACCACGCTCGGCGACACGACGAACTTGTGGCGGTCACGCTGCTTGTCGCGCTCCGCGAGCCAATCTCTCAAGGCGCGGCGCTGCGCCTGCTCCATGATCTCCGCCGGGGGAGTGCGGGTGGTGCGGGTGTCGCACACGAAAAACGGGAAGCCGGCCGCCTCGAAGCTGTAGAAGTACCTGCTCGCCGCCGCGTGGCCCTGGAGGAGCTGTGCCGCGTTGCGCGGCGAGTGGAGCCATTGATACCCCTCGAAGGCCTCGAGGCCCCACCTTTGGGTGTCGCCCTCCGCCTGGCCCGGAAACCAGTTGTCCTCCACCTCGTGGTCGTCCATCATCATGTAGGTGGGGAGCCGGCGCAGCACCGCGCGCGCGTTGGGCGCGGTCCACGCCTCGTGGTAGGACTCGTAGAAGCGCTCGCGCGCCGACTTCGGATCGAACACGCCCGCGGTGGCATCGGCGTAGATCTGGTCGCCGACGAGCAGCAGGAGCGCCGGCGCGCCCCGGCCGTCCCCATTCTCGATCAACCCGCGCAGCTTCCCGAACATGTAGTCGGCCATTTCGCGGTCGACCATCCTCGCGGAATAGCGGCAACTCGCGAGCGCGAAGGACAGCGAGGGCCGGTTCGGGTCGAGCGCGTCGAGCACTGCTTTCGGCACCACGATGGAATCCATCCGCTCGTCGTAGCCGGCGTCGACCGTGGTCAGGCCGGCTTTCTCGCCGCGCCGCGCGTCCTCGCGCCACGTCGCCCGCTCCGCCTCGATCAACTTCGCGTGGGCACTCACCGTAGCGCCCGGCTCGTCGTAAGCGCTCGCGACGAGGATCTCGACATCGGCTGATTGCGCGCCGAGCGGGACGTCGACGGCGACCAGCGTCTCGATCCCGTCGACGCGCGCGCCACGATCCACGGCTGCTCCCCGAAGGCCGGGCGGAGGCGCCAAGGCCTTGAGCCCGTGCTGGTGCGGGGTGGCCCGGTTGCCATACGCAATCGTCATCACGAACGAGGGATCGACGCGAGTGTCGTCGACGCGGCACCAGACCCGCGCCCGCCACTCCCCGTCTTGCCACCGCGTCCAGCCCAGCACTGGCCCCACCAGAGGCCGGCGCCCGAACCGCTTCGACGACTCGCCGAGCGTTCTGCCGGGGTGTAGGTCAACCGGCGCAACCGCCGGCCGGAGGAACTCCGAGATGCTCGGGAAGACCTTGCGGTCGGCCTGCCGGGCGATCAGCGGATCGAGGTGCCCGAACCCGTCGAGGGGCACCAGGTCGGCCGCGCCGGCGCCGTGCACCTCGTTGAGTAGCCGGCACGAGCGCTCGCTCGTCGCGTAGTCGAAGACCTTGTTCGCCCGGCCGTGGATGAAGCGGACCGGAAAAGCGAAGTGGTCGCGCAGGTTCTCCCTGGTGACGTAGGCGTTGGTCGCGTTCTGGTCGGTCAGCCGCTCGAAAAACGCGTATTGCAGCGTCTGCTCGAAGGTCGTGAGGTTCGTGTGGCCGAGCAGGTCGCCAAGCGAGTCGAGCATGGCCGTGCTGACGTTGGCGTGGTTGAACAAGCGCCCGAACACGGCGGCCGACCGGTTGCAGTTGGCGATGTGCGTGCGCCGGACCCAGGGCGGAGACAGGCGGTGATGCTTCGCCTCTTCCGGCGGATACGGGTAGGTATTCAGCAGACGGTCGACGAGCGCGTCCACCCAGTCCGCGCGCTCGCGTTCGATCGAGCTGTCGACGTGATCGACTTTGGTGTAACGCCTCAGGAAGCTGATCAGTCGCGCGCTGAACTTGTTCGTTTCCGACAGCGTCACGAGCGGTCCCACCTGCAGCAGCACGGCCCGCCGGACCTTGCTGGTTCGCTCACCAGCGGCGCCCGCCTTCCGCGAGAGCTTGCCGGCGAGCACTGACGTGCAGAACATCGCCGAGCCGATGCAGTGCGCGACCACGTCGACCTGCTTGCTTCCGGTCGCTTCGAGAACGGCGCCGACAATGGCGGGGATGTCGTTTTTCGCTACTTCATCGAGCGTCCACTGTTCCCAGGACGAGGGCACGCCGATGCTGGTGCGAAGCTCGGGCACCCAGACGTCGAACCCCTGCTTGGCGAGGTGGGTCACGAGGTTCTTGGGCAGCCGCCATCCCCGGAACGCGAACTGCGCGCCGCTGGACCCGAAGCCGTGGAACAGCACCACGGGACCCTTCAGGCTGGCCGGGTCAACCCCTTTGCGCCGGTAGTTGGTCAGCGGCAGCTCGAGCCGGCGGGTCGGCTGGCCGTCGACGGCGACGCGCACCTGGTGCTCGGATCGCGCGAGGCCCCGGAGATCGCGCGGCCGCCGCCGCTGCTCGCGCTGCGGATCGCGTTTCTCGTACTCGGGAAGCCGGAAGCTCCAGAAGTGGATCTTGAGGATCAGTCGCGCCATGTACAGCGCAATCGACGCGAGGTCGAGCAGGGTCGTCGGCGCGTCCGCTTGTTCGACCGCCTGGAGCTGCACCGCGTAGCGGCGTAGGAAATCCAGCGGGTCGAGCTTCAGTTTGCCGACGTTCCACGCGAATCCGTCCGGCGTCGTCACGGTGACGCTCAGCTCGGACAGCTGCTTCCAGGGATTACCGCCATACGAGTACTGGAAGGTCTTCAGCCCGGTGATTCGCGTGCCCTTGCGAAGGAGTAACCCCCCCTGCTGCGCTCGGAGGTCCGCATCGACGCTCAGCTCGTAGCGCAAATAGCGGACTTCGCCGACGTTCGTGGCGAGCCTGACGAACGCGAGCAGCGACATCTTCTTCAGCGCGCCCAGACCCTCCTCTCGAATCTGCTGGATGAAGTCGGCCAGCCCACGGGTCCGGAGCCAGGTCCACAGGGCGCGGGCGGTCCGCTGGAGCGCACCGCTGCGGCCGCGCTCGAGCCAGTAGACGTTCCCGCTCAGGGGGACCGATATGCGTCGCGCTTCAGGGATGGCCACTGAGGATGGCGCTTCACGGGTCACTGACAGGCGCGCTTCACGGATCGGCACTTTGTGGGCCGGCTCGCGGAGAAAGCCGGGAACGGGCCCGATCGGACTGAACTCGGTCTTCAGCTCGCACTCGACCTCGAAGTCGCAGTTGGCGCCGAGCGTCAGCGGGCCCGTCATCCGTTCCGCGACCCGGATCCGGGTCTCGGCCTCGGCCGGCTGAGGCACGTCGATCTGCGGCGGGCCCGGCGGCAAGTGCTGCTGCGGCGAATAGGGCTGGTCGAGGCGGAGGTCCCAGCGCTGCTCCCTGGCGTAGTGCTCCACGGCGCGCTCCGCCAGCGCGGCGATCGTGAGCAGCGGATTCGTGCCGAGGGCGGCGGGGACGATCGAACCGTCCAGCACGAGGAGGCCGTGGTAGGTGCTGGTGCTGCCCTTCCGATCGAACACGCGACCGACGTGATCGACGACGCCGGTCTGGTAGTTGCTCCCCATCGGGCATCCGCCCAGTGGATGCACCGAGAGCAACTTCCCGTCCGGCTTCGGACCGGAAAGCGCTGCGGAAAGGGCCGGCGGCAGGGGTCGCCAGAGCGGGCTCCTGAGGTAGCGCCCGCCCGACGCGGTGTCCGAGCTGAGCAGGCTGTCCTGCTGCTGGTACACAGACCCCTCGCCCGCGCTCGGCCAGTCGACGGTGATGGTGCCGTCCCAATCGAGGGATCTCCAGCCCTCGACCATTCGCAGCGTGCCGCGGGCGCCGTCGTCGCCGAAGGCCGCGAGGATCTGCGTGCAGTCGATGGCGCGCGGATCGACGGCCGCGGGATCGGGGTACACGCGGGCGTGCGTCGACCAATCGAGCTCGCCGAGTCGCGCGGCGAGCGCCGCGGTGGTGATGACCTCCTCGAAGATCCGCCGGAGCGCCCCCGGGATCGCCAGTTCCTCCAGCGTGAGACGGTCGCCGCCGGGGGTCCTCGCCGCGGCGATCCCGGTGATCGTCGGCCCGACTCCCCGCTCCGCGAACGGCTCGTGCTCGGGCGCCGACGACTTGACCTTCTC
>Ga0209641_10005176_pt1 | contig 10696 bp, 10 predicted proteins | sample RifCSP16_1_FD_184022 | JGI IMG/M metagenome (GOLD analysis project Ga0209641, IMG submission 184022) | Soil microbial communities from Rifle, Colorado - Rifle CSP2_sed 16_1 (SPAdes) (version 2) | ecosystem: Environmental > Terrestrial > Deep subsurface > Rock core/Sediment | place: Rifle...
AGCCCGCCATGACTCAGACCCCCACGCCGGAGCCTACCTCGCCGGCGACTCCCGTCCCGACGGCGAGACGCACCGTTGCCAGGCCGGCGGTCACACCTTCGGATCGTCCGTCCGCCACACCCCTCACGCCGATCCCGGCCTCTTCCCCACTCAGCACGACGAGTTGGATCTTGATCGGGGCCGGCGGAGGGCTTGTCGCCATCGGGCTGGCCGCAGCTCTCCTACGCCGCGAAGACGGCGACGGTTGAGTAGAGAAGCATCTCTATTTTTCGGCGGCCCGTTACACCTGGCGGGCTGCCGATGCTATGGGTCACTCCGGGCAGGCAAACCGGCCGTAGGGATCGACATGTTGTAGCCGGCCTCCCCGCATTCATCCCGTACTGAGCGCTCAAAGGAGGCAAGCTTGATGGAGTCCTCGACGTACCGGGTCTATCGCTATCGCTGGGTCGTGCTTCTCGTGTTCATGCTCAGTGTCGCTGTCAACCAGCTCTTATGGATCACCTTCGCCCCGATCACTAGCGCCGCCGCCGCGTTCTATCAGGTCTCCGACTTGAGCATCGGAATCCTGTCGGTGAGCTTCATGATCGTCTACATCTTCCTCTCCATCCCGGCATCGTGGGTGATTGATACGTACGGAATTCGATCTGCCGTCGGGATCGGCGCGATTCTCACCGGGGTCTTCGGTCTGCTGCGCGGGCTGTCGGCGGGTAGTTACAGCATCGTTCTCATTTCGCAGATCGGGATCGCCGTCGGCCAGCCGTTTATCCTCAACTCGGTCACCAAAGTCGCCGCCCGCTGGTTCCCAATGGAGGAGCGAGCCACTGCTTCCGGTTTTGGCTCACTGGCGATCTACGTCGGCATCCTCTTCGGTCTGCTCCTCACCCCATTCCTGACGATCCGCAGTGGGATCCCGGGGATGCTCATGGCCTACGGTATTGCCGCCGCCCTGGCCGCGGTCGCCTTCCTGGCGTTCTCGCGCGAACGCCCTCCGTCACCACCCTGCCCTCCAGAGCAGGAAGAGCGCTCGCTGATGCTCGATGGTCTGCGCGATCTCATGCGCAAGCGGGATTTCGTCTTGCTGATGATCGTATTCTTCGTCGGCCTGGGAGTGTTCAACGCCGTGACAACCTGGGTCGAGGATATCGTCCGGCCGCGGGGATTCGCGATCACACAGGCCGGTGTCATAGGCGGAGTGTTGATCCTGGGGGGTGTGCTTGGGGCGCTGGTCGTTCCGATGTTGTCGGATCGCTGGCGGCGGCGTGTCCCGTTCATCCTGCTGGCTCTCGCGGGCGCGATTTTCGGGCTCCTGGGCCTGACTTTCGCGACCGGCTACGCACTGCTACTTGTCTCGGCCGCGCTCCTGGGTTTCTGCCTGTTGAGCGCCGGCCCCATCGGTTTCCAATACGGCGCCGAGATCGGATACCCGGCCCCCGAAGGTACTTCCAACGGGCTGCTGCTGGAGATGGGACAGATTTCGGGGGTCGTATTCATCTTCGCCATGGACGCGTTCAAGGATTCGGCCACCGGCTCTATGACGCCGTCGCTCATCGCCCTGGCTCTTCTACTCGTGGTCTCGCTTGTCCTCTCGCGCGGACTGAGGGAGTCTTCCTTGATCCGGGAGGCGAGTGGCTAAGGCCACACCGAGGGCTGCCCTCAAACATCACCCCCCTCTCCGCCGGACGGTAAGGCTACTCAACCTTGACCCCCCATATCCGCTCTAGAGGTGAAATCCCCTGGGCAGATAGTATTGTTTGAATGAAGGGATCAGGGCAGCTGCGCTGCCCTGATCCCTTCATTCAAACTAACCTCCCCTCACCGGCCAATGAACGGGGGGATCAAGGCCGCGCCCGAGGCCGGGGAGGGGCCGTTCGCCCCGGATGATCTTACCGGGGGCAAGGGGGTGGGGACTAAGTGGGCCGCCGAGGACGGCGGCCCGAGCATCAACCTCCCCGCTGCCTGCGCCATTGTCCCCCCGCTCCCTGCCTGCCCTTATGCTCTTCAAGGGCGCCGTCCCCGGCGCGGGGTCGCCGAGGGCTCGGTAAAAGCCACAGGTATAATTCTCCGTCTGTCTTGCGGTCGGGTTCATCGTGGACGCACGCGAGTTCTCTCTCGAAGAAGAGTACGGCTATAACCGCGCCGGCCCCGTGCGCTGGATCCTCTCGCACGCGCTGCGTTACCCGGGTTTGCCGATCCTGTTGTTCCTGGCCGCCGCCGGAAACAACGCCGCTTTCAGCTATGTCCAGGTCTTCGTCGGCCGCTCCTTCGATCTGATCACCCATCCGGGATGGACGCAGGCCGCCCTGCTGGCGGCGGCATTGTCGATCACGGCCGCGGCCGCCAGCCAGGGCCTGACCGGGTTGATGCGCAACTACGTCGCCGAGTTCATCGCCCAACTCGTCGAGCGCGATTCGCGGCATGAGCTGTACGTCAGTCTGCTCGGCAAGAGCCAGACTTTCCACGGCCGGCAGCGCATCGGCGACATCATGGCCCGCGCCACGAACGACGTCCACAATTTGAATTTCATGTTCAGCCCGGGCGTGATGCTCATCGCCGACTCGCTCTTCAACTTGCTGATCCCGATCATTCTGATCGGCACCATCCAGCCCGAGCTCCTACTCGTCCCACTCGTGTTCCTGGTTCTCCTGGTCATCACCATCCGGGACTACGCGCGCCGGCTCAATCCCATAAGCATCGCCATGCGAGAGCAGTTCGGCGTGATGAACGCCGGGCTGGCCGAGGCCATCGCCGGGATCGAAGTCGTCAAGGCCAACGTCCAGGAACGTCACGAGTGGTCCAAATTCACGCAGAATGCCCGGATCTACCGGGACTACTTCGTCCGCCACGGCGAGATCCAGGCCTTGTACTGGCCGATGCTGGTCTTCAGCCTTGCCTGGGCGGTCGGGCTCTTCCACGCTCTGTTGATCTGGCAGGCGGGTCGCATCAGCCTGGGGCAAGTGGTCACGTTCGTCGGCTTGATGGGCGCATTGCGTTTCCCAACGTTTATTTCGCTCTTTTCATTCGACCTGGTCCAGCTCGGGATCGCCAGCGCCCGGCGGATCCTGGAGTTGATCAACGCCAGAACCGAGCTGGACGAGAACATCGGGGGGATCAGTCAGCCCATCCGCGGCGGCGTGACCTTCGACCATGTTCGCTTCAGCTATTCCGGCAAGCAGGTCCTGAGGGACGTAAGCTTCAACGCGCTTCCCGGAGAAACGATCGCCATCGTCGGCCAGACCGGCTCCGGCAAGACCAGTCTCACTCGCTTGATCAACCGCATCTACGACGTCGAGGCCGGGCGCGTGCTGGTCGACGGGATCGACGTGCGCGAGTGGAGCATGGAGTCGCTCCGTTCTCAGGTATCGACCATCGAGCAGGACATCTTCCTGTACTCGGGGACGATCGCCGAGAACATCTCGTTCGGACGCGAGAACGCCACCCAGGCCATGATCGAAGAGGCCGCTCGCGAGGCCCAGGCCGATGAATTCATCCGGTCTTTCAGCATGGGCTACCAAACTGAAATCGGCGAGCGCGGTGTCACGCTTTCGGGCGGCCAACGCCAGCGCATCGCCATCGCCCGGGCGTTCCTCACCGACCCGCGCATCTTGATCCTCGACGACAGCACCAGCGCCATCGACAGCGCCACGGAAGACCAGATCCAGCGCGCCATGCGCCGCATCAGCCGGCAGCGTACGACGTTCTTGATCACCCACCGCTTGAGCCAGATCCGGTGGGCGGATCGTATCCTCGTCTTGCGCCGGGGCGAGGTGGTCGACCAGGGCGCGCATCATGAGTTGCTCACCCGAAGCCGGGATTACCGGCGCATCTTTGCCCGCTACGAGAAAGACGAAGGCCGCGCACCGGGCGGGCTGGCCGCCGGCACGGCTGGAGCCGACTAGGGCAATATGGGTTTCATTCTGGACGGCCTCGAGAGCGAATCGTATGACCGGGAGTATCGCGACCGGGACCTCTTTGCGCGCATCCTGTCGTACTTCCGGCCGTTCAGCCGCAAGGTGGTCCTGGTGGCCGGTGTGCTCGCCCTCAACTCCATCGCGGGGAGTGGAGCGCCGATCGCCATCTCCAGGGCGCTCGATCTCGCCTCCACCAATCCCACTCTGCTGACCCTGGCGCAGGTCAGCGCCCTGGTGCTCATCCTGGGCGCAATCGCCTGGGTCTCGAATCTCGTTCACCAATGGGTATCGGCGCGCGTCGTTGGGGACGTCGTTCTCAAGTTGCGCGAAGATGCCTTGCAGGCCACGCTCGGCCACGACATTTCCTTCTACGAGGAGCACCCATCCGGCAAGATCGTCAGCCGTGTGACCTCCGACACGCAAGATTTCTCCGACGTGGTCACGCTGGTGGTCAGCCTGCTAAGCCAGATCCTCCTGGTCGGGTTCCTGGCGGTGTGGCTTGTGCGGATCAACGCCGCGCTCACCGGTTTGCTGCTGGTGATGGCGCCGTTTGCGATCGTGGTCGCTCTGAGCTTCCGGCGTGTGGCGCGTCGCGTGACGCAAAACGCCCGCCGGGTGACGGCCAAGATCAACGCCCAGATCCAGGAGTCGATCAGCGGGATCACGGTCGCCAAGGCCTTCCGCAAGGAACGCTCGATCTACAACACATTCGATCAGAACAACCGTCAGGCATTCCGGGTGGGCCTGCGCCGCGGGCTGACGCTCAACACGATCTTTCCCATCATGGGCTTGTCCTCCGGGGTGGGGGTCGCCGTCCTGATGTACGCCGGTGCGCTGCGCGTCGAGACCGGGGGGTTGTCTCCGGGCGACTGGTACCTGTTCATGCAGGCTGTCGGCTACTTCTGGTTTCCGTTGATGAGCATCGCCAGTTTTTGGAGCCAGTTCCAGGATGGGCTGTCGGCGGCAGAACGGGTCTTTGCCTTGATCGACGCCGGACCGGTCGTGGTCCAAACGGCCTCGGAGCCGGTCGAGCGCCTCGCCGGCGGGATCGAGTTCCGCAACATGCGCTTCAGCTACACCGAGACGGAGGTCGTCCTGCCGGACTACTCGCTCAGCATCCGGCCCGGGGAGACCCTGGCCCTGGTCGGCCACACCGGGGCCGGCAAGAGCAGCGTGGCGAGCCTCATCGCCCGCTTCTACGAGTTCCAGGGCGGCGAGCTTCTGATCGACGGCCGCGACATCCGGCGCTTCAACCTGGCCGAATACCGGCGCCACCTGGGCCTGGTGCCACAAGACCCGTTCTTGTTCTCGGGGAGTGTCGGGGACAACGTCCGTTACGCCCGGCTCGATGCGAGCGACGATGAAGTCCGGCGGGCGGCGATGCACATCGGGGGCGGGGACTGGTTGGAGGATCTACCGGAGGGACTGGAGACGCAGGCCGGCGAGCGCGGCTCGTCACTCTCGATGGGCCAGCGCCAGCTCGTGGCGCTGGCGCGGGTGTTACTCAAAGATCCGACGATCCTGATCCTGGACGAGGCGACCGCCAGCGTCGATCCTTTCACAGAGGCACAGATCCAGGAGGGCTTGCGCGAAATCATGCGCGACCGGACATCGGTGATCATCGCCCACCGGCTGTGGACGGTTCAGCGCGCCGACCGAATCGTCGTCATGGATCACGGCCGGATCATCGCCGAGGGCACGCACGATTCATTACTGGCCCAAGGCGGTCACTACGCCGAGCTCTATAACACGTACTTCCGGCACCAGTCGTTGGAGTACATCGAGAGCGTGGGGGGGTAAGGCTGACCGCCGCGGTCGCGCAGTACCGCCTGTCCCGCTTGCTCTTTGGCCGGGCCGCCTGCCTGCCCCGCCTGAACTCGGCGGGGTCCGTCCCGATGACCTTGTCGGGGTTCGTCCCGTCTGCCCTTTGGCGGACTCCGTCCCGGTTGCTCTTGCCCGGATCCTGGTGCTTTTCCAGGGTCGCGAAGCACCCCGGAGGCGAAGCGGGGAGGGCTCCAGCCTGCCTGCACCCGAAGCAACGCGGAGGGCGTCCTTGTGCTCTTTAAGGGCGAGCCGTCGGGCGGCGAGCTGGGGCGCGCGTTGAGTTGCCAGCTTAAGCTTGGATTCCGGGAGTGTCCGTTACGATTTCGGCACCTGGAGCGTGGGCTTTCACTGCCGCGATCCCTTCGAGGCAGGACTGTTTGGAGGTATAGCCCTCTCCGGAGTCGGCGATGATCTTGCCGTTCGGCGCGACGAGCCGCCAGCGGTAGGCGCCGCCGCCGTCGGTGAAGATGTGGAATCTCCCCATGGCAAGACTCTCCTTTGAGTGCAAGATCAAGCGGCGTATCCAGACCGGTGATGATTGGTCTTCCATCAACATGATACCTCCATCCGGGCGCGAGGCCGCGTTGGCCGACAGTTCCGCCCGCCTGCCGCATCGGTGCTCTTCCGATGTCCCGGTGCTCTCCCGGGGTCCCGGGAGCGCAGCGGATTCAGTGGCTGAGGAAGTGTGCTCTATGGTAGAAAAGGAAGTCTCGGGAGGAGAACATCGTGGCGTTTGGCACAAGTCGGTCTGGAGCGCGTCCTTCCCTGATGGTAGGTCCCGAAACAAGCCACCGCAACGGGAGGATTCGCCGGGCCGTTCCGATGATGACGGGAAACGGGCGACGGCGGACCGGGAAAAGGTGCCTCAGTTGTGTCCAGCCCCCGTCGTCAGTCCTCGGTCTCCCGTCCGCCTTCCATGGGCATCTCCTCCGAGCCGCTCGTATCCTCCGGGTGGTAATGTCGCTGAGCTGGGCCCTCTCCCCGATCGGCCTGGATGCGCTCGCGCCTGCTTCGTGGAGTAGCGGTGACATGGTTGCCGCCTCGTCAGCCGCTCTCGTGGACTTACCCCAGCTCTCCCCCACCCCCACGCCAACTCCCCCGGATGGGCCCGCACCTGTGGACGATCCTCTCTTGCTGCCGGACCTGATGACGAGTCCTCCGGCCGGCCTGCGAATTCGGAGCTACAGCACCGGGCGATTCTTGCGGTTCACCAATGTGGTGTGGAACGACGGCAAGGGGCCGCTGGAACTCTTCGGCGAACCCGACCCGGCAACCGGAACCACCCAGGTTGTTCAGCGCGCTTACACCGCCACCGGGCTCGTCGCCGAGTGGCCGGTGGGCGTGTTCAATTTCCATCCGACCCACTTGCACTGGCATCTGGACGGCTTCGTCGTCTATGAGTTGTGGTCCGTCGGCCCAGGGGGAGATCTCGACCAGCTCATGACGAGCAGCGACAAGCTGTCGTACTGCCTGATCGACTCTGACGTCGTCGAACACGACAATCCCCTCCGCCCAAATGCGAGGGAGTACTACGGCTGCGGCCGAGCCCGGCAGGGGCTGTCCGTCGGGTGGGGCGACACATATCAGTCGTACCTCGATGGGCAGTCACTGCCGCTCGGCGGAGTCCCCGACGGATGGTACGCTCTCGTTTCGACCGCCAATGCCAATCGAGTCCTAAAGGAAGCCAAGATCTCAAACAACGCTGGCGTGGTGTATCTGCAACTCTACGATAATCGGATGAACATCATCCCGCAGAGCGACTTCGCCGGGGTACACTGGCTCACAGAACACTGACGCTGGGGCGCCTTGGGTACGCTGGCTCGCGCGACGCGCAGAGGCCCCGGCCAGTGGCGAGATGCGGCGGTAGTGGAAGGTGACGCCTACGTGGGTCGCCCAACGGCAGCGACAGCCTACCAGCCTGCCTGTCTCGGTGATCCTCCGAGGCATCCGGAGCAAAGCGAAGGTGGGGCCCCTATGACCCTCAAGGGCGTCCTGCCTGCACCTGCCTGCCCAGACTGCCCTTGAAGAACACAAGGACCCCAGTATGCCTCGCTTCGGGGGCGCCGAAAGAGCACCGGGACACACCTTCTCTTCGCTCCGGGTGCTGGCAGGCGGGCAGGCAGGCCAGTGTGGCGCAGGCACCCCATTCTCGGTGATCCGGGGGCAGGCAGCGAGTGGTTAGGCTGCGCCCTCATCGGCGCCAAGAGACTTCAATCTCCTCCCGATCTCCGAGCCCACCTCTCAGTACTGAGACAAGCTCCCGATCTGCCCCCTCGGCCTCAAATGTGTCAAGTAGAAGTGGCGTTATGGTGTAGTCTTGGTCTTCAAGCCACTCTTCCTCGAGCTGATCAATGAGGAACTGAAGCTGAGCCTCGGTAATGGCCCCCAGCGGGGCATTTGTCCCTTTTTCGTACAATCGAATCATTACTGCTGCCCTCCGGTAGCGATGTCATTCACTAGCGCAGCCCAACGGCCTCGAGATGTCGCAGATCCCGCGTTTTGTCTTCGGAGCCGCCCGGCCAGCCGAAGCCTAGTATCGCGCAGATGGAGCCGACCCGGCTGGCCGAGCCGGCCTGTCCTGGTGCTCTTCCAGGGCTCCATTGAGTTGATGGGCAGCGTCCTGGGGAGGGCCGCTTGGGATCGAGCGCACAACCCTCCTTGCTAGAGGGGATGCCGCGGGATTGCAGTGGTCGCGGAGCTGACCCTGGTACGCGGAGGAACTCAGGGAGGACCGTGGATAAGAGAAAGTAGGCCCGTGGCGATCGCAACAAAGTAGATCAGATCATAGAGCAATGTGATGGCCCAGTCTGCCACCCCCTTGCGGGGCATCAATGACTCAAGCCCCTCGCCAGCGACCAGGGGCAAAGACTCCATGGCACAGGCTGCCGGAATTATCCGGAATTCGTGTCGCTTGGCACTGCCATCCACGGAATCGCTTCCACGGTCAAGTAGCCCGCCCGCACCTTCGGATCCGCCTCTGCCATGGCCCGGGCCTCCTCCAACTCGGCGGCATAGACGCTTACGCCAAGAATGTCATGGTCCACCAGTGTGGGGCCATTCAACAACAGCTTGCCCACTAGTTGAAGCTTTGTCAGGTGTTGCAGGTGCTCGAGTTGGAGGCGCTCATTGCGAGTCTCGTCGTCACGTGATGCAAGGCCCTTGCGCAAAAAGACCAGCGTATAACGTCGGGCGAATTGTCTGCGGCTGGCCATGTCAGCCGAGCTGGGAGTGGGAAGGCGATCCAAGAATGCCTTTATGTCCATAATGCCTCACCAGTGAGAAATCCCCTGCGAAGGCGAGCGCCCCACGGCCTCGCCTGCCCCATGTTGTTGATGGGGAGCTGTCGCAGATCCCGTGTTCTGCACGGGATGCCCCTGCAGGATAGCAGGGACACCCTCCGGACGCCCTGGAAATACATCAGGACAAGCCGGCACGCGGCCTGGCCAAGACCCGTTCTGATTGCCGCGCCGAGCTGGCCGGGTCCGCCTGCCTGTCCTGGTGCGGTTCCAGGGCCAGGGATCGAAGCGGACGGGGTCGGAGACCGCCTGCCCCGGATGTTCTGGACGAGGCCGTTCGCCCCGTACGCTCTTAGCGGGGGTTCGTCCCGGATGGTCTTGCCGGGACCCTGGTCTACTTCCAGGGTCGCGATGCATCCCCGAAGCGACGCGGAGGGGGCTCCAGCGAGTGGCGAGGCGGCTATCCTAATGCCGCAAAGGAAATTCACATCATAGCAATTGCCGAATTCAGGATCGCGGCGATTGGATTAGCACAATCGGAGAAACCTCCAAGCTCAGGGCTATTGCTGGACCTGCTCCCGGGGGAGGCTGGACCCCCAGCCGCAGATTCATATCCAGACCGAAAGCGCCGGTACTCTCGTTTGCGACTCAACCTAGCATGGAAGAGCCGGGAACCTCAGAATCATGTTTGCGCGCCCAGGCTTGAAGAGAATCTGGTCGGTCTAAGAGGGTGCCACTACCGTGCGGGAGATCAATCATCGATCTCGATGATCTCGACCGAAACCAGACCATCTCCTTGGAAATCGGGGTTGGCTAGCGGGTCCCGCGGCTTCAGCCTGCTCAGGACTTCAGCACCTTCGACAACTTCGCCAAAGATAGTGTGAAGGCCGTTGAGGTGAGGCGTCGGTGCATACGTGATGAAGAACTGCCCGCCGTTGGTATTTGGCCCGCGGTTGGCCATCGCCAACAAGCCTGCCTGGTCAAATAGGAGATCCGGATCGATCTCGTCTTCAAACGTGTAGCCCGGCCCTCCTCCCCCTGTTCCAGTCGGATCGCCGCCCTGGGCCATAAACCCAGGCAGGACGCGATGAAACGTTGTGTTGTCGTAATAGCCCTGCTTGGCCAGAAACACGAAATTGTTGACCGTCATCGGAGCCTGATCAGGAAAAAGCCGCACTCTGAAATCGCCGATATCGGTCATGAATACGGCCTCGTAAGATTTGGAGGGATCGATCTCCATCGTCGGCGGGGAGGACCATTGAAGGGCAGCCGTACCTTTTTCGGTCGCAGGAGGCGCAGTTGGGGGCGCCGCGACGATCTCTGTTGTGGCCGATGCACATGCCGTAATCACCATCAGGCTAATAGCAACAAAACCAAAGGCGAGAACTCTTCCTTGTCGATTCTTCATTGTCAATAGCCTCAGAATCACACATTCTTCAGAAAGACCGGTTGTTTGCGGGCCTAGTCTTGAAACCTCTCCACGAACATTGAGAGCGTCCCGCTCACGGCCTCGAGCTGCCTGCCCCGGGAGCGAAGAGCCTGTGAATGAATTTGGCGGAGAGAGCCCTCGGATGCCTCGGCATCCACTCAGCCATGGTCCGCGCGGCGTAGTGGATCGGTCTATCTCACGCGGTTCGGAACCGTCTCTGCTGCCCGGGGGCTTTCACGCACTCCCCATCGCCGTCACCGCCTGGCCCTTTTGGCGCAACCGGTGCGCTTCGAGAAGGT
>Ga0209641_10005177_pt1 | contig 10696 bp, 7 predicted proteins | sample RifCSP16_1_FD_184022 | JGI IMG/M metagenome (GOLD analysis project Ga0209641, IMG submission 184022) | Soil microbial communities from Rifle, Colorado - Rifle CSP2_sed 16_1 (SPAdes) (version 2) | ecosystem: Environmental > Terrestrial > Deep subsurface > Rock core/Sediment | place: Rifle...
CCTCGCCGAAGCCCTCCTCTTTGCCGCCGGGGTCACCACGCGAATGGGCAGGATCGAAGACGGCAACACCGTCACCGACTTCGAGCCCGAAGAACGCGACCGGCGGTCCTCGGTGAGCCTGGCGATGGCGCCGCTCACCTGGGATGACCACAAGGTCAACGTGATCGACACCCCGGGGGTGTCCGACTTCATCGGCGAGGTGCGCGCCGCCCTGCGCGTCGCCGACCTCGCGCTGTTCGTGGTCTCCGCGGTCGACGGCGTCGAGGTCCAGACCGAGCACATCTGGAAGCTGGCCGAGGAGGAGGGCATCGCCCGCGCCGTCTTCATCAACAAGCTCGACCGGGAGCGTGCTTCGTTCTCCCGGACCCTGCAACGTCTCAAGGAGGTGTTCGGGACCCCGATCGCGCCGATCCTCGTGCCGATCGGATCCGAGCACGCCCTCTCCGGGGTCGCCAACCTGGTGGGGGGACGCGCCTACTCGTACCCGGGTGGCGGGACGAAGTCGGTGGAGGGAGACCTCCCCGAGGCGATGCACGGCGAGGTGGCGGCTCTCCATACCGCGCTGGTCGAGGCGGTGGTCGAGACCGATGACGCGATGCTCGAGAAGTACCTGGCGGGCGTCGAGCCCAGTGGCGAGCAGCTGATCGCCGGCATGCATCGCGGCATGGTCCTGGGGACGGCCTTTCCCGTGCTCTGCGGGTCCGCCACCCGCGGCATCGGCATCGACCGTCTCGCCCAGTTCATCGTGGACTTCGGCCCCCGTCCCGACGAGCGCCCCACCCCGCCCCTGGCGGCAGGGACCGGCCTACCCGATTCGGGCGTGGTCGTATACGTGTTCAAGACCATGTCCGACCCCTATGTCGGCCGGATCTCGCTGTTCCGGGTGTTCCGCGGGGTCGTCGATGTCGACGTGGAGCTGGAGAACCCGACCCGCCACGTCGGCGGCCGGATGCACAACGTCTTCATGATGCGAGGCAAGGATCACGAAGACCTCAAGCGCGTGGAGGCGGGCGACATCGCCGCCGTCGCCAAGCTCGAGTCGACCCTGTCCGGTGACACGCTGTGCTCCCCCGGCCTCGCCGTAGTGATCGCGCCCGTCGTTCTCCCCAGTCCCACGATGTCGCTGGCGGTCTTCCCCCGCAGCCAGCACGACGACGAGAAGCTCTCCACATCCCTGGCGCGGGCCGTCGAGGACGATCCCACCGTTCGGGTGGCGCGCAACACCGTCACCAACGAGACGGTCCTCTCGGGGCTGGGCGACGCCCACCTCGAGGTCACGGTCTCTCGCCTGGCGGCGAGGTTCGGCGTCGAGGTCGACACCGCCCTTCCCAAGATCCCCTACCGGGAGACGATCCGCGGCAAGGCCGACGTCGAGGGCAAGCACAAGAAGCAATCAGGTGGCCGCGGGCAGTTCGGAGTCGCCAACGTCCGCTTTGAGCCGGCACCGCCCGGGACGGGCTACGAGTTCGTCAACGAGACCAAGGGCGGCTCGATCCCCAAGCAATACCTCCCCGCGGTGGACAGGGGGGTCAAGGAAGCGCTTGACCGTGGAATCCTCGCCGGCTACCCGGTCGTCGACGTTCGGGCGATCGTCTACGACGGCAAGTATCACGCCGTCGACTCCGACGAGCTGTCGTTCCGCATGGCCGGCATCCTTGCGGTCAGGGAGGCAGCGCCGAAGCTGAAGGCCGCCCTGCTCGAACCGATCATGAAGGTGACGATCCGCATCCCCGAGGAACTCATGGGGGACGTCATCGGCGACCTGAACGCGAAGCGGGGAAGGGTCCTCGGCATGGACTCGGACGGGGGATTCCGGGTCGTGAGCGCCGAGGTCCCTTTGGCGGAGATGCAGCGCTACTCGGTCGATCTCAGGTCGCTCACCAGCGGTCGGGGCTCATTCGAGATGCAGATGGGCCACTATGAGGAGGCGCCTCCCCACGAGGTGCAGAAGGTCATCGCCGCCGCACAGAGCGACGACTGAGAAAGGGAACCATGGGCGATCGGAATGCGGTTCTGAAGTTCGACGGCGGCGAGATGTCGCTGCCGGTCGTTGAGGGCGTGGAAGGCAACTCCGGCGTCGACATCTCGCAATTGCGCGCCAAGACCGGCCTCGTGACCCTCGACTACGGGTTTGCCAACACCGCCGGCACCACCAGCGCGGTGTCGTTCGTCGACGGAATCGCCGGCGAGCTCCGCTACCGGGGCTACCCAATCGAGCAGCTCGCCGCCAAGTCGACCTTCCTCGAGGTCGCCTATCTGCTCTTTCACGGCGAGATGCCGACCCCGGAGCAGCGGCAGACGTATTTCGCCGAGATCACCCGTCACACACTTCTCAACGAGGAGATGAAGCGGCTGTTCGATGCCTTCCCGAGGAACGCACACCCGATGGCGATTCTGGCGTCGGCCACCAACGCAATGGCCACGTTCTACCCCGACTTTCACAACCCGACGGATCCCTACGCCGTCGAACAGTCGGCTCTCCGGCTCATCGCCAAACTGCCGACGGTGGCCGCCTTCGCCTACAAGAAGTCGACCGGCCAGCCGTACGTCTATCCCCGCAACGACCTCGACTACTCGACGAACTTCCTCCACATGATGTTCGCACTGCCGGTCGAGGCCTACGGGGTGGATCCGGTCGTCGCCCGAGCGCTCGACGTGCTGCTCATCCTCCATGCCGATCACAGCCAGAACTGCTCGACCTCGACCGTCCGCCTCGCCGGATCCAGTCAGGCGAACCTGTTCACTTCGGTGGCGGCGGGAATGAGCGCGCTGTGGGGACCGCTGCACGGCGGCGCAAACCAGCAGGTCGTCGAGATGCTGCAGCAAATCCACGACGACGGAGGCGATCACACCAAATGGATCGCCAAGGCCAAGGACCCCAACGACCCGTACCGTCTCTGGGGCTTCGGCCACCGCGTCTACCGCAACTACGACCCGCGCGCCCGCATCCTCAAGTCCTTCGCTCACGAGGTGATCGAGCGGATGGGGGCCAACGATCCCCTGCTCGCGATCGCGCTCAAACTGGAGGAGACCGCACTCGCCGACGATTACTTCGGGGAGCGCCGCCTCTATCCGAACGTCGACTTTTACTCGGGTCTCATGTTCCAGGCCCTCGGATTCCCGCGCCGGATGTTCACGCCCCTCTTCGCCATCGGTCGCCTTCCCGGCTGGATCGCCCAGTGGAAGGAGATGAGCGAGGATCCCGATACACGGATCGGGCGTCCCCGCCAGATCTACGTCGGACACCCCAAGCGCGACCTTCCCTGAGTGACCGATCTCCACGCCCGCGAGACCGAACTGCCCGACTGGGACGGCCCCATCGTCGAACTGGTCGAGGAGGAACGCGTCGTCGGGATCGTCTACAACGACGAGGGCTCGCTCATGGCCGAGTTCTACGCCGACGAGGACGGCGAACCCTGGGTCTTCGAGGCCGCCGACCTCCAGCGCGTCCTCGACACGGCCGCCGCGATGCTCGGGCTGGGCGAGGAGCCCACGAAGATTGCGGCGCTGCACGACATCCATCCGGTGGATCGACTCGCCGAGGAGTTCGACGCCGCCGCGGTGCATCGCGGGGAAGAGGACGAGGGGTTCTACCCACCCGCGACGGCGGCGGCGATCACGGCCCGGTGCGAGACGCTCGATCTCGCCGTCGTCTCCCTCGAGGGGTTTTCCCGCGACGGCGGCGACGTCGTCCCGGTCCCGGGACACCGGCTCGATCTCGCCGAGGCCCACGGCGGGGAAGTCTGGCTCACCTTCCAGGCCGGGTGCAACGTGCAGGCGCAGGCCCAGCTGGAACGATGGTCCACTCGCCCCGGTCTCGTCGTGGCGATCGAGGTCGGCGACCGCTCCGGTGAGCGGTATGTGCTGTAGTAGGCGCCAGGCACCAGGCGCCAGCCGGCAGGAAACGGGAAACGGGAAACGGGAAACGGGTTCTGCGGGTCGCGGGTCGCGGCCTACGTGATCCGTTCTTCGTACTTCTCCACCACGTGACCGTCGACGGCATCGACCCGGACCAGCCCGCGCCGCGTCGGTGGCTCATCGGCGCTGAACACCAGCACGCTCCACACCGGTCGGGCGCGGACGCCGTCGAAGGACACCGCCGCCGAGGCGTGCCCGACGGCAAAGCCGATCTCGCGTCCGGCGATCTCCAGGGCTTCCGGATCGAGGACGCCGATGCGCCACGCCCCGGCAAAGGACCACAGAGCGAGCACCGCCAACATCCCGGCAACGACCAACAAGCCTGCCGACGCCCCGAGCGCCACCGCCCCGGTTGCCGCCGCCGCTCCCGCCAGGTGAACCACCCCGGCGGTGCGACGCCTCCGGGTGCTGGGGATTGTGTACGGCTCCCGCTGGGCGGCGTCGAGGCCCTCGGGGACCGCCTCGGCGTGCGCCACGTCCTCGGGGATCTCGATCCGAGTGCGACGGCGGCGCCTCAGGCGTGCACCTCGCGGTCATGTGCCGCGGAAGCGGCGGCGTGTCCCTCGATGTCCAGCTGGGGGAGCCACGAGAGCCATTTGGGCAGATACCAGTTCCATTCGCCGAGGAGCCGCATCCCGGCGGGAACCAGGATCGACCGGACGACGGTGGCATCGAGGAAGACCGCGATCGCCAGGCCGAAGCCCATTTGCTGCATCATCACCAGATCCCCGGCGGCAAACCCCCCGAACACCGCCACCATGATCAGTGCCGCCCCGGTGATGATGGCGCCGGTGGTGCGCAGTCCGTGAGCCACCGCCTCCTGGTTGTCGCCGGATCGGTCGTAGTACTCGCGAATCCGGGTGAGCAGGAAGACGTGGTAATCCATGGACAGGCCGAACAGGATCGCGAACAGGAACAGCGGCAGCCAGGCCTCGATCGATTCCACCTGGATGAACCCGAGGCCCTCGGCTATCGACTGGATCCAGCCGGGTGAGGCCGTGGGCTGGAAGAACAGCACGATCGCACCGTAGGCCGCCCCTACGGAGAGCAGGTTGAGGAGGATCGCCTTGATCGGGAGCACGATCGAGCGGAATACGACGGTGAGCAGCAAGAAGCTGAGACCGAGGACGAACACGAAGACGATTGGGGTGTAGCTGTTGACATCGTCGAAGAAGTCGACGCTGAACGCCGGCCAACCACCCACGAGCACCGGGGTGTCGACACCGGAGAAGGCCTCGGGCACGTAGCTGCCGCGGAGCCGCAACACCGCGTCGGTCGACGCCTGCGACGCCGAGTCTCCCTGCAATGGGACCGAGAGCAGTCCGATGTCACCGGCGTCATTGACCTGAAGTTCACCCAGAGGCGGACCGAAGGCGGGATCCCCGGCGAGGATGCCCATCAGGCGATCGAACCCCGCGGTCACCTCTGGGGTGATGGGACCGTCGGCGACGATCTCGACCGGCTCGCCGAGCCCGCCCGAGAACTCGGTCTCCAGTATGACGAAAGCCTGCTTCGATTCCAGACCGTCGGGGAGGGTGCTCACCCCCGAGAAACCGGTCTGGATCTGGAAGTAGGCGATACCGATGGCGGCGAGCAGCGCCGCACCCCCGAGGAGCCACGCCACCGGGCGGTGCATCACCGCATTCGTCATCTTGTCCCAGAAGCCGCCGACCTTGTCGATGTTGTTCAGCGCATCGTGCTTTCGCACCCGAAGCCTGTTGACCTTGTCGCCGAGAAGGGCCAGCACCGCCGGAAGCAGGGTCATCGAAGCCGCCATCGCCACCAGCACCACCAGGATGGCCCCGGTGCTCAGGCTGCGAAAGATCGTGTTGGGCATGAAGAACAGACCCATCAAGGCGAACACGACCGTGATCCCGGAGAACAGCACGGCCCGGTTGGCGGTGGCGCCGGCCCGCCCGATCGCCTCCAGCTTGTCGGCGCCGCGCACCCGCTCCTCGCGATACCGGGCCACGATGAAGAGCGAGTAGTCGATCCCGACCGCGAGGCCCATCATCGTGATGAAGTTGGTGATGAAGAAGGTGAGGTCGAAAAAGCGCCCCACAACGGCCGTCAGACCGAAGGCAATCGCGATGGCGGCGATGGCGAGGAGCAGGGGAAGCACCGCGGCGACCACGGTGCCGATCACGATGAGCAGCACGACCAGCGCCACGGCGATGCCGAACGTCTCGCCCTTGGCGAGGGTCTCCTCGGCGAGCTCCTGGAAGTCGTTGTTCAGCGTCGCCTGCCCGGCGATCAGCGTGTCGAACCCCTCGGGATGGGGAACGGCCGCAACCGCATCGGCGAGGTCGATGGCGTGCGTGCTGGCATCGTCGAGATCGGGATCGGCCAGCGTCACCGGGAGGAGCACGGTGCGGCCGTCTGCGGACACCGGCCCGGTCTCCTCGAGATAGGACCCGACGAACTCGACCTTCTCCGGGCCGAGGGCAGTGACGGCACCCTGGAGCCGGCCGACGAACTGCGCGTACTCGGCATCGCCGACGGTGCGGGTCTCGGACACCACGACGACGAACTCGGCGAGCTTCTCCTCGCCGCGCATCTCCTCGATGAGGTCGCGGGCCTGGACGGCCTCGGGACGATCGGTGAAGTCGATGTCCGTGGTGAGCGCCTCGGCGAGGAACGTCGAGGTGAGATAGCCGGCCACGGCGATGGCGGCCACCCAGACCCCGACCGTGGCCCAGGGGTGGCGGCTTGAGGCGCGTGCCACCGCTTCGGGACTCAGCTTCATGGTTCTTCACTCCTCCGCGCTGCGGCGGCTCCTCGCTGCGGCGGCAACGCTAGACGCAACCCGTACCGGGTCAAATACCATCCGCCCTGCGCGAATCCGCCCGGCCGCGGGGCCGGCCGGACGAGACTCACGCCAGAGGCGGTCAGGCCGACGGGTTGTCGTACACCGTGAGCACGGCGCCGCCGACGGTGCCCAAGATCTCGATTTCGCCCTCTACCCATTGGGAGATCGGGCTCCCTTCGGGGGCGGTTCGCAGCCCCGTCATCCCCTCGCCGTCGAAGCCGACCACGGCGACGGTGGCGCCGCCCGGCTGGGGTGGAAACGATTCGAGCACGAGGTCGGCGAGCACCATCGAGCCGTCGGCGTTGACGAACAGGTAGCCCTTTACCAGGATCGGCCGGTCGAGGGTGCTCGCCAAAGCCTCCTCCACGGTCACGGCGGGACCGGCCGCGACTCGTCCGGCGTCGCTCGAACTCGTCGTGGTGGGTGCGGCGGCGGCGGTTGTGGTCGTGGCGGCGCCGTCGTCCCCGCATGCCGCCACGGCCAGCAGGACGGCGACGATCGGTACGAGTCGTTTCATGTCACACCCTCTGAGAGATTGGTCTCTAGGACGAACCGAGGGGACAGACCGGTTCCCCTAACGCGGCGGCCGGCACAGCTCCAGCAGCGTCGCGGCGACGTCGACCAACGGGACGCCGCGGCGCTCGTCCTCACCACGCAGTCGTACCCCTACGGTGCGCCCGGCCACGTCGTCGTCGCCCACCACGAGCACTGCGGGGTGCTTGTGGGTGATCGCTCGGCGGATCTTCTCGCCGACGGTCTCGTCCGCATCGTCGACATCCACCCGCAGGCCTGCGGTGCGCAGCTCGGCCGCGACCTCTCCGGCATACGGGGCGTGGCGGTCGGCGACCGGAACAACCGTCGCCTGCACCGGGGAGAGCCAGCCGGGGAGGGCCCCGGCATAGTGCTCCATCAGGATCCCGAAGAACCGCTCGACCGAACCGAACAGTGCCCGGTGGATCATCACCGGACGTTCCCGCTCGTTGCCCGCCGAGGTGAACTCCAGGGCGAAGTTCTCCGGTTCGGCGAAGTCGACCTGCAGGGTGCTGACCTGCCACCGCCTTCCGATGGCATCGCGCACGTGGATGTCGATCTTCGGTCCGTAGAAGGCGCCCTCTCCGTGGGCGACATCGTGGGAGAGGCCGGCACCCTCGAGCGCGGCCGCCAGCGCCTCCGTCGCCTTCTCCCACAGCTCGTCGCGGCCCACGTACTTCTCCGGCTTGGTGGAAAGGTCGGCCTCGAAAGCCTCGAACCCGAAGTCGCGCAGCACCATCAGCACGAATTCGAGGAGGCTGCGCAGTTCCGCACCGATCTGGGATTCGGCGCAGAAGATATGGCTGTCGTCCTGGGTGAATCCGCGGGCACGGAGCAGGCCGTGGATGACCCCGCTGCGCTCGTAGCGGTAGACGGTTCCCAGCTCGAAGAGCCGCAGCGGGAGCTCGCGGTAGGAGCGGGGACGAGTGCGGTAGATCAGGATGTGGCCGGGGCAGTTCATCGGCTTGAGCACGTACTCGTCGCCGTCGTCGGTCTCCATCGCCGGGTACATGTATTCCCGGTAGAAGGACAGGTGACCCGAGGTCTCCCACAGATGGCTGCGGGCGATGTGCGGCGTGACCACGATCTCGTAGCCGTGCGACAGGTGGGTGCGTCGCGAGTAGTCCTCCATGATCGTGCGCGCCAACGCACCCTGGGGGTGCCAAACGGCGAGTCCGCTTCCCAGCTCGGCGGGAAACGAGAAGTAGTCGAGTTCGACACCGAGCCTGCGGTGATCGCGCTTGCGCGCCTCCTCGAGGCGATGCACATACGCGTCGAGCGCCTTGCGGCTCTCCCAGGCGGTGCCGTAGATTCGCTGCAGTTGCGGACGGTGCTCATCGCCCCGCCAGTAGGCCCCCGCGGTACGCAGCAACTTGAAAGCGGCAAGGCGTCCGGTCGATGGCAGATGTGGTCCCCGGCACAGGTCGACGAAGTCGCGGTTGCGATAGGCCGACACGGAGTCGCCGGTCGCCCCCTCCCCCTCATCGACGGCCTGGATGATCTCGACCTTGAAGGGGTGGCGAGCGAACACGTCGAGGGCCGCGGCCTTGGACATCTCCAGCCGCTCGAACGACTGATCTTCCGCGACGATCGCGACCATCCGGGCCTCGATCCGCTCGAGATCCTCAGGGGTGAAGGCGCGCCCGATGTCGAAGTCGTAGTAGAAGCCGTCCTCGATCGGCGGGCCGATGGCAAAGGTGGCGCCCTCGAACAGCCCGAGCACGGCCTGAGCGAGCACGTGCGCCGCCGAGTGGCGCAGCACGTGCCTGCCCTCCTCGCTGTCGACGGTGATCACCTGAAGCGCCCCGGAGTGTGGGAGCGGCCGGCTCAGGTCGAGGGCGACCCCATTGAGACGCACCGCCACCGCGGCCTCGGCGAGCCTGCGGCCGATCTTCCGAGCGGCATCGGCACCCGTGCTCCCCTCTGGGAGATCGAGCGTCTTGCCGTCGGGGAGCGTGAGCGTGAGCGACATTTGCGGAGCAGCGTAGATGGCAGGGGGCAGGAGGCAGGTCGCAGGTCGCAGGTAGGAGAAGCATGCAGCCTGCAGCTTGCAGCCCCGCCACAACGGATCGCGGGCGACGGGCGACGGGCGACGGAACGCGAAATACCTCATCCCCGCGCGGGTGAGGCCTACTCTCGCTCCCGTGTTCGCCCTCGTGAGCAGCCTCATCCTCGGCTTGGCGGCATCGGTAGGACGCCCGTCGCGCCTGGTGATGCTGCACGACCCGATCAACCCGGACCTGCCCTGTCCATGGTGCCGGAGCGCGACGATCGAGGACGATGCGGTCTGCCCCGGGTGCGGCCACAGCTTCGGCCGAGCCCTCATCGATTGACGTCGGCCTCCCCCACCTAGTATCCCTGGAGTGTCTCGGGTCGGTCTCGTGCTCGGCGGCGGCGGCATCACCGGCGCCGCCTTCCATTTCGGGACCCTCTTCTCGCTTCGCATGGCCACCGAATGGAATCCCGGTGATGCCTCCGTCGTGGTCGGCACCTCCTCGGGAGCCGTGGTGGCGGCTTTGGTGCGGTCCGACCGCCTCTCTCTGGATGCCCTGATCGGCGACGTCCACGGTTCGGCCGAGCTCGCCTGGGAGCTGCGCACACGCATCTACCGCCGCACCCGGCCCCGCGGCGTGGGCCGCTGGATGCGGCACGGGTTGCTCCCCGGGCTCCGGCATCCCGGGATCGGCCTCGCCGTGGGTTCGCCGGCCCGCTACACCACCGAGGGGATCGCCGACTGGATCCGCGACATGCTCGGGGAAGCAGCCGAGACCTGGCCCAGCAAGCCGACGACGATCGTCGCCTTCGAGGTCGAGAGTCGCCGCCGCGTTGCGTTCGGAACCGAAGGGAGCCCGGACGTCGGCCTCGCCGCGGCGGTGGCGGCTTCGTCGGCGGTCCCACTCGTATTCGAGCCCGTGTTGATCGACGGCAAGTACTACGTCGACGGCGGCGTCGCCAGTGGGACCAGCGTCGACCTCCTGCTCGGGCACGCGGAGCCCCTTGATCTGGTGATCGTGATCGCCCCGATGGCGTCGGTCGAAACTCGGCCCGATGCTCCGTTCTACGCGGGGATCGTGGAGCGGATGGGCGGTGCCGCGTTGACCGCCGAGCTCGAAGCCCTGACCGCAGCATGGCCGGAGACGGACGTCGTGGTGCTGCGGCCGGATCGCACCGTGCTCGCCGCCAGCCGACCCAATCTCCTCGATCCGGCTGCTGCGCTGCCGGCCTTCCTCGCCACCCTGCGTTCGATGCGCGACACCCTCGCCGGACCGGAAGTCTGGCCCGTGCTGGAGCGCCATTTCCCCGGGGCGCGGAAACGCCTCCCCTGGAGAAGGCGCATCCGACCACTGCGCGGCTGACGACCCGCGGGGGTCACTCCAAACCGGGCGCTGCTTCGACTACCCGTCACGCCGCGGTGATCCGGATCGTGTGGTGTCCGGT
>Ga0209641_10005179_pt1 | contig 10692 bp, 9 predicted proteins | sample RifCSP16_1_FD_184022 | JGI IMG/M metagenome (GOLD analysis project Ga0209641, IMG submission 184022) | Soil microbial communities from Rifle, Colorado - Rifle CSP2_sed 16_1 (SPAdes) (version 2) | ecosystem: Environmental > Terrestrial > Deep subsurface > Rock core/Sediment | place: Rifle...
TTTTTAGATATCGTTGCGGATCTTTTAGCTCTAGAGTTGTTGGCGGATTTTCTATTAGCATCTTAAATGTCTCTTTGCCATGTTTTTCAAATATTTCTTTGGTAAAGTCCTTTCCCATGCTTTTTCGCACCTGATATGATGAAAAATCAGTTCCCATAAAGGTGCTAAGATAGTTTTGGAAGTCCAAGTCGTCTTTTAGAATACTTTGAACTGCAAATTCCGCCATTCCTTCCATTGTAGTAAATGCTGCATGGTGTGTTTGGATTGGCTTGAGCCATCTCTGGTAGATATCCAACAACTGAGGAACCATCTCTGATATTTTTGGGTCAACCTCCACTTTGGTATAGGTCATAACGTCTGGCCCTAGCACGTTGACAATGAAATTGTCAGGATTTAGCATAAAAAACAGATTAGCTCTTTTTGCTGTAGGAAAGTCATCTGGTACAGGCTGTAACTTAAGATACTCTGTTAGGGTCTCTGCAGTAGAATCATCCAGCCCTAAAATGATTTTTGCAAGCTCCTCGTTTATTGCATTTACCTGGATTACAGCTTTTTTGTTAATGTCATGCAGATTTTGCTGCAGCGAGTGAATCTGCTCTTCTAGAATAGTCATCTTGAGTGCCCCATTATAACCTGATTTAACAGATTCAAATCTTGATTCAAACGGTGGACCCTGCTTGTACAAAATTATCTGAGGATAGCTTCCAAGAATGAACTTGTTTAGATAAATTGCAGAATCTAGAAAATCCCCATATGTTGTCGAAATTTTTGAAATGTAGGACTTTGCATATGTGGAATAGACTAGAAATTTTGCGGGATCCTTTTTTATCAGATGGGCAATTTTTTTTACATCTTCGTCTGCCATTGCATCAAATAATTCATCAACAAAAATTCTTGCTTCATCAGACGAAAACACCTTTCTTCCTTTCATCTTTTTGAACTCTTTTAATCCCAAGTATTCAAGCCTCAATATTGGAAGAATTGAAATTCCAAAAAAGTCATTTACCTTTTCTGCCATTTGTGGAAAAATCTCTTCACAAATGTTTTCAAGATTTTCAAACTTTACTGTAAAGCTGGAATCATCTGAAATTCTATTTGCAAGTTCTAGAATCTCCCTTTCCTCATTTATCTCCACAGATAACTGATCAAGTAGGGCTTCTGCAAATTCCTCAAGCTCCCCCATATCCAGAATCGCAATTTAACTAAATTTAACATTAACTAGATAATTTACAGAAAATACATAGTTAAAATTTGAGCAGACGCCCTTACTTTTTTATTTCAAATGTGACAGTCGTGGTTCTGTCCTCTGTTTCATATTTAGCCCTTAATGAATACATCCCAGATTTGCTAAGATAATTCTCTGAATCTGAAATTATCAATGAAAACTTTCGGTCATCATCTACAAGAATCACCTTGGACAAAACCTCATTTCCCTCTGAATCCTTTATAGTTAGCTGAACGTTCTTTGAGGCAAGCATCTCTCCTACTTCGCCTCTTATGTAGATAGTCTCGCCTATTTGGTAAGATGGTTTGTCAACAGTAACAGCAATTAACATTTGAATTGGTACTTTGGCCTTGGGTATGAGGGGAAGCGTTGAAGGCTTCTCATCTGTTGGCTCACTAACTTCTTCTTTGGCTAGTTCTACTCGAAGTTGAGAATTTTCGTTTTTTAATTTTTCATTTTCTTGCTTTAACGAATCAACGAGAGGAACCTTGACCATTCCTTTGTCTATTAAATAACTCAAACTGACTCCAAACTGTTGGTCAGAAATTTTGTCGTTTACCCAGAACTTTGCAAGATTCTTTATCCAAGACGGTATTTTGTAATTGGTTTGACCATCCACAGCTGGAACGGATATTATGAAAACAACTAAAACAAGTGGTAATACAATAGCTAAATACTTCATATCTTTTCTTAATTAAAACTGGTATAAAACTTTCAAGAAGTAATTCTACGTGTTAATTTAGGAATTCTTATGGTTTTAATAAAAAAGAAAAAAAGATTGGTTTTATTTGTACAATCTTTGGACTAGATAGTATCCTACTCCGGCAATTCCTGCGCCAATTGGTGCAAGCCACATTGCGCTGCCATAGAGTCCTGATACGAATAGTGCTGTTGTGTCAATTGGTAATAACTCTCCTCCAATTTGTGGTCCTGGTTCTAATTTGTTCTTCATTAGTAAAGTTGCCTCTATCCAGCTTGCATATATTGATGTTCGAGTGTGAACTGAAAATTCACCATGGCTACTGTCTAACATTGCGTTAACATCAGATTGACCTGGGAAAAAAAATGTACCACCCCACGAGGTAACTAGCTGGACCTCATCTGGCGAAGCACCATCTGGTACTCCATTAAATGATGGACCTCCAGAATCACCACCTGCACTCAAACCTTCTGCGAGACCGTTACCAAGACCAGCTACACATATTCCAGGGAAAAATACAGATAAAACAGCGCATGCATCGTTTGCCGCAAGTCCATTATCTCCATCTAATACAATTCCATATCCGGGAGTAATAGTAACTCCACCAAATGCAGCTGCTATTACATCGGTAGTGCCATCACGGTCGTTTAGTATTGCACGTTTTGTACCAGATGCAAGAATGTCACCTGTCGACATCATTCCTGATCTTCCATAGCCTACTTGGTCAGCATCTCCACCTATATCATTAGCAGGATTTGTATCCCAAGTATATCGGTTTACATCTGGACTAGGAGGCGAAACAAGTACAAGTATTGCCAGATCATCTCCTTCGATATAGTCACCATCCCAACCTGGGTGGACCATCGTCTGAGCTACATCTACCGCTATTGTCTCATCGCCTGCCGGACGTTCGAATTTAGCCGTTGCGGAAAGTAAATCAACAGTACCGTCAAGGTTAATATCTACACAGTGTGCTGCTGTTAAAATTGCCATATCATTATCTCCACCCAATGGATCTGATTGAAGTAGCGACCCTGTACATCTAAAAGTACCTGTAGAAAACGTCAAAAGAAGATCTGCTACGCCATCAAGGGTTCCACCGGCTGGCACTACGTAACCTGCTGATGGGCCCTGAGTCGTGTAAAGAGGGCTAGCAATTCCAGTTAATCCATTTGGGAGTTGAACTTCAACTTGGCTAGAATGTGAAGCGCCTGATGTCTGCTCCATAGCAAATACCGAGTTCATTGTTCCTAGTATTAATATCGTCATTAGTCCTGTCAGTATTAATTTCATTAGTTTTTCATCTGTGGTAATGTTATTAACTAATGTGCACTAGAAAATATAGAACGTATAATACATGTAATAATACAGTATTTTGAATGAAAACTTTTTGTGATAATTTACAATCGATATTGTAAACTTTATTCTGGTATACTCTCATCTCACATCCGATTTTGTTATGAAAATATTTAATTTCAAAAATTCTGTCACTATGTACATCTTACATGTATAAAATGCCAAAAATTATGAATTTCAATATGACAACCTATTCATCTGAATATGAAATTTTTATACATCTGAATATTAAATCTAGAATAGATGTTTTAGATTAGGTAATTCATAAGCATTAATATTTTGAATGTTGAAATTTTTATGTGAAGCTTAAGGCATCACTATTATTTTTAAGTTTAATGCTTAGTATGATTTCATATAACCCTAATTTTGCTTTTGCAGCAGGGCCTTCATGTGTTGCACCTGATGATGGGGGAACTAGCCATATGTACTATTGTAATATGACTAATGATCCTGAAACTCCTTTTCAAATCATTGACGGTTTACCTGTGATGAATAGTATTTTAATTGATGGCATAATTCGAAACTGGTCCATGAGAAATTTCATGCCAGGAGGTTCACTTGGAGGTGATATAGAAAGTGGTAATGCAGTATTTAATATGGCAATGGTAGGAAATGGATTTTCTTTCAGCAGAAATATCGATATGATGCTTAGTCAAATAGAAATGCACACTGGTCCTAGGACACTTTATGATCCCATTCAAATGTATCCTACTGATATGTTTAGGCTCCAAGGACAGATTCCACCTGGAGATCCTGATTTTGATCTTTTACGAATAACTGCCGGTACTGGTTTTGCTATGCCTAGTCCAGGCCATACAACTCTTACTCAGCTGGGCAACGGTAATTGGGCAGTAGACAGTTTTTTTGATATTACTTATAGAATTGATTTCGTGGGAGCTCCTGGAGGTCAATTTGCAGGTATGTCAGGTTCTACAACAGGAACTATTCATATTTCATCAGAAAATCCAATAGACTCAGATCCATGTGATGGAATAGACAACAATGGTAATGGAATTGTAGACGAAGGAGTTGTAGGTGTTGACGATGATGGCGATGGATTCACTGATGAAGCTGGCGAAGCATGTAAAGTTATTGGAGGCGAATTACTTCCAATAAATAACGTTGCACTAGTTATTGCAGGTGTTCAATCTACAACTTGGCTGATTCCGATAGTTTTAGCTGTAGTTGGTTTTGGATTGGTATTAGTTAGGAGAAAGTAACTTCGATAATTCATTTTTTAAAATAAGTGTCTAAGATCTAGATTAGCAGGTTCATATTTCTTATTTAATTAAACTCTTAATTTTTATCATTGAAAAAAGCAATCTCATTAATTCTTTTTATTCTTCTTATTGTCGGCTCTCCAGGATTTAGTTTTGCCTCCGCACTTGAATATAGAACAATAGATGGTTCTGGAAATAATGGGGCAAATCCAAGCTGGGGCAAGCCAGGCCAACAACTTTTCCGAATGACACCATCTGATTATGAAGACGGAATTAGTATTCCAAGAGGGGGTGATCCTACTACTTTGTCTAGTGCACGTGCAATAAGCAATGCAGTAGTTGCCCAAAGCTCCTCTATTCCAAATCCACAAGATGCTAGTGACATGCTTTGGCAATGGGGACAGCTAATTGATCATGATCTTGACCTTACTACTCCAGGTTCTGGGGCGTTTAATATTATCATACCCCCTGATGATCTAATTTTTATTCCAGGCAGTACAATGCCATTAACTCGTTCCGTTTTTGATGGCTCGACAGGAATAACCACTCCTAGAGAGCAAATCAACCAAATTACTGCCTTCATTGATGGTTCTATGGTGTATGGTTCAGATCAAGTAAGAAATGATTTCATCCAAGATCTAGCAGCTAATAATGGGAAACTAAAACTAGATTCAAACGGTTTACTTCCATTAAACACAGCGGGACTACCCAATGGTAATGGACCAAATCCAGCTAACATAATGTTTGTGGCAGGAGACGTCCGCGTAAATGAGCAACCTGGATTAACAGTGCTACATACGTTACTTGTCCGTGAGCATAACTGGTTAGTAGATCAAATTCCTCCAGAGGTAACTGTTCCAGATGAACGCTATCAACTAGCAAGGGTAATTTTGGAAGGAGAAATTCAATACATTACTTACAACGAATTTTTGCCACCACTGTTAGGTCCAAATTACATGCCAGCTCCTTATTCTGGATATCATGCAAATGTATATCCACAAGTTGCTAACGAATTTTCAACTGCTGGATTTCGTGTGGGACACACATTGTTGTCAAGTAATTTAGAACGATTCAATGAAGACGGCACAATCCCTCCTGGTGGTCATCTTTCACTCAAAGACGGATTCTTTAATCCAGATGTTGTGAAAAATGAAGGAATAGAACCAATCTTGCGAGGCCTTGCAGTTGGAAAATCAGAGAAGATTGATAATTTTGTAATAGATGAGGTTAGAAACTTTCTTTTTGGTGAACCCGCACCAGGAGTAGGTTTTGACCTAGCATCACTTAACATTCAACGAGGACGAGACCATGGGTTACCAAGTTATAATCAATTTAGAACAGAAATGGGTCTAGGCGCCAAAACCTCTTTTATTGATTTAACTGGCGGAAATGCTGAATTGGCAACTAAACTCGCTTTGGTTTATGCTAGTGTAGATGATGTTGATTTATGGATTGGAGGATTATCCGAACCAGCCGTATCAGGTGGAATGGTTGGAGAAACGTTTGCAACAATTCTTAGAGACCAGTTTGAGCGAGTACGTGATGGAGATCGTTTTTGGTATCAAAACAGGGCTCTTGATCCAATGCAAATTGCGATGATTGAAAACACACGTCTTTCTGATATTATACTACGAAATACAGACATTGACTCTATTCAGAGAAATGTATTTTTGGCCATGGCCAGAGTAGATAATGATTTAGACGACGATGGAATTCCAAACACCCTTGATACTATGCCAACAATATTTTCAAACTCATTTTTAGACAGCGCAACTACATTTGGTAACATTGAAAGTCGTGGTGGCAAGACAGTAACAATCTCTGACCAAGCAGATCCTGCAGGGGTTCTAGTGTCAGCAGTAGGGGGTGGTGCCCCTGCGACGGTATCTACATGTGGTTTTGAAGGAACAATATCGTTTGATTCAGGAGACTGGGTAGATATTACATGTGGAAGTGTTATAATTAATGTAATCTCAGGTCCAGTGGATATTAGCTATACTATGGATGCAAGTACTATGGATACAACATTAGATGCTGCCCAATCCATTACCATTGATTTTGATTCTCTAACTATTACAAATAATTCTAATTCTCCTATAATTATTGAAATTGATGGGATTCAAATCACAATCGAACCTCATCAAACAATTCAGATTCATGACTCGCCTGATAATTCTCAAGTAATTGGTGGTGACATAATCCCACTTGACACTACTGCTATCTTACTAGCTGGCGCTCAATCTACAACTTGGCTAATTCCTTTCGTATTATTTGCAGCTGGAATTGGATTGGTTTTAGCTAAAAGAAAGTAACTCCGTATAATCACTTTCAAAAGAATCTTAGAGTCTAGATTTCATATTTCATAAACTGTTTTAATCCTCTTACCAAGCAATTATATGAATAAAATTTCAAAAATTCTACCATTAACTTTAGTAGCTATTGTCTTAGCCTCTGGATTTTCATTTCAGCAGGCTTCTGCAGCAGTATCTGGTAACTTCTTTTTAACATGTCATGACCCTGACTTTCATTCATCCTTAGGAGGTAATGCAGCAGGTGCAAAAAACATAATCAAAAAAGGGGTTGATTTCATCCAAGATCCTGCCTTTAACACATTTGTTAGTGGTGGACTAAATTACATACTATTTGTAGAGTCAAAGATATCTCCACCTGGCGGACACACAAAGGGTGTCAATGGGTTTATAGCAGCTGGTTATGTTTCTGGAACAGATTTTGAGCTTCATGATGCCACTGATTTGAATGCAGAGCTTGATCTATTGGGTACAAAATACTCATCGATTGTTGTTGCATCAGATTTTGGAGGAGTTTTAACACAAGCTGAGCTTGACATTCTAATAGCAAGATCTCCAGATATTGTTACTTTTCTAAACGCAGGTGGCGGAATTTATGTAATGGCTGAAAGTAACCTTGAAGCAGGACTTACTCCAGATGGCGGCCACTTTTCATTCTTACCATTTGTAACTACTAGTACCCCTCTTAACCAAGGTGAGAGCGGAAATGTTGTAACAGCTTTTGGAGCTTCACTTGGACTAGTCGATGCAGATGTTAATGGAAATGCATCTCACTGTGTTTTTGATGGATTATTTGGATTAAACTTGGTAGACTTTGATCCTAGTGATAGAAAACTAAGTCTAGCAGGAAGGATATTAACACCAGATGCAATAGGTGGAGAAATTATCTCACTTGATAAAACAGCCCTATTACTTGCAGGAGTCCAAAGTAGTTTCATTTGGATCATGCCTGCTATCATAGTTGGTGTAGGTGTAGTAATCTTCAAGCTAAAAAGAAACTAAATCACATTTGGAAAAAAGTGTTTAGGATCTAGATTGGCAAGTTCACAATAATATTTAACAACTTGTTGTAAAAATATTTGTGGCAAAAATCGTACGCGTAACGATTTCAGCTGTACTTTTAACTGTGTTAGCTTTAACTCTAGTTTCTGCACCACTTGCTGAGGCTGGAAATGGTCCACCTCCACCAGACTTGACAATATCAAAGGTGGGACCACCTGGCAAAGTCGAGATGTCAGACGCTAATGGTCCAGTAAAAAAGAAAACTCTCAATGATGGTGATATAGTACGAATATGTAATGAACTTCAAAATGGAAATCCTGTGACATTAACTGTTCGTGATAAAAATGGACAAGTAGTTTACACAAAAATTCTACAGCAACATGAATGTGTGGATCTTGTTGTAGGTTCTCCTCAACTTCCTAGCGGTGCAAACTACAAAGTCGGTGGAGGCTCTTTCATTAATTTGGATGGAAGCCCAGGGGCAATTCTAGAAGCTATCTTTGAATTAGATTCTTTAATAGGTGGAGAGATATCGTCAATTGATACCGCTGCATTGTTACTTGCAGGAGCACAAAATAGTGCAGTGTGGATGGCACCACTACTTGCTGGGGCAGTCGGAGCAGCAATAATTTACATCAAGAAAAAAAGAAATTAATTTTCTAAATTCAATATATCTTATCTTCTTTAATTATTTTATTGATTTTTTCTTTTGCTTTTTCAGAAACGGTAAGGGTGTCAAACCATGTCAAGTATCTCTCAGGTTTCTTATTTTTTTCCATGTATTCATTCAACCATTGAGTTACTAATTTGTGAACGCTATACGTAGATTGGGATAATCTTTCATGCGTATGCATAATTTTACAATTAATGTCATAAATCAAACGCTCAATTGACATCCGTTCAGAATAATTGAATCTCCATTCGAGCAATGCCTCTTACAATCATTGTTGATGGGTCAAACAGATTAACATCTTTTGAGATTCTAGAGAACCAATAATCAATATCGCCATTTATGGTATTTCTATTTACATTCATCATCTCGGCAATTTTTCTTGCAGAATAACCATACTCAAAGTGTAATCGATAAACCTCATTCATTCTTTTGTCCTTGTCATTTTTAGAGTATGGCCCACCTTTTTTGACAGGTTTTTTTTCCGCATAGCTTGAATTTTGTTCTAAGAACTCGTCTGTTACGTGTGACAACTCATTTGATGACATATCTAAATAATATACTATGCCAATGTCAAATTTAGAACTTTCATTTTATAGATCATTGACAAAAGGTCAACAATTATTTAATATGAATATCATAAAGTATGAAATATTCCTATTATAAAAATTTGGCATAGTTTGGCATAGTTAGAGTTTGTAATTTAGCTAAACTATTCTTTTTCGTACGTAAATAAACCCAAGTCCGGCAGCTAGACCCAAAACAGAAATCATCCAGACTGAGGTAGATTGAGCCCCTGCTCCTAACAATGCTACTGAATTTATTGGAATTATTTCTCCACCAATTACTTCTTCACTAGGAGGAATTTCTGCAATTCCAGCTGATGAAAATGTAACATGCTCCCATTGCCCAATAGTCCCAGTTGTAACAGTTGCTGGTATTTGCAGTGCTTGAAGACTGACTCCATTCCAGAAAAGATGGTAAAGTCCAGAAGTTCCTGCTGCATGAGTCTCTTGTGTTAGTAAGATCTCTCCGGCATATAGTATAAAATCAGCTGCAGGTGCACCTAATAGTCTGCCTGTACCAAAGTTAACTCCATAAAAGTTTTCAGTCCCTGTAATGTGATCAATGTCTTCAATGTTGACACCTGGTATTATGAATGACAAAAAACCACTGGAATCAAAAATATATAATCTTCCATTGTTTTCGTTCCCTGCAATAATCTTTCCAGCTAATGGACCATACTGTAAAGCATTGTTTGGCACTGTAACTACTCCTTCAAGATGTACATTAACATCTGCAATAAATATAGGTGCTCCAGCAGAGTTTATCCTCCAAACCTCACCTGCTGTTGTTACAACAATCAAATCATCCCCATATACGCCTGTTCTGTCAACGTACAAGCTTCCTCGCATCAACCCGTTGCCTGCTCCTGGAAGACTAACCCAAGGATTAAATACTGTAACACCATTGTTTGTAATCCGAACAATTTCTCCGTCAACTCCATTTCCTACAAAAAGATCCCCTACAGTAAATCCGCCAGTATTGCCTGTACGAACTGTAGCAATTTTAATTTCGTCACCAACTCCAGATAAGGCGCTAAATTGAGTTTGTATTCCGCCTGCATCTACTAGTTTCAAAGAATGAGGATTGCCTGTTGGATAATTAACTGAAATAGCGACTCTATCCGTAGCACCTTCTTCGTGATGATCAATTCCAATCGGACTAGGAAATGGTGTACTTATTTGGGTTAGAGTAATTGCAAAGGCGGGAACTGCATAACCTAATGGAACAGTCAAGGCAAACGCAAACAAAAGTGAGTAAACTAATTTATTCACATACAAAGATTCTCAAAGTCTATTATACTGTTTATGAATCTGCTAATCTATACTAATTATTCCAAGTTTGAAAATTTCATTTTACTATCTTGAAATCTATACTAGCAAATAGACAAAATAATTTTTTTAAAAATCCTCATTATTACTCTCTTTTTCTCACTTTTCTCAAAGCTCTTTTCAGGATCAATTCTGTAGGAGAATTTTTAACAAACTTTGTAGTACTGAGAATCTCTTGGCTGGAACAGAAACATCATACACTCAAGGACAAAAGATTGCAATTGGGGCCATTGCATTTTACTTGCTATCTGCAATTGTTTTTAATTTGATTTTTTTACTAGAGACAGTACCAATAGATATCTCTGGCCAAACAGA
>Ga0209641_10005183_pt1 | contig 10689 bp, 14 predicted proteins | sample RifCSP16_1_FD_184022 | JGI IMG/M metagenome (GOLD analysis project Ga0209641, IMG submission 184022) | Soil microbial communities from Rifle, Colorado - Rifle CSP2_sed 16_1 (SPAdes) (version 2) | ecosystem: Environmental > Terrestrial > Deep subsurface > Rock core/Sediment | place: Rifle...
TATCAAATAGATCTCGCTTTAATACATGAGTGGCGCGGTTAATGATAAAGGTAATGGAAAACAAATAATATTCAAGAAAGGTGCAAATATGGAAGTTATAACAATAGTAGAAGGAAGGGTGCCTATTTCTAAGGCAAAAGAATTTGAAACGGCTTACGCAGCCTTAAAACAAGGCGCATTGTCTCCAGGATTGATAAGGTCATCTCTGTTAAGAAATAGTGACAATCCAGAAATTTACAGAATTGAAACTATTTGGGAAAGTCGTGAGGCTCTGGAAAAAATGAGAAGCAGTACACAGATACCTAAAGCCATTGAACTATTCCAAAAAGTCAGGGCTTCACCACGTTTAGAAATATATGATATTGTACATAATCTCCCTTGATGCTTGAAATGGGAGAGGAAAAGCTGCTTGAATTGATGAAAAAGGCAAGCAATAATCACATCGATCATGGTAAAGCCAGAGAGCTGATAGAGAAAGCAGGATGTGCTGCCGCTAAGAAGCTTGTAAGAATTATCTGGTCGGTTGAAAAGAACAAGAAACCGTTCCAGGTTCCAGGTAACCTCCAATCCTCATAAAAAATGCGAGTCGAGGACGACACCCCTCGTTGGGTGTCGCCCGCAGACGAGTAACCGAAAGGGGGACAGCGGAATGTCCCCCTTAATCATAAACATCGCCTCTAAAATCGACTCTATAAATAAGCTTTTGCTCCCAGATAACTTCATAAACAATTCTAAAATTCCCTTTACGTATACGATACTTATTCTTTTCACCTTTTAGTTTGGTGATATCAAGGGATTTTATGGGAACAGGATCTTCTTTTAAAACAAAGATTGCTTCTTTGAGGCGTTCTTTATCATGTTTTTGCTAGGAAGAAATAAATTTCAAAGATTTGCCTTTGATATTTATTTCAAAGGTCATGCTTCTAATACCTTTAGTAGCTCGGACTCTGAGGCTATTTTATCCTTGCTCCGTATTGCTTTGAGGTCTTCTGCCTCTGGTTCTTTTTCTGGAATTAACCTATCAACAAGCTTTGAATATAGATTCGTAAGCATATCAAGGTCAGCACGAATCTTTTTCAGTTCAGCCACAGTTTCGGTTTCCATGCAATATCATTTGACATTTCAAACCTTATAAGGATTTTTCATAGCCTTTTACAAAAGTATTTAAGGAATGAAACTTGAATTCAAAGAAACTTGATATTGAACTTTGATTTATGAAGACTCAAAGATGCTGTGCTGCTGATCCATTAATTAGGGTAGAATTGGAAGAAGAACTGAGAAAGCAACTTGAAGAAACACCAGATGAAGAGAGTTTAAAAAAGAATAGCAAAATTCTATATGCCCTATCACACCCATTACGCTTAAAAATAGCATTTCTATTACTGAAAAGCGACCATTGTGTTTGTGAACTTGTCAGGCAGACGAAAAAGAAACAAAATCTGGTGTCCCATCATCTTACCATACTGAGAAAAAACGGCGTGTTGGACTCCTATATGAAATCCAGATGGAAGTATTACAAAATAAATGAGGGTGCAGTTTGTATATTAAAAGGCATCAATAATACAGGTATCAAACCAGATCAGAATGAGCAAAACAGAAAGTAACATCCAGAATATCCAAAAATCAAATTCCTATCTGTCAGGCAAAAGCCAGCCCGGGGGGGAATCGCACGGCGGAGCGAATGCGATCATCGTCTTGATCATCGTCGTTCTCATACTGATTTTTTTCTTCTGGCACTTCATCGACTTCTCCAGACCCATAGAACAGGGCAGCATCAGTCAGAATGCACTGCCACAGACATCCGGCATTAGTCCCCCAATACCTGTCCAGGTTATTCCACAATACCAGAAATACTACACCTGGGCCGGGACGATAGGAGCCCGCTACTATGCTGTATGGGGACCTCTGACATTCGATCAGCCGGAAATATCAGTGTCAGGTCAAGAATTCCCTGCACCTCCATCCACCATATACGGGCACGTTCTCGAAGCAACTGGACAGGGAGTCAACCTCTATATTTTCGATGAAGCTGGCTATAATTCATGGACAGGCACTGGCAACACCCCCGTATATGTGCAAAGGCAGGTCACCAACAGCACATATGCGTATACAATCGGTCACGGCAGGTACTATATAGTTGTGGATAATAGCAGAGGCTCCGCAGACACCTTCGTTGGCTTCACGGGAACCATCGCGTATACGAGACCTCTTAAATCTGGTGAAGATGCTCAGACAGGAGTATCAGGCGTTCCTGACTACAGATGGAGCATAATGTCTGAAAAGCTTACCCTGTTCGAATACATAATGAATATTATCTTGCAGGGACCTTCCACAGTGATGAACCCGCCATCGATAATTCCTGGTCGGTGAAAGAGCGAACACACCCTTCTTCCCTGCAAATCTGATTCTGATAATACTTTCATCCTGCTTTAGAAAACTTATTTGCTTTAACAGGATCATTATGGTAGCATGAGAACTGTTTATCTTGCTGCACCACTTTTTTCGGAAGCAGAGCTCGATTTCAATAGAAGGCTCAGGGATGAGATCAAGAAAGCAGGTTTTAATGTCTTTCTTCCGCAGGAAGATTCGAACAATATCAAGGATGAAGAACACAGGCAGGAAATTATATTCAATAAAAACATGGCAGGGTTGGAGAACTCGGATATCATCGTGGCTGTTATTGATGGCACGGATGTTGATTCAGGCACAGCATGGGAAATTGGATATGCATATGCGAAAGGAAAACCCGTACTTGGACTGAGGACAGACTTCCGCACGTTAGGCATCGAAGGAACGGTCAACCTCATGATAGAAAGTTCGGTGATTCTTTGCAAAAGCATTCCGGAATTGCTAAACCGTCTAAAGGCGGTGTGACGCTGATGAAAATAACCGGAATATCAGGAAGTCCCACGCCAGGAGGCAACAATGAGAGGATGCTCGAGTTTGCCCTTGGAACAGCACTGGAGCAAGGATATGACACTGAAAAAATATTGCTTTCAACTGTGAAACACTCGGGAGGTTCAAGCAATGAATGAATACCATCGGATGAAACTTTTTTCAAAACCCATGCAGGGGGAATATGTTCCAATAACCTTCATTGAGTTCAAAAGAAAATTTGTGGGCTGGTCCCCGGAACTGAAAAAAAGCGTGTACATAGAGAAAGAAGAGGAGAAATCAGAGCTCAAAAGGGTCAGGGAAGTGAACGTGATGGTGGCGATAAATCATCTATCTGAGAAACTGTCATCCATCGAGCTCACTGATGATGAGAAAGCCCAGTTCGAGGAGGTATATTCAATGTTCCTTAAAAAAGGCGGACAGCTTTTGTATGGCAGGAAAAAGGTCGGGACTAAAACCATTTCTTTTTTTGAGCTTCAGGAAGCTGAGAACATTGTTGCAGAGGCTCCAGGAAAATACCTGTTATCAGAGAGGATATAACTGCATCTTATCCCAGCCTCGCAAGCAGGGGATCTTCTGCACCTGCAGTATCAAACGCCCTCCTGCGCCTCAGGCATGACTCGCATGTCATGCAGGGTCTATCCCCGCCTTCATAGCATGACCACGACCACTCAAGCGGCGCACCAATCTCTAGACCCCTTTTTACTATCTCTACCTTATTCAAAGAGATCAGGGGTGCGTAGACCTCAGGGTGGGTCAGTGTGCCTGACTTCAGCATCCTGTTAAAGTCAAGAACGAACCCGGATGTGTTGTCAGGAAAAGTCGCAGCCTCCTCAGCGTCGAATCCTGTGACTATCCTGTCGTATCTGCAGTTCTCAGCCAGGGCTGCTCCAATTGAAAGAAAAACCACATTGCGCGCAGGCACCCAGACCTGTTCGGCAGATCTGAGCGTAACATCCCTGTCATCAAGATCAAAACCTGATATTCTGGGAAGCTCCTCTTTACCTGTGAGCGCACCTCGAAACGTTCTATACCAGGGAAGTTCGATGATCTTGTGTCTTACTTTGAATTCCCTGCATATTGTTTTTGCGAATGTGAGCTCTTTTTCCCTGGCTCTTTGACCGTAATCAAATGTGACACACAGCACTTCTTCGCTTCTATCATAAGCTTCCTTGAACGCAACAGTGGAATCAAGACCGGATGAAAGCAGGACTATGGATTTCATGATTTCATATAAATGGGCCCGCGGAGATTCGAACTCCGGATCTCCGCTGTGTAAGAGCGACGTCATAGCCGACTAGACCACGGGCCCTTTCGGGCTAAGATGTAGTTTGGGGTATATAGTTCTTATCAGATTGCAAAGTGGATACATTTTAGTCCTATCAGCAACCTATCTGTATGCGATCAAGAAGAGGCTTGAGCTGATTGGAACCTATCATAGAAGCCAGGGACCTTACCAAGGTTTTCATTTCAAGGCGGATGAAAGTTACAGCGGTAGACCATGTAAGTCTGGAAATATACAAAGGAGAGATCTTTGGCATGATAGGGCCAAACGGAGCCGGCAAGTCCACAACTTTTGCGATGATGTCCACATTAATAAAACCCACAAGCGGCAGTATCAGAGTTTCCTCCTTTGATGCCGAAAAGGAGGCAACAAAGATAAGGCAGATAATTGGGGTTGTCCCACAGCAGTACAGCCTCTACTCTGACCTCACAGCGCGGGAAAACCTGGAACTTATGGGCAATCTTTATGATGTGACAAAAAAAGTCATGGAAGAAAGAATAAACTACTACCTGAAGCTTGTCAATCTCGAAACCCATGCTGACCGCTTTACAGGCGGCTTTTCAGGTGGTATGAAACAGCGCCTTTCAGTGATCAGTGCAGTGATACATGACCCTGAGATAATTTTCTGGGATGAGCCCACAACCGGTCTTGACCCGCAGACAAGGCAGGCCATCTGGAAACTTGCGAGAAAGTTCAATAAAGAAGGCAAAACTCTTATTTTTACGACACATTATATGGAAGAGGCTGACAAACTTTGCGACAGGGTAGCGATAATGAACGACGGAAGGCTGGTGGCGCTCGATACGCCTGAGAACCTGAAAAAAAAGTCCAGCAGTGTAAGTCTTGAAGAAGTTTTCATACATCTTACAGGTGAGGAGATTCGTGATTAAATGGATATAAAAAGTGAACTTAGGAAATCATGGATAATTATGATGAAAGAGTTCAAACAGATCTTCAGGAAAAAAATGCTGATAATCCCGCTATTTATGTTCCCGATAATCATGATCGTCTTTTTTGGCTACGGCATGGGAGGCTCGATCAAAAACGTTGACATTCTCATCGTGAATGACGATACAGGTATGGCTTCAAGTTCTCTTGTTCAGGAAATCGGAAGCTACATCCCCAAAGACAGCGATATCAAAATGTTCTCGATAACATATACAAAGGATATGGCTCAATCAGAGGCTGAGAGAAAAATAGACGCAGGGTTGTATAAAGCCGTTCTAATTATTCCGCAGGATTATAGCGAAAGAGTGGCAAAAAATGAGAGCGTGACACTTACGCTTCTCACCGACTCTTCAGATACCACATCAAGCGGAATAATTGTTAATTTTATGCAGCAATTGCTGGCAAAAACCCGGTCAATCTCTTTAAACGTTCCAGAGATCTACGGCAATCTGAAATACCTGGATTTCCTGACACCGGCTGTCATTGCTCTTACTATATTTTTCGGTACCGTGCAGAGCACAGGTTATGCAATTGCTGGGGAAAGAGAAGATGGAACCATCGTTCGCATCCTGATGACCCCTGTCAGCAAGTGGGCTGTTATACTCGGGAAAACCATACATCAGCTCATCCTGCAGCTAATAAGAGCCGTGATATTGATCCTCGGAGCGACTGTTATTCTGGGGGTTACGATGAACGGCAGCTGGCTTCTTGTTGCCCTGGTGCTCACTATTTTTACCTTCGGATCAGTGGGGCTCGGAATTGCCATATCTGCAATATCAGAGGATATGACCTCTTTTCAGCAGTTGAGCCTGTTCTTTACCCTCCCTTCAATGTTCGCAACAGGAGTATTTTATCCGTTAAGCTCTGTTCCTGACTGGATGCGCTGGATAGCTTATACCATGCCTCTTACGTATGCGAACGATGCAATGCGGATTATTATGGTCAAGGGGCAGGGTTTGAGCTTCATAGCTCGTGATATTTTCATATTAATAATCTTCGGAGTTTTGTATTTCGCTATCGGTGTCCATCTTTTCAGGAGAGAAGCATAAATGAAGAACGTTTTGATAGCCCTCATTCTGCTGATCGCTATGATATCAGGCGCATCAGAGGCATATGATATGCCTTCCACATATAATGTTCCAAGAAGTTTTGATTTTGCGAAAAATTACTATAACTCATATGGAAGCCCTGATATCAATGCTACCATCATTGGTTCGGATGAATTTAACAGGGACCAGACAATTTCGCTATCTATAGATTTGATGAACAGGGGTAAATTCCTGGGATTTGAACGCGACCAGACCCCTTCAGGGACTGATGAAATATTCGCTGCCCAGAACGAGGTAAAGCTCGAGGGCAAGATAGTGGATGCTATCGGCATTGTTGCATCGCTGTCTGCAGATCCGGGCAGCCCGCTTGAAGTGAAATCCTCAAGCCAGCTCGTGGGTTCCATAAGAAGCGGTCAGAACGCGCTTGCACCTGTAAAATTCGATATAAAAATAGATAGGAAAGCCAGAGCAGGAGAATATGCTCTTTACCTGAATCTTACCTATGATTACCAGAAAAACGTGCAGATCTTCAATGCGAATGCCACACAGCAGACATACGATGCGAATTACTGGTACGGAATGATGAGCCAGAGTCAGACATTGAAAATCAAAGTTAAGAAGCAGGCAGATTTTGAGATAATAAGAACCACAGGCAGCCTGCTGCCAGGCCGTGAAGATGTGGTCGAAATATCGATCAAGAACACAGGTGAGGAAGAAGCCAGGGATGTCAAAGCGATCATCAACCCTGCGGATCCGCTGAGTACCACGGATGATAAAGCATTCCTTTACGACATACAACCAGGTGGCGTGGCGGTCGCGAAGTATAAGATCAAAGCAGATAGCAAGACCCTGCCTAAAACCTATGGTATTGACTCAGTACTGAGATATGAAAACCCTGAAGGAGATCTTAAATATTCCAGAACGTTGCAGGCACCGGTAGAGGTGAAGGAGATCGGGTTGTTCCAGAGATTGTTCGGATGGTTATATTGAACGGGATCAATCTCTCCAGAATAATCCTGCATATTGATATGGACTATTTCTTTGCTCAGTGCGAGGAAAGAGAACATCCAGAGATAAAAGGCAAGCCTGTGGTAATATGCGTCTACTCGGGCAGAAGCGAAGATAGCGGCGCTGTGAGCACAAGCAACTATGAAGCGAGGAAATTCGGGATTAGAGCAGGGATCCCTATCAGCCGTGCAAAAAAGCTGGCTCCAGATGCTGTATTTCTGCCTGTCAACATGGAACTCTATCGCAGCATCTCGGACGAAGTGATGGAAATACTGAGGGAACATTCTGATAGGATCGAGCAGGAGAGCGTGGATGAAGCCTATTGCGATATGACAGGCAAAGTCCATGATTTCGATGAGGCGAAAGAACTTGCGATCAGAATAAAACAGGAGATCAAAAACAAAGTGGGACTGACATGCTCCGCAGGTATTGGGCCGAATAAACTCGTTGCAAAGATCGCATCTGACTTCCAGAAACCGGATGGATTGACCGTAGTCATGCCAGATGAAGTACTGCAATTCCTTGCTCCTCTTAAGATCACAGACCTCTCCGGAGCGGGCAAAAAGACAGGGGAGAGGCTGAACGAGCTTGGAGCAATGACCATCGGGGAGCTCTCAAAGATGTCAGCAGAGGATCTGGTTCGAGAGTTCGGACAGGCTAAAGGGATCTGGCTGAAGCAGGCTTCACAGGGAATAGATGCCTCGCCCGTGGTTGAACGAACAGGTACAGGGCAGATAGGGGCGAATAATCACGCTAAAAGAAAACACAAATCAACCCGGAATCATACTTGATGCTGTCAGTGAACTTTCTGAGAATGTGCATGGAAAACTGAAGGATCGAGAACTGAGCTTCAGATCCATCGCATTATTGCGATCTCCACGGATCTCAAGATACACACAAAAAGCCATTTGCTGGCTACACCTGCAAATGACCTGGACACTATCAGGACTGCGGCTCGCAGGCTTGCAAGAGCCTTCCTTGAAGAAAATCCCGTAATGCTTCGAAGAGTGGGGATCAGGGTGGCGGATTTTGTTGAAGGAAAAGGTCAGAAGACGCTTGGGGAGTTTTGAAACAGGAAAAATTGATTATGGAAACTGAGCAGGAAAAGTATATTCGATCTTGAAAAGATTATGGTAGTAATGGAACTGAATAACATCAAAGAAATTCAAAAGAAAACTGATGATTTTGAATCCAGATACAATAAATTAAGGCAGGAATTCAAGGACTATATCGAAACCAGCAAAAGAAATGAAGAGCTTAAGAGACAGGAACTAAAAATAGACTCTGCAAAAAGGCTACTTGTTGTAGTGGATTCTTTGAGCCGTATATCAGCAGCATACGATAGCATTTCCTTCGATATTGTAAAGAGTTATTCAGAAAATCTCAAGAAAAATATAGATGTAATTCGCACCCAACTGCTTTCAGCATCAGGTCTTACCCCGATAGAGCCGGCGGCAGGTGATAAGTTTGATGATAGAATGCATATGGCTATTGGATTGGAACACGACACTGCTTATCCCGAAAATTCGGTTTTTCGTGTGATAAGAAAAGGATATCGCGTTGAAAATAATATTGTAAGACCAGCCGAAGTGATTGTTTCAAAGAAGCCTGTCGAAGTAATAAAAGTCATAAAGCCGGGCTTACGAGATCGCATCTTCGGATGGATTAGCCCAGCAAGGTTCAGGTTTGCAGAAATAAAACAGCGGATAGGTGAGTTTGAGCGCTTGCAGAAAGAGAACGTCGGGAAACTTACTCAGGATATAACTTCTCTGAAAAATACAATAATTGAACTGGAAGCGAAGAATAAAAAAGTAAATGAGCTTGAACGCATGAAAGAAGAAAAAATCGAGAGACTTGCGCAGGATATAATGTCTCTAAGAAATATGATAATGGAACTTGAAGAAAAAATAGCGTTAAAAGAACAGGCACCGCTGCAAAGCGATGAAAAATCTGACAATGCGGGAGCAGTATCAGGTGAATGAAGCATTCAGGAGTAACAGTTAGTAGAATAGGAGTAAGATGATGGATAGAGATATACTGGGTATAGACTTCGGGACTACGAACTCGAAGATAGCATACATGCTTCTGGACGAGCCAGTGATGATCGAGAACAGTGAAGGAAAGAAGGTCACACCATCTATAGTTTATTTCAAGGGCGAGGATGAGGTTGTAGCAGGTGAACTGGGCAAGCGAAACATGATCGTGCATCCTGAGAGTACTGTAAATTCTATTAAAAGGGAAATGGGGACAGATTTCAAGAAAAAAATCGGGCGGTACAAATTCCCGCCTGAATACATAGGAGCATGCATATTCAAAAAACTTGTTGATGATGCGCAAAAGCGGACTGGAAAACGGTTTGTCGATGCCGTAGTATCCGTTCCTGCAAACTATTCTGATGGTCAGAGGCAGTCAATCAAGGATGCTGCAGAGATTGCAGGGCTTAATGTTTTGAGAATGATAAATGAGCCTACCGCTGCAGCACTGGCATACGGGATAAGAGAAGACCGCGACAGAAGAGTACTGGTTTATGACTTTGGAGGAGGGACGTTTGATGTATCAATCCTTTCCGTTACATCCGGGTTTTTTGATGTGGATGCAAGCGCAGGCGAGCACAGGCTCGGAGGCGATGATATAGATGCGCGCATTGAGGAACATGTGAGTAAAAGATTATATGAGCAGCTTGGCGTTGACGTTAAAAAAGATTTAGCGCTTCGTGCAACACTGCGTGAAGCCGGAGAGGAAGCAAAGATCGCGCTATCCTCAGTCGAGAGCACCACAATCAGCATTCCTTTTGTGGCTGCGAACAAACCGCCGTTCAGTATGGTATTGACCCGTGCGCAGCTTAACAGCATGATATCCGACCTGATCGAGCGCACAAAAAAACCAGTTGAACAGGCATTGAACGATGCATCGCTTGAAAAGAGCGAGATAGATGATATTTTGCTCGTCGGGGGTACGACTCTCATACCTGCGGTTCACGAATTCGTAGCACAGTATTTTGGAAAAGAACCTCGTAAAGGCGACCCTTATGAGGCAGTTGCACTTGGCGCTGCCATTGCAGGTACAGAGTTCGTAGCGGAAAAATCAAGGACTGCAAAAAATATAGAGATAAGCGACGTGATCTCAAGCTCGTTAGGTGTAGAGACAGCAGACGGCACGATCTCAAAGATAATTGAGCGGAATACAAAAATCCCAATCGCACGAACACGTAATTACACGAATGCCATGGATTTCGTGGATAAGGTCGTTATTCCCGTCTACCAGGGAGAAGGAGAATATCCAGAGGAAAATGAGTTCCTTGGAGAATTCTGGATATCCATAGAACCCATGCCATGGCACCAGAACAAGATAGACGTAACCTTTGAGGTCGGAAAGGAGTTCGGGATACTGAACGTCACAGCAAAAGATGCAGATTCGGGCAATCAGCGTACAGTGAAACTGGAGGCAAGGAGCAGGCTTTCGAAAAAAAATAAAAATAAATGGATGAAAAAACTGCTTGGTGTT
>Ga0209641_10005184_pt1 | contig 10689 bp, 7 predicted proteins | sample RifCSP16_1_FD_184022 | JGI IMG/M metagenome (GOLD analysis project Ga0209641, IMG submission 184022) | Soil microbial communities from Rifle, Colorado - Rifle CSP2_sed 16_1 (SPAdes) (version 2) | ecosystem: Environmental > Terrestrial > Deep subsurface > Rock core/Sediment | place: Rifle...
GAGATCACATAGGTCCTGTAGGGGATTCCGTTGCGGACGGCGGCCTGCGGGTTCCCGCCGATGGCCCGCATCTCCAGGCCCCAGCGAGTGGACTTCATCACGAACCAGAATAGCCCCAGGAGAACCAGGCCGACGACCAGGCTCAGGTCGACGCGCGTGTCGAAGAAGGTGGGAAGGCGGGCCGATGGCGCGAAGTTGGCAGTCTTGTTGGTGTCCATCGGCGAGCGCCAATAGCCGAACACGAAGAATGAAACGATCATCGGCGCCACGGGATTCAGGAGTAGCGTCGTGATGGTCTCATTGACCAGACCACGGGCTCGCAAGACGCCGGGGACCAGAGCCCAAAGTGCGCCTCCGATCATCCCCAACAGCGCCATCGCGGGCAGCAAGATCCAGGAGGGCAGTTCGCTGAGGGTCAGCGCTCCCCAGGTTGCGAAGCAAGCCCCCATATACAGCTGACCTTCCACACCGACGTTGATCAACCCGATTCGTGATGGCAGGGCGACGGCCAGAGCAGTCAGGAGCATCGGGGTCATGGCCACCAGGACTTCGGAGAAACCGCGTGCGCTACCCAGGGTGGAGGAGAAGAGGTCACTGTACGACCCAATTGGGCTATTGCCGGAGATCAGCAGGATGACGCCGAACAACAGGAAGGCCATGATGATCATCGAGCCGTAGCGCAACAGGCCACTGATCGCTCGGGCTCCGATGGATTTGGCTCGGTTGGCTGGATCAGGCCGAGGCTGCATCTTGCTGCTCGCTGCCCGTCATGAGGTGGCCGACGCGGAAGACATCTGTTTCATCCGGTTTGGAAGATGCCACGATGCAGCCGCCTCGGAGAACGACTATCCGGTCGCTGACGGTGAAGAGCTCCTCGAGATCCTCCGAGATGAGGAGGACGCCGGCTCCGTTCTCGCGAGCCCGCAGCAAAGCGCTCCGGGCGGCGATTGTGCTCTGGGCATCCAGGCCGCGGGTGAGATAAGAAGCGATCATCAGGCGGGGGAGATGGGCCGTCTCCCGGACGATGACCATGCGCTGCAGGTTCCCCCCAGACAATGATCTAGCCAGGGCGTGTGTCGGGAGCGAGAAACCCAGTGCGGAGGACGATTGCAGGAAATCCTCGTTCACCGCGTGCCAATCGAACCGCAAGCCCCCGAGGCGTGCGTAGCGTCGGGTACGCGTCAGGGCCATATTCTCCAGGACCGACATGAAAGGCACCGAGGCCATGACCAGCGGATTCTCGGGGACAAAGCACACGCCGCGATCGCGCAGCGAGCGGACGGAGTCGCGGGTTACCTGTTCGCCAAACATGAACTTGGAGCCGCTCGCACAGGCCTTGATGCCCAGGATCAAGTCGGCCAATTCACGCTGTCCGCTGCCGGAAACGCCGGCCACCCCGACGATCTCGCCCGGGTAGATGCGAAGGTCAACATTTTTCAGGGCGGTCTCGGCGCCCTCCGCAGTCGTGCTGACGCCGCGTAGTTCCAGCGCCGGCAGGTTGGCCTCCACTGGGGCGCGCCCCCCGAACTCGAGGCGGGGGAGCTCCTTCCCAAACATCAGTTTCAGAAGCCGGGTCTCGTCGGCATCCTTCCGGAGGAGGCTGCCGGACACGCGCCCGTGGCGCAGAACCGTGATCCGGTCAGCACATCCGAGCACTTCGCGCAGCTTGTGGGTTATGAGGACGATGGCGTAACCGTCGGCGCGCAGGCTCTTGAGGGTGCCAAGCAGCGCTTCGACCTCGTGCGGAGCGAGCACCCGAGTGGGCTCGTCCAATATCAGCAGCCGAGCATCCGAGATGAGCAACTTCAGGATCTCAACCTTCTGCTGCTCACCGATGGAGAGCTCGGATACACGCGCGCCAGGGTCGACCGCCAGCGTGTAGCGCGAGGAGATTTCCTGGATTCGACGGCCGACGTCCTTCAGGCTGATGACCGGGCTCAAGTCACGCAGGAAGAGGCCGATGTTTTCGGCCACGCTGAAAGCGGGTATCAGGGTGAAGTCCTGGAAGACCATCCCGACGTGCGCGGCCAACGCGTCGCTGGGGCTGTGGACGGAGAACGGTCGACCATCCAGGAAGATCCGGCCGGAATCCGCTCGGTAGAATCCGTACAGGATCTTCATCAGCGTGCTCTTCCCGGCACCGTTTTCACCCAGGATCGCATGGATCTCAGACTGATGGATGTCGAGATCGATCCCGTCGTTGGCGACAACGCCGGGGAAGGCCTTGGAGATGCCCCTCAAGGAAATCATGGGGTGGGAGGCTGCTCCCAGAGGGGAGGCAATGGGCATGAATGAACTCCGTGCCAGCTCGACACGCGTTGTGCCGTGCGGGTCAGGACCGCGCAGGATCGCCCTCATCGTAGGCGGACTTCGCGCTCAGCGCAGGCGTAGTTCGTAGGGGTTTTCGCGGTCCGGATTCCGGTGAGGACTACGTGTTTTGGACGCGTACTTACTACGGGGGCGGGAGCAGGGCGGGGGCCCGAAGGTCAGTCGACCAGGCCATGCTCGCGGGCGTAGCGGACGAAATCCACGCGGCTCTGGATGCCCAGTTTGGCCGAGAGGTTGGCGCGATGGCCTTCGACGGTGCGAACGCTGATGTTCAGCTCCTCGCCGATCTGGCGGTTGGTGTAGCCCCGCACAATGTACTTGAGCACTTCGGTCTCACGCGGTGTCAGAGGCTCGATCGCTTGGTTGGCAGGAGCGATTGTGCGGTCAACGGCCTCTCGCAGCAGGTCTCGCGTCATCGCCGGATCGACGTACATGTCGCCGCGCATGAGCACATGGATGGCCGAGATCAGTTCGCTCTCGGCGGCTTGCTTTAGGATGTAGCCGGAGGCTCCCGCGCGAATCGCTTCCCGCAGTAGAGCTTGCTCCTCGTGGATCGTCAGGATGAGGACGTGGACCTCGGGGAAACGGCGCTTGGCTTCTCTGGTCACGGAGATTCCGTCCAGATCGGGCATGCTCAGATCCAGGAGCAGGACATCCGGCCTTGTCCTCTCGAGCAAGTCGAGGGCTTCGTATCCGCCGGTGGCCTCGCCGACCAGCTCCATGGTCGGCTCGGCCCGCAGAAGAGTGCGCAATCCGGTGCGCACGATGGCGTGGTCGTCGGAGATAAGAACCCTAGTCATGGCAGGGTATCTCCACGTTGACGGTCGTTCCCTTCCCCGGGGAGCTTTCCAAGGTGAACCTCCCGTTCAGCATCTCGACACGCTCACGCATACCGAACAGGCCGAGATGATCCTCGAAGGGCGGGGAGGCGGGAATGAACCCGATTCCGTTGTCCTCAATAGTGGCAGCCACACGTCCCGGCCGCTGGCTGACGAGCACATCCACGCGGCTTGCGCGGGCATGCAGGACAACGTTGGTCAGCGATTCTTGAACAATCCGGAACAGGGCCGTCTCGACGTCGACGGGCAGGCGACCAGTTTGCATCCCCACCGCTTCGAGCTCGACCTTAATGCCGTATTGCCTGCTGAAGTCGCGAACGTACTGCTGCAGGGCAGTGACCAGGCCGAGGTGATCCAGGCTGGCCGGGCGTAAGTCGATGGCCAGCTTGTGCAGATTGCTCTGCAGCTGGCCCGTGATCGACTGCAAATCGGCGAGGGCTTTCTGGACAGTCTCGGGTTCGCGCGCCTCCCGTTCCAGAAGACCAAGCTGCACCATGAGTCCAGCAAGCAGTTGGCCGGATTCGTCGTGCAACTCGCGGGAGAGATGCAGCCGCTCTTCCTCCTGCGCTTGCATCAGGCGCTGGGAGAGCCCGTGAAGCTGCCGGTTGCTCAGGCGCACCTCCTCGAACAGCCAGCCATTCTGAACGATCACCGCCGCCAGATTGGCATAGGATTGGATCAGAAGCATGCGGTCCGACGTGAAGAAGTGCTTCTCTGCGCTGAGGAGTCTCAACACGCCGAGGGGTCGGCCGCTGAACAGGAGCGGGATAGAGGCGTACGAGTGGTAGGCTGCGTCGGAAACGGACGAGGCCGGCTCGTTGATGATGAGGACGCCAGCCTGGGATTGGCTCGACAAGGGTAGGGCCGGATCCCATGTCGCCCTGAGAGAGGGAATCGCCTCGGAGGGGAGCCCGTATACGGCTGCCACAGATTCGGTGGAACCCTCCGGCGCGGCGGTGTCGAGCCAGGCGGCATCGAGCCCGAAGCGGGTGACTGCCTGCTGGCATACGGCCGCATAGATCTCCGGCAGGTGGGAGTACCCCAGGAACGTTTTCGAGGCGTCGTTGAGTGTTGACAATTCATCCGCGCGTTGGCGCAGGGCTCGGGCTGCGCTGGTGCGTTCGATGGTTGCTGCGGCGAGGATCAGGGCGGTGAGAGAGACGACGCCCATGAAGGTCTGGAGCAACACCAGACTGTCGTTCTTGGATTGCAGCGAGAAAGGCCCGATATTCTGGACGGTGCCCCAGATGGCGATGCCGGACACGAGCACAACAGCTGTCGCCGAACCACGCTGACCAAAGCGGAGGGCGGCCCAGATAATGAAAGGAAATACAAGGTAGATCAGTGCTTGGTGATAGATACTTGTCGACGGACGATCGCCGAAGACGTACCAGGTCACCAAGGCGAGTAGCACCAGCAGGACGCCACCTTCGGCCAGGCGGCCAGGCCTGGGTTCGAGGGGGTCCGACGTGGCCCAGATAATGATCGCCGGTGCGACGACTAACGCCCCGAGCAGATCGCCGATCCACCAGGTGATCCAAATGCTGCCCAGGGCATCCAAGCTTGCCAAGCCGGTCAGGATCAGGGTGGCGCTCCCGATCGAGGCGCTGATCGCCGTGCTCAACAGGGCGACGGCTGCCATCCCGACCACATCCTGAATGCGATCGATGGCATTGTGGAAATGGAAAAACCGGCGCAGAAGATACACTCCTGTCAGAGCTTCCAAGGTGTTTCCGATCGCCATGCCGACTGCGAGGTCCCACGGCGCGCCCGTCAGCAGCGAGCCCAGCAAGACGCCCAGGGTGACGCCCGGCCACAGTCCACTTCCGAAGATCAGGAGCGCAGCCAAGGCGATCCCGGTCGGCGGCCAGACCGGAGAGGTGTTGATCTGGACATACGCCATTCGCAAGCCCAACCTGGCAGCCAGGTGGTAGACCGCGGCGAGCGCCACGACCTTCAAGAGGAAGGGGGCCAGGTGGCGGAGCTTGGCGCTGGGTAACGGAATCTTGAGTCGCATGAGCCTGCCCGAGAAGTGTGGCAATCGAATTATAGCGGGAGTCCCCGTGTCACACGACAGAGAACCATCCGGTGGCCAGTATCAAGCCTCCCCGCGCCGATCGGCCTTCCGAGCGGTGAGGGTTCTCCAGTGCCCGGCGGCGGCGAAAAGGAACCCTTCGCCTTTGGCCGGATTGCGTATAGGGGGCCGTTGGGGTTGACCTTGACGATGACCCCTTCACTGGACTCTAACATGAGGGAACACGACCGCTTGACATGCCGGGTGGTATCGCCTACGATATGATCTCAGCAGCGCACCCCCGGAAGTCGTAACCGCACTGAGCGTATCCTGGACCGGGTGGCCGTCCCCACGGCCTTGCACGCAGCCCCAGAGGAGGTGACCCCGCTGACCCGATGCCTGGCTCGAACCCACTCCACCCATTCGCCAAAGTCCTAGGAGGAGACACCATGAACCGAAGTCGCATGTGGATGGCAGTTGCCCTGATCGGGCTTGGCTTGGCGGCCTGCCAGCCCGCCGAGCCGGTCATCGTCACCCAGGAAGTCCGCGTGGTCGAAACCCAAGAAGTCGAAGTGCAGGTCCAGGTCCCCGTGGAGTTCCGGATGGAGTCCGAGCGCCTGGCCGCCGTGATGGCCCGCGGTCGTCTGATCTGCGGAGTCAACACGTCTGTCCCGGGCTTCGGCTACCTGGACGCGGACGGCCAGAACGTCGGCTTCGACATTGACTTCTGCCGGGCGCTGGCGGCGGCGATCTTCGGGGATCCCACCGCCGTGGATTTCCGGGCCGTGACGGCCGCCGAGCGCTTCACCGCTCTGCAAACGAACGAAATCGATGTCCTGATTCGCAATACGACATGGACCTTTTCGCGTGACGTCGAGCTCGGCACGGACTTCGGCCCGACAACCTTCTACGACGGGCAGGGGATGATGGTCCGCAGAGACAGCGGCTTCACGTCGCTGGCGGATATGGACGGGGCGACAATCTGTGTGCTGGCAGGGACTACGACCGAGCTCAACCTGGCCGACACGTTCAACGCCCTGGGGCTGGATTACGATGCTCTTGTCCTGGATACGGGCGACGCCACCTCTGCCGCGTACGATGCGGGGCGCTGCGACGGCCTGACCTCCGACAGGAGCCAGCTGGCCGGTCTGCGCACCGGCCTCGCAAACCCGGCTGATCATGTGATCCTGCTGGAGGTGATGTCGAAGGAGCCGCTCGGGCCGGTGTGGGCGCATGGCGACCAGCAGTGGGGCGACGTGGTCACGTGGGTGGTCAACGCGCTGATCATCGCGGAAGAGAAGGGCATCACTCAGGCAAATGTTGAAGCCACCGCGGCCAGCGATCCCCAGGATCCGGAAGTGCGCCGACTGCTCGGGATCGAGGGCGAGTTCGGCACCATCCTGGGGCTGGAGCCCGACTTCGTGATCGACGTAATTCTCGCCGTCGGCAACTACGGAGAGATCTACGAACGTCATCTCGGCCCAGCCTGCACCGACATCCCACGCGCCGGCACGCTCAACGCTTTGTGGTCGGACGGAGGCTTGATCTACGCTCCGCCGTGGCGCTAACCACAGCGACGCTGGGACGATACGCCGGAGGGCGCATTCCGGGGCGCCGGGGTGCGCCCTCCGGTTCTGTTGTTGAGGGATGATGGAAGGCCGTCTATCCCGCCGCCTGATCCGGTTCTTTCGTGACGACCGTGTGCTGAGAATCGCCGGACAGTCGGCCTTCGTCCTGGCGGCGGCGGTGTTTGTGGCCTGGCTGGTCGGCAATCTGAACGACGCACTGGACGCTCGTGGCCTTACCTTGAGCTTCTCGTTCCTGCAGCGGACGGCCGGGTTCGCCATCACCCAAGGCCCGGGAATGGCGCGCACCGAGAGCTTCTGGAGGGCCTACCAGGTCGGCGTCCTGAATTCGCTCAACGTGGTCCTGGCCGGCCTGGTGCTCACGACCCTCATCGGCCTGCTGGCTGGGGTCGCCTTGCTGAGCCCGAACTGGCTGCTTCGCAACACGGTGCGGGTGTATGTCGAGGTCATGCGCAATACCCCGTTGCTCGTCCAGCTATTCTTCATCTACTTCGGCGTCGTTCTCACCCTGCCATCGCTCCAGGATCGGATCGAGCTCGGGCCCTTGATCTTGAGCCAGCGGGGCGTATGGGTCCCCCGTCCGGTGCCGCAGCCGGGCTTCGCTGTCTGGGCCATGCTGAGCGCCGTCGCCGTCGTCGTTGCCGGCTTGATCTACACCCGCCGCCAGCGAAGACGTCGGCGTACCGGGGAGGTGACGCGGCCTGCGCTCTGGGCGGGCGCGGTCCTCATCGGGGTTCCGCTGGCGGCATGGCTGGTGCTCCCGCACGCACCGCTGACGCTGGAGAACCCCACCCTCGAAGGGCTTCGCATGGTCGGCGGCTTGCGCCTGGCCCCGGAGTACTTCGCCCTGCTTGTGGGCCTGGTCCTGTACACCGGCGCTTTCATCGCCGATATCGTGCGCGCCGGCATCCTGGCTGTGCCCCATGGCCAGCGTGAGGCTGCACGCTCTCTCGGCCTCTCGGAGACCTCGGTGATGCGGCTGGTCGTGCTGCCGCAGTCGATGCGCGTGGTGATCCCGCCACTCATCAACCAATACCTCAACCTGGCCAAGAACTCGAGCCTGGCCATCGGCATTGGATACCTCGACCTCTATGCCATCTCGCAGATCATCTTCAACCAATCCGGCCAGGCCGTGCAAGTGATCGCCCTGTTGATGGCCACCTACCTGACGCTCAGTCTGCTGATTTCAATGCTCATGAACTGGGTCAACCGCCGCATGGCGACCCCTGGACGATGACCACTGCCCGCGCCGGAAACGCCGGCGTCCCCCCGATGGAGAGTCCCCCCGTGGGAGAGGCCGGAGCACTTGCCTGGCTTCGGCGCAGCCTGTTCTCCACCGCCTCGAGCACCGCCGTCACATTCGTCCTCGGGGCGGCCTTTTTTCTGCTGGGCTGGCGGTTCCTGCGCTGGTCGATCGAGGTCGCCAACTGGGGGGTCATCACGACCAACACCCGCGTCATCCTGTGGGGTCGCTACCCCGAGGCGGAGCTTTGGAGACCCCAGGCCGCGGCGGCACTATTGGGACTGCTCGCGGCGCTGACCTGGATCGTCTGGCGCCGGGCGGCGTGGAGCCGGCTGCGCAGGCCAATGCTGCTCGCCTGGCTGGCCTCGCCGCTTGTGCTGAGCCTCCTCCTCCGAGGCTTCGAGCTGCCTACCTTGCGGACGATTGGAAACAACCTCGGGTATTTTCTCGTCCGGCCGGACCTGCTCCCGATCCTGGGTGCTGTCTGGCGCGGCCCGTTGGCGCTTCTCCTCGTCGCGGCTGTCTCCTCCCTCAACCTGGCCTCCGCCTCCGGCCGAATCGCACGGGCCCTGGGGCTCCTCCCGTTGGTTGTGCTTCTCGGCCTGAATCTGCCCTCCGCCTTTCAGGTCGTATCGGGACCGGCGGGCCTCCCGATCCCGATGGCAGTTCCGATTCTCCTGGCGGCCCTCGCCGGCTGGTGGGTCGGCCGATCCCTTGGCCGCATCGTCTCTCGAACGGGCCGAGGCCGGGGCTGGAAAGTGTGGCTCTGGCTCGCGACGGGTGTCGTGGTCGCCTTCATCCTGACGGATTTCACGGTCGGGCGGCCAGAGATCGACCCGCAGCCGGTTCTGCCCGGTGTGCAGCCCAGCCTATGGAGCGGCATCATGCTGACGATGGTGCTCTCCACGCTGTCGATCCTGCTGTCCTTCCCGCTCGGCGTGCTCCTGGCCCTCGGCCGCACCAGCCGCCTGCCGGTCATCCGATACGCTTGCGTCGGGGTAGTCGAAGTGGTGCGCGGGGTGCCGCTGATCACCATCCTGTTCATGGCCCAGGTGATGCTGCCCATGTTCCTGCCGATGGATCTGTCGATCGACCGAGTGCTACGGGCCATTGCCGGGATGACGCTCTTCACGGCCGCATACCTGGCCGAGGTCGTTCGGGGCGGCCTCCAGGCGGTGCCTCGCGAGCAGCTGCAGGCGGCACGCGCCCTCGGCTTGAGCGAGTTGTTGGTGACCCTGCTAGTGCTGCTCCCGCAGGCGCTACGGGCCGTGATCCCGGCGATCCTGGGCCAATTCGTGAGCGTTTTCAAAGACACCTCGCTCGTCTCCATCGTCGGCCTGCTCGACCTGCTGGGGATCCTCGGAAGCATCACGAAGCAGCGCGAATACCTGGGGACAGTGCGAGAAGTGTATCTGTTCGCCGCACTGTTCTACTTCGTCGTTTCGTACGGGATGTCCGCCGCCAGCCGGCGGCTCGAAGCCCGACTTGGGGTGGGCATCCGCTGAGGCGAGGGACCATGACTGATGTCGCGCGTATCGACACCGGCAACGACATCATCGTCTGCGAGGATGTCAAGAAGTGGTTCGGCGAATTCCAGGCGCTGCGCGGGGTCAGCCTGCGCGTCCGCCGCGGCGAAGTGCTGGTGATTGCCGGTCCGTCGGGTTCCGGGAAGTCGACCTTCATCCGCACCATCAACCGCCTAGAAGAGCATCAGGCCGGGCGCATCACCGTCGACGGGATCGAGCTCACGCACGATGTGCGCAATATCGCCGCCATCCGCAGTGAGATCGGCATGGTCTTCCAGCAATTCAACCTATTCCCTCACCTGACCGTGATGCAAAACCTGACCCTGGCTCCGATCTGGGCACGCCGCTGGCCGCAGGCCAGGGCCGAAGCCAAGGCCCTGGAGCTTCTGGAGAGGGTGGGGATTCCCGAGCAAGCGCAGAAGTATCCGGGGCAACTCTCAGGCGGCCAGCAGCAACGTGTCGCCATCGCCCGCGCGCTTGCCATGGAACCCCGCATCATGCTCTTCGATGAGCCGACCTCGGCACTCGACCCTGAGATGATCCAGGAGGTGCTCGATGTGATGAAGGAGCTTGCCCATACCGGCATCACGATGGTCGTCATCACGCACGAGATGGGCTTCGCCCGCGAGGTCGCCGACCGTATCTGCTTTTTCGATTTCGGTTTGTTGGTCGAGATTGGTCCACCCAATGAGTTCTTCAACAATCCCCGACACGAGCGAACCAAGCTCTTCCTCTCGCAGATCCTGCACAGCTAGACCCGCTTGAGCAGACGTAGGGCGCGTCTGCGTGGCCCGGCTCGCCGCCGCGCCGGACAGGTGTTCTGCAACGCGTTGTCACTTGACTTGCGGCCGCTGGGTTGCCACCCCGTGATCCTTCCTCCTCGTTATTGCGTGATCCGGATCGAAGCCCTCGGGCAAGAGAGAGTGTCGGTGGAATGCCCTACTCAAACGAGTACCTCAAGCCGATCTGCCTGCGGATTTCGTCCATCGTTTCCATGTTCGAGATCGTGGAGGCCAGCGGCATGCCCTCGCTTTCCCATCTCCCTTCCCGAATGCAGCGCATGGCCTCCTCGATCTGGTACTCGAATCCGTTCTGGCGGAAGGGGAGCGCGGCGACCGTTTCCTTGCCGTCGGCGACCAGCGTGGCGCGCGTG
>Ga0209641_10005188_pt1 | contig 10686 bp, 9 predicted proteins | sample RifCSP16_1_FD_184022 | JGI IMG/M metagenome (GOLD analysis project Ga0209641, IMG submission 184022) | Soil microbial communities from Rifle, Colorado - Rifle CSP2_sed 16_1 (SPAdes) (version 2) | ecosystem: Environmental > Terrestrial > Deep subsurface > Rock core/Sediment | place: Rifle...
CGCGGCGTGCCGGTGCTGATGGGGCCGCCCGCCAGCGAGCTAGGCAAGCGGCTCGGCCGTACCGCCGTGCAGGCGGTCGGCGTGCAGGACCGGCGCTTGGCGGCAGAGATCAAGGCCGGGAAAACGTTGAATGAAGAACAGGGAACGTCGAAGTAGGTACGTTCGTCCTTCACCATTCCCCGTTCATCATTCGACATTCGCAGGGGGGGTGAGAAGTCAGTGGTAACGAAGACGCGCATTCACGACTTGGCCGCCGAATTCGGCGTCGACAGCGAGCAGCTGATGCGTTTGCTGGCCGAGCTGGGCATTCACGTGCGCAGCCACCTATCGGCGCTGGATGCCGGCCAGGTGGCGCTGGTGCGGGCCCGCTGGGAACGCGAGCGGCGCAAACGCCCCGAGACCCCGGCGCCCGCAAGCCGCCGGCGCGCCCCGAAAAGCCCCAAGCGGGCGGCGGCTGCGGCCGCCCCTGCTCCGGCGGACACCAAACCGAAGCGCCGCCGTCGCACCGCGGCGGAGGTGGCGGAACTGGAGGCGGCGGAGGAAGAGCGGCAGCGCGAGGCCGCGGCCACGGCTGTGGACCAAGAGCTCCGCCTGACGCCGACCGTGGTCGAGCCCAAGCCTTCGCTCGAGGAACGCGCGGCCGCGTTGTTCCGGGAGCCTCGCACGGCGCCCGAGGTCGAGCCGCCCCTCCCCGAACCGGGAATCGCGGTCGGCGAACCCGCCCAGCCGGCTGAGGCCGCGGGGCCGATCCCGCAGGAAGTGCCGGCCGAAGTGAAGCCCGAGCCGGTGATTCCCCGCCGTGTCCCCCGTCCGGCCGCGACGGCGTGGCCCAAGCCGGTGGCCTCCGCAGCCCCGGGCGTCCAGACACCGCGACCGGTGGCCTCCGCGGCACCGGGGGAGCTCGCCGAGGAACGGCGGCGTGACAAGAAGAAGCGCAAGAAGGGCAAGCGAACCCAGGTGGACCAGGAGGCCGTGCAGGCCAACATCAGCCGGACCCTGGCCTCGCTCAAAGGCCCGGCCAAGAAAGGCGTGCGCCGGCGGGACGAGGAACCCTCCGGCCGAGACCTGGAAGATCAGCGGCGAGCCGAGGAGCGCGAGCTCGAGAAGACCACGGTCCGCGTCAACGAGTTCATCACGGTCTCGGAGCTCGCCAACGTCCTGAACGTGAGCCCCACCCAGATCGTCACCTTCTGCTTCAAGGAACTCGGCATGATGGTGACGGTGAACCAGCGGCTCGACTTCGATCAGATCGAGTTGATCGCCAGCGCGTTCGGATTCCGCGCCGTGCGGGAGGAGGAGTACGCCGCGGGTGCGGGCGAGGGCGGCGAAAAGGACCGCGCCGAGGATCTGGTGCCGCGGCCGCCGGTACTCACCGTGATGGGTCACGTGGACCACGGCAAGACTTCGCTCCTGGACTACCTGCGCAAGACCAACGTGATCGCCGGCGAGGCCGGCGGCATCACCCAGCACATCGGGGCGCACCACGTGACCCTGCCCAACGGCAAGGGCGTGACTTTCCTGGATACCCCCGGTCACCAAGCCTTTACGGCCATGCGGGCCCGGGGGGCGCAGGTCACCGACATCGTGGTGCTGGTCGTGGCCGCGGATGACCAGGTGATGCCACAGACCGTGGAGGCCATCTCGCACGCCAAGAACGCCGGCGTGCCGCTGGTCGTCGCGATCAACAAGATCGACCTCCCCACGGCCAACCCTCAAAAGGTGAAACAGGACCTGCTCCAACATGGAGTCGTGTTGGACGAGTTCGGCGGCGACACCATGGCGGCCGCGATCTCGGCCAAGACCGGGGCGGGGATCGACGAGCTGCTCGAGAAGATCTTGCTGCAGGCCGATCTGCTCGACAAACGCGCCAACCCCACGCGACCGGCTCACGGGACCGTGATCGAAAGCATGCTCGATCCCGGCAAGGGCCCGGTCGCGACGGTGCTGGTGCAAAGCGGCACGCTGGAGCCGGGACAGGATTTCATCTGCGGCAGCCTGGCCGGCCGGGTGCGCGCCATGTTCGATGAGCGCGGGGGCCGGGTTGAGAAGGCCGGTCCGTCCATGCCGGTCCAGGTGCTCGGGTTCGAGAGCGTCCCGGAGGCGGGTGACAGTTTCGCCGTCGTGGCCCAGGCCAGCGAGGCCCGCGAAATCGCCCAGAAGCGCCAGCGCCTGGAGCGGGAAGCCCATCACCGCCGCAGCAGCCGCAGCGTCTCGCTCGAAGACCTCTCCAAGGAAATCGGCGAGGGCAAGGCGGCCGCGCTCAAGATCATCATCAAGGCGGACCAGGGCGGCCCGGCGGAGGCCCTGGCCGACGCGTTCGCCCAGCTCTCCACCACCGAGGTCAAGGTGGAAGTGGTGCACCGCGGCGTGGGCGGCATCACCGAGAGCGACGTGTTGCTGGCCAAGGCGTCCCAGGCCATCATCGTGGGCTTCCACGTGCGGCCGGATGCCAACTCCCGCGCGGCGGCGGAGCGCGAGAAGGTAGACATCCGCACCTACCGGGTGATCTACGACGCCATCGAAGACGTGCGTGCCGCCCTCGAGGGCCTGCTGGCACCGGAGCAAAAGGAAGTGGTCCTCGGCGAGGCGGAGGTTCGGCAGACCTTCAAGATCACCGGCGTCGGCACCATCGCCGGGTGCTTCGTGCGCGCCGGCACCATCCGCCGCGGCGCCCGCATCCGGGTGCTGCGCGACGGCGTGATCGTCTATGACGGCGACATCGCCAGCCTCAAGCGGTTCAAGGACGACGTGCGTGAGGTGAAGGAAGGCTTCGAATGCGGCATCGGGATCCAGAACTTCAACGACGTGAAGGTGGGCGACGTGCTGGAAGCCTACCGCATTGAGGAAGTGGCGCGCTCGCTCCAGCCGGCGGGGGTGGTCAAGGAGGGCTGACGTGGTCGTCGGGATCGTGACCTGGGAGCTGCACCTGAACGGCTGCCACTCGCTCAAGGACAAGCGGCAGATCGTCACCAGTCTCAAGGAGCGACTGCACCGCCGGTTCAACGTGTCGGTGGCCGAAACCAACCATCAGGACCTGTGGCAGCGTGCGGAGCTGTCCTGCTGCGTGGTATCCGGCACCCGCCGGCACGCCGAGGAGGTCCTGAGCGCCGCCGACCGGATGGTGGCCTCCGAGCCCCTGGCGCGGATCATCGATTCCGCTACCAGCATCCAGTGAGGCGCGCCCCACGCCACCGGCCCGAGCGGCTGGCCGCCCTGCTCCAGGAAACGCTGGCGCAGGCGCTCGCGACCCAGGTCAAGGACCCCCGGGTAGGCTTCGTTACGCTCACCGGCGTCACCGTGTCTCCCGACCGCAGTCACGCCGCCATTCGGGTGAGCGTCATGGGAACGGAAGAACAGAAAGCCAGCGCCCTGGCGGGCCTGGAGAGCGCGCGCGGCTTCCTCCGCACGCACCTGGCGGGCGCGCTCAGCCTCCGTACCGTCCCGGAATTGCATTTTCAGCTGGACCGCGGCCTGGAGCACGCTCAGCGCATCAACCAGCTCCTGGCCGAGCTGAAACGGAGCGACGCGTCGTCCTGAGCCACGGCTTCCTGGCGCTCGACAAGCCGGCCGGACCGACGTCGCATGACGTTGTGGCCATCGTCCGGCGCGCATTCCATACCCGCCGGGTGGGACACGCCGGCACGCTGGACCCCTTCGCCACCGGCCTGCTCCTGGTCCTGGTGGGCCAGGCGACGCGGCTGGTCCGCTACCTCGTGGGACTGCCCAAGGAGTATCACGGCATCCTTCGGCTCGGCAGCACCACCGCGACCGACGACGCCACCGGCGAAGTGACCGGGGTCAGCGATGACTGGCGGTCGCTGGACGACGCCCGGCTCCGTGCCGCCATGACCTCGCTCCTGGGAGAACGGGAGCAGGTACCGCCAGCCTACTCCGCCAAGCGGGTGCGCGGCGAGCGAGCCCATCGGCTGGCCCGGCGCGGCGCGGCAGTGACCCTGGCGTCCACGCGGGTCGAGGTCCACCGGTTCGATCTGGTGGACCGCGCCGGGCCGGATCTGCGTTTCGAGGCTGCCGTGGGAAGCGGCACCTACCTCCGCTCCCTCGCCCGCGAGCTGGGGGAGGTCCTCGGGTGCGGGGCCCACCTAGTGGAGCTCCGGCGCATCGCCGTGGGCCCGTTCCGGGTGGGAGGGGCCATGTCACTCGAGGACGTACGTCAAGGACGGGCCGTGTTATCGGCGCCCGCCGAGGCCCTACCGCACCTGGCGGCGGCGAAGGTGGACCCCGCGGCCGTCGAACGACTGGCCCGGGGGCAGCCGATCGACGCCGTGCACCCAGATGCCGGGCCCGTGGCACTGCTCTGTGACGGCCGCCTGGTGGCGGTGGCCCAGCCCCGGGCGGGGAAGTGGCACCCCGAGGTGGTACTGGCCGGATGACCGGCCTGCTGCCGGACGACGGGCCTGGATCGGTCATCACCGTCGGCACCTTCGACGGCGTGCACCTGGGCCACCACCGCGTGCTCGAGGAGATCGCGGATCGGGCGCGCCGCTCGGGCCGCCGTAGCCTGCTGGTCACGTTCGAGCCGCACCCGCTGGAAATCGTCAACCCGCCCGCCGCACCACCACTGCTCACGCTGGCGCACGAGCGCCGCGAGGTGCTGGCACAGAGCGAGTTGGATGCCGTGGTCTTCATGAGGTTCACCCGCGAGCTGTCCCACCTGTCCGCCGAGCAGTTCGTCCGGCTCCTGATGCGCCGGTACCACCTGCGAGAGCTGGTCATCGGCTTCGACCACGGCATGGGACGCGGTCGCACCGGGGACGTCACCGTGCTCCGAGCCCTGGGGAGCCGCCTCGACTTCTCGGTGGACGTCGTGGACGCCGTCACCGTGGACGGTCGGAGCGTATCGTCTACGGTGATCCGCCGGGCCGTCGCGGGCGGGGACCTGGCCCGGGCCGCCCGGTTTCTGGGCCGGCCTTACTCCCTCACGGCGCCGGTCGTGCCCGGCGCGGGACGCGGCCGCACCATCGGTTATCGGACCATCAACCTGGAGCTTCCCGACCACCGCAAGCTCCTCCCACCTGACGGCGTCTACGCCGTACGCGCCGAATGGGCCGGTGGCGCCAGCGGGGGGATGATGCATCAGGGCCCCCGGCCCACCTTCGGCGACGCGCGCCGTTCGCTCGAGGTCCATCTCTTCGACCAGGCGCCCGACCTCTACGGCCACCTCGTGAAGCTCTGCTGGGTGGCGCGCCTGCGCGACATACAGGCGTTCCCCTCGGCCGACGCCCTCAAGCGGCAGCTCGACAACGATTTCGCCGCGGCTCGCGCCGCGTTGACAGGGTCCGCCGGGCCCGCTAGTCATTAAGCCCGCCTCGTTAGCCATGGCCATGCCAGCGAATATTCGCAATCGTCTCATCGTCATCGCCGGGCTCGTTCTGCTGAGTGTGGGCCCACCTCCGATCAACATGCTGGGATTGGGTCTGTGGCCTCAGGAGGTCACCCTTCGCACGCGCGGCGCCGACGGCCGCATGCGTGACACCACCGTCCAGCGAGTACCCATCAAGCTGGGGCTAGACCTGCAAGGCGGCATTCACCTGGCGCTGGAGGTCGACCAGAGTCGCGGTCCCGTAGCCGACCCTGGGGGCGCGCTGGAGCGCGCCTTACGCGTGATCCGCACCCGGATCGATGAGTTCGGCGTGGCCGAGCCGCTGGTCCAGCGCGTTGGCACCGGCCGCATCGTGGTGGAGCTTCCTGGACTGCGCGACCCGGCCCGGGCCAAGCAGATCGTGCAACGGTCGGCGTTCCTGGAGTTCCGCATCACCGACATGCAGAACGCGTTTAGCGCCGTGCTGCCCCAGATCGATGCGGCGCTGCGGCGCGCCGGCGTGCGGGCCACGGGAGCGGCGGCGGGCGTGAGCGCCGTCGAGCAGCTGTTGGGCGGCGATACCACGCGCCGGGCCGATACCGCTGCCGTGGATTCGCTCGCCGCCGGCGGGGCCTTCAGCTCGCTGCTGTTCCAGGGCAGCCTGCCGGGCGAGTTCCTGGTGCCGGAGGAGGATTTCCCGCGCGCGGACAGCCTGGTTCATCTGCCTGAGGTGCAGCGCCTGGTGCCGCGTGGACTGGAGTTGATGTGGTCGGCTGGCCCCATGTCCCAAGGGGCGCGCTCGTACTACGGGCTGTACGCCGTTGACCGGCGCCCCATCATCACCGGCGACTACCTGGCGGACGCGCAGGCCCAGATTGACCCGACCTACAACCAGGCGGTTGCCAACTTCCAGCTCACCCGCGCCGGGGGCCGGATCTTCAGCCGCGCCACCGGGCAGCACGTCAACGACTTCATGGCCATCGTGCTCGACGGCCGGGTGCAGGGCCGCCCACCCATCATCAAGAGCCAGATCGGCCAGCGCGGCCAGATCGAACTGGGGAACGCCAGCCTCCAGGACGCGCAGGACCTGGCCCTGACGCTGCGCGCGGGCGCGCTGCCGGCGCCGCTCACCATCGTCGAAGAGCGGACCGTGGGACCGAGCCTCGGGAAGGACTCCATTGACAAGAGCAAACGGGCAGCCATCGTCGGCTGCTTGGTCATCGTCGTAATGGTCGTGGTCTATTATCGCTTCGCCGGACTCCTCGCCGTGGCGGCGCTCGGATTCTACGTCCTCTTCACTCTCGGTGGGCTCGCCCTGCTGGATGCCACGCTCACGCTGCCGGGCCTCGCCGGCTTCCTGCTCTCCGTGGGCATGGCGGTGGACGCGAACGTGCTGGTGTTCGAGCGGATCCGCGAAGAGCTGGCGCAGAACAAGACGGTGCCTGCCGCGGTGGACGGCGGCTTCCAGCACGCCATGCCCGCGATCGTGGACTCGAACCTCACCACCGTGCTGACGGCGCTGTTCCTGTTCCAGTTCGGCACCGGGCCGGTGAAAGGCTTCGCCATCACGCTCATCATCGGCATCCTGGCCTCGTTCCTGAGCGCGGTCTTCCTCACCCGCACCTTCTTCTTGATCTGGATTCAGCGCCGGCCGACGCTCAAGGAGTTCCCTATCTGATGTTCCGCCTGCTTAAAGACGCCAAGTACGACTTCCTGGGGGTTCGGCGGTACGCCTACGCGACGACCCTTGCGATCGCCCTGCCGGGCTTCGCGTTCCTGCTGTTCCGGGGCCTGAATGAGAGCATCGAGTTCACCGGCGGCACGTTGATTCAGCTCCAGGCGCGGAACCCGGCGATCGCCGAGGGCGGCATCCGAGCGGCGCTGAACCAGGCCGGCATTCCAGGGGCGGAGGTGCAGCGGTTCGGCGGGCCGGACGAGTTCGTGATCCGGGCGCGGCTCGACCCCGAGGTAGTACAGTCCACGGAATCCACCCAGGAAACCGCAGCCGCCGTGGACACGGCGTTGACCCAGGCGTTTGGCGCAGCCACGTATGACATCGTTCGGATCGAGGCGGTCGGCCCCAAGGTCGGCGGCGAGTTGCGACAGAAGGCGCTCATGGCCATCCTCCTGTCGTTCGGGGCCACCTTGGTCTATCTGTGGTTCCGGTTCGAGTGGCGGTTCGGCATCGCCGCGATCGGCGCGACCGCCCACGACATTCTCCTCACCATCTCGTTCGTGTCGATGATGAACCTCGAGGTGAGCCTGGTGGTCATCGCGGCCATCCTCACCATCGTGGGGTATTCGCTCAACGACACCATCGTCGTGTTCGACCGCATCCGCGAGAACCTGCGAAAGTACAAGCGGCACTACATGGTTGAGCTGATCAACCTGAGCCTCAACGAAACGCTTCCACGCACCGTGATGACGGGGAGCACCACGTTGGCTGCCACCATCGCCCTGCTCGCGGTCGGCAGCGAGGTGATCCGCGGCTTCGCCTGGGTCATGACGTTCGGCATCGTGGTGGGGACGTTTTCATCCGTCTTCATCGCGTCGCCCATTCTGCTCGCCATCGAGCGGCGCTGGCCCGGTGAAGACGCCCGCGGCGCACGGGCCATGGTGCCACCACGCGGCCCGGAGACGTCGCCCGGCCCGGCCGCCCCCTGACGCCTCCGGCACGATCGGGGCACTCCCAACCGCCGGATGCTGGTTGACACCCACTGCCACCTGGCGGACATGGCGTTCGAGCCGGACCGCGAGGAGGTGCTTCGGCGGGCAGGGACTGCGGGCGTGGGACACGTCATCGTCGTCGCGGATTCCCTCGAGACCACCCGGCGTACCGTAGAACTGGCGCACGCCTTCGCTCTTTCGGCCACGGCCGGCGTCCATCCCCACGTCGCCTCGACCTGGAACCCGGACGCCGCGGCGCGCATCGAAGCGGCGTTGACCGATCCGGCGGTAGTGGCCGTCGGCGAGACCGGGCTCGACTACCACTACGACCATTCACCCCGCCCGGACCAGCGGCGCGCCTTCGAGGCGCAGCTCGTGCTCGCGGCTCGGCTCGGCAAGCCGGCCATCGTGCACGCGCGCGAGGCGGATGACGACATGGCCCGGTTCCTCGTGGCCTTCGGTGCCAGCCTGCCAGCCGTGGTGCTCCACTCTTTCAGCTCCGGTTCACGAGTGTTTGAGGCGGCCTTGGACATCGGAGCGTACGTTTCCTTCAGCGGCATGGTCACGTTTCGGAACTGGCGGCTCGGCAGTTGCGTGACCGAGTGCCCGGGCGACCGCATTCTGGTGGAAACCGATGCCCCGTACCTGGCCCCCGTGCCCCATCGCGGGCGGCGCAACGAGCCGGCCTTCACCGTGGAGATCGCGACGCGCGTGGCGGAGCTGCGGGGAGAACCGTTCGACGCCTTCGCGGCACGGTCCACGGAGAACGCCATGCGGTGCTTCGGGAGCCGCATTCACCACCTCCAAAACCAACCAACATGACAGCGACCGCTTCCAAGAAGACCGTCCCTGCTGACATCGAGATCGCGCAGCGCGCTAGACTGCGTCCGATAACGGACGTGGCGGCCGACCTGGGCCTCGAGCCGTCAGATCTGGTCCTCTACGGCGACCACATGGCCAAGGTGCGCCTGGAGGCCGCCACGCAGCGCCCGCGTCGAGGCCGGCTGGTGCTGGTCACCGGCATCAACCCCACGGCCGCAGGCGAGGGGAAATCCACCTGCTTGGTGGGCGTCACCCAGGCCCTGCGACGCCTGCGACACAACGCCGTCATGTGCATGCGTGAGCCCAGCCTGGGGCCGGTCTTCGGCATCAAGGGGGGCGCCGCCGGGGGCGGCTATGCCCAGGTCGTCCCCATGGAGAACATCAACCTCCACTTCACCGGTGACTTCCACGCGATCACCAGCGCCCACAACCTGCTGTCGGCGATGCTGGACAACCACCTGCACCACGGCAACACCCTGCGGGTGGACCTGCGCCAGATCACCTGGCCCCGGACCATCGATATGAACGACCGGGCGCTCCGGCAGGTGATCATCGGGCTGGGTGGCAGCACCGGAGGCGTCCCCCGCGAGGAGCGCTTCGTGATCACCCCGGCGAGCGAGATCATGGCCGTGATGGCGCTCGCCCAAGGCCCACGAGACCTCGAAGAGCGCCTCGCGCGCATCATCGTCGCGGCAAGCGTGGACCAGCAGCCCATCCGGGCCCGCGACCTGAACGCCCAGGGCGCCATGGCGTTATTGCTGAAGGATGCCTTGCAGCCCAATCTGGTGCAGACGCTCGAGGGCGGCCCCGCGTTCGTCCACTGCGGCCCCTTCGGCAACATCGCGCACGGCTGTAATTCGGTGATCGCCACCGACCTGGCCCTTCGCCTCAGCGACATCGTCTTGACGGAGGCGGGTTTCGGGGCCGACCTCGGCGCCGAGAAGTTCTTCGACATCAAGTGCCGCGCCGCCGACCTCAAGCCGGAAGCGGCGATCATCGTGGCCACGGTGCGGGCGCTCAAGCTCCACGGCGGCAGCTCGAAGGACCGGCTCGGCCAGGCGGACCCCGGGGCGGTGGAGCGGGGCTTCACTAACCTCGAACGGCACGTGCGTAACCTGAAGAAGTTCGGCGTTCCGGTCGTCGTCGCGGCCAACCGATTCGTGACCGACTCCGCCGACGAGATCGCGGAGATCACCAAGGGATGCGACGCGCTGGACGTGCCCGTGGCCTTGACCGAGGTCTGGGAGAAGGGCGGGGAAGGCGGCACCGAGTTGGCGGAAGTCATGCTGGAGCTGGTGAAGAGTGGGAAGTCCAACTTCAAGCCTTTGTACGACGTGAAGCTGCCCATCAAAGAGAAGATCACGACGATCGCGCGGGAGATCTACGGCGCGGAGGGCGTCGACTTCGCACCCAAGGCCGAGCGTGCCGCCCGCCAACTCGCCGAGTTCGGCCTGGGGGAGACCCCGGTCTGCATGGCCAAGACCCAGTTCTCCTTCAGCGACGATCCCAGCCTGCTCGGCGCTCCGTCAGACTTCCGGATCAACGTGCGGGACATCTATCCATCCGCCGGCGCCGCGTTCGTCGTCGCGCTGGCCGGGGACATCATGACCATGCCGGGACTGGGCAGGGTACCCGCCGCCGAGCGCATGGCGGTGCGGCCGGACGGCTCGATCGAAGGGCTCTTCTAATATGGACATCATCGCGACGGACAAGGCACCTCGGGCCATCGGGCCGTACAGCCAGGCCATCCTGGTGGGCAACGTGATCTACACTGCGGGACAGATCGCCCTCGATCCGGGTACCATGCAGATCGTGGGACAAGATGTCGCCGAGCAAACCGACCGCGTGCTCAGGAACCTCGCCGCCGTCCTCGAGCA
>Ga0209641_10005190_pt1 | contig 10682 bp, 12 predicted proteins | sample RifCSP16_1_FD_184022 | JGI IMG/M metagenome (GOLD analysis project Ga0209641, IMG submission 184022) | Soil microbial communities from Rifle, Colorado - Rifle CSP2_sed 16_1 (SPAdes) (version 2) | ecosystem: Environmental > Terrestrial > Deep subsurface > Rock core/Sediment | place: Rifle...
GAACTGTATCACCTTTTCAGGATATTCAAAAGCAATTCAACCAGGTAAGAATCCAGCATCTTGAGAAGAATGTTACATGCTCTCTCGAATGCCATGAGGACAGGCTGAGACAGCTTGCGACAGCAAATTATCAGCAGTGGTCTAACTCTTTGCATGCTCTTAAAGGAGTAACATGCGAGATCTGTCATGAAGGAGATCCAAAGCAGGCGGTCAAAGAGAAAGCACATCTGGGCATAAAGAAACCCACAGATCTTGAGAGTCCTGTGTATTATACCAATGTGCCAAAAACGTGCGGAAACTGCCATTCAAAAGAGCTTGCCAATTTTGCGAACAGCAAGCATTACCAGAGGCTTGAGGCACTGAAACTTGCCCCTACCTGCACAACGTGCCATGCTCCTCACACATTTATGGTTTTGAATCCTGAGGAATTCAGGAATTTCTGCGGGAACTGCCACTCTGTTTATAAGAAAGTAGCACCTTACGATGTACCTGTTCAGGCAGAATATCTGCTCGGAAAGGTAAATAAATTGAAATTTAATATTGAAATAACAAGGCAGGATATTTTCTGGGCAAAAAAGAACGGAACAGATGTAGCAGCTGCAGAGCGGTATACAGATGATGCGCTGAGTATAATGCAAAATTTACCACCCATGTGGCATGAGTTCAATCTCACGCATTTCGAGGATGAGATAGATTCTGCAGGCAAAGAACTGAAAAAAGCCCAGGATATCATAAAACCTGCAGTCACTCCAACCAGAACACCTGCGCCCCGTACACCTGGATTCATCTTTCTTTCAGGCATAGTATCCCTGCTGGCTGCAGTGTATCTCATAAGGAGAAAATAGAGGAGTACAATGATAAAAACGATTATGAATCAAAGAGATTCTCTATCGCACCGGTGAGAAAATAATGCAGCCGCATTTGAAAAGGGTTATCATTCTACTGGTGATAGCATTAATCGCTTTTATATTTATCAGATCCTTAATTGTGCCTGATTCATTTGGACAGTATGGCTGGTATAGAGGTGAGTCTGTGATTGATAATAGAAACCTTCAGGTAGGATATGCCGGGTCATCAAGCTGTGGAGAAGAGAACTGCCATAAGACCATATATTCGATATGGGTTGGCTCAAGACACAAAGCAGTGAATTGCGAAATATGCCACGGTCCCTCTAACGACCATGTTAACAATGTCAGGATAATGCCGGAGCCTGCAAACGAATCAAGAGAATATTGCGGTTTATGTCACTTTGAACGCGCAGCCAGGCCTGCTAATTTCCCTCAGATCGATCCAGAAACGCATGGGGAGAATCTAAGATGCGCATATTGCCATAACCCCCACAAACCGTGGTTTGTATAGATGGAGATTTAACAATGAAGATATCAAGGCGAGAATTTGCAAAAACCGGGTTCAGGGTTATTATTGGAGCTGCCGTGAGCAGCACAATCATCGAATCCATTGTTACAAACAGCATCGCTGCTGAGGTTTCCCCGGGAGGAGGATATGACTGGAAAGAACATCTTTGGGGATATGTGGTCGACACCCGCAAATGCATAGGATGCGGAAGGTGTGCAAATGCATGCAAGCTCGAGAACCATGTTCCATTCGACGAGCCCGTTTACAGGACATGGGTTGAAAGATACAGGGTTTTAAAAGATGGAGAGGTAAAAATCGACTCGCCAAATGGAAGCATAAATGGATTTGAAGACGATATTCCTGCAGAGGAGATAAAAAAAGCTTTTTACGTACCCAAGATCTGCAATCACTGCGAAATCGCTCCATGCGTTCAGGTCTGCCCTGTGGGAGCTACATACGAGACCGAGGATGGAGTTGTTCTTGTGGACTATGATTACTGTATAGGATGCAGGTATTGCATACAGGGCTGCCCTTACGGTGCAAGATATTTCAACACCGAGAAGAGAACAGCAGATAAATGCACGTGGTGCTACCACAGGATCACCAAAGGGCTTTTACCAGCCTGCGTCCAGGCATGTCCGGTGGGAGCAAGGATATTTGGGGATCTTAAAGATCCTGAAAGTGAGGTCAATAAGATACTGGATAAAGAGAGAATCAATGTCCTTAAACCTGACCTGGGAACAAAACCCAAGGTCTATTATGTGGGACTGGACAGGGAGGTACGATAATGACAGAGGGTTTGATCTGGGGATTTGTTTATCCAAATGAGGTTGAAATCCAGTGGAGCGTTCTCATAGTGCTGTACCCTTATATCACAGGTCTTGTGGCAGGAGCGTTCATTGCATCATCTTTATACCATGTTTTCGGTAAAGAAGAGATAAGACCTGTGGCAAGGTTCGCGCTACTGACAGCTCTTTCCTTTTTGCTTGTTGCCACGATGCCGCTTCTCACTCATCTCGGGCATCCCGAGCGCGGTATTGAGATCATGTTCACGCCACATCTCACGTCCGCAATGTCAGGATTCGGGTATATTTATTCATTTTATCTGGTTATTGTGGCAGTCGAGATATGGCTGTCCTTCAGAGAGGATATCGTCAAAATGGCTTTGAATTCCAGTGGCTGGAGGGAACTTCTGTACTCGGGGCTTGCACTTTTTTCATACGACATCTCTGAGAAAGCCCTTCATGAAGACGAGAAGATTGCAAAGAAACTTGCAATCATAGGCATTCCATCCGCCGCATTCCTGCACGGGTATGTTGGATTTATTTTTGGAGGTATCAAGGCGAACCCCTGGTGGTCCACGCCTCTCATGCCGATCATATTCCTGATGTCAGCCATTGTGTCAGGTATAGCGCTCCTGATATTATTATATATCGCATCCATGAAACTTCGGAAACATCCAATAGACCATAAATGCCTTGAATCGCTTGCGCATTATCTGTGGGTTTTCCTTATCCTGGACGTGGCTTTAGAATTACTTGAAATCGTCAGCATGAAATACGAATCTCTTGAAGAGATCGATATAATTAACAGACTGCTCTCTGAAAAGATTGCATTTACTTTTTACGGGGTGCAGCTGACACTTGGCATCTTAATACCATTCGTACTGCTGCTCGTCATAGGTCTTTTAAAGAACAGAGACACGCTCAAGATGATCCTGATTTCCATATCATCCGTTTGTGTCCTGATAGGTGTTTTTGCCATGCGGTGGAATGTGGTGATCGGAGGTCAGGAGATCTCAAAAAGCCTGAGCGGTACACTCACATACGTTCCTGTTTTCTTTCATCCTGAGGGCGTGCTTCCGGCGCTGGTAATAATGACGCTTCCATTCATTATCCTGCTTGTTGTGACGTATATACTTCCGCCCTGGAAGGACATGGAAGAGGAAACTACACAAATGGGGAGTATTTTGAAAAAAAAATCGTAAGGTATTTAATGTATAAAATCATGAATTCAACTTGATCTGCTGAAATAAAAAACGGGTACTGGATCAGGCAGTGAGATAGGATATTTATATACTGGAAGATATATTGTAATAACGGTGAAAAAGAAAAATGTTTTTAAAAACTGAAAAACTGGAAAAACATCTCTTTAGCTATTTATATAGCTGCATATTATTTGTTTATTTCATTGCTTTCATCGTCCCGGCAGGGGCGGCAAATTCAGACATTCTTAATAACTCATGTGTGGACTGCCATGGAGCATTATCGCCTTTCTCAAATGAGCAGAGCAGACTCAACGAAATAAGAGTGCTTCATACACAGAAGAACATCTCCTGTTCGCTTGAATGCCATGAAGATGTTCTCAGGAAAAGAGCCAGTGATAATTACCAGCAGTGGTCAGATTCGGAGCATTCAAGGTATTATGTGACATGTGACGCATGCCATGGCGGCAACCCAAGAGTGAAAACAAAGGCAGAAGCTCATGCTACAGTGAGAAATGTTGATGATCCTGAAAGTCCCATCTTTTTCAAAAAAATTCCTGACACCTGCGGAAAATGCCATACAGAGGAACAGGATCATTTCAAGAATACAATGCATTATCAGAGATTAAAGGCTGAGTTCCGTGCTCCATCCTGTGCTACATGCCACCAGCCCCACACTTTTAAGGTACTCAAGGCATCAGAGCTTACTGTACTATGCAGCGTGTGTCACAACCAGCAGGACCAGATCGCGACTGCAGGTATTCCAAAGGAGGCAAAACAGGCCCTCGAAAGGGCGAATGAATTCAAGGATGAACTTAGAAAAGCCAAAAATTCCGTAGCAGAAGCAAAGGCAGCAGGAAAAGAAGTTTCCTCTGCCCAGACTGACCTGGACAAAGCTCAGGAGGTACAGGAGAATATTCCGGCTTTATGGCATGGGTTCAACCTGAAGGATTTTGACAGGCAGATCCAGAGTGGAATAGATTCAGCCAAGAAAGCAGAATACAAGACCTCAAGTGCTGAACCCACTGTACCGCGCATCCCTGGTGTAGAAATGATCCTTATTTTTGCGATTTTTGCGATAATATACCTGATGAGAAGACGGTGACCGAGTTAAATGGATAATCAATCAATAGCATCTATCATTAAGAATTGGATTCTGGAACATAAAGTGCCGATAGCGATCGTTCTCATACTTTTGTTCTCGGCAGTGGCTGTGGTTTCTGAAAAAGTGCTTGATATAACTGAAAATCCTGCCTTCTGTGGAAAGAACTGCCATATCATGAGACCATATTATGATTCCTGGCGTACTTCATCCCATAATGATGTCAGATGCGTAGAATGTCATTATGAACCCGGACTTGTAGGTCATATCAGAGGCAAGATCAACGGGCTCATGCAGTTTTACAGCTATGAGACCACAGTTGAAGATTATTCCGGGAAATTATATGCAAGAGTAATGGATAAGAATTGCCTTCTCTGCCATGAACAGCGTATATTTTCTTCAGATATAAACTATATGGGTGTGAATTTCAGCCATAAGAACCATTTGCTTCAGTCAAGAAGAGGCATAGGATTGACATGCACAAGCTGTCATTCCATGCTTGTGATCGGTATGAGTGAGCACAGGTCTGTAACAGATCCTTCCTGCAGTCAGTGCCATCCGAATATAATCCAGCAGGATATCGGGCATATCGTGGTGACCACTTCAACCTGTTTCACATGCCACTTCAGAGATGTACCCGGAAATACATCCATATCAGGATGCCCTTCATGTCATGGTGCGCCAAAACAGACGCATAAAAATTATACAAGCTTCAACCATTCCATCCATATTAACAAGGGATATGATTGCCTGACCTGCCATATCAATCTCTCCACAGGTGCCAACGACATAGTCCCGAAGAGCAAGTGCTATTCATGTCATAATGTCAAGGGAAGAGTGGACAAGTACGACGATTTCAGTTTCATACATAAGAATCATGTCACGAATAATAAGATCGCCTGCTACGAGTGCCACTCCAATGTAAAGCATGAACCAAAAATAAAGGAAAATTTATGCGCTACCTGCCACAGTCAGGAGCATCCGGAGGACTGGTTAATGACACATAAGAAAGAGGTTTTGATAGGAAAGGTGTGCAGCGACTGCCATCTGCCCAAATTCTGTTCTGACTGCCATGCTGGATTCGTTGCAGGCGGAAAGAGATTGAAAGCCTCCTGATCAGGTCAATTGAACCAATCAATGCATATTTCATATAAGAATACCGGGGTGAGAATTTCAGAACAGGTCTATGAACCCTCGGAAGACTCTTTCTTGCTTGCAGAAGCGGCGCTGTATGAGATAGAAAATTCGGAAAAAATTCTGGAGGTAGGGTGCGGATGTGGAATAATATCCGCTGTTATTGAAGCCAATACAGAAGCGAAAGTGATCGGGATAGATATCAATCCCTTTGCTGCAGTGTGCTCAAAACAAAATGGGATCGAGGTGATAAGAGGAGATCTGCTGAACTGCATCAGAGGAAAATTCGACATTATTATCTTCAATCCACCGTATCTCCCCACAGGCGACGCGGAAAGAAGGGGAGACTGGCTCGATGCTGCACTTGATGGAGGGAATGACGGAAGGAGGGTAATCAACAGATTCCTTGAAGATGCAGGAAATTGCCTTGCTGAACATGGCAAAATTCTGATGCTCGTTTCATCTCTCACCGGGATCGATGAGATAAAATCCAGGCTGCGATCGCTCGGGTATTCTGTCAGAGAAAGGGCTAACGAAAGATTTGACTTTGAACAGCTCACTGTACTTCTTGCAATGAAATCCTAAACATCTATTTCTGCAAATCTGTCAATGTCAGTCCTGTGACCCCATATATCTCCCACCATTAATTTTATGTTTTTCATTTTTAGAAATGACTTTGTTGTATTTGAAATCGTCTTTTGATAGGAAGAAGGCAGCTGTATTCTCTTGAGTTTCGGGTTCTTCTTCACAAGTTCAAAAATGTTTTTTTCAGAAGGTCTGAAACAAAAGTGCACATTTTCATCGGTTGTGTCAAGATCATTGAGGTCTTTTTCGGAACCAATAATTCTGAAAACAACTTTCATAATATGTCTAATAGGAGATACTACTACATATATTTTTTTATTTTCTGTGCCTTCGCATCACTATATTATGATACGTTCTGGCTCAGAAAAATCACGGTTTGTAATCTGGTCGATAATAAATTATATCATCATTGAGCGCAAAATATTATAATATGAGCTACACTAAAATTCAGATCTCTGCTGAATCGGATGCTGAAGAACTGGCACCTTTTGCGATGGCTGTACATGAACTCCTGGGGCTTCCTGTCACGATGAGAAGTCTTCATAAAAAAGGTGTCAGATTAGAGAAGGGGAAGATCCTGGATAATAATTATACAGGTCCGGTACTGGAACAGGTTTTGAAAGAAAACAAGCTCATACGCACGATCCCGACAAGCGGCAGATATACCGGAATCCCAGTGGTGGTTGTTCCGATAAGGAACAAGGAAGGTTATGGTGTCGCAGCCATAGGCGTTGTGGACGTTGTGGGCACGGTAGATCTTGGGCTTATCTTTGGCGATTATCCAGAAGTGGTAAAGCAGGTCCAGGAATGCGTCAGGTCGCGTGTGGCAGTGCCTTGAAAGCGGATATCTGACCAGGAAAGTGGCTGAAAATCAAGAGGACGGCACTGAATGACAATCGGCACAGAACATGAATACTCAATAAACGACCGCAACTTCAATCCACTCCCGATCTCAGATGTGATTCTTTCAAAGATCGCAGGCAGCGTAAAAAATGAGGTCTCTTTTGGTGAGGTCACACTCTCAAAAGAACTGCAGAAGACAGTTCTTGAATTCATTCCAGATCATCCAGGTGACAGCCTTTTTGAGCTGGAAAGGCAGATATATTCCGGGATTCGCAGGTTTTATCTGCAGTTTGGGGATCGATACCATCTTTTAGGGCTCGGAATGCACCCCACGCTGACCCTCGATAAGACAGCAGTCTGGAATCATGATGAAAAGGAATATTATGAAGTCTATGACAGGCTCTTCAATATCAGGCAGCATGGATGGCTGAATATCCAGGCACTGCAGGTCAACCTTTCCTACAGCAATGACGAAGAACTGATTTACCTTTACAACAGGATCCGTTCACTTCTGCCGTACCTTATAGCAGTATCAGCCTCCTCGCCCTTCGTAGAAGGAAAAGCCACAGGCTCGATGGATAACCGGCTCCTATTTTACCGAAAGAACCAGAAGGAGATCCCGCAGATCTGCAACCGAATTATCCCTGAAACAATTTCTGAAGTCAACGATTATCTCGAAAATCAGCAGGAAATTTTCAGGGAACTCGAAAATAGAGATGCCCATATCCTCCGCAAGGAATGGCTGAACTCCTCAGGTCTCATCATCAGGTTTTCACGAGGATGTGTGGAAGTAAAAGCAATTGACGAGCAGGAATGTGTGAGATCTGATATGGCGGTGTGTGCATTTCTCATGGCACTCGTTCGTGCCAGGGACGTTCCCGTGGAGACAGATCGGGATATCCTCCTTGATCTGACAGAGCTTGCTATTAAAAAAGGTACGAGAGCGCTTCAGCCTGAACTGGAACGCCTGCTGTCCGGGGCACGGGATGCTGCGACAAACGAAGAGAAGAAGTTTCTTCAGATCATTGAAGACCGTATCATTCATGGAAGTATTGCAGAGAGGATGCAGGACAGGTTTAAAGATACCGGGGATATGCTGGAAATCATGGTCAGTATGGAAAAAGCCCTCAGGAGCAACCAGCCATATACCTGTCATCAGATGAAAAGATGATCATGATACAAGTGCGCTTATGATTTTTTCGTATATATCCTTATCCGCAGTATCCTCATAGCCTTCGTAGATGCTGGGGTTATCATTTATCTCGATAACTTTATACCCGTTAATTGTTTCTTTGACATCAAGTCCATAAAGCCCATCCCCGACGCACTTTGAAAGGTCAATGCAGATCTTTCTTAATTCCGGAGATATCATTTCCCTGGGCAATGCGATTGTATCCCCCCATACGTTTTTTCCATTTATTTTCGATTTTACCTTCCATCCTCCTTCGGGTATGCGATATTTGCACATGTAAAGTATCTTATTTTGAAGTATCCCCACACGCCAGTCAAAATCTGAATGAATATATTCCTGGATGATAAGGACTTTTGATTTCGTAAGGAATTTCTTTGAAATCTCAGTGAATTCCTTTTCATTATGAGCTTTCTCTACATGAGATGAGAACCTGGTATAGGGAGTTTTGATTATAACCGGTGTTCCCAGGGTATCGAATATCCTGTCAAGATTTTCCCCTGAATAATCACCTGTAAATAAAAGGGAATCTGGAGATGGAATATTATTTTTCAGGAAGAGATCGTAAAGCACAGCTTTGTTTGAACAAACCCTGATCGAATGCGGATCATCGATCACCCTGACTCCTGCCTGTTCTGCCAGTCTTGAGACAATGTACGCAGAATTGTTCGGATCTGTTATGGAACGTATGAATAAACTATCGTATTCTTTGATCTCTGAAATGCGGTCCTTGAAAATGAATTCGAACGTATGCCCCATTGATTCAGCAGTGGATTTGAATTTTGAAAGAGCGCAGCGTTCCGGTTTGTTATTAAAATTATACGCTTCAACAAAGCAGGCTATTTTCATGTTGCTTTTTCATTCCGATCTCATGCACTTTCTCATGCACGATATCCCACTTCACTTCTTTTTTCAGAGCAGGTTCGCAGTGGTTGAGAATAACATCCCCATCATCTATCTGTACGACCAATTTGCATATCGGGATGTTGAATATCTCGAAAAATCTCTCCGTGAATTTTGATGCCTCATCAAAAGTAGATTCGCCGAACATCTGCACGATCTCATGCACTTCGCCCAGCAGAGGATGCAGAGAAACCGGGAACCTTGCATCCATGCTCATTTTTCTTATCATCCCTGGCAGTCTTCTGTCTGATCTCACTATCTTCATTGAGTTATTGGTGAAAGGGTTTACTGCGAATAACATCACAGGACCAGAAAGGTCATCCCTGGGTTTTGTTATAAGGCTGTAATTGCCGGCAAGCAATCCATGCCTCCTTGCCTTCTCTATCAGGAGCGGATTCCTGTATGCATCCATTATCTCTGTGCAGCTCGGTGTAACCTCTACTCCATAGGTCTCAGCATGCGCAGATACATAATATCCCATCCTCAGATAACGGTAATCGTGGTTGATATTAAGTACGCTTTCGTATACTGGTTGCCCCAAAAAAAGTAACGGACTAGAGTCGCTCTCATCTTCATCTTCGCTGACCACAATCATTTTTGATATCAGTCCACTGATTTAACATTACATGCCGAGTATAAATAAGTAACGAGTGAAAAGGGCTGCTTTTCATGAAAAGAACATAACATCAGATGGTCTTTAAATTAATAAGCTCGCGAGGAATGGGTTTTTTCTTCACAGAAGCTTTCAAAGCCCTGTACCATCCATGAGCAAATATTACCAGGCATGATAATCCCAGTATCTCCAGGAATTCAAAGTATAACATAGCGTTGGGCAGGCTTGTTCCTTCAAGGATTTCATGGAGCATGAAGAATACGCTGAACGAGAAAACATAAATAGAATTTCTTTTGAAGAACGAATCGTTCATAAATGATTTCACTTTCAGTTCGGTTTTATTGAGATCTTTCCATAGGAAAAATATCTGAATAGATAAAAATATAAATACTAAATATAATGCAAACATTATTAATTCCATGAACTTATATAGATCATATTCGTTCAAGATCTGAACCATCCTATCCTATCACTCAATCTTTTATTTTTAATCATTATAAAGATTTCGGGACTACACAAAGATAGGCCACATAAACTATTTATTTACTCAGGTATAACTATAATAATGATAATGATATGTGATAATATGACATCAAAAAATTCCAAGAACACTTTAACCCATGGTACAGGAAATGAAAAAAATCTATATATAGGCGTGGATCTGGGTACAAACCATACCGCGATCTCCACCAGCGATGGTAAAAAAAATACTATTCTGAGTCTGGTCGGGACTCCAAGGGATCCTGTTGCATCAAAGTTTCTCAAAAAAGAACATCTCTATGGAGAGGAAGCGCTAAAACACAGGGTTGCTCTCAAGCTTTTGCGACCTGTTGAGAACGGATTGATAAAAAACCAGAAAGAAGATATTGAAGCTGCGAAGGGATTGCTTGAATACGTACTCCACTCTGTCAATGGTGACAGGGAAATCAAGAAGTATGCAATCATAGGCGTACCCGCGCAGGCAAGCGTGCTG
>Ga0209641_10005193_pt1 | contig 10677 bp, 10 predicted proteins | sample RifCSP16_1_FD_184022 | JGI IMG/M metagenome (GOLD analysis project Ga0209641, IMG submission 184022) | Soil microbial communities from Rifle, Colorado - Rifle CSP2_sed 16_1 (SPAdes) (version 2) | ecosystem: Environmental > Terrestrial > Deep subsurface > Rock core/Sediment | place: Rifle...
TTCCGATCTCGCTCGGCGACCCTGTTCCACTGGCTCGTTTCCTTCTGAGCGGCGCCCCACATCCCCGCGCCGTGCATGCTGATGACCAGCGGCGTCGGCTTGGTGCGGTCGTAGCTCCGTGGGACATACAGCAAGTACTCCCGCTTCTGCCCCGACGACACGATGGTTCCGTTGCTCCGATTCCGGACGTGGAACAATGCCGCCTCGGTCACGGCCAACACGACCGGGAGCCCGATGAGCGCCAGCACGGCGCCGAGGACCCAGCTCCGGCTGGTCGTGGCGGTCACCGATGCCGATTCCACGCGAGTACCAGCGGCGCGGCGGACAACCGCGCCAGGGGAATCGCCAGGATCGCGACCAGCACCAGCAGGTAGCGCGGGAAGAACGGCGTGGACAAAAACCACGCGAGCACACCGTAGAGCGCCAGCACGGCGACACACCAGAGGGCCGCCCCGCCGACCAGCGTACGGTCGCCGAGCAGCCGGCTGTGGTAGAGGCGGACGGCGACCCAGCCGGCCGCGCCCATTTTCACACCCACGAGCACAGCGAGCATCCCGGGAATCGCGTCCCAGAGCGCGTCCTGCACCCGGTTGTTGCTGTAGATCCAGTCGGCGACCGGCCCCAGCACGGAAAGGAACGCGAGCGTCAGGAACACGCTCGCCTTCACGATCCAGTCGCGCCCGGTGAGGCCGATGTACAAGGTCTGCACCAGCTGCTTCCACGTCGAGGCCATGCATCCCAACAGGATCAACAGCAGCAGCACCATCGTGCGTGGCGCGCCCATGAAGTCGATCGCCCCGCGTGCCCGGTCCATCACCACCGGCCACGTATCGGACAGGACCAGCGCCACCGGGATCGCCATGAGCACCAGGAGCCACGCGGCCAGCGTGCTCCACATCGCCATGGTCAGCTTGGCGGCGATGAGTGCCGAACCGGTCAGCGGCCGGGTCGCGACAAACGGCGTCATGCCATAGGAATCCGTTGGATTGGCGCTCGACGTGCGCACGGTCGCCGCGACGAACGCGGCCATGAACGGCGGCGTGAGCAGCACGCCGAGCAGAAGGGTGAAGACCAATGCCGGTGCATTGCCGGCGGCGAACAACAGCGCCAGCTCGAACAGCAGGAGCATGCCCACCAACGCCGGGAGCGACCGGCCATGTTGCCGCCATTCGAACCAGGCTTGAGCGCGCGCGGGCGAGGCCAACCGGCGCGGCCGGCGGCCGGCCGGCCGGTCCGCGATTCGTCCCAGCCAGGCAAACGCGCCGCGCCAGTCGGGCACCACGCCTTGGCGGGCGCGTGCGACGGCGAGCCGGGCGGCGAAGTAGGCGAGCGGCATCTGGGGCGCCAGGATGGCCAGCATCACCGTTTCGCGGGCCTTGAAGTGCAGCGCCAGGAGCACGATGGTGTCGATCACAGCGAGCCAGAGCACGGTCACGATCACCCGCAGTCCGGGCAGGCCGTAGGGCATCCATGTCAGGGCCTGGGTCCAGGAGAGCATCGCCGCCGCCAGCAGCGCCGGCCAGAGCCATGGGATGTCGAATCCCGACGGCCATACCACCAACAACCGGATTACCAGCCAGAGAGCCGCCATGGCGAGGGAACCGTATAACATGGGCCATCCCGCGAGCGCGGTGGTGGACACCGGCAGGGTGAACATCCGGGCGGGATACATCGAGTGCCGCGCGGCCAGGTCACCGGTCAGGCCGTAGGTGAACACCGCCAGCAAGTACATGCACGTCGATGCAAGCGGCACGACGACAAAGAACGCGAAACTTGCCGCGTCATCGAGGGTGACGACCTGCCCCCGCGCGGGCAAGACGAGCTTGATCGTCGCGAGGATGATTACGTAGCCGGTCAGGGCGATCAGTCCCCAGCGATGCCGTTGCCGGAACTCCCAGCCGATGGCGGCGGCGGGCGAGGTCGGCGAGCGCACGGAGTTGCGGCTCACGCCGGCGTCGCGGCGGTCCCCACGCGGGTCACGAAGATCTCATTCAGAGTTGGGACCCGCCCTTCGATCCGGTGCGACTGCCTGATGTCGTCCAGGGGCCCGCTCAGCACGATTCCGCCCTGGCTGATCAAGGTGACGTGATCGGCGACCTCCTCGACTTCGTCCAGCAGGTGCGACGAGAACAGCACCGTGCGGCCTTCATGGGCGATGGTGCGAATGACGGCCCCCAGGATGTCGCGGCGAACGATGGGGTCGAGGCCGGAGGAAGGCTCATCCAGCACCAGGAGCTCGGGCCGATGGGCCAGCGCCAGGAGCAGTCCCAGGCGGGCCTTCTGTCCCCTGGACAGGTCCTTGATTCTATGGGCGGGCTCGAGCGCGAACGCCTGCCGCAGCTCCTCCGCGTAGGAGTCGTCCCACCGGGGATAGAACGCGCGCGAGTACCGAATCAGCTCGTCCACCCGCATCCAGCCGGGAAGGTCGTTTTCCTCGGAGAGATAGCCGATGCGCGACAGGACGGCGACCGGGTCGGCCACGGGATCGAGCCCGAAGATGCGCACCGACCCGCTTTCCGCGCGGAGCAATCCTAGGATGTGCCGGATGAGCGTGGTCTTGCCCGCGCCGTTGGGGCCCACGAGGCCGTAAACCCCGCCGCGGGGCAGGGACAGGCTCACGGAGGCCAGGGCCGTCTTGTTCCCGAAGCGGCGGCTCAGCTCCGTGAGGTCGATGACCGGCAGCGCCGCCCCGGCGGCAGGAGCGTTAGCGGACGTACTTGTTCAGGAACGTGATGGTCCGCTCCCAGGCCAGCCTGGCCGCCGCCTCGTCGTAGCGCGGCGTCGTGTCGTTGTGGAAGCCGTGCTGCGTGCCGGGATAGAGATGGCGCTCGTAGGTCACGTTTGCCGCCTTGAGCGCCGCTTCGAACGCCGGCCAGCTCGCGTTGATGCGTTGGTCCACCTCGGCCGACTGCACCATCAGGGGAGACCGGATCTTCGCCACGTGTTCGGTGTTCGGGGATGAGCCGTAGAAGGGCACGCCGGCGGACAGGTCGTTTCCTAAGCGCGTGGCCAGGTAGTTCACCATGCCGCCCCCGTAGCAGAACCCCACGGCGCCGATCTTGCCGGTGCACTCGGGACGCGCCTTCAGAAACGCGGCCCCGGCGACGAAGTCTTCGCGGGTCTTCGCCTGGTCGAGCTTGGGAAACAGCTCGCGCGCCTGGTCTTCGGTGCCCGGGTAGCCGCCCAGCGGGAAGAGCGCGTCGGGCGCGAAGGCCACGAAGTTCTCCAGGGCGAAGCGCCGAGCGACGTCCTCGATGTGCGGATTGAGCCCGCGGTTCTCGTGGATGACCAGAATGCCCGGCAGCTTGGCCGTAGCCGCAGCGGGGGCCACGAAGTACCCCCGCATCCGGCCGTTGCCGTTGGGCGAATCGTACTCGAGGTACTCGGGTGCGATCCGCTGGTCGTCGGTCTTCACCACCTGGGCCTCGGCGAACCTGGGGCTCAACTGGTCGAGCAGCATGGCGGCCGTCACGCCACCCACGGCATACTTGGCAGCCTGGTCGAGAAACCCGCGGCGGTCGAGCACACCGTGGACGTAGGCGTCAAACAGGATGAGCAGCTCCTGATCAAAATCGTGCGCGGTCTTGTGTTCCATGGGTGCAATCCTCCAAGACTTGGGAGAGGTACGTGTTAAGCTGCGGCCGTCATGCGGGCCGGCGCAAGATTGGGCGGCCCGCTACTCGAGGTGTTGCGCCCAGACGGTCAGTAGGAAGGCCAAGATCGCGCCTTCCGCCAGCAGCACGCCGCTCCACAGCGCCATATGGGCGGCGTCTCCCGTGAGGCTCATGCTGGCGAAGGCCAGGAGCACGCCGGTCGCGTACACGGTGACACAGCGCGCCGTGAAGCGCCGTACCTGCCGTTACCAGGCCGCGGCGAACGCCGCCTGTTCCTCGGCCTGCCGCACTTCGGTCGCGATGCGCTCCTCAGACAGGAGTAGCAGAGGTGTCATGGTGAGGTCGTTCTTGGCCGTCTACGGGATACTGCTCAAGGTGCTCGACTCTCCACGAAGCGCAAGGTTGTCCCGAGGCCGGACGTGCGGCATCTTGGCTTCGGCCCCTACCCGTGTTCCTATTGGGTTTGCATCGACGGAGTCGACGAGGCCTGAGTGAGCAACGTCTTCCTCCTCTACATGCCCCCTGGAAACCGCCAGGCGATGGTCCACTATCAGGACACCATCGTGAACCGGGTTTCGCCGGAACGCCTGAGCCGATTCGTCGCCCCCAACCTCGGGGCGCGACTGATCGGGCTGTTCGGATCAAACCCCATCGCCGTGTGGGGCTCAGAGGCTGGTCCCAGGAATCGAAGCAACTTCGAGCGAATGTCTCCCGGGGATGACATTCTCATTGTGGAAGGGGAGCGTATCAGGCTGATCGGGAAGATCGCGGGAAAGGCCGAGAGCCGTTCGCTTTCGCAGGAACTGTGGAAGCCTCTGTCGGAGCACGAATCGACGACCTGGGAGCTGATCTACTTCATCGCCAACCCTCGCGAACTCGATCTGCGGTTCACGGAGTTCTGCCGGCTGTTTGGGTATGCACCTACCTACCGGCTGCGTGGCTTCACCAGCGTGGCCACCGAGAAGCTGGAAGAGTTCTACAAGCGGTACGACGATCTCTACTCGATCCTTGAACGACTACAGAAAGGGCAACCGATCGCAGAAAAGGGAGCCGTCCCCGCTTCTACGCAGAAAGGGGCTGGCGAACCAGGGGAGCTTGTGGAGCTCCATCCCGACCAGATTGATGAGGTACTGCAGGCCGAGCTCGTGTCTGATCATGTGAGAATGCAGTGGAAGCTGGCCCGTCTGGGGATCAAGGCAGGGGAGCGAGTGTGGGTGCCTGCGGGTGATCAAGCCAAGCTCCGAAGGCATTTTCAGTTCGATTCGTTCGATCCGGAATTCGCAGCGGGTATTGACCGGCCTCACTCGTATGTCGCCAACATCGACGTGGTATGGAAACAGGAGTTCCGGATCGGGGCGGCGTATGAGATCGAGAACTCGACATCGATCTATTCAGGGTTGCTCAGATTCGCCGATCTGAACATCCTCGCCCCCAATACCCTGTATCCGATGTTCGTGGTAGCGCCGGCCGATCGTAAGAACCGCGTGAGGGAGCAGCTTCGACGGCCGACCTTCAGGCGGCTGGGCTTGGATAGAAAGGTGAGGTTCCTTTCGTACGAGAGCATTGATGAGATCGACCAGTTCTTTGCCCCCGCTGAATCCGGCCTCAGTGTGGAAACGATCGTCGGAAGGTCCGAAACGGTCGTTGAGGGCCCGTAACCCAGCCCGAGTTTCCGTCCCCGCAGCGCGCAATCGCGGAGGTACAGCGTTGACCACCCTGAACAATCGTTGGCTCCTCCGATTGCACACCACGCCGTCGCTTGACGCCATAACAATATTGTTATACCCTGAGGAGGGCCGGCGTGCCGCCCACAACCGTTGTGTTCTTTCAGGATGACGACGGCAGCGCCCCGGTCGGCTTGTGGCTGGCGGAATTGCGGCGGGCTGAGCCCCGAGCGTTCGCCAAGTGCGTGGTCAGGCTTGAAAGGCTCCGCGAGCTGGGCCACGAGCTACGTCGGCCCGAGGCCGACACACTACGGGATGGCATTCATGAGCTGCGCGCACGGCTCGGCCACGTCCACTATCGCATCCTCTATTCGATGCACGGACGCGTGGTGGCGGTGCTGCTCCACGCCATGGCGAAAGAGGGCGTCGTGCCGGAGGCCGACATCGATCTCGCCGTGGTGCGCAGGCGTGGGTTTGCCCGCGATCCCGATGGTCACACGTTCCGCGGCCCGTGGCCATAAAGCGCGCGCGAGCCGCGAGGAGCCGGTATGAGCACTCGTAAGACCAAGAGGGTGTCGCGTGGCGCTGATGCACTCGGGATGCTGGAGTCGCTGATTGGCGACGATGCGGCACTGCGGGAGATGCTGGCGGAGGAGCGGAGCAACGCCGCCGTGGCGCGGCAGATCTACGAGCTTCGCACGGCCAACGGCCTCACCCAGAAGCAGCTGGCGGAGCTGCTCGGGACACAGCAGCCGGTCATCGCCCGGCTCGAAGATGCAGACTACGAAGGGCACTCGCTGGCGATGCTCTACCGGATCGGCGCAGCGCTCGGATGCCGCGTCGCCGTGCTGTTCGTCCCACGCTCCGCGGCCGTCGCAAGGAGGGTGCAGCATCCCTCCGTTCGGTCACCGGCCGCCCGCCGGAAGGCGTGAGGACAAGGGTTGCTCGTCGCCGCGGCGTGACGGTCACGGTTGCATCCTGCGCTGTCTGGGCACTATCCGCAACGATTCGATGCTACGCCGGATGGAAAATGGCCTTAGCGTGCACTCGCGATCATGCCCCAGACTGTGGTTTACGAACGCATGGTGATCGCGGGATCGATCCGTGCCGCGCGCAGCGCCGGAATCCAGCAGGCGACGATCCCGACAGCCGCCATCGTCACCGCCACGCCGATGAAGGTGACCGGATCGTGCGGTGCCACACCGAAGAGCAGCCCGTGAATGACGCGGGTCGCGAAAAAGGCGCCGCCCACGCCCAGCCCCAGGCCGATCGCCAGCAACACGCCTCCTTCACCCAGGATCATCCGCAGCACCCGGCCGCTGTCGGCGCCCAGGCTCATGCGGATGCCGATCTCGTTGGTCCGGGCACTCACCGAGAAGGCCAGGACCCCGGCGATCCCCACCGCCGCGATGATCACCGCCAGGATGCCGAACGACGAAATGAGCGCGGCATTCACCCGGCGGGGCGAGACACTCTGATCCTTGATCTCAGCCACCGTCATCACGTTCTCGAGGGGCGCCGTGGGCGCGATGCGCCGGACGATGCTGGTCGCCGCGGGCACCAGCGCGGCAACGTTGCTGTCGGCGCGGATCACCAGCCCCCCGCCAATCGCCAGCATCTGCGCGAAGGGCATAAACACCACCGGTCGCGGCTCGGCGTCCAGGCCACCATCCCGGGTATTGCCGGTGACGCCCACGACGGTGCGCCAATCGCCGCTGATGGGTGTAAACCGCAACACGTCGCCGGTCCACGCGATCCGCTTCCCCACCGGGTCCTCGCCGGGGAACAGCCGGTCGGCGAGCGTCTGGTTGATGATCACGACGTTGCCAGAGCCCTGCCGATCCGTGGTGGAGAACGGGCGGCCCCTCAGCAGCGGTATCCCCGACGCGCGGAAGAAATCCGGGTTGGCGGTGCGCAGCTCGGCGCGCGGCGCCGCCTCGCCGACGGCGAGGGCCTTGCCTTCCGCCTTCACCTCTAATCGGACCCCCGAGCTACGGAGTGGCAGGGGAGAGCCGATGCCCACGTCCACGACACCCGGAAGCGCCGCCATCTCGTCGCGCATGCGATCGTAGCGCTCCTTGGCCGCGGCGTCGGCGGCGGGATTGAAGAGCATCTCCGTCGGGGTCAGGAGCGGCACCTGCATCGTGAGCACTTCCTCGGTTCTGAGGCCGGTGTCCACATCCGAGAGCCGGATCATCGTGCGCGTGAGCAGTCCGGCGCCCGCGAGCAGCACCACCGTCACCGCGATCTGCACCACGACCAGCGCGCGCTGCAGGCGCTGCTTGCCCAAGTTGCCGCTGATCCGGTGCGCGCCCGCCAGGATGCTGGATGCGAGACTGCCTTCCCGTGGCAGCGAGGCGAGGAACGACAGCAGGAGAGCGACCATGACCGACAGCGCGAGCGTAAAGCCGAAGACCACGCCGTCCAGACGGATCTCGTCGGCGCGTGGCGAGTACCGCGCGACGAGCGCCGTGAGCAGCCTGACGCCGCCGCCCGCGATGACGACGCCGAGGATGGCGCCGGTGATGGCCAGCACCAGATTCTCGACCAGCAGCAGCCGCCGCAGCCGCCCCACGCCGGCGCCGAGGGCGGCGCGCACCACGATCTCGTGCTCCCGACGCGCGCCGCGCATGAGCGTCAGGTTGGCCACGTTGGCGGCCGCAATGATCAAGACGAATGCGGCGGCGCCCATGAGCAGCCACAGCGTCAGCCGGGCGCGTTCGCCGATGACCTCGCGAAAGGGAATGACGGCGATGCGATGATGGGAACCCGGATCGTAGGCGTCCGTGAACTCCCGCTGAATCCTGGCGCTGACCGCGGCCACCTGGCTTCGGGCCTGCTCCAAACTGGCGCCGGGGGCGAGCCGGGCCACCATTTCCGTCATCCGATGGGTACGGCCCTCCACCATGAACGCACTCAGGTGATGCTCGCTGATCACCATGTTGAGCAGCGCCTCAACCCGGTTGGGAAAGAACGGCGCGGGTTGCAGCACGCCGATGACCGTCACGGACTGCTTCTCCAGCGTCACCTGCTTGCCGACGATGCTGGAGTCACCGCCGAAGCGCTTCATCCAGCCCTCGTGGGTGAGCACCAGCACCGGTGAAACGCCGGGTCCGTCGTCGCCCGGCTCCGTCAGCCGGCCAAGCACCGGTGAGAGGCCCATGACCTCGAAGTAGTTGCCGGTGACCAGGCCGGCGTTAATGCGTACGGCCCCGTCCTGACCCTGGAACACCAGGGTCCACGGAGAGTATTCCGCGATGCCGGCGAGTGATGGCGCACCCTGGCGGAAATCGCGCACCTCCGGGACGGAGAAAAGGATGTTCGCTCCCCCGGGTCCGTCCATGGAGTGTCGCAAGTAGACCAGGCGATCGCCGTCACGGTGGGGCAGGGGCTTGAGCAGCACGCCGCGGACCACGCTGAAGATCGCGGTGTTGGCGCCGATGCCGAGCGCCAGGGTGATCACGACCACCGCGGCGAACGCGGGGCTGTGGCGCAAGGCGCGCAGGGCGTACCGGATGTCGGCCGCCACGCTCTCGATCCACGGCAGTCCGCGCTGATCGCGCACCGCCTCGACGGCCTGGGTAAGACCTCCGGACGCCAGCATCGCCTGGCGGCGCGCCTCGTCCGGAGGCATGCCCCGCCGGATGTTCTCCGCCGTCGCCATGTCGAGATGGGCCTGCAGCTCCTCGCGGAGATCGTCGTCGGCGCGATGGCTGGTGAAGACGCCGGCGATGTGCGCCAGCGCGGCGCGAAGGTGTCTCATGGAGCCTCCCGTCGTGGCGCGAGAAAGGCGGCGATCAGATCGGCGGTCTGGTGCCATTCACGCGCTTCCCGCGCCAGCTGCTTCCGGCCCGCCGTAGTGAGCGAGTAGTACTTGGCGCGGCGGTTATTCTCGGACTGGCGCCACGCCGCCTTCACGAACCCCTCCTGCTCGAGCTTGAGGAGGGCGGGGTAGAGCGTGCCGTAGTTGAGCCTGAGGCGGTGCTTGCTGGTCTCCTCGATACGGCGGGCGATGCCGTAGCCGTGCAAGGGCCCCAGGACCTCGAGGGTCTTGAGAATCATGAGGGCGAGGGTGCCCTGCTTCACGTCGAGCTTTTCCGGCATGTCCAGGTCCTATGGCGTACCCGCGGATCTCATGCGCGGCTCCCGGGACGGAGGATTCAGGGAAACAGTCCCCGATGTTCCGTCCTATGGGATTCCCATACGTTGGGGCCCAACGCCGGGTTTCAGGATGGCGGTCAGCCGGCAGGCAGCGTCGCCGAACTGCTATTGGGGCAAGGAGTTACGGACAAGCCGCCCTGGTATCGCGAATCCGGCTTCCGGAAACGGAGCCCGGCCGCTTGGCGGAGGTAGCCCTAGCGGACGTACTTGTTGAGGAACGCGATGGTCCGCCCCCAGGCCAGCTTGGCCGCCGCCTCGTCGTAGCGCGGCGTCGTGTCGTTGTGGAAGCCGTGCTGAGTGCCGGGATAGAGATGGCGCTCGTACGTGACCTTCGCCGCCTTGAGCGCCGCTTCGTAGCCTCGAGCGGGGGGTGGCGGCACGCCAGACGAGGATTCTTAAGGATTAACCTTCGCCCTGGCGTCTCAACAGCTCGTCCAGCCGACAGGCGAATCCCGGGAGGAGGTCTTCGCCGTCCAGGGCGTCCCCTTCCGACAGAACCGACTCGCTGCCGTCGGAACGGTACACGCGCGCAATCCGCCGCGCGGGATCAATCACCCATACCAGAGTCGTGCCGGCCTGGAGCCAGTCGGCCACCTTGGCCAATACCTCGCCCGGGCGGTCGTTCGGTGACACGATCTCGGCCACCAGGTCCGGCGCCAGCTCCGCGTAGCCCCGATCCGGAATGCCGTGCAGCCGGTCCTCCTTGATGAACGCCACATCGGGCGCCCGCACCGTGTCCGGCTGAGAGGCGATCTTGAACCCGGTGTCCTGGCTGAACACCATGCCCAATCCCCCCTGTTCACCGAACACGGTCAGACGCGCGGACAATCGGGCCGCGAGCGCGCCGTGCCAGGTCCCCGGTGGCTCGCGCACGATTAACGTTCCGCGGATCAGCTCCGTCTGCTTCCCCGGCAACGGCAGACGCAACAGGTCGTCCGCGGTCATGAGCGATTCAGGCATGGTTCCGGAAAGGTTACGCCGAGCTTCCATAGATGCAATCTGCGCCGGCGCCGTCAACCTTGAAACAACAACGATCGAGCCAAGTCACCAGGGTTGACGTCCACGGTTGCTTCCCGTAACTCCTCACGCGGTTTCCATCCGCCCGGCATCAACCCGGGGAGGTTTACATGCCCGCCCTGCGTCACCTATCGCTTACCGTCGTCCTCATCATCGCCGCCGTGGCCAAGCCGGCTCCCGCGGCTGCTCAATCCCAGGCGGCGGCCCGGCCCGCACCCGAG
>Ga0209641_10005196_pt1 | contig 10675 bp, 11 predicted proteins | sample RifCSP16_1_FD_184022 | JGI IMG/M metagenome (GOLD analysis project Ga0209641, IMG submission 184022) | Soil microbial communities from Rifle, Colorado - Rifle CSP2_sed 16_1 (SPAdes) (version 2) | ecosystem: Environmental > Terrestrial > Deep subsurface > Rock core/Sediment | place: Rifle...
CTCGAGTGCCGCAACCATGGCAAAAAGGAGGATTGAACTGATTATCAGAAATCTCTTCATTTCTATTCAAGCGCCTTGAGAAGCGCTTCCCTGATCTTCAGTGTGCGTTCGCTGTCGAGGATCTTCTTTTTGAGCAGATCGGTTACGTAGAAGGAATCCATGACCCGTGTCCCTTCCGTAACGATCTTTGCCGAAGCGATGTCGAGATTGAGCTCGAAGAGCGTCCTCGTCATACGGTAGAGGAGCCCCACCTTGTCGCGCGCGCTTACATCGATGATCGTGAATGAATCCGAGGAATCGTTGTCGAATTCCACTGAAGGGGCCTGGGTTGCCGGGACGGTCTTCTCCGAAATATAGACGCCGGGTTCAGTCGGCCGGTACTCACTCGTGAGCGCCGCCCGCAGCTCGGACTTCGCGCTCTCCCAGGCGTCTTCATAGGTATGGATATTTCCGTCGGGATCGGTTATCTGAAAGGTATCGATCATCACTCCGCTTTTCGTGGTGAATGCCTGGGCGCGAAGAATGTTCAGGTTCTTGGCGGCGAGCGTCCCGGAAGCGCGGGAGAGCATGCCGTATGCATCATAGGCGCAGACCGTGAGTTCCGTGTATCCCTTCTCAGGATCATGCCGGTGCTCGATAACAAGCCTCTCCTTCGGGAGCCTTTTCATCATCCACAGATGATGGACCGCTTTTTCCGCAGGGGTATGGAGCAGGTAGCTCAGCGGCGCATCAGCCAGAAATGCGTCAACTTCTCCGGGAGAGAACCGTGGCAATGCGGCCTCCCTGATCTTCGTTGCTGCCGTGTTGATCCTCACCTGATCCTCTTCCGTCGACACAGCGCTTTTGTCGAGATGGACAAGTGTCCTCAGGTAAAGGTCCTGGAGCAGCGCCGCCTTCCACTGCGTCCATGCAGTAGGGTTCACTGCCGAGATATCGGCATAGGTAAGGAGATAGAGCATAGTGAGGTTCTCCCGATCGCGCACCTGACGCGTAAAGCCGGCTATCACCTTATGGTCCGAGAGCTCCCTCCTCTGAGAGAGGCCGCTCATGAGAAGGTGGTTTCTGATGAGAAAGAGTATCCGTTCTTTGTCTTCGTCTGCGATACCGAGCCTCGTGAGAATCCTCTCTGCGAGCTCGGCCCCCCTGCGTTCATGATCGGTCCGAAACGCCTTGCCCAGATCATGAAGCAGGACCGTAAGCATCAGGACCCACCTCTTCCGGACGCTCCTCAGAGCTTCCGTGAGCGAGGACAGGCTCGGATAGAGGCCCGCCCACAGGTCCTGGAGGCTTCTGACGGCAAGAAGGATATGCTCATCGACTGTATATTTATGGTAGTAGTCATGTCTGGCAAGGGCCTCGATCGGGCGAAATTCCGGTATAAACCTGCCGAGAAATCGCAGGTCTTTCATAAGAGAGAGCGTCTCGAAAAGGTTGTCAGGATTGTTGAGAATTGAAAGAAATTCGCTCACGGCTGACGGGGACCTTCGAACGGTATCGTCTATCCTCCGCCCCCTGACCATTGACTTCAGCCTGTCCGAAAAGACCGCATGGCGCGACTGCAGGATGCCGAAGGCGGTCACGATGCTGCCGGGGTCTCTTTGAAACAGGTCGTCCGAGGTCGGCGCGAGCGTCCTTCCGATAAGGGAGAACGGGCCGAGCCGCAGGGAACGGGTATACCATCGCCGCGCCGGTTTCGGAAGCACGCCGTTCATAATGACATTCGAGAATTCTCTGATGTTTCTGGCGTGAAGAAAGTATGCCTTCATGAACCGTTCGACCGCGAGCAGGTGCGCGGAGTCGCGATACCGGAAATCCGCGGCCGCCCGCTCCTGCAGGTCGAAGGTGAGATGGTCGTTCTTGCGGCCCGAGACGTAGTGGAGCTCATTCCTGACCCTCCAGAGAAAATTCCGCGACCTGAGAAACACCGCATACTGTCCCCCGGTTATGATACCCTGTGCGATAAGATCCCCGAACGAGGCGGCCCTGAATCTCGCGAAAGCCACCCAGAAGGCGGTATGAAAGTCCCGCAGACCGCCGGCGCCTTCCTTGATGTTCGGCTCCCTCAGATAGACTGAACCGCCGTATTTCTGTCGACTCGTCCGGCGCTCGGCGATCTTGTCGGTAACAAAGGAGGACACCCGCTGAAAAAAAACTTCGCTGTGCATTGACTTGAGAAATGCCGCGTAGAGTGCGGGGTCGCCCGCGATAAGGCGGGACTCCATGAGAGAGGTGCGGATCCTGATATCCTTTCCGCCGAGATCAACGCACTCCGGGATGCTTCGAACACTGTACCCGACATCCAGTCCCGCGTCCCAGAGCAGGTAGAGCATTTCGGGCGAGCGCTGCCGGTCAGCCTCGCCCCTGCAGAGAAACAGGATATCGATATCCGAATGCGGGTTCAGCTCCCCCCTGCCGTACCCTCCGACGGCCAGAAGCGCGGGCATTGGGCCGGAACCCTCAAGGAGGCGGTACACCTCCCGGAGCGTCCCGTCGATGAGCTCGGTGCGCCGCTGAACAATATCGCCGCCGTTCGCTCCTGCGCGATGCGCCTCAAGGATGAGGCTGCCCTCCTGATCGAGTCTTGCCTTAATAGAGGGATGCCGATTTGATATTAACGTGTGGTCCAATCCATCCACGGGTAAGCTCCGTTAGAGAACAACGCTCTGTATCGATCATAGCTGATGACAGTATACCACCTTCCTCAGGGAATCATATATCAGAGTGACAGGAATCGGCGGCCTTCTCTTACGGAGTTCAAATTGAACGCAGCAAAGCTGCGCGAAGGAACTTACGACAAACCATTCTTGCTGATCAGCCGCTCATTATTTAAACGCGACCATCTTGATCTCCTGAGCCGTCAGCATGAAGCTTCCGAAACCCGCTTCGCCGTAACAGCGGGAATCCGCATCCATATCGAATGCCGTCTCCGAGCCGTCCCTGAGACGAAGGCTGACCTTCACCTTTTTTTCCTTCTTTTCTCCAAAGGTTGCCTCTTTGATCTTGTCAAAGGGCACGACAACCTCGGCCAAGCCCATATAGCCGGAGAAGTGGATCCGGCCCTCCCAGCTGAATTTTTCGCCTTCTATCTTGTTGCCCGAGTTGTCGGTAACAATTACGGCAAAGTTTTTATCGACACGCGGCGCCCGTTCAAAGCTTCCACTTCGCCCACCGCCCATCGCGGTGAGAAATATGAACATCAATGCAATGAAGTAAATTTTTCTGGACATGGCCTGTCTCCTTTCATGATGAGGCGCGATAGGATGTATACTATGATAAATTACCATATCAATGGAAAGCTTTCAAGGAAAAAGCTTGCCCTGAAAACAGTTCTATATTATAGTGCACAAAGGCTTTATGAAAGGCACTGTGGTTATCCAGGGGGAAAAACGTTTGACAGATAACTTTATTCAATTAGTGGAACTGATGGCGAAGCTTCGCGGTCCCGACGGCTGTCCCTGGGACCGTGAACAGACCAGTCTGTCCCTCAAGCCGTTCCTCCTTGAGGAATGCTATGAGGTCGTGGAGGCGCTGGACGAAAGTTCTCCGGAAAAGATCAAGGAAGAGCTCGGCGACGTCCTTTTTCAGGTCATCTTTCACGCGCGGATCGCGGAGGAAAAAGGCGAATTTACGATCCGGGATGTCATTGCCGGCGCCGTCGAAAAAATGACACGCCGCCATCCCCACGTTTTCGGTGATGTGAAGCTGGAGACGGGCCGGGAAGTGCTCGCAAACTGGGAAGAGATCAAAAAAAAAGAAAAGGGGTACGAACAGAGAACATCCATACTGGAAGGCGTACCCAGGGACCTGCCGTCCCTCATCCGCGCGCACCGGCTGCAGGAACGGGCCGCGAGGGGGGGGTTCGACTGGGCGCGTATCGAGGAGGTACTGCCCAAACTGGACGAGGAGATGGCGGAGTTCAAGGAGTCCCTCAAGCTGGAAAACGCGGCCGGCATCGAAGAAGAATTGGGAGATATCTTTTTCGTGCTTGTCAACATCTCGCGGTTCCTCGGAGTCAATCCGGAAGACGCTCTCCGAAAGACGATCAGCAAATTCATTCGCCGTTTCCGGCACATCGAAGAGCGCGCCGCAGCAGCCGGTAAATCCCTGAACGATATGACGATCGAGGAGATGGACAGGTTGTGGGAGGAATCCAAAAAGCCGTGAAGAACGCTCAGAATGACAATTACTGCGCGGTTTGGACTTTTTTAACATCCTGCTGAAGGCATTCACTGGTATCCTGCAGTATAACTTTTTTCGAAAGGGGCCCTCTGACATGAAAAGTCGTATTCGAGTTACACCTCTCGTCGCAGCAGCACTCTTGATGTCTCTTGCGGTATCCGCAAACCGGTCGTGGAGCGCTGAAAAGGCGCATCCTGTCACGACGGAAGCAGTCGCATCTCCCCTCATGAAGGCGGATGAAACGCTGAAAAAGCTCATGGACGGCAATCAGCATTTTGTCTCCGGCCAGCCGGCCCAGAAGGATATCGGGTCAGTCAGAAGAACGGAGCTGGTGAAAGGTCAATCCCCTTCCGCCGTGGTTCTTTCCTGCTCGGACTCCAGGGTCCCCCCTGAGTTGATCTTCGACCAGGGGCTCGGTGATCTCTTCGTTATACGGGTGGCGGGGAATGTTGCCGATCCCGTGGCTCTCGGAAGCATCGAGTACGCGGTCGAACACATCCATGTCCCCCTCATCATCGTCATGGGGCATGACCGTTGCGGCGCAGTGTCCGCCACGATTCAGGGAGGAAAACCGGAGGGAAACATCAGGGCGATCGTGAGAAAGATCGCCCCCGCGGTGAGGCGGGTCAAAACGACAGGCAAAAAAGGCGATGACCTGCTCCAGGCCGCGATCATCCAGAACGCATGGAACGTTGCGACAGCCCTCACGCGGGAGAGCAAGATCATCAAGCATCTTGTGGACAAGAAAGCGCTCAAGATCGTTGCCGCAAAATACAGCCTCGAAACCGGTAAAGTGGAACTGCTCGAGCCGTCCAAAGGACATTAAAAGAAGCTCATAGCTGATGGCTGATGGCTCATGGCATCAAAGGACAATCATAGCGTAAAAAGGCCGGGCTTTGAATGCCCGGCCTTTTTTTATCGAGTTGGGTATTTATCGGTTACCCTTGTCTGCCGCTATCCACAGCCTGCTATCTACTGATCTTCGGCGAATGTATCGCCATGCCGTGAACATCTTCCGCCGCCTCCATGACGGCTTCCGAAAGCGTGGGGTGGGCATGGATCAGGGAGCCCAGTTCTTTTGCCGTAACTCCCTGCTGAACGGCCAGCGCGCCCTCATGGATCATATCGGTTGCATGGGCGCCGCAGATATGCACCCCGAGCACCTTATCGGTCTCCTGGTCCGAGATCACCTTCACCATGCCGGTGATCTCTCCCATGGCATGCGCCTTGCCGAGTCCCCGGTATTGAAACTTTCCGACTTTTATTTTCAAGCCGTTCTCAAGAGCCTGCTTCTCGCGCAGTCCCACGCTCCCCGCTTCGGGCATGGTGAATATGCCTGCCGGAATGACCGTGTAGTCCATGCGGATATTTCCTCCGAGCGCATTCTCCACAGCGACAAGACCCTGGCGCGAAGCAACATGCGCGAGCATCATGGCGCCGACCACATCACCGATGGCATACACACCCGGAACGTTCGTCTCCATTTTATCGTTCACCATGATCTCGCCGCGCTTGCCCTTTCGCGCTCCCAATGCCTCGAGGCCGATATTTTCCGAATTCATGCTGCGCCCGATCGAGACAAGTATCTTCTCCGTTTTGAGCTCCCGGCCATCGGAGAGTTTCGAGAGCATGACGCCCTCCGCGGTCTTCTCGGTTTTTTCGACCCTGACATCGGTGAAAAGCCTGATCTTCGCTTTTTTGAGTTCGCGCTCAATGATCGCCGATATTTCCTCATCCTCGGTTGAAAGCGCCCGCGGCAACATCTCCACCATGGTCACCTCCGCGCCGAAGGCGCGGTAGATGAACGCGAACTCGCAGCCGATCACGCCTGCGCCGACGATCAGGAGGCTTTTGGGGACGCTCTTCATCTGTACGGCGTCGTCGCTCGTCAGGAGTGCTTCCCCATCGAATGGGAAAAGGGGGATCCGGGCAGGCCTCGAACCCGTCGCGATTATGATCTTATCGGATTTTATGTCCTGGGTAGTGCCGTCCTTCCGGACCGCTCGGACGACATCGGGAGAAAGGATCGAACCGCGTCCCATGATGAGGCTAATGCCCCAACTTTTGAACAGTGACCTGACACCTTTAACCTGGGTCGCGACGACCTTGTCCTTGCGCTCACGGATCTTTGCGAGATTGTAACCTACGGCGCCGTCTATCTCTACGCCGAACTCCGACGCCCTCCGTGCATGCTCAAGCGCCTCTGCCGACGCGATCAGCGTCTTTGTCGGAATGCATCCCCAGTTCAGACAGGTGCCGCCTACTTCGTAGTCTTCAACGACCGTGACCTGCGCGCCCTTCTGCGCGGCCCGTATGGCTGCCACGTACCCGCCGGGCCCGGCGCCGATGATCGTAAGCTTTAGTACCATAAGCCGACTCGAGCGCCGCGTTTCCCGGAATAGGATCCGCTGTTCCGCACTCCCCCGGCCCGCGTCCTCTCTCTATCGGAACCGGGGCGGGCGCACTCAGCTCTGCGCAGCTCCATGAACTACTTCTCCTGTTCTTCCTTCACGAACTTTTCGTACTCGTCCTTGGCCATCAGGTCATCCACTTCCGAAGGATCGCTCATCTCGATGACAATGAGCCATCCGTTGCCGTAGGGATCATCATTGATGATCTCGGGAGAATCAGCAAGGTCTTCGTTCACTTCCACCACCGTGCCTGAAACAGGGCTGACTATGGGGGATGTGGCCTTCGTTGACTCGATCTCGGAGAGCTCCGACTCTGCATCCACTTCCGTTTCCGCTTCCGGCAGATCAACGTACACAATATCTCCGAGCTGGTGCTGGGCGTAATCGGTGATCCCGATGGTAGCTCTCTTGCCTTCAACCCGCACCCATACGTGATCTCTGTGGTATTTTATATCTTCTGGATTCATGGCCGCCTCCGGTTCGCGTATACAATATAAGAATATGAGAGTGGAAATGTTTTTAGCCTAACTGCCGGATTTTGTCAAGCAAAAAAAAACGCATGCGGAAATATCCAATAAAAAAGGAATGCAATCTTCCGCATCCCCTTTTCAGAATCGTCCGGTTATTTCTCCGTGTGTAAACTTTTCCCCGGGAGGCCGGCTGTTACGCGCCTACCAGTTCCTCCGCCTTCTTATGGGCCTTCTTGTCCGCGCTCGCGGAACCCCTCTGTACCATCGTTATGGCTTTTTTCGGGCATCGTGATTCGCACATCCTGCACCCGATGCACTTCTCCTGATCGACAACATGTGTTGATCTCACATCCCCGGAGATCGCATTCACCGGACAGACCTTTGCGCACACGTCGATGCCGGCGCAGAGCGCCGGAGCGATGTATGCCTTCGGCCTCACGGGAATATAATCTCTGATCGCGTTTGTGGGGCATTTCATCACGCATAAGCCGCAGGTAATGCATTTTTCATGATTGATCCGCGCGAGGTTGTTCTCGATCACAATGGCGTCAACAGGACAGGTCCTTACGCACATACCGCAGGCGATGCACCCTACCTGGCATTTTTTCCTGGTGTCCGCTCCCTTGTCCCTGCTGTGGCAGCTGATGACCACCGCTTTTGACATCTGCGCGAGCTCGATCACCTGCTTGGGACACGCGGCAACGCACTTTCCGCAGGCGGTGCACTTCTCGCGACTGATGATCGGAAGGTTGTCAGGACTCATCGTGATCGCGTCAAAAGGACAGATCCTCATGCACGTGCCGTATCCCATACAGCCGTATTCACATGACTTATCACCGCCTGCGGCCAGTACCGCGGCAGTGCAATCGACAACGCCTGTATAGATGAACTTCCTCTGGCTCAGGGAAGACCCTCCCTGGCAGAACACGCGGGCGATCTTCGGCTCGACTTTCTCCGCTTTTTTGCCCGTGATCCAGGCTATCTTCTCGGCCACTGCCGATTTGCCGGGAGCGCACAGGTTCGTTGCCACGTCGGGATTGCCCACCACAGCCTCTGCATACCCCATGCAGCCCGCGAAACCACAGGCCCCGCAGTTGGCGCCGGGAAGCGTTTCGCGCACCTGTTCAACCTTCGGATCAACTTTGACGATGAACCGCGCCGCGACCATGGCGAGCGCTATCCCGAAGAGAACGCCCAGCGCGCCGAGCACGCCCAGCGCCAGCAAGATCGTCTTTGGCGCCACATATTCGACGGCTTCGACCGAACCGCCCACCCCGGCGTGCGGGATAAGGCGGGTGATGAATGCACCCATCACGTTATGGAGGGTATTGGCAAACAAATTCAGTAATTGTTCATACATAGTCATTTACCTTCTTTAAAAAGGTCTCTGATTACGGCTACGATGCCCGTATCGTTTAGCGTCTGACGGTAACGTCAAAAAGCCGAACGACGTAACCAAACGACGAAACGGGCCTCGTCACCGACCGACCTTGCCGATATTTATTACAGCGTGATCATTCCCGAAAATCCCAAAAAGGCCAGCGCGATCAGTCCCGTCAGAACGAAGGATATCGGGAGGCCCTGAAACGATTTCGGGATGTCGGCAAGCTCCAGTTTTTCCCGGATGCTCGCCATGATGATAAGAGCGAGGCCGAAACCGAGGCCCGATCCAAGGGCGAGCGACATGCTCTCAAGCAGGCTGTAGTGCTCCTCCGCATTGATGAGCGGTACGGCCAGAATAATGCAGTTCGTCACGATCAGCGCGAGGTATATGCCCAATTTATAATAGAGGGCGGGAGTCACTTTCTTCATGATCGTGTCCGCGGCCTGCACGAACGCGGCAACCACTCCGATGAAAATAACGATCTTCAGGAAGCCCAGCTGATACGGAATCATGACATAGGTGTAGATAAACCAGTTCAATGCCGCCGCTATCAGCATCACCGCGGTAAAGGTAAAGCTCATCCCAACGGCCGTTTCCATCCTTTTTGTCACGCCGAAAAAGATGCAGAGCCCGAGGTAGCGGGAAAACACGAAATTATTGATGAGCGCCGATGCAACGAATATCGTCAGGACATGCTCCAGCATATCACCCTCCGGGTCAAGGAAAAATGCAAAATGAATAATGATACATTCGTAAAAAGTCGTCATCCCCGCGAAAGCGGGTATCAAGCGTTAAAGTAACTATCTAAATAAACTGGATTCCCGTTTTCACGGGAATGACGGTTTAGGCGATATTTCGACTTTTTACGAGATCATCAATAATGCAAAATTCAAATATTACTTTTGACTTGTACTAATGCGCTCCGCCGCCCGATCCCGAGCCGCCGAAGAATTTCCGGTCTATCCAGTTGAGAAATCCCATCATGAGGCCCATGGCGAAAAACCCGCCGGTCGGCAGGATCATGATCAGGAGCGGCTTTGTTCCGAGTATCGGGTGGCCCCAAAGCGAGCCTTTTCCAAGAAATTCGCGGAAAATACCAAGGAGCACGAGGGCGAGAAGGAACCCCAGGCCCATCGACGCTCCATCGACGACGGAAGGAAGGAACTTATTCCGGCTCGCAAACATCTCCGCACGCGACAGAACAATGGCAAAGGCGACAATAAGCATGATGTAGAGCCCCATGTCCTTGTATACCGCCCGTTGGTACGCCGCCATCACCTGGTCGGTCACCGTGACCCAGGTGGCGATAATGAACATGTAGGAAGGGATACGGACCTTCGGATTGATGAATTTTCTCAGAAGGGAAACGGTGGCATTGACCATCGTCATGACGAACAGCACCGCAACGCCCATCAGAAACCCGTTCTTCACCCCGCTCGTAACAGCAACCGCCGGGCAGAGCGACAGCGCCAGGCGGAACACCGGGTTTTCCCCGAATATGCCGTTCTTGAATATCGTCCCGTAGTCCACTTTCGTCATTTCGTCACCTCGCGGGTCGCCGCTCTCAGACCGTTCCCGTATTTGTCGACAAGCGTTTGGACACCGTCCCTCACGCCGTTGGTCACGGCGCGGCTCGAGATCGTCGCTCCGGATATGGCCTGAATGTTCTCCCTGGTCTCGCCTTTGATGAGCACCAGCTGTAAGAGGCCCTTGCCCCTGAATTGATCGAGGAAAAGCTCCCGTTCTTCAATCTGGTCTCCGAGACCCGGTGTCTCCTGCTGGTGAAGGATCTTGACGTCTTTGATCTTCATGGCCCTGTCGAGCGAAACGAGCATCTTAATGTGACTGGAATATCCCTTGCCCGCGGTGCTCGCAATGTAGGCCACCGGCCTGCCGGAAGACTTTGCCACGTAGTATTCGTACGCTTTGCCGTGGACCGTCCACGTCCCGGCCGCCTTGATGGGATCAGTCGCCTCGGGCGCCATTTCTTTCAGCGCCTCCTCTTTTTCCTTCTTCTCCGCGTAGAACCTCACCGGCGAGGTGTATTTATAGGTGACCCCCATGATCACTCCGGCGGCGATAAAGATGACAACCAGGCTCAGGATAATCTTCAGCATTTCCTTCATTTCTTTATCTCCTTGGCCCTAATCTTGCCAAAGACGCGGCTGCGCATGCCTCTGTCGAGAAGCGGCGAAAAACAATTCATGAGCAGGATGGCGAACATCACTCTC
>Ga0209641_10005198_pt1 | contig 10672 bp, 4 predicted proteins | sample RifCSP16_1_FD_184022 | JGI IMG/M metagenome (GOLD analysis project Ga0209641, IMG submission 184022) | Soil microbial communities from Rifle, Colorado - Rifle CSP2_sed 16_1 (SPAdes) (version 2) | ecosystem: Environmental > Terrestrial > Deep subsurface > Rock core/Sediment | place: Rifle...
TGAAACAGCTGAATTGGAAGAAACTGAAACAGCTGAAGCATCGGCAACAACAGCGATAGATGAAACATTAGTGATTGAAGATCAAACACCAACTGGAGAAGCCGAAACCGAAGCTGACGCAGGTCAAGCACTATTAGCGACGTCAATAGCGACAGCTGAAGCAGGTCAAGAACCGTTAGTGACAGAAGCGGGTCAAGAATCAAGCAAACAAAAAGGCGGAGCTAAAAAACCGAAAGCCCCGAAAAACCCGAAAGACCCAAAAGGTCAGAAAGAATCGAAAGAAGACACTGCCTCGACTCAACAGGCTAGCAGTCCTCAATTGGATATTAATTATCAATTAATTTGGACTCGTTCTCTAGATCAATTGACCACTGGTGAATCATTATTTATGAGCCGTCAACGACGACATTTAATTAGTATTTCATCTGATTTGAAAGGTGAGCTTAAGTTAGCCACAATCCCAAAAACAGTAACACTCAACAAGGATATCAAATTACCAGAAAAATATGCCGGGTTAATTTTGGATTTTCCGCGAAATTTAACCGACAAACAAAATCTATCAATGACATTAATTTGGTCACAGGCTGGGTATTTACCTTATGAAAATTATTTGGTTAGTTTAGATCAAGAAGCCAATTTTCGACGACAAAAGATCGAAGATCGACTCAAAAACAGTCTTAAAATTCGCCAAGATGGTGTGGCTGATCTTAGTGAGGACCTAGATAATTTAGCGGCCGAAAGTCACTACTTGGGTTTTCAACAAGCTTTATCTCGGGCAAATCCACGATCACAAGCGCCAATTCTTTCTCAACCATTACGAGCGACTCGTTCTCCGGTTTTAGATCGCTTAGCTCAAACTATCAATAATTTACCCGAATTTCGACGAAAAGAATATTTGATCGAAGTACTGCCACGTTTTAACGCACTTCGCGGTTGGCTTGTTGATGATCGCGGTCTAAATATTGCGTGTAGTCACGTTTTAGCGTGGCTCATGTATGGTCGGAAATATACGATTGACGCCTATGAAGACCCTGAGGATTTAGTCTGTGTTTACTGTGGAGTTAATCTCGGTTCGATCAAATTTGATACGGCCGAAGAATATTTGGATGGTCAAGAAGAAGTTGTTCATGAAGTTTTATTCGAAAGACAACCACCCAATGAACTTAAAAAGCTAGAAAAACGCTATGAATTAGATGCATATTTGACCAAGTTTCTAAATGGCTTAACTGACGTTCTGGGCGGAGCAGAGATCAGTTTAGACGATCTCAATCAGCCGCGATTACATCACGAATTTGTAGAAAAAATTATGGGTTCACTCAGTCCAGGTGAACCTGCGACATTTTCACCAGATTGGCAGAGATTAGGATTACGTGGTGATAAATGGGGTAAAAGTAATCTTGTCGATCCTGAGATCAAAGTGTTTGATTATTTGAAATACTCTTACCAAGACACAATAGCTGGCAGTTTAGCTGAATTATGGAAACCGATAGTAAGCAAGTTGGTTGAAAAGGCGCGAGCCAAAACCAAATTGGCCGCGAAACGATATGGTAATATGGCGATCATCTATATGGATATTTATCGACGAAATTATTTAGCCAATTTGATCAATAGTGTCCGTTTGGCTATTGCTACTATTCTGCTATTCAATGAGATTGTTATTCAATTTCCAACTAAAGACACAACAACTGTTTATGAAAAATTACGTAAAGGAGTAATTGAACGTTTTCTTAAAAAAACACATCGATTATCTGATAAAAGTAATAGACTCGAATTGAGCGATGCAGCCAAAAAAGAAGGCGCAGAACTTAAACTTGGTGACGCTTATTTGCTTAAGACTGCTCAAAATTTACCATTGGCACCAATTGAATCGGTTGTAGATTTAGAAACCGGTCAATTAAAAACCGATTTTATCGATAAAGATACATTATCTAAATTAGCTGAATCGGGGGTTCCCAAAAATCTTGAAAGCTCTAAGTATTGGACTGATGTTTATAATCAATTATTACCAGTTTATCAGCGATATATTCAACCTTCAATGCACATCGAGCCTGAAATCACACCGACATCAAAACAACTTGCAACAACTGGTATGATTTTTGAACGACTTTTACCTGACAGTTCCTCTCGAGGAACTGAATCTGTGGATAGTAGAATAGGTTGCCGCTACCGACAACAATTAAAATTTGTAACCCTTGGTAAACTTTATTACGTGGTGTCTAATTTAGTAAAAAAACTCGGCGATAAATTATTTGAAGCTACTACTACACCGCATAGTTGTTGGGGTAATAAGGGTGATGAACGCACTAAATGCCCTATTAGCGATCGATTTTATTACATTACCCGTTTAATCAGAAGTGAAACCAGTGCCGATAGTTTTGCACAATTTGCAGCGTTGATCAATAGTTCTGAAACGGCCAATGATTTTCACGAAGCTTTTCTAAAATTATTGAACACTCCAAAACAGATCAAGGGTGCAGAAGCATTGCCGAAAGCCGAAGAGGCCGAAGTCGAAGAGGAAGTTGAAGAGGAAGAAGCTGAAGAGAAGAAAGTCAGCGAAAAGAAAGAAATTAAAGCGAAAACTGAGGCCGAAGCCGAAAAGAAAGCTAAGGCGAAAGCCGAAGCTAAAGAGAAAGCTGAAGAAAAGAAAGCTAAAGCGAAAGCCGAAGAAAAGAAAGCTGAAGCCAAAGCGAAAGCCGAAGCTAAAACAAAAGTTGAAGCATCGTCAGATGCGGCGGAAAAGAAAGCCGAAGCGAAAACAAAAGCTGAAGCATCGTCAGATGCGACGGAAAAGAAAGCTGAAACTAAAGCAAAAACTGAAACTAAAGCAAAAGCCGAAGAAACTGTTTGTCATTCATTGTCGAGTGATATCCGACCCACCCAATCTGAATTAATAAACTTATATCAAAACTGTTATGATGAAGGTGAAGTCAAAATCCCACCCGATAATCATTGTTTGTTTATCGCATTCGGGTATTCGCTTAAGCGATCGGATGGATTTACGCATACAAACGCTTTAGCTTGGGCCAAAGAAAATAAGATGAACTTACGCCAACAAGCTAGTCAAAAAGTATGTGAGAAGGATTCATACCTATTGGAACGCAAACAGGATACTATTCAAGGAGATATAGACGAAGGTTCCGATCATTGCCCGGAAGACAGCCGGATTGTGAGTATTAAAACTTATTGTGAGCTTTTCAAGGAAAGTCCGTGCTGGGGTGATGATATCGAATTACAAGCTTTACAAAAAATTTACAAAAAAGATGCGCTGTTGTATGATCAATCTCGGGATACGATTGCTTTCCGACCTTATGAAGAAAGACCGCTGGCTGAATTAGTGCCGCGTAGTCTAATTTATTTAGGTTATACCGGAAACCATTATGAATCGTTTGACCCCGATACGTTTTATAAAACACAAAAAGGTGGTGCGAAAGACACAGCTAAAGCGGAAGCGGCTAAAACGACAACCGTTGACTCGGCGAAAGCCGAGGCCGAGGCAGCTACTACTGAAGTAGAAGTTGAATCGAAAGACGAGGACGACGATGACAACACAGAGCTTGAGACGAAAGCCGATTTAGAGCAATCAGTCAAGGAAGCTAAACAAATCAGTGCTTTAGCTAAGCAGTATCAACAATTAAAAATCGAGGTTCATAAATGTTTGACTAAGCTTGAAAAACGCCGAATTGTTTATGCTGTAAAAGGACCGGCTCGATTAATGCCACCAATTGAATGGAATCTGCGATACAAATTCCTTGAAAAAGTCTCTGTTGATAAAATTCGATATCAGGTTCTGAAATCACGCGAATCTCGGCCAATAGCTGATTGGGCCGCTAATTTATTTGAAGAATTAAGCAACACTGTCGACAACACATATACTGGCCTGTTAAAAGATTCCGATCTGGCTAAAATTTTAAAACCGGCATTAGATAAGTTTTTGATGAACCAACAACTATTAGATCATTTAATGCATGTTGGTAATGAACCACCATCGGTTGAAACTTTTTTCAACAAAAAACTAGGTGTTTTGAATCGTTTAGCTAAGTATGATCCTCGTAATCCGATGATTGAAGGCGATGAACCACCTGGACAATTTCAAGACAATGTGGTCGATGCTGTTAAGTGGCAAAAGCGCTCTACTCCAAGTCCTTTTAAGCTCTGGTGGAGAAATACTTCGACGGACTTGAATCATCAGGCGGCATTAACTGCTTGGTTACAACTACCAGATTCAGAAACCGATTATTGGAAAGTGTTAAGTCGAATTTCGCCAATTGAATACGATCGATGTTTAGCGGTTGTTCTTCAAGCCGATAAAACTGACGAAGCCTGGGATACCATTAAGAAGCTGCTAAGTTATTTACAGGTCTTGCGATTATATCAGATCATGTTCAAAAATATTATAAATCAAGATGGTAAAGCCGGGCCGGAATGGCCTTACTTGTTAATGCGTGATAAATCAAGTGAAAGCGCGCAAGAATTGTTGGAAAAAGTTCAAGCAGCTCAAGCGACTGGTTTGTCCAAAGGACAAATCAGTTCATTGCGAAGAGATGGCAAAGCTGTTAATATTGTCGAATTTCCGAAGTCAAAGCAAGCACAATATCAGTTAATCTTAGAAACCACCGATGAACAATTGGATACTCTAATATCTTGGTTAATTGCCCAAGAAGCTGCGACACCTAAGGTCGCCGAAGATGAGAAGGCATCCGAAGCTGAGAAGAAATCAGAAGCTGAGAAGGCATCCGAAGCTGAGAAGAAATCCGAAGATAAAAAGAAATCAGAAACAAAGACCAGTGCGCCGACAATCTTGAGCGAATCGGTCTGGTCAATCATTGATTGTTTAGAACCTAAGAAAGTAGTAGAAGATTGGCGAGGAAAAATTAACAAACAGGGCGAAGATGATAATTTAAAACGACTCAATCAAATGATTATGAATTTGAAATATTTATTAATTAATGATACACTCTATAATTACCAGATTCAACGTGGCGTGGCAAAAGGTATTTATTTAGAATTGCTTCAACATATCTGGAATTTAATCGTGAGAATGGATATGTTAAGTTTGACCAGTTCGTATGAATACGATTACTTCAAGAAATATGAAATTTACGATAAGGTCAAGAATTTGTTTGCGGCAACTGCGAAAGTTAAAGCTGAAGTATCGGCCGATGATTTGGTCGAATCTGATGAAGAAGGAGAACCCGGTGCAGTCGCAGACGACGATGAAGATCAAGCCGATAACGACGATGATAATATCGATGGTGCCGAAGGTGGGGATGATAATGTTGTTGATGATTTATCGGGCGGCGGAGGAGACTGAACCAAGTGAAGGCCTAAGAACTTTTTGCCAAAAAGTTCGATCAAAAAAAGCTTTTTGCAAAAAAGCTTGACCACGTAGCTCTGCTAGTGTTATAGACCACGTAGCAAAGCTAGTGTTATAGAAATCGAAGATTTACTATAAATCGAAGATTTACTATAAATTGAAAATTTACTATACCAAAAAAGCTGGGTTTTTTTAGTTTTGGCTAGAATTCAGCTTTTTGGTCGAACTTTTTCGCAAAAAGTTCAATTTGATGAGTCAAATTATTAAATTATTGGATTTAGAAAGTGTAATAAATTTATATAAAGCTAATATAATTTCGGAAAAATGTCTATTAGCCAAACTTGGTTATCGCGATTCACTTGAAATGTACTTAGCACTTCAAGAAGAAATTAAAGAAACTCACAATATGTGTCCTTATCAATGTTCTTTTTGCGACAAATTGAATTACAATCCTGTTTGTAATTATTGTAAACGACTGATGTGTCAGTCGTGCGTACACATGTGTTATTATTGTACAAAATACGTGTGCGAACAATGTGATTCATGCATGTACTGCGGCCTTGGTGTATGTAAAGATTGCATTGGTGATCACTACAATTGTAATAGGTAGATTAAAATTGATTTGATTTTTCCCGAGTTTAGCGGAATGCGTAAACTACACATTTATCTATTACAGAAAATTGTCGATTTGGTCGATTTAGAAACCGCGATAAACTTATATAAAGCTAATATAATTTCGGAAAAATTGCTATTGGCCAAACTTGGTTACCGAGATTCACTTGAAATGTACTTAGCACTTCAAGAAGAAATTAAAGAAACACACAATATGTGTCCTTATCAATGTTATATTTGTGATTATGAAAAAGATTTATATGAGTGTGTTTGCTGCAAGCTAACGATATGCAGTTATCACCAGCTTCCATGCGACAAGTGTATGTGTTCTATTTGTGAAACGTGTCTTGATTCGTCTAAAGAGTGCTTAAAATGTCATCGTTTTTTATGTGCTGATTGTATGATTGATCATAAATGTGTAATCTCGATTACTTAACACATTTGATTCGCCGCATAGCCATCAATATAAATATTAATATGGCCAAATAAAGTAAATACTGCGTGTAATTAGTTTGATCGGCGCCACCCCCGGTTTGTTTTGAGGCTAGAACCGGTACTTGAGATTGATCAGCTGATTTTAAATACACTCGCAAGAAATCGGGAAAGCTCTTACGAGGTTTACCGCAAAAGTCATTAACTTGGTTATGAACCCGCCAAAGCCAATTTAATAACGCCGGTTGACCGTCGAGGTAAATATCAATTGGAATGACTTTTAAATGGTCACAATAGTTTTTGCGACAATCCATGCAGGGTAAAACCCGACCTAAATTGGTAAAGAAGGCTTTAAAATCGTTTTTTTCATCAATTGTGGGACTGTCTGGGTAGTTTAAAGCAATATAAAGTAAACTAGTCCATAATGACGGTCCCCATTCTTTGGGATTAGTCATTGATATTTCTATATTTTAATTAAGAAAATTAATGGCAGTGAAGCCATTAATTTATTGTTAGTTGGCAGAATTGATAAAAGATTCAAGATCAGCTTGGCTACGATCACCACTGTATAGTTTCGGTTGATTCTGACCGCAGAATTTCATAATAGTCGGGACGCCTTCAATTTGATACTGTGCAGCTATCTCTTGATTTTGAGCGCAGTTGATATCATCCAATTTAATTGAAGGATGGCCTTGATATTTAGTCGTCAATTGATCCCAGACCGGTTTAACAACTTTACAATGACCACATCCATCAGACCAAAAGAGAACTATTGTCACCGGTTCTTTTTGATTAACATTTGGAGTTGATTCACCACCGACCATTCTGGTTGAACCGCCCGAATTGCGAAACATCATATAAAGAACCATGAGCACTACTAAAAGAATTGGAATAGCATAAGGCTGACTAACTAAAGATTTAACCGTGGCTAGGCAATCGTCCATTAGTTTTATTTCTTTGGTTTAGAAAAAATCACCATCGACTAAACGTATTATTTTCTTTTCTAATTTATAGAACTATGACAGATTCAGTTTCTTTCAAGAAACTGATTTGTCCTTTGGACAAACCCGTAGGGGATCCTAAATCTAATTTAATCTGGCGAAACAATGCACTCTATTGTTTCCCAGAATTACATTCAGAACAGTTAGTTAATTTAGAATCTTCAGCAATTACTCCTCCTACACCTGAGCTTTCAGAAACGTCAACCGCTAAAGTTGCCGAATTATTAACTATTCGGCAGATGATTCGAGTTTTAAAAGCCAACAAAGAATTTTATTCCCCATCAGAATATATGCAACTCTTAAAAGAAATTTCAAATAAAGTGCGGGCTTTGCGCCCGTCTCGCCGAACTGGTGAGTCTTCTGATGACGACGAAACTGAGGTTGAGTCGACCGACGAAACTGAGGTTGAGTCGACCGACGAAACTGAGGTTGAGTCGACCGACGAAACTGAGGTTGAGTCGACCTCCGAAGCTGAAGACTTAGACGAAGTTAAAGTTGAAGACTTATGCGAGTCTGTGTCAGATAGTGATGGCCTATCTGATTCGGAAAGTGTTTCCGATCAATCCTACGAATATGTTGAATTAGAGTTTGAAGATGAAGAGATTTCTTCGCTAGAACTTGAGAGCGAATATGAGTATTATTATACAACTGATAGTGAATACGAAACAGTCAGTGAATACGAAACAGTCAGTGAATACGAAACTGCTAGTGAATACGACCTAGCCAGTGAATCTACAGAAGTTGAAATGGAAGTTGAATATGAGGAAATATACTGTGACGATTTATCCGAGAGTTGTGAACTAGGTCGTTTCGATTGTGAAACGGCTGAGTCTAGTGAAACATCTGACGTTGAATTTAATGACACAGTTGAAGTTGATGAAACAACTGAAAGTGTTGACGAAACAGTTATGGCTGTTGAAAATGTGAGTCTATTATCAATTATATCCGAAAGTGAGTCTTTTAGCGTCGAATATTCGGATACCGAACCTGACATCAGGTTCGGATGTCCTGCAGGACATATCGGTAGTATTGAAGACTCCGAACAATTGATCGATTTAATATCGAAATCTGAAAGCGATCAGTTTCAATTTGTAGTTCAATCAGTAATTGAAAATGCTTTTAGAATGACTATTGAACCCTTAGAAAATAATCACATCGAAAACACGGTTGATAACCAACCAGTGATTTTTACACCCGAAGAACTAACACCCTTATTACATAAACCATATGCTTCAGTTATTAAGAGTTCTACATGTTTGCCTCGGTTTATTCGAGGCTGCCGTCCGCTACCCCCTATTCCAGAAGAAATAAGTGAATCTAGTGAAACTAGTGATACCTATTTCGAATTAACTTCCCGGGGTCTGAATGACCCCGCATTACCCGAACTTCCCAAATTAATAGAAATATCAGAACTATCAGAATCGCCGCTTTACGAATCTAATTCACCTTTGTCAGTTCCTCTCGAGGAACTGATTTGTCCAAGGGACAAACCCGTAGGGGATCCAGTTCATCCTGATTTAGTTCCTCTCGAGGAACTTATTTGTCCACAGGACAAACCCGTAGGGGATCTACAGAGCCTATCAAATCCATCAACAATTCATTCTACTGAACCATCGCGAGCAATCTTTTCAAATTACTTATATCCAATTTCTTGTGATTTTCAACATATTCAAGATGATTTTCAACCTATTCGATCAGGGACTTATCAAATTCCGCCGCCGCCACTAGAACTACCAGTTTTAATTACCTATCCCGATGGATCATCCAAATACGTTAAGCCATTACATTATATCCCATCAATTCCACATTCGTTTCCTCTCGAGGAACGGATTTGTCCGAAGGACAAACCCGTAGGGGATTCCCTGTGGGTTTGTCCAAAGGACAAATCAGTTCCTCTCGAGGAACTGGATCCTAAACCACATATATATGAAATCGTGATAGCCAGTACACCATTGAGTCCGTTAGCTAGAATGAGTTCGTCTAATTCGGAATCACGATCATTAAAATCAGCATTCTCAGACGACACATCAGACTCTATTTCAGAGTCCTCAGAATTCAGTTCCTCTCGAGGACTTTCAGATGAAAGTTTAGTTGGTCTACGACCAACCGGTTTGTCCGAAGGACAAACTGATTTGTCCTTTGGACAAACCCATGGGGAATCTACCTCAGAATCTACAAATTATACATCAGACTCAGAATCTACCCCAGACTCTACTTCGGAGTCTTCTACAAATTATACTTCAAAATCAGAATCTACAGAATCGGAGTCAGAAACGGATGGTTTCATTGATAGAATGCAAACTCCATCGATCGATTGGATGATCGAAATTGTTAAAGAACATCCAGTCTTGACGCGCTTCTTAAAACGCCTGTGGCAGCAAGATACTGTCGCTATGATGCGCTTTTTCAGCATCGCTAGTCTTTATTTCAGTATGATAACGTTGCTCGATGAACGACTGCGTCTAGATCACGACCGGTGTTTCTTAACGTTAACCGAGTTTTATTTAAAACAAATTGAATTAGAAATTATCGGAACTAATGGGAGGGATGAGGCGATATTATTTAAAGTTATTGAATGTCTTAGTGATTTATCCAAGTATGGCCTTAATGAACTCGGTGATCACGAAATAACAAGACAATTTGAAGTTTATCTTAAACTAATTAATAGTTTGGTCGAACAATTGTCTGTCATTGTTGATTTGGCAACCAATTAAGCTTTTTTGCAAAAAAGCTTGACCAAAAAAGCTGAATCTTCGCCAAAACTAGCCAAAAGTCAGCTTTTTGATCGAACTTTTTGCAAAAAGTTCTTTTGTACAAAGCTTAAATTATATATAAGTATATTATATATAATGTCAAACGTGCGACCGCCACCGGATCCATTGCTCATTGGCGTGGCAATATGTTGTGGTGTTTTATTTATAACTGTTGTGGTGATTGTTGTATTGCAGTATTCTGGTAATAAAGACACTACTACTGATGATAAAGTAGGTGAGCCTGTTTTATCAGGCCTGGTTAATGTGTTACCCGGATCTGATTCTGACAATTTTCGCCCTGCTTCAAAGGTTGGTACTAGAATCGTTGACTCTGTTAAGTTCGTCCCACAAAATTGTATGCAATATGGTGAGTTTGCTGTTTGGGACGCAGTAGATAATACCGGTAAGACCGATAAAGGCGGAGGCTGTTGGGTCTGCCCACCCGGCTTTAGACGCACACTCGAAAGCATAGTCTCGAACACCAGTCAACCGAATCCACGAGGCTGTTTTAAGTCAACCGGCGTGTTAACAGCTGAATATAAGCCAGCAACGTGGAAACG
>Ga0209641_10005199_pt1 | contig 10669 bp, 11 predicted proteins | sample RifCSP16_1_FD_184022 | JGI IMG/M metagenome (GOLD analysis project Ga0209641, IMG submission 184022) | Soil microbial communities from Rifle, Colorado - Rifle CSP2_sed 16_1 (SPAdes) (version 2) | ecosystem: Environmental > Terrestrial > Deep subsurface > Rock core/Sediment | place: Rifle...
TGCGGTTCAAACTGATGCTAGTGCGGCTATTGAAAATGGTGGATTCACGCTCAAATTTATGGGGTCTTAGTTGAACTTTTTGCAAAAAGTTCGACCAAAAAGCTTATTCTTACAAATCTAAAAAGTCTATTTGGTCTAAATAGGCGCGTAAAGCAAAATATGCGTCCAAAACATTATGTAGTCGATAAGCCGCCGAATCCTTATCGAGTTCAAAAGATTTACCATTTCCTTGCCAGAGTCGATAATGTTGAGTCCGGTCCAGTCCCTCTTGAGAGACTGATTTGTCCCTTGGACAAATCAGTAGGGGATCTCGAAGTTCATAACCATACAAACATATATCCTGTTGAGCTGGCCAATATGTAAATAAACTAAGCAAGTAATTAATTAATGTGTCGCGTGATTTATAACTATGAATCAGTCCATTGGATTTGGCAAGAAAATCAACGTAAGTTTTATATTCGATTATCGTTGTTGAACTAATAATTTCAAAATAAGTCGAGTGATTGATGTAAATAAGATAAACTCCTTGTCGGCCTTGTCGCGATCGCTCTAATAATACACTTCGCCAAACTGATATTGATTGTTGCCATTTGTTAAATTCGCGGATGTGATCGGCTTCCGTGACTACCGGATATACATATTCCAATTCCGAGTCATCCATACTATGCGAAGCTCGTTCAATATAGCTTTTCATACTATCTGAACTTTCTATCATATTATCCGGCATATATTCCACTTAAAATTGATTGGATCTAATTCCAATCAATTTTAGCTGTAATGTCCTCCGAAATTAAACCTGAAACTAATCCTGAACCTACTTTTTTTGAAGCTTCAGAACAATATTTAATCATTATTGCCAGTTGTACTGGCACTAAATTAAAATCGGTCTTGGAGCCGTTCTTGGGCGCAGTCATTGATAAATTTCCCCAAGCTAATTTTTTTCCAAATCGCGCTGATGGATCAAAAGACAAACCTGGCACTATTCGAGTAGTCGGAGGCGGAACTCAACGGCAATTAATTATTTGTTTTTCTCAATATTATGCTGGTAAGAATAATTTACCCAGTGATAGTCGTTCAGCCCGGGTTGTTTGGTTTAAAAAATGTTTAGATAAGATTGTGAAAAGACCGGAAGTGGAAAGCTTGGCATTTCCGATGAATATTGCCAGGGATGGCGGAGGCACCTGGCAAGAATATCAACAAGTAATTCAGGACTTAACCGATTATATTAAATTAGAAAGACCTCGCCTGCGGATTAAGATTTATCCGACGGAAATCAAACCTTTAATAACTGAGTCAGTAGTTGAAAAAGAACTCGGTGATACAAATACAGAGGTGCCTCGGATGATTGGATTGCGCGGGGTTCAGAAAACAGTTTATTTGTTAGATACCATGTTTATGTTAGATACTAGCCAACGACAAACTAAAATTAGTCAACCTACGAAACAAAGTAGTCCTGCTGCGAAACAAATTAGTCCTGTTGCGAAACAAAGTAGTTCTACTGCAAAACAAGCTTCCACCAAAGTCTTAATGGCTAAACCCAAGATTACAATGAAAAAGCCAACCGTAGTTATGACAAGTGATCAAATCATGTCCGACTCTGATGGTGAAACAGAAACACCTAAATCGAACAACAAAATCACTCCAGTAATAGCTGAAGACCCCGAAACTGAAACTGTTGAGGGGAGCCCCGAAACTGAAACTGTTGAGGGGAGCCCCGAAATTGAAAGTGTTGAGGGGAGTCCTGAAACTATTTCAGGAGAAATTGAATTTGATGACACAACCGAGGCTGTTGAATCGAATGAAACAGTTGTTGAATCGAATGAAAAAATAACATTGGTTTCAATTGTTACTGAAGCAACACCTAATCCAAAAAGTTACGATTCTAATCCGAATTGGCAAGGTTTAAGTAGTTTGCCGATTGAGGTCTCTTGGCAAAAGCTATTCCAAGATCGCTTATTACAATCGGAATTAAAAAAGTTGGAAGGCTTTTTTGATACTGAATTAGCCGGTTTTGGGGATTTTTATGCCATTTTACCACAGCCTCCCCAAAACATTTTTCGGGCTTTTCAGAGGTCCTTAAATAGAATCAGAGTGGTTATCTTGGGGCAAGATCCATATCATGCTAATCTTGATGAAGCAATGGGATTGTCCTTTTCAGTACCAGCCGGAGTTACAATTCCGCCTAGTCTGCGTAATATTTTTAAAGAGCTTAAAACTGACATTCCTGGCTATGTCGAACCGACTAGTGGTGACCTTAGTCACTGGGCTGATCAAGGAGTTTTATTATTAAATACATCATTGACGGTGCGTCAAAATAAACCAGGTAGTCACCTAGAACCCTGGCAAAAATTTACAGATCGGGTAATTCAATTATTGGCCCAGGACACAAAGCAACCAAAGGTGTTTTTATTATGGGGTAAACCGGCCCAAAAGAAAGCCGAATTAATTGCTAAACATAATCAAATTCTACAAGCGGCTCATCCTTCACCATTGAGTGCTAATCGTGGCTGGTTTGGCTCGGGACATTTCTCGAAAACTAATCAAATGTTAAAAGATTGGGGATTGAATCCAATTCAATGGTGAACTTTTTGGCAAAAAGTTCGATCAAAAAGCTGAATCCTATATAATTTGAATCTTTTCTAAATTTTAAGATTTTTTAAGCTTAAAATTGATGCTTTTTTACACTATTTAATAACCAATGAGCCAACACGATTCTCCACGTTCAAATCCCGATTCAGTTTCTCGAGAGGAAATTTCAGATGAAAGTTTAGTTGGTCGCAGACCAACCGGTTTGTCGATAGACAAACTTATTTGTCCAAAGGACAAACCCGTAGGGGATTTCGATGATGACAATGGCCCGCCCTCGCATCTGAAAAAGATAACATTTCAGCCTTTTCGGGACAAGGATTATGATTGTCCTCTATGTCAAAGTCATATTAAACATCGCTGGCAATTACGAAAGCATTTAAAGGAAGTGGAACAACCCAATTATTCCGAAGATCATCCATATCAAACCGAAATTAAAGACTATCTAGAACAATTAGAAATTAATCCAGATTCCATTCCAGAAGGTACCAAATGTCATCATTGCCAAAAAGACTTTAGCAATAAATACACACGCCATCATCACCTAGATCGTTGTCGTTCTAATCCTATTAGTCCTAATTATGAAGCTCCCATTCCACCAGAAGTTCAGGAATACTTGGACAAACAACAACTTACAGTCATAACTCCTCCCAAAAACCGACGTAAATCACCCAAAACTTCGGAACCTATCAAGCCCCTAGAACCTCCAAAATTAGAAGAACCCGCTAAAACTCCAGAAGCTTCCACACTACCAGATTTCTCCGAAGTTTCTAAACCTTCAGAGTCCTCTAAAACCCCCGAAGCTTCCAAACATTCAGATTTCTCCGATGTTTCTAAACCATCAGAGTCATCAGAGTCTTTAGAATCATTTAATGATCCTGATGTTGATCAAGGATTTAGTTTCACAGGTACTGAAAAAATGTTATTATTGAGACATCCTTTATTCAATCTCACAACAGACGGGCCGCGTTCTGTAACAGTAGAACCGCTCTATCAGCCTTATATCGCTCCATTAGCTAATGGTGATTTTAAAATTACATTTGATTTAGATACAGCTACTCCACATCTATTGGAATTTATAAGAGAATATCAATCTCGAAAAGACTCCAAAAGGTAAATTTGTAAAATTTATGGTCAACTCGACTAAAGTTAGCTCTAGGTCCCTCTAAATTAGAGCTCGGAATTGACCGTAGGGTTGACGGAGTTGACCCCTAATTTGCAAATTTACAAAATTTGGGGTCGACTCGACTAGAGTCAGCTCTAATTCCGTCTATTGAAATTGCTCGAGAATAGAGCCAACTCTAGTCGAGTTGACCCTAAAATTTGACTTTTTTCAAAAATGTCGTAAATGCATGAAAAAACGCGATTTTCAGGTCGTTGCTAATTTAAGAATTTTTTTTTTAAAATTTTTTGGAAAAAATAAAAAAGTCTTTGAAACACAAAAAACACTCAAAGTTTACACTTTGAAAGTTGAAAAAAATTTTAATAAATTTTATGTTCAACTCGACGTGCTTTAGCTCTAACGCCAAGACAAATTTAAACTCGGAATCAGAGCTAAAGTTAGTCGAGTTGAGCGTAAAAGTTACAGTTTCAAAATCGGGGGTCTTTTAGAAAATTTTCACCCCAAAAATAACCGAAACAAAGTTTATGATCAACTCGACCGACTTTAGCACAAACCCGAGTCAAGTTTTAGCTCGGGGTCGAAGCAGAAAGCGGACGAGACAATCACAAACTTTATCATTATTTCTTAGGAGGGAATTAATCGAAAAAAGTTGGAGGGAGTAATCAGTGGAGTCAAAAATAATGGCTAGAGTTTTCACTCCAGTGCCGGAGTCAAAACTCAAGATTCCACTCCAGGCCGGAGTCAAAACTCAAGTTTCCACTCCAGTGCCGGAGTCAAAACTCAAGATTCCACTCCAGGCCGGAGTCAAAACTCAAGATTCCACTCCAGTACTGGAGTGAAAACTCAAGATTCCACTCCAGTACTGGAGTGAAAACTCAAGATTCCACTCCAGGCCGGAGTGAAAACTCAAGATTCCACTCCAGGCCGGAGTGAAAACTCAAGATTCCACTCCAGTACTGGAGTGAAAACTCAAGATTCCACTCCAGTACTGGAGTGAAAACTCAAATTTTTTGTCTCTGCGTTTAAATTTCAAGAGATTTTTCTATATGTTATTATATTCATATCATGAAACCCAACTACCACTGCACACTGTGTTCTAATCGTTTGTTTATTAACCGACAAAGGTACATCAATCATCTGGAACAGCACCGCTTTCAGGTTGATGTCAGAGGACGAGAGGTGGTCGATCGAATGATTGCCAAAGTTAAAGCCGAGATGAGCGAATGTTGTTATTGTAAACAAGAATTCAAACAAGCATATAATCGCGCACGACACGAGAAGGAACGATGCATCAAACGTCCTAATGCCAACGAACAAGTAGCTGAACCTCAACCCGAACCAGTAAAAGTCGCACAAGTTACGTCAGTTAAACCAAAACAGACTATCCCCGACAAGAAAGATGTGACCAAGCCGGTTAAAACAGTAAACTGTGAAATCGAAGACCATGAATTCGCAGAAACAGGGGACCATGAAACAGGGGACCATGAAATCGAAGAGCCCGAAAAAGAAAAAAACGAAGAACCAGAAGAAGCACCAGCACCAGCACCAGAACAAACCGAAGAAAAACAATTGACGGTTTTTATCGATACTTTACCAGATCCTGAAAAAGTGGCTCGTGATGGTCTTAATCCCAAATTCAAAGTAATGTATTCGCCTTATGGCAACGCTATGCCAGCCGTTCCAGCCCATCCCCTAACGACTTTTCCAGAAGTTAACGGTATTCGTATTTTGCTTGAAAAGGATAATTTATACGATATTTTAAATCATAAATGTGGTGGATTTCAGGAAGCTTATCGCTTAATCCTGGGTGCGATATGTCATGGTCCGGAAGGTGATGCCGATATTTTTGAAAAGGTTTATCTCGACGGCAAAAGTCCCGACAAATATCCAATGAGAATTTTAAATGAAAAAGAAAATCTTTTTTCATATATAAATAAAGCCGGCCAAGAAGTTACGAGAGGTGCATTTCGTTATATTCGAGGATGTATTCGTGGCAATATCGTGGATTGTTATTTGGTTGTTCAACAGGCGAATATTACGGCACGAATTACCGGCAAAACATCATCATATTCTCAACACGATTTTGCAGATTGGCAATATAAGATGGAAAGTTATTATACCAATGAACGCCGCTGGAAACAAATGATGAAAGCAGTAATTAATCGAATTAAACAAAAAACCAAAGAATATTATGGCGCAGTTTAAATTCAAAAAATTTAATAATGAATATGACAATCAGGTGAACGTTCGTTCCAGTCTGAATAATCGATAATTAAATCAGGATTATGATTCACAATAAAAAGATTCAAACTTGGTAATTGGTGAATAAATGATGGTAATTGACTAAGTTGGTTATTACTCAATGTAAGCATTCTTAAATTGATTAATTGAGTAATTTGAAGCGGCACTTCCGATATTTGATTAAAATTTAGATCTAATACTTCTAAATTAACCAATTGACCAATTTCCGGTGGAATGATAGCTATCCGATTAGCATATAATTCAAGCAACCTCAAATTAATTAATTGTCCAATGGTGGGAGGAATAATTTCGATGTGACTGAAGTTAATTTTTAATTCTTTTAAATTAATCAATCGTCCAATTTCTGAAGGAATACTTCGAATTCCACTAGTATTGATATCAATTATTTCTAATTTGTTCATGAATCCAATTTCTGATGGAATCGAGGCGTTTAACGAATTATAATTTTTAATGACCATTTTTTTCATCTGGGTGATATAGTCCAAACCACATTTCGGACCTAATGTCATTAACCAAATTTGAAGTGTTTTCAATTGTTTGTGCCGAAGTTCGAGCACCGGTTGAAATCTCATTCGAACTTGTTCATTAACCCGAACAATGGTTTTTAAATCATCATAATCTAAATAATCACATAAACATCGAAACAAATAATCGTGGTTCATAAACAATTTCATCTACTTAAATAAAAATGAACCGTTTCATTTTATTTAAAATAATTTCGCTCATAAAATAAAATGTCCGATTCAGAATCAGACTGGATAACTGTAACCGAAAAGACCAAATGTCATTCGAAACCAAAAGCTCAACCTGTTCAAAACAAAGCTGACGAGAGGTCGAGCGACGACGTTACACTTCATCGTCGACAACCAGTTGGCACTCGAGCCAATCGATCTGATCTACGCCAAGGTCAATTCCAAACAGTGGCTCGAAACGCCACTAAAACCGATACGCGTCATTTAGCCAAATTGGATAATGATCATGAAAATTTTACGGTTTGTAAATTAGATCGAAATTGGATGCAACGCATTCAAAATGCTCGCCAAGCCTTAGGTCTGAGTCAAAAACAGTTAGCCCAAAAACTGAATTTAGATGTCAATCTAATCAATCAATATGAAAAAGGCACGGTGGAGATTCCGGACGGCCGAACAATTGATAAGCTGAATAAATTCCTATTCACACACCGCGCCAAAATCTAAGCTTTTTTGCAAAAAAGCTTAAAATTGATTTTATAATTTCTCAGTTAATTTTAACTTAGAAATGGCCAAACATCTTAAATTAATTGAGTCTGATCGAGAAAGCCTAACTATGGCTTTTTTAAATCCGGAAGGCCAGACTATGACGCCGGCATTAGTTAATGCCATTCGTCGAGTCATGTTAGCCGAGACCGAATCAATTAGTCTCGGTCTTGATCACAATCGAATGATTATTAATACCAGTGCCTTTAATACTGATTATATTCGAGATCGTTTAGCTCTATTACCAGTACATCAGAAACGACCCAATACCATTGATTCAGAATATTTACAAAATGGCGGATCGGTATTTCGAATTTGTGATCCGGATGATTGGAGCAAACCACTCAAAAACCCAGGACCCGATCCCTTGAAAGTTAAAGTTAATCAACATTTATTGGCATTGAAAAAGAAATCACCACAACACGATAATTTGCGATTTACTACCAAACAACTCATTTTTGATCCTGATCTTGTTCCTATTAGCGAACCAGATGAAACCAAACCGACTGAATCGGCCCCCCAAAAAGAAAGCGACGCGTCCAAAAAGAGCGAAGCTACACCGAAAAAACAAGAAGGCGGAGCTAAAGACATTCCACCCGAGTCAAATGATGATACGTTTCAGTATGACGACGATGAAACAACTAAGGTTGAACCAGATGCGGATGCAGATGAACCAGATGCAGATGCAGATGCGGATGCGGATGCAGATGAAAATGAAAATGACAATGACAATGACAATGACAATGACACAACTGGAATGAATGAATTTGATAGTGAATCGGGTGATGAAATAGCTAAATCATCCGGCGATGAAATGGCTCCGACCGAAGCACTAGAGGGTGACCAAACTGAAGTCGGATCGCCTGAAGAAAAGGAAGAAAAGGACGAAAAAGCCACAATTTTAACGCAAGAACCAGGTATTCCGCTAGGACCCGAACTCAGAACCCATGAAGATTGGACGGAATATTATGAAAAAGTCGACGTTGAAGACTTAATCAAATATGATTTTTACTTATTGTTGCTCAAATCGGGTGAAGAAATATTACAAAATATTATCGCTACACGAGGCACTGGACAAAAACATAGCACCTATATTCCAGCTATTTCGGCCGGTTATTATTTTGTTGATCAAAAGCAACCACCAACATCAAATAAACAAGTTCGTCCTACCAAACCTGGCCAATATACCCGTGCTACAAAATATACTCAATACCCAGCTCAAATTAATCTAAAATTAGAATACAACGGTCACTATCTGCCCAGAGTAACCTTTAAAAGCAGCCTGGAAAAGCTTCAAACTAAAATTCAAGGGTTCCGAAAAGATGTTATCGAGATTAAAGATCACGCCCCTGAAATGGCGAAAAAGGTTTTAGTGGTTGAAGAACCAAAGGTGTTTGATTTAACTGAGCGACATGCGCAAGCTTTTACTGAAGAACAAAAAGCTAATTTCTTAGTTCTTAAAGTTAAAGACGAAGATTCTACACTGGGTCAATTAGTCGCCACTTATGGTGCGATGTTCTTCCAGAATCTTTATCGCCAAAACGGTCGTTCTCGTGACGAACAAGTCGAATTGATGCGACATTCATTTGCCGGTTATCGGTGCCCCAGTCCACTTGATATGGAAGTCGAGATTCGAATTAAGACTCCCGAGGCTCCAGTTTGGCCAGCTAATCAACCGTTTAATGACGCATACAGTACTTTAGTTCGCCCAGTGCAAGTTTTAGTTACGATTTTAGATGAAATTGATAATTATTTATCAGAATTGTTAAAAGACACAGAAACAGTGTTTGATTAAGCTTTTTACAAAAATTGGATAGGACTCAGCTTTTTGATAGAACTTTTTGCAAAAAGTTCGTTTCACTAAAAATATGTGCGTTTAATATTTGAAATAATTCAACTTAGTCATAATAAACCAAATACATGTTGTTGGATTTTTGTCCGTTGGTCATTGAACTACTCAAGTACCAATCACATTTACAAAATCAAAATATTCTGATTGAACCTGCCTGGCATTTTGAAGGTCCGCAAACCGATACTATAATTTTAACTGATCGCAATAAGAAATATCAATTAAGATTTAGTCGAGAACGCTGGGATCTTTATCGAGAATTTCAAATCACCCGCCAAATGGGTCCTGAGGGTTATAATTATCGCGTTGATTTGATCACCAATGAGCCAATTCAAATTTTCAAAACCATCATTACTCATTTTTGGAGTGCCACCGCCGTCCCACCATTTGAAATTCAAGACTTTGCTAAAGAGGCTTTTCGTATTATCGTAAATCTCAGTGACAGCTATATTCGAGCTCGTAATCAATATAATCATGAACAGATCACTCACAGTCAGTGAAGAAGCTTTTTAAGCTTTTTTGCAAAAAAGCTTAAAAAGCTTTCTGTCACTTAAATATAGATCTTACTAAATGACTGATTTTCTAAAAAACTGGAGAAGTCCAGCAGCAGCTCCTCCTGGGCGCCCAATCCGCACAAAACACGTCGTCATCGGCGTAATGATAATTTTAAGTGTCTTAGCCGTTTTAAGTTTTAGTCTTTACGGTCGAGGTCTAGGAGACCCGGACTGTCATTGCACAACCCAGGGTCAAGCTTCGTGGAATATGGGCTCGGTGCTGATGGTTTTATTGACGGTGGCCGGTCTATTGGTGCTTTTGTGGCGCCCTGAAATGTTAGTTAGTGCCTCATAGAACTTTTTGCAAAAAAGCTTTTTGCAAAAAGCTTGACCACGTAGCAAAGCTAATGTTATAGAAATCGAAGATTTACTATACCAAAAAGCTAACTTTTGGCTAGTTTTGGCAAGGATTCAGCTTTTTGGTCGAACTTTTTGCTAAAAAGTTCTGCGTTGATCGAGTGTTTGACGATAGTAAACCGGTTTAGTGCAGGCATTAACTTGTGGGTAATTTAAAACCCGACTGTCCGGAAAATTACCTACTTTAAATCCCTGTGTTTGCAGGCCGCCACCGACTTGACCAGAACTTAATTGACCAGTTAACAAACTGTTGTGTGTGCAAAGTTTATTAATAGCACAACGATAAGTTAAATTAGGCGGCACACAAGATCCCCTACGGAGGAAGCCACCAGTTTCAGCCCCCAGTAATTGATTAACCCAACTGTTTTCAACCGGAAATTGGCTAAAGGCCGTTACCGAGCCATTAAGCACTGGACGTTGACTTAACTCCTGGGGTAAACCAGAGATGAAACACCGAGTCGGGCAGACAGGATCACGAGAAACGTAGAGCTCCGGATTAGGCCAGAAAATATTTGCACTCATGTTATTCTTTATAATTAGACAGAATAAAAATATTAAGGTGGTAGAAAAATCAATTTTTAACTAAAAATATTGTTAAAAATATGAAAGACATTGAGGCCGTAGAAAAATCAAATAGATGGGATTAGAGCAGACGTCTAACTCGTTCAATTTTTCTAGCCACAATTCATCGTTATAAGACAGT